>ENA-UOJC01000877-UOJC01000877.1-human-gut-metagenome-genome-assembly--contig:-C104-NODE-877-length-46674-cov-14.368777_pt1 | contig 46674 bp, 43 predicted proteins | sample MGYA00242339_ERZ723886 | MGnify/ENA metagenome assembly ERZ723886 | reverse complement strand
TTTTACCCTCGCCACAAGTCAGCTGGGACAGGATAAATTAGCGAACCCTAAATAATGCATTTTCTGAAGAGATAGATTCAATAGATGCATATGCAAGACGGATGATCCTACGCCAACAAACTCTGTCTGTTTTGCAAATGAAAGAATTGAGTAGAGACGAGCAAATTGCATCTAATATATTTCAGACATTGGAAAGTAAACTTTGTTGTTTCATCGAAAACCTGTACTATTCAAGCAAATATAATTTCCACGATTTGAGGTTAAAAGCTTTGCGTGATGATTCTCTTTATCTTACTCTATCTAGAAACATTTCTATAAATATGTTCGTAGATGAAGAGGATTTTGAGGCAGAAAGAGACTCTAATGAAGAAGAAATATTCCTGTCATATTCAAAGAATGGAAAAGATTATATCACATGTGATTCAATTTCTAATATTATTTCAATAATAGAAAATCTATGACGCCTAATTATCCAAATTACCCAAAGCATATAGTTGGAAAGTCTAATTTCAAGAAGATAGAAAATGTTGGTTTCTTGGAATATAGAGGTTTCTTTGTCGGGAGAACAACGTCCATTGATGCTGAATCTTTTTCCATAAATACAGTGAAAGACTCTTTTGCAGAAGGCAAAGAGGTGAAAGCATCTACTGTGAGAAACGGAATATCTGTCAATCTTATATCTATATATAAAAAGAATGATATGAAGTTCATCCCTATAGAATATAAAGATAATCCTCGGTTTCATTTACTTTTTGCTTGGAACTCTGATGGTTGTCTACCACAAGTTGGAGAATATAAATACAATAATACTCAACGATATTATGGCTTTAAAATTTCACAAATCCAAAATTTTGAAATTTCGTTTGCTTATACAGCCAAATACATTACGCCAACAGATAAAATCCGCTTTAAAATAGAGCATTGTCCAACAATGTGCAATTTTTGGCATTTCAATATTTTTATCTGGGGACAAGATTCATCATCAAAAAAGTGGATTAAGTTGGAATGTCCAAATATTATTAGCAATAAGACATTTGAGAAAATAGCTATTGCAGTACTTCCAATTTTGGCAAAAAAGATAGTTGAGCCAAAAGTTATGAGAGCACGTAAGTTAAATAAGAAATATTACATAGGTTAATGTCTCTTCAATCATCAAATAACAATAAACGAATAGCGAGCAACCCTGTAAGCGTCCAAAAACGTATTTGTTGATTTGGCAAAGATGATGTAACTATGGCGCCAGTATTTTTAGACTTTAGTAAAATGTACAGCGACAAAGACTTTCAGACATTCTAGTTCCGCTACAAGACGGAAGGGGAACCACATGGAAATTCAATTAATTCCTATTGCATAAAGCAAGGTGTTCCATACAAGCGATTCTATGCGTGGTTCAAGAAGCATGCCAAGGACACTGCTATTCCTATTGAGATAGAGGGAACTCCTACAGAAGACGAGACGGATGGTGTTGAATGCGCGTCTCAGCCAGTATCCAATCCTAAGACAAAGAAGTCGAAGGGTGGCATACTTATTACCGTCCAAACGATGGGTGGATTGTTTATCAAGAAGGTGGGCTTGATTATGACGGTATGAAGGACTTGGTGTCTAGATTGGAGGGATTATGCTAAGGGTCTCAGGTCTTGACAGCTTCTACTACTTACCCATGCTACATGATATGAGGTACAAGGGTCCTCGTCTCTCAGAGATCATACGTAATGTTTATCATCGTGACCCTCTCAATGGTGACATCTATATCTATGTGTCTCGTGACCGACGAACAATAAGGTTGTTTCAATATAAGCATCATGCTTATGAGCTTCACGAACGAACTTTCAGTAATGAATATCGATTTAAGAAAGTTGTGCTTCTAGATGGTATTCCTACCTATAAAATGGATTGGAAGACGGTGATGGTTGTTTTGAAATCACCTGTGATAAAGCAGATTAGAATATAGTTGTCTGTTAGGTATAATTAACTAATAGTCGGATAGTTATGTGTCTTGTAAATTTGTGTAATTCGAATATTTTCAGTATCTTTGCACTACAATACAAAGGTTATGGAACTGGACGAGTTGGACATAGACATGGAGGCACAGAACTGTCTCGACCAAATTCAGCAGGAGTCTCGGATTTCTGCTGGCTATGATCCGTCCCAAGGAATGACAGGAGAAGAACTACATAACTTTTGTAAATTCTTGTATTCGCAAGTTCAGTCCAAGGATGAAGAGATAAGCCGCCTTACTGCCAATATAAAAGAGTTGACGGATGAGGTTCGTTTGTCTCGTCTTCAACAACAAGTATACAATAATGAAAATATGGCCTTAGGTGCCACTCATTCCCAAAAGTTGGATGTTGTGCTTCAGCAATTACAAGAAACCAAACAAGAGCTTGCCGATACGAAGAGAAGGTTGGAAACAGCTGAGGCCCTGTTGGCTGATGCCAACGAGAAAAATCATCAGTTGGAAGCTGAACGAAAGAAGCATGCCAAGGAGCGTAAGGATTTGGAGGATGAGATAGCTCTCCTTCGTTCTGATCTTTACAGTGGAAGTAAAAGCCAGCAGTCTGGTCGTTCCGCGGAAGAGGTGGGAGCCAATGATGGCAGGGATGATTTTGATGGGACGGATGCTTCTTTGCAGCAAGTTGAAGTCTCTTCGGAGTGTCGGTTATATTTGCTACATGTGTCTGAAGTTACATAGAGGAATTTGTAAAGAAGGTGTAATCATGTGGAAAAATCCAAAGCAAATAAAAACTCCGAATATATAGGATGATATAGAACGTTTATTATTCACAGAAATCTTGCAACTTTTCAAACATTGTGAAGATATAGAAATGAAAATGCGTCTTCATGGAATTATTCAAATCTGAAATATGTGAATTGTGTGAAGAACTTTTGTCCTCTAAAGGGTGATAATAAAAAACGAATACAATGGCTTATTTCAATGAAAAATTTAAGAGAGCAAGATTAGATCAAAGCCCTTATCTTTTCCATTTTGTAAATGGGAGGGACAAAAAACCAGGTGAAACTTTGCTGAAAATTCTCGAAGAACAAAAGTTGAGAAGTGATAAAGGGTATATCTGTTTTTCCGCATCACCAATAACTGCAATCAAAAAGTTTTTTGAAACAAAAACAAACTCTACAGGTAATCCTCTATATCATCCTTTTGGAATCGGATTTTCAAGAGATGTATTAGTGCGTGATTTTAGAGCACGAAATGTTGTTTATACAGATGGAACAGAAAATATACCTGATTGCTTGCAATGGCGTACAGAAAAACTTGACGTTGATTGCTATGATTTCGAATATTTGAGAGAATGGAGAATAAAAAATAAAGTTTTTGATTTTTCTATATTTCCAAAGGGAGATATGATCGTGATAGCCCCTGATACAAATTCTCTGGATCATCTTGTTGTGAAATGTGAAGTGGAATTTACTCCGTATGTTAATTATAACAATGAGGAAATAGAGCCAGATTGGACAGAGAGTTTTACAAGAGAGTGGAAAGGAATTGCAGTGGACGAATTAGGGGAATACTTGGATGATTACGCAGTATCTGGTTCAACTGCTTCACAAGTTGTCGGAGAAGATATGGAAAGTAATTTGTTTTCGACAAAAGCATTAAATATTGAATCTAAAAAATAAAAGATATGGAAGGTGATAAATACTATTGCTACATATGTGAAAGTGAATTGACAGAGAAAAATCGGTCTGATGAGCATATCATTTTGAATGCCATAGGTGGTCATCTACATTCATATTCAATTTTGTGTAAGAAATGCAATAATGATTTGGGTGAAAAGGCAGACTCGCTACTTGCTGAAGATTTGTCTTTTTATACAGATATGCTGCAAGTCAGGAAGAATAGACAAAATCCTCACAAACAAATAATGAAGGATAAAGATGGACATGAAGTTGTAGTTAAGGATGCGGGTAGACATTTAGAACTACGAAAGCCAAGTATTGAAATACAAAAGGATGGAGAAAGTACACATATAAATGTAACAGCTCGTAACAAGAAAGAAGTGTCAGGCTTGTTAAGGAAATTACTTAATAAAGGGACAATCAAGCAAGAGGATGCTGATAAAATATTAGCAAAATCGGACATAAAAGAATATAAACCTGTATTAAGAAAAGGAACAGTTATTTCTGAGGGTGCTTTCCCAAGTATCATAAAGTCTGCTGTAAATTACTATATGAATTGTTTTCATGATCTGAGTACAATAAAGCACTTAGTTCCATATATAAAAGGAGAAGAAACGCCTAAAGATGTATTGTTTCTTCATCTTTTCAAGGATTTACCATATACAACAAATTCAAATGAGGTAACACATATGATTCATCTCGAAGGACATAAAGAAACAAAACTTCTATATGCCATGATGGAATATTTCAGCATTTATATTTATGTCGTTGTTTTAGATTCAAACTATCAAGGAAATGAAATAAACAAGACATACGCATATGATGTTGTTGACGGAAAAGAGATTAAGCGTAATTTCTCATTAAGATTAACACTTAAAGACTTGAATGATTTCCGGAATTTACCTCATGAAGAATATCTCAAATATCTTCCTTACATTAAAAGCAGGGCTGATAATGTAATGAAAATATGGGAAAAACGCAATGATTACGATGCCATTGATTCAATCATAAACGAAGTTTTTGGCAAATATTCTGGCGGAACTCTAATAACAGAAGAAATGATAAATGAGCTTTCTGAAAAGGTCTCACAATATTTAGTAGGAAAAATGGAAAGCAATCCGTGATGTACTTATGACACAGGAGGTTATTGATTTCTATCATTTCGATTCTCTTTGGCGAATCATGAAAGGTGAAGAGAAGCGCGGAAAGTTGAGAGCGGATTTCTATTCGTCGGAAGTGAAGGAGATTTCTAGAGTTTTGAAATCGCTTCGTTCTCAACTACGCTCTTCTTCAAAGGAGGAGCGTGGGGTGCTCCAACAGGACATTTAGGACCGGAAAGACGAAATGGATGAGAGAAAAAAGGAGGAGTTGAAGATAAAGGCGTTAGAAATCAGTAGGGGAAAGGCTCAGCTGGAAATAGAATCTCTCATCATCAAGGGGCATACGGCTTTCGCCTCAAACAATTTGGATACGGTGCTCGTCTGTCAGGTTGTCAAGCAGGAATTGAAGAGGTGCTACAGGCTTTATCCTGCCAATAGGGATGTGATCATAGAGCAGATAAAGGAATTGCTGGGTAATGGGTAAGTATTCGGTGAAAGCCGTATTGTGCGCCTAGAAAAAGTTTCGCACCTTTGCACCGTGATTTTAAAATGTTCAAATTATGGTACAAGGCAAGAAAGCATTCAACAACAGCAAGCCAAAGTTCGCCGAGGTTGTAATCGGTGACAGTGAGGCGAAGGAAATGCGTGTGGCGGCGAATGGTCGCCCCTCCCGCAGTCCTTATCTGAAACTGGTCTATCCCAATGGCGTGACGCTCATCCTTCCTGCTGACTGTGTGGGTATGCAATATGCAGCTCTCCGCTATCTTATAAGAAAAGGCAGGTGGTTACAGCACGTTTCTAAAGCCTGGATGTGTGGTAACACGCAAGAATAAGAAGTAAAAACGTTTTTTTCTTGTGTTATTCAAAGAATAATGCTATCTTTGCATTGGCAATTAGGTCCGTAAGTTTTTATGTGAGGACTTTTTGAAGTAAAGGTGAGCCGCATGGAACAAGAAATTAGAACAATAAAAGTAAGAGATTTGGTCTTGTGGAGTGAAAATCCGCGAGATCCAATAGGGTCTGCTGTTTCTGCTGCTGAAGTGATAAAGCGTGCTGTAGAGGATCCGAAAAGCAAGTGGAATCTTAAGAAACTAGCTCGTGAAATGGGGGGCTATTATGATTACAGCGAATTGCCTATTGTTGTTTATAAAAATCATAAGCCTGTGGTTTATGACGGTAATCGTCGCGTAGCTTTAGCGAAGATCAAGCTGGGTTTGGTTCCTGTAGAGGGGATGCTTCGTGACGAACTCCCTTCTGTTCCAGAAGAGCTGCCTTGTAATGTGTGTGAGGAAAAGGTAGCTTTGCAGAGCGTCTTTCGCAAACATGTAAAACTAAGGAATTCCTGGGGTGTCTTAGAGCGAGATATTTTTGCTTATAGATACCAAAAAAGCCCGAAGAGTTTTTTTTTGATGTTGGATGAATGCACCGGGGGCTTTATCTCCAGTAATCCAGAACTAAATAGAGGCTTTGTGAAAAATGAGTTGTTGACAAAAGCAAATCTTCAGAAAATGGGCTTCTGTTTTGATAGTGAGAAAATGATGACGCCACATTCTAATGATGAGGTAGGCGTCATTTTGGATAATATACTAGAGAAGGTTAAGGACAAAACTATCGATACCCGAACGAACCGTGGAAAACTATTGGCGGTTCTGGATCAGAGGGTAAAAGATATCATCCGTTCAAATAATGGAAAGGAACAACATGAGTATGTGGGGGCTGAAAAGGGTGAGGAAAAACGAGTCGTGCGCCCTGTCCAGAAGAAAAAGACAGAGAGAAAAACTCGTATTACGCAAGGGGGAAAGATCTCTTTTTTTGGAGAAAAATTAATTCTTAAACCTGGAGATGTCAATAACTTATATAGTGACATTCTCATGCTGTACAATATGGTTTCTTCGGCAGATAAGCCGTTCTCGCCTAATGTATATGCTTTGTTTCGTATGGCTTTGCGATTGTTGTGCGAAACTGCGATGCGAGATTTAGGTTTTTCTGATATCAAGGCCTATATTGAAAAATATGCTCCAGCGGCTAAGAAAAAGTTTTCGCGAGATATTGCTACGCTACTCTCGTCGCAGAATGTTAAAAAAGAAACTCTTCCTCAGCTGCTGCATACTGGTGCGCATAACTATACTTCGTCTGCCTCGCACGATCAAGCTGTGTGTATATCAATATTCGTTGGTGCGATGTTAAAAGAATCTCATGGAAAGTAGTATGTTTAGGTCTCCATTAAGATATCCAGGGGGAAAAGCTTGTATATTCAAATTCATGACCAAGTTGTTGGAGAAAAACGATTTGGTAGGAATAGATTATGCGGAACCTTATGTCGGTGGAGCAGGTCTTGCACTAAAGCTACTGATGGATGAATATGTAAATGAATTATTCATAAATGACCTTGATCCTTCGATATATTCTTTGTGGTATGCCATACTGAATTATCCAAATGAATTGTGCAGTTGGATAGAGACGGTAAAGGTGGATGTGCAACAATGGCTCTATTATAAAGATGTGCAGAGGAACTACAAGGTGGCGGATGCTCTTGAATTGGCAAAATCCACTTTTTTCTTGAATAGGACCAATGTGTCAGGAGTCATATCGGGTGGTCCCATTGGAGGCATGTCTCAGAAGGGGAAGTATAAAATAGATGTGAGATTTAATAAAGAAGATTTGGTAGCAAGAATAGAAGATATTTCGCGGTTTGCCCATCGAATACACCTTTCTAATCAAAATGGTGTGGATTTTGTGGATGCAATCGAACAAAAATGTGCACATGTATTTATGTACTTGGATCCACCGTATTACCAAAAAGGGGCCGATCTTTACTTGAATGCTTTTAAAGATGCAGATCATAAAATCTTGGCAGAAAAGGTTAAAAAAATGTGCGCCTTATGGATGGTGTCGTATGATTATCATGAATTTGTCTTAAATCTTTATAAAGAAAAAAGTAAAGTAAGATATAGATTGTCGCAATGTGCTTCCAATAGAGTAGGAGACGAAGTGATCATCTTTGATGATCGACTAAAATTCTCTGAAGCTATAAATGAGTTGAATTCTCCTGTTGTTCTATAAGTATTATGAAGAAAGAAGATACGATAATTAAGCAAGTCAAGGCTGATGACCTACATTTTGATTTGAAAAATCCACGTCTTGTGGAGTTTCAGGGTCTTAAAAGTGAGGATGAGATCCTCAATGTGCTTTGGAAGAATATGGATATCGGAGAACTTGTCATGTCAATTCTTGCCAGTGGGTTCTTTGAGAGTGAAGCTTTGTATGTAGTTAGGGAGGATGATAAGTATATAGTAATAGAAGGAAATCGCCGCTTGGCGGCCATTAAAGCTATACTCCATCCCGAACTCGTCAAAAGTGGTGGAATGAAAAAGTTCGGAGAAATATCAGAAAAATTTCGAAAGAGCTTAGCGAATGCAATACCGGTTATCGAGATGGAAAGGCGGCAGGACGCTTGGCGCTATATCGGTTTTAAGCACGTGAACGGTCCTGCTAAGTGGGATTCATTCGCCAAGGCGCAGTATATAGCTCTAGTTCACAATGAGTATGGGGTTGCGCTCGAAGATATTGCTTCACAAATAGGCGATTCGAACAAAATAACTGTGCGATTGTATCAAGGGCTGATGCTGCTAAAGCAAGCAGATAGCATGACTGATTTTAAGATAGATGATGTTTATAGTAATCGTCTTTACTTTTCACATGTATATACTGCTATGAACTATGAGAGCATGCAAAAATATCTCGGTCTTGACTTGACCAAGGCTGAACAGTACCCGGTACCTCAAGACAAACTAGAAAGACTTGAGGAGGTTATGGTGTGGATTCTCGGTAGTAGGAAAAAATCTCAGCCAGCAGTGGTGAAAAGTCAAAATCCAGGTATTCGCCAATTGTGTCAAGTCTTGGAGAAGCCTGCTGCTATTCAACTTTTGCGGGCAGGTAACACTCTTGAAGTAGCGTATGATGGAAGTAGAGACGGGAGCGATGTGTTCTATAGTGCTATCGTCGAAGCTCAGAACAAACTTCAACAGGCCCTAGGCAAACTGACGTACTATGATGGAAGTGAAGACATGCTAAGAACTGTGATAAATCTTGCTGACTCTGCTGATTTCCTTTATAAAGCCATGAAGCAAAAGCGACAGAAAACACTTGGGATTGATGAGCAACAACGTACAATAGACTAGGTAGAGTATGCCGTATAAGATAGGAAATCTTCCATCACCCAAAGCAACTCAAGCGGAGATTGCTGATTTTTTGGAGGTGAGTTGTCTCTTGTCAGAGGAAGGATCTTTCTCGATAGTGAAGGCAGCTCTGGATAATGGTATTGTTGACGACGAAGACGCTGTTGATACACCGGAAATAGACGAGTATGACGGATATTCAGATGCTCTCTCCCAAATTGACGAAAGACAGAATCTGATAGGCGACAAGTATCCCTTTAAAGGCGAACGTTTGTCGCTATGTGACAATGTAGACTGTCCCAAATTTTATCGTACCGTCTATACTTTTTTGCTTTTAGCAACTCGTTGGGATATGTCATCCAAACGGATAGTCAACGGGAAAGATGGAGCTCTTCTTTTTGAACGTTTATGTAACGAAATTTTAATCAACTATTTCGGCCATAGTTCTAAGTCTATGGTGTTTGGAACTGGGTCGGAGAATGGGGTAAAAGGCTTTAAAGAAAAGGTCAACGAAATGCTCAATGAGTTTTCTGAAAAGGGGTATCAATTTAAAATGCCTGAAGACGTACGGAATAATCAGAAGGATGCTGGGGTAGATCTCGTTGCTTTTATTCCGTTCAAAGATAGTAGAAAAGGACATTTTGTGGCTTTTGGACAATGCAAGACGGGGACATGTTGGCGTGATAAAATAGGTCAAATGTGTCCACTTGCTTTCTGTTCTCTCTACCTATCACCTCCTTTGAGATTTACGCCCATTTGCATCTATATGGTAAGTGAAGCCTGTGATACAGATTGGGAAGTATTGGCAGCAAATGCTTCTGGCATACTTTTTGATCGGACAAGAGTTATGCAGTTCTTACCAGACAAGATAGAAGCAAACCTCTTCAATGATATTGCCATTTGGACAAATGGCGTTGTGGAGTTGATGAGGGAAATGTAATCTTTTGTATGGTAAGTATTCGGTGAAAGTTGTATGGTTCGTTTAAAAACAGTTTTGCACCTTTGTGCCGTGTTGTTGAAATGTTCTTTTCATTCGGTTATTAAGTGTGAACAGTTGTCTTCTTTGTGCAAAGAAGCAATAAATGATAGAAAACTATAACATGAACAAAGACGCATTCGATTTCATCTACAACGCTGAAGCTGATTGTTACGATTTGGTTGTAGATAAGAAAATACAGAAAGTCGTAGAAGAGCTGAAGGCATTGCCTCATGACGTACTAATCCGCTATCTGACCTATTGGTCGGAGGCCATAGACGGACGCAAATATGTAGTGGAGAGTGACTTCCCGCATGACGAATGGTACGCGGTCAGTTGTGACTATGCAGCCAGCGAGACGGATGAAGAACGGTATAGGCATGCCAAGTATATGGCAGAGAGTCTTGGACACATGCTGCAGGACATCAAGTGTTATCATCCCAACAAGTATCCTGCTGCTATGCGCACGGTGAAGTCGTGGAAGAAGTACAGTTTTATAGGGTTCAATCCTACTATGCGTGAGGAGGTTGACAAGGTTTGGATAGAACCGGACACGTGGAGTGATGGCAAGAAGGCTGCTTTGGCATATAGTCCATTGCTTGAAATCTTTATGAAGCAATATGAAGAGGGCAAACTAGAAGAAGCGGCGGGAAATGCTTTCTATCTTCTTGAACGGCTTGCAAGGCTGTGCTGCAAGAATCCTGATTACTTTGGACCGGACAGAGAGTGCCATTGTTCGTTTTATGAGTTTCTGTTGGAGGCCGTGTGTCATATTCTGACGCTCGTTATGATAGACAAGCGTACGGAGCAACAATACAATCATGCTATGGTTTGGCATATTGGCACAATCAATATGCTGTATGGGCAAATCTTTCAGTCTTCATATACATGTTTTGAGGACTTTCTATATGGGGATACTGAGCGGGACACGTTTGCATTAGCGTACGACTGTCTGGTAGAGGGACTACAGAGAAAAACAGAGGAGTAAGTTTTCGGTGAAAGCCGTTTGGCTCTACAGAAAAAAACTTGCTTCTTTGCGCCAAATTTCAAATAATTCTTCTAAAGGAGTTTTTTCTCTGATTTTATTTGTATCTTTGCAATCGTCAAGTTTTTAATATGTTTTCTAATGGCAACGCTTGGATAGGTGAGATTTCTGACATGGAGCGGACATGATCTTGGTGCTCGGCTGCAGGGAGAATCGCTATGTTGTGGTGTTGTGGAAGATAGGTGTAAAGATGTATATATCAAGAGTAAAGCTATATAACTGGAAGAATTTTCGGGAGTGTGATGTTCGGCTTTCCCAGCGTTGCTTCGCTGTCGGGGCGAATGCTACGGGTAAATCGAACTTCTTGGATGTTTTCCGTTTCTTGCGTGATATCGTAAAGGAGGGGGGAGGACTTCAGGCTGCCGTGAATGTTCGTGGCGGATTGAAGAAAATAAGATGTTTGGCTGCGAGACAGAAAACGGAGGTATGCATCGAGGTGGATATTTCTGAGAATGGCAAGAAGGAACCTAAGTGGAGATATTCATTGGAGATGGTCAATACGGGTGGTGGCATCCAGACTTTGGCGGCTTTGGTGAACCGTGAGGAGGTGTACAACTATGAATCCAAGGATATGGTCTTGTTGCGAGACAGTTCATACCAAGGTGATGATTCGGAAACAAAAAAATATACTCATCTGGAGCAACCGACGGTCAATGCAAAGTTTAGGGAGGTCAAGGAGGTCTTTCAAACAACAGAATACTTGAATGTGATTCCTCAGTTTGTCAGGGACGCAGACTCGTTTATGTTGACTACGGGAAAGGAGGATTATTACGGACGTAACTTCATGAGGCGTTTGGCTTTGCTGAATGGTAAAACTCGTGATAAGTATTTTAAAATCATCAACGAGGTGCTGCTTATTGCTGTTCCGCAGCTGGAGAACTTGTCGTTCGTAAAGGATGAAAAGGGTGTGCCTCATATTGAGGCTAAGTATCAGCATTGGCGGGCAAAAGGAAGTAAGCAAAACGAGCAAATGTTCTCTGACGGTACAATCCGCCTCATTGGCTTTTTGTTCGCAATGCTTGATGGTACTGGGATCATTCTTTTGGAAGAGCCGGAAACGAACCTGCATGCAGCGATCGTTTCTGCTATACCAGAATTTGTGGCCAAGATTCAGCGCAACAAAAAAAGACAGGTGATCATAACTACGCACAGTTATGAGATATTGTCCAATCCGGGTATTAGGGCTGAAGAACTCGTAACGCTAAGACCTTCTGCCGAGGGTACTGTCGTGGAAAACGGATGCGAGGACAGGGTTGTCACGGCAATGCTCGACGCTGGCCTTAGTGCAGCCGACGCGGCTATGGCAGAAACAAAAGTTGCGAATGTTGACGACCTGGGTAATTTTCTCTGATTTTATTTGTATCTTTGCATAAAACTTAGACGTCATGCAGACAATAGAAATACGAAATATTGGACCTTTGGTGGAAACGGGAAATGTTCCAGTTTCTCAAGTTATGTTGTTGATCGGCGAGCAGAGCACTGGAAAGAGTACTTTCATGAAGATTCTGTGTTTTTGCTGCTGGCTCGAAAAGCAGGTGATGATAGGTGGGGAGGGGATCGTTTCTAAGTACACGCATTATTATCGCTTTTGGAATGAACTGAAGAAATTTCATCATCTCAATGATGACTTTCTGTCGGATAGCAGCTATATAAAATATGATGGCCCTGCTATCCAGATAGAGATGGACGGAAAGAAACGGAATGCGAAGATAGTAAGAAAGGCCAACTTTGCAGAAAACAAGCACAATCTAAAAATCAGTTTCTTGCCTTCGGAACGCAATTTGTTGTCGTCTATCCAGAATATCGAGAGTTTGTACAGGTCGAAGGAGGTTGACGTGTTGTTCAATTATATTTTGGAATGGGGGGAGGCACGGGCGCAGTTTGATGCTGCGCATCCGCTCAACTTGGTTTTTGTTGACAGAATGAAGTATCACTTTGATGCCAAGAACGGTGATGTTTTGACTCTGGCTGATGGGCACTCAAAAATCAAGCCGTATTATGCTTCGAGTGGTGTGCAGTCGGCTTTGCCTATACAGGTGCTGGCTACTTATCTTGCGGCTGAGGTGGGAACTGTGGCCAAAAAAAGTCCAGCAGAGTATTTGAAGCAATTTGACGATTTGGATCCTGAAAATGTAAAGGCTCTGCTCGCGGAATGGAATAATTTCCAGAATCGGTCGTCTTATCAGTCGTTTCACATGTTTGTCGAAGAGTTGGAGCAGAACTTGTTTCCAAAGGCTCAGTTTGAGCTTGTCAAGCTGTTGGTGGGCCTCTTAAAGCAGATGGAAAAGAAACCTACGGGATATAAGAGTACTGTGTTTTTGACAACGCACAGTCCGTACGTCTTGACGGCTTTGAATGTTATGATGTTGGCTTCGGTGGCTTATGGCAAATCTCCTGAGAGGGTCAGGGAGTTGGGGCTTGAGGAATATGTTCTTCCCTATGGCTCTTACTCGGCATATTGCATTAAGGACGGTCGTTTTGAGAGCATTGTCGATGAGGAGTATGATTTTATAAAGGGTGATTTCTTGGACTCTGTCTCGGAAATGGTAGATAGTTATACTTTTGAATTAAACTCAATCGTCTATGGAGACTCTGAAGGATAGGTTGAATAGCGCCGAGGGACAACCTGAACAAAGGTGGAACAAGAGAAAAAGTCTATCCGTAGGTGAGCGTGGGCAGACGTATAGAGTCGTGTTATCGAAAGAGTGTATGTCTGCAGTGTATGGGATAGATGGCGGCGTCATCAAGGATCTTCGTGTCCTGAAGTGTGATAAGTTGATCTTGGTTGATTTGGACAATCTGGCACTGTTTGAATTGTTTGTAGAGTTGAAAGGTGGTAATATTCAACATGCGATAGAGCAAGTAGAGGCAACGTTGACTAATCCCTTGTTTAAGGATCCTGCCGTCAAAGAAAGACAGGCGAGAATCATTGGTCGCAAGATACCAAGCAATACGGGTAATTCTATTACGGAACGAGCAAAGAAAAAGTTCATAGCAAGGTATAATTGCAGGCTGGAGTTTAAAACAGGACCTGCTGTTGAGGCTATTAAAATATGAACGAAACGGGAGGCGCGGAAGGATGAGTTGCGCGCTTTGACCTCAATGATCTTTATCCCTATCCGAGTGGCGGCGTAGCGCAGAGCGATACTGCGATGGGGAACTATTCAATTCTTTTTTTATTTTTTTGATCCTTGGTGTTTTCCGCCAAGTCGGTATGTCATCCTTGCTGCGTGTGGGGGTGGCTATTGTGGCGTGATGGTATGGGGCTGAGGACGCATTGTATTGAATCATCATTTGTACTAAAAATATTATTTCAACTATGGAAAGAAAAACGATTTATCTTTGTCTTGCCCACATGAGTGAGGCTGGTCTGGAACAGAAATATGTGAAGGAGGCGTTTGACACCAACTGGGTGGTGCCGATGGGCCCGAACGTGAATGCTTTCGAGGCGGACCTGGAGGCGTTTGTCAACAGCGGGAAGGATGGCGCCGCGGATCTGGACAGAAAGGTGGTGTGTCTCTCGGCTGGCACGGCTGCTGTCCACCTGGCGCTGATAGGCTGTGGTGTGAAGGCTGGCGACGAGGTGCTGGTGCAGAGTTTCACGTTCTGTGCTTCTTCCCATCCGATCACGTATCTCGGGGCCAAGCCGGTCTTTGTGGGTTCGGAGGATGAGACGTGGAACATGGATCCGGCCTTGCTGGAGCAGGCGATCCTTGACCGCAAGGAGAAGACGGGCCGCCTGCCGAAGGCGATTGTGCCCGTGGCGCTCTATGGCATGCCTTACCGTATCGACGAGATTATGGCGATAGCGGAGAAGTATGGCATTCCCGTGGTGGAGGATGCTGCCGAGGGTATGGGATCGCGCTTCGACGGTCGGGTGCTGGGCACGTTTGGCCGGTATGGCGTGCTCTCGTTCAACGGCAACAAGATGATTACTACCTCGGGTGGCGGCGCGCTGGTCTGTCGCAATGCGGAGGAGGCCAACGAGGTGATGTGGTATGCTACGCAGGCGCGGGATGCTTATCCTTACTACCAGCATACGGCGATCGGCTACAACTATCGCATGTCGAACGTCTGTGCGGGAATTGGCCGTGGACAGATGACGGTGCTGGACGACCACATTGATCACCACAAGCATGTGCAGGGACTCTACGAGGAGCTGCTGGCGGAGGTGCCGGGCGTGCATATTCATCGGCAGCCGGCGGATCCTCGCTATGACGCCAACTTCTGGCTTTGTGCTGCGACGCTGGATGAGGACGTGAGGATCCAGGGGCAGGAGAATGCTTACAAGGAGGTGGTGAAGACGGCCGTGGGTGGTGCCGCGGGTGTGATCCATGCCGTGGACACGGCTGTGACGGACTGCCAGCCCAATGAGAATATCGAGGCGCTGCGCGTGTTTATGCTCTCGAAGCGGGTGGAGTGTCGTCCGCTGTGGAAGCCAATGCATAAGCAGCCGGTCTATGTGGGTGCGCCGGTCTATACCAACGGTATCGAGGAGCAGCTCTTCAAGGTGGGTTACTGTCTGCCTGCGGGTCCCTGTGTGACGGACGATGACGTCCGCTATATCGTGGACTGCATCAAAGAGTCGATCGTATGAAAGGCGTGAGTTGATGAATTGTTGTGGAAGGTTAAATTGAGTAACTTTCTTGCTCAAACATTTGTGAGAATAGAATCTTTTGCACTATCTTTGCATAAGATAACTATTAAGCAGGATTGTTATGGACCAGTTAGCAACAATGAATCAAGCACAATTGCAAATACTCGATATGTTGTCGTTTATCAAGACGCCTGAGGCTTTGCAAGATTTGAACAAGGTGATCTCTGATTATTTTGTTCAGAAGGCTGATGCTGAATTAGATAGAATGTGGAATGAGGGAACCTTGAATGAAGAACGGATTGAGAGTTTTCGTCATCTCCATGAGCGTACTCCATACAATAAGCCAACTTTGTAATCTTTAGATTATGAATATTGTGCTGGATACAAATTGTTTGATTATTTCAATTGCCCCAAAAAGTCCTTACCGCAAGGTGTGGGATGCTTTTCTTAGAGGCGATTATAATCTTTGTGTATCCAATGAAATTATAGAGGAGTATTCTGAAGTTTTATCCCGCAACATTTCCCCTCAGGTTTCTGAGGCTATTGTTTATGCTATATTGAGTAGGCCCAATGTGATTCGTAAAGATCCTCATTTCTCTTTTGGGTTGATTGAGGCTGATAAAGATGACAATAAGTTTGTAGATTGTGCCATAGTTGCAAATGCAAAGTGTATTGTTTCTGAGGATAAGCATTTCAGGGTTTTGAAAAACATTTCTTTTCCGAAAGTGGAAGTGTTAGGCATAGAAGAGTTTAATTGTTATCTGGAGAAATGGGTATAGGCTCTTGTGCGATCCGCCAGCATGGTGGATGGTGGGGTTTATGCTTGTCACGCTTTGAGGTAATCTTCTTTTGATTTCGAGGCTTGGACTTGGAATGGCATGAGTACATGGATTTTATGCTGAAGGATAATTGTACAGCATAAAATCCATGGGCGTGGTTTACACTCGATCTGAGGTCGTGATTTTTATTATTTGCGAAACGGCATAGAGGGGGATGACGCTGACATGGCGGGCGGTATCTCCGTCTTCTTTGTCGGTGTGGCTGAACGATCCGAAATTTTCTAATGAGCAGCGAATGGCTTCCGTGAGGTGCTTTTCGCGCATGAACGACCATAGGCTTTTCATGCCGCCTTGGCTTCCTGCCTTGACTTCGATAGGTAGGATCTGAAGGTGGAATGGTAGCAGATAGTCGATTTCTGCTAATGAGTTTTTGGACAGGCGCACCCAATAGTATAATTCATGGCGCAGGTTGGGGGTCATATAGTGAAGCATTTCCAACCCTACGACAAGCTCTGCTATGGTGCCCTTGTTGACAAGGTCGGCTGCCGTGGAGGTAAGGATCTGAGTGGCAAGCGTGGTCGTGTCTCCTGTCGTAATGCCCAAGAGGCGCAACATAAGGCCACAGTCGAAAAATAGGATCTTGCGATAGGAATGGTCTGCCTCGCTACCTAATGGAAGTCCGTTGGCGCTGGTATGGGTGACGGGAATGAGCAGTCCTGCGAGAATGAGAAGGTCGAGGGCGTTCTTGACCTCGATGTTCTTATAGTCGCCGACCTTGCTATAGACAAACTTTTTTGTGGCTTGTATGGCTGCGCTACGCAAGATGTTGCGAAGTAGATTGACGTCGGCTTTTTTCTTGTATTTTGGAAAGTCGTCCTCATAGCTCACAAGGATATCATCTTGTACTTCCTGGCAAAGAAGGTAGTCGTGGGTCTCAACCCATTTGGCAACACACTCGGGCATTCCTCCTACAAGCATGTATGTGCGAAGCAGATTGACCAACCTCTCGTGCAAGGGGTCTGGAAGAGGGGATAGGGCAGAGGCTCCATTGCGGGCTTCGAGTAGCAGGTCTTCTTTGTTGGCAAGCAGAAACTCGTCGAAGGTCATTGGGTACATGAACATAGAATGGATTCTGCCTACCCCAAATGTCGGCAGTTCGGCAAGAGCGAACTCCAAGAGGGAGCCTGCTGCAATCACATGAAGTTTGGGCAGGTTCTCTTTGAAAAAGCGCAAGGACATGATAGCCTCGGGACACTCCTGTATCTCATCCATAAAGAGGAGCGTCTCGCCTTCTTCTATCCTTGACCCCGACAGGGCAGCAATCTGCATGACGATACGACTGACGTTGAGGTCGGGCTTGAAGATGGCTTTGTATTGTGGCTCCATCTCAAAATTGATCTCTACGTAGTTTTTGAATTGCTGGCCCAAATGACGCACAGCAGAGGACTTGCCCACCTGTCGTGCTCCTCGAAGTAGAATAGGTTTGCGCGTGTCGCGAGAAGCCCATTCTGATAAATAGTGGTCTATGATTCTCTTGTAGTACATGGTGATGCGTAATTACTTGTATTTCAGGTGCAAAGGTAGTAAAAAGAAATTATCCAAACAAATAATTGGTCGAAAATCGCAATTTTCCAAAGAAATAATTGGCTGGAAATCGCAATTTTCCAAAGAAATAAATCGTAGGGGATGTTTGTGCTAAAGCAGAATGGTATGAAGGAGAGGCAGCTTTACGATTATCAGCTTGATATGAAACGGCGGGTGGGTGAGGCCTTTGGGTCGCACCGATCCGTGATGGTTCAGATGCCGACGGGTACGGGAAAGACGTGCGTGCTGGTGGCGTGTGTGCGTGCGTGGTTGTCGCAGAACGAGGGGACGGTGTGGATCGTGGTGCACCGCAGGGAACTGGTGGAACAGATCGTCGGGACGCTGCAGGAGGAGGATCTCGTGGGCGACCGGGTACGGGTCTTTTCCATCCAGTGGTTGTCTCGGCACGAGGGGGAACTGGCGGAGAGACCGGGCCTGCTGGTGATCGATGAGGCCCACCATGCCGTGGCGAAGACCTACAAGGCGGTGGTGGAGGCTTGTCCCGGGGCGAAGGTGCTGGGACTGACGGCCACGCCCTGCCGATTGACGCGTCGGGGATTCACGGACCTCTTCGAGGTGCTGCTGCAGTCGTGGCCTTACAATCGCTTTATCGCCGAGGGCCGTTTGTCTCTCTACGACTATATGTCGGTGAGGGCGGACAACGAGGACTGGCGGGTGGTGCGGTCGCTGGAGCGGCGTGGGGCCGATGGCGACTTCTCGCTGCGGGAGATGAGCGAGCGTCTGGACGTGAGGCCGAGTATCGGGCGGCTCTGTGATACGGTGTTGCGTTATGCGCGGGAGAAGAAGGGCATCGTCTATGCGATTGACATTCGCCATGCGGAGCATATCGCTGCGTACTATCGGGAACACGGTATTGATGCGGTGGCGATCAGTGTGAAGACACCAGGGGAGGAACGTCGTCGGTTGATAGAACAGTTTAAGGCTGGAGAGACGCAGGTGCTGGTGAACGTGGACCTCTTCGGCGAGGGCTTCGACTGTCCCGACGTGGAGTTTATCCAGTTGGCGCGGCCTACGCTCTCGCTATCGAAATACTTGCAGCAGGTGGGGCGGGGTATGCGCGTCTTTGACGGGAAGCGCTACTGTCTGATCCTGGACAACGTGGGACTGTACCGCCTGTTTGGTCTGCCCTCGGAGGATCGGGACTGGCAGGCGATGTTTGAAGGGACGCTGGCTGGCAAGGCCCACCTCAAGCAGGCGGAGGAGCGAAGCGTGTATGCAGCCTTCTCGGTGTTGGGGGACACGGGACGGACGGAGACGGCTGACGCCCGGACGGAACTCGTGACGGTGATGACGCACGACGGGCAGCGCAACGAACTGGAGGCGGCTTACGCCTACCGAGTGGTGCGGAATGAGGCTGGAAGGATGGGCGTCGCCACGCTGGAGGGCGCGGAGGTGCTGCCGCCACGGTATGAGAAGGTGGAACTGCTGCCTTATGGTTTTGTCCGCCTGACGTCGCGGCGGAAGGTGGACCGGGATCGTCCGTGGATGGACTTGTGCAATGGACTGCGGTTTGCCGTGATGCCAATGGTGAGGCGGTGTGGCTTCCTGTCGTTTAGTACGGCGGACGGGCTGCGACTGTACCCACGGGTGGAGACGCGGCGGCTGCAGGAGACGGACTTCGTGACGCCGGGGGCTTTGCGCCATGGGCTGGCCGACGGTCTGCGCTTTCGTGACTACTATATCCCGCCGACGGAGGGGACGCCAAGGATCTATGTGGTGAAGGACCAGATGGACAATCGGGTGTTGCTGGAGGCTGAGGACGGGACGCTCTGTCTGCGGACAGGCTGGGGCGTGCGGTTGGAGCCTATCACGCTGGCGGCGTGGAAAGAGGAGAAGGCGCGGTGGCGACGCACGTTGCGATCCTTTGACAGGCAGGCGAAGCAGTGTGCGGACCGCAGGATGTTTCCCTATACGGTGCGTGCGGAGGTCACGGCTGGTTATCACTTGTCTGACTATAAGGAGTGTTCTGACGTGCGTATCACGCGGAGCGGGAAGCAAAGTTATAATGCTTTCGTCTATGACGTGATGGCGCAGCGATGGAAACCGACGGGGTCTTATCGGGAGATATTTCCTCCGGCCTATGGGTTGCGGGTGGTGCGCAACTGGGAGGGGAGGTTTCTCCTGCGCACGCAGTATTTTGAGAAGATCGCTGGAGGTGAGGAACCGCTGTATGACCATGCGGAACTGCTGGACGACGCCTATCTATATATCAAGCAGAAGGGACGTGCTTGTTATGTGGATCTCGAGAGTGGGGTCTGCTTTGACAGCAAGCCGCAGTTGGTGAGGATAGGTTTTATGCAGTTTCAGAAAGATGGCGACCTCTATTTCCCGTTTGACCCTCGACTGACTGGACGCACACCTTATAGGCGGGGAGAGATCGTGGGGGGCGAGGAGATCTGCTTCGTGGGGGATAGTCTGGTGCTATTGAGGGATCATGCGGCGGTCTATTATATCCGCCAACGGTATAGCGATGGTTGTCGTTTTATCGTCAGCGAGCGGCGGCAGGAGCGTGCCTTCGATGCCACCTACGACTTGTACTATGATGGTAGAGGGCCGGTGGTGTTGCAGCGGCGGGAGGCGAAATAACAACAATGCTTCCTCATTATAGCCTGCTTATAGGGAAAACAACTGGAACAACTTTTACAACTAGTAACAACTCTTTCGGTAAGCCATGAGCAGAACTGAGCTTGCTCAAGTTATGCCATGTGGAGAACCGAGAATTGGGGGGGAGTCAGAACAATGGTTTTGGCTCACCCCCAAGTTTTTTATTAGATATTGATGCGCTTGGCGATCACAGATTATTCTTTATAGATTATTGTTTGTCGCTACGCTTGACCACTACCTTGTTGTTTTCTACCGTCAGGGTGAGGGTCACGTCGGAGTTGGAGCGTCCCTGGGCGAACTCGGCAAGGTGCTTGCCCTGGATGCCGGAGTATTTGAAGGCGTGCTGGTAGCTGGCAAAGTTTTGGTTGGTGTTGGTGCTCACGCCATAGGCTTCGACGAGGGTGACGGTGTAGAAGTCGTTGTCCTGGGCCTGGTAGCCATCCTTCACCTTCCAGTTGAGTTTCACGTTGATGGTCATGGGAAACTCCGGCACGCGCAGGGGGACGGAATAAAAGACGTAGTCGTGGAGACGACCGGGCAGGACCATGGTGGAGGGGTCGAGCAAATACTTCTCGTACTCCAGCATCTCGTCCAGTTTGCGATTGAAAGGGTCGTTGAGCGAGGTGGTGAGGGGCGATCCCTTGCTCGGCGTGAGCGTAAGGGAGAAGTCGGACCACTGGAGGATGTCCTTGTTGAAGGCAAAGAGATAGGTGAACGTGCCCGAGGTGATAGGCTGCTGGGGCGTGTCGTCGTTGTCGTCGTCGCTGCAGGCGGTGAGCAGGCAGCAGAGGGAGGCCATGGCAAAGGCCATGATCAGGGTAAGGAATGATTTCTTTTTCATATTGATGATTCTAAATGATAGTTCGTTGTTGCTATGGTAAGCGGCCTCACTCGCTGATGCGGAGGACGCGGATGCCCGTATTGTGGGCCCGGGCGGCAAGGTAGGCGAAGAGCGTCTCCTTGGGTTCCACCACTTGGTGGCCGTTCTTCTTGAGGCTCGATGCGTTGAGAAGGTAGAGGCCGTCGTCGTGCCAGACGGCGATGCCAAGGTGGCTGGCGTCGAGTCCGGGTTTGTTGGTGACGAGTCCGATGATGTCGCCGTCGCGTACCACCTGTCTGAGCGCCGGGTCTTTGAGGCGGCCCTTGGGAATGTAGGTGACGGTCTTGCCAAGCCACGCCTTTTCCTGTTGGGCGATGGTTTTCACCCGTTCGGGATGTTGGCGGAGCATATCGTAACTGTCGGCATGGGTGCTCATATAGTCGATGCGGAGGCGCTGGCGACCCGTGAAAAGGGTGGACGGGGCGTGTATCTCCTGGAGCAAGCCCTTGCGCTCGTTGTCGCTCACCCACCACTGGAAATAGTGTAAGCGACCACAGTAGTCCACCTTTCCGCTCATATAGCGAATGAGCTGGGCTTCGTGGCAGTAGTCGGCAAAGGAGGTCTTGCCCGCAAAGGTGCAGCGGGCCAGGGCGAGAACGGCCTCGACATAGGTGGTGCAGTCGAGCTCGTGGAGGTTGATGACCATCAGCTCGGTGTCGGACCGGTCGAGGGTATGGGCCACATAGGGCACGCCGATAAACTGGCGGGCGATCCAAAGGATGGTCTTCTCTTTGCCCCAGGCGGCATAGTGGTCGTGGGTGGTGCGGAGGATGCGCTCCACCAGCAGGCGGTCTTCTCGCGTGGCGTCGGGCAGCGGAGCGGCGATGGTGTCGTGGACCTGGTTGTTGCGGGCCACCGTGTCGGTAGCCTGGGTGGAGTCGGCAGGCTGAGGCGTAGGGGCGGCCTGTTCCTTTGCTCCCGAGGCATGGCCGCATCCGGCGAGCGAGAGCGTCAGGCAGAGGGTGGTGAGGAGGATTCTCATTTTTTCTTTCCTTTGTGGTTCTTTTTCTTGTATTTGTGGCCGAAATTGAACCCCACATAGATATTGAGCGTGCCAAAGAGGTTTTCGGTCTCGAAGTTTTCGCAGCGGTATTTGAAGGCGTGGGTGACGATGCTCATGCCCGAGTACCACCTCATGTTGTTATAGACCACGGCGAAACGGAAGGTACCGTCGAGGTTGAGGTTCTTGGCCGTGAAGTCGCGGAAGGACAGCCATTTGCCCTGCACGTCGCTTCGCGTCTTCTTGTAGGAGAGGCCGATGCAGAGCGAGGCGTCGAGGAGCCAGTTGCGGGCGAAGACCCAGTTGTAGGCATAGCCGCCCGAGATATTGATGTCGTCGTAGTGGAACGTGGAGCTCTCCCGCGTAGAGTCGTATTCCTCGGCAATGATACGGCGGCCGGTGCGGGAGGCGATGAGGTCGTCGAGAGCCCGCCAGTCCACCGTGACGTTCTGGTTGCTATAGCCGATGCCGATGAGTGGCGATCCTGCCGAGCGGCGCTGCACGGTGCTCTGGCTGAAGGCGGCGGGGTAGGAGAACTTGCGGTGGTTGAAGATATAGTAGGCGTTGAAGCCCTTGTTGCTGGTGGTGACGCCACCAAACTTCACGTCGCGCAGGGGCTCGGTATTGAAATCGTCGCCGAAATAGCTGCTTCGGATATAGTAGCCATCGCCCGTCTTGCGGTAGTAGAGGTCGAGGCCGATCTTGTTGCTATAGAGGCTGAGGTTGAAGTCGGTGCGGTCGTTGACCTCATCGTAGAGGTGGGTGACGTCGATGGTGTAGCCGATGAAGATCCAGCGGTAGCCGAAGTAGGGACCGACGCGCAGCGACATATTGGGGGCGAAGGTGACGGAGTAGCCGAGGTTGGACTTGATGCGGTACAGCTCGTAGGTGTTCGTGTTCTGGATCATGAACGCGTAGTTGTATCGCTGCGGCTCGATATAGGTGGTATCGACCTTGTTGAGTTTGCGGATGTTGTGCTTCAGCCAGCTTTTTCCCCTTTTCTGCTGTCTGCTCAGGTCGGGGCGCATCCATGTGACGGTGTCTCTCCTCGGAGTCTCACAGAGTGTGTCGGCAGGCCACGATAGGTCTGTCCCCCTGGCAGCAATGGTGGCGAGGGGGAGCAGGAGGCAGAGGAGGACTATGATGCGTAGCGGGCTCGTGATGGGGAAGGGACGTTGGTGGTGGGTTAGAACTTGCCGAGGATGCGGTCCAAGGCCCAGTTGGTGGGCGTGGCACTGAAGCTGTCGCAGTCGCAGGTGCCAATGCCCTGGATGTCTTCGATGACGCTGCGGATGATCGGCAGTTGGACCAGGGACGGGCGGGGAATGTCGATCTCCTGCACGCCCTCGTTGGTGTAGAGGTGGATGGGCTGGGGAGTGAAGACCGAGAAGGCCAGGCGCCCCTTGGAACCGAAGACCTCGATGCGGTCGTCGCGTCCGCTCTCGTGGGCGCAGAAGCACCAGGCACCACTGGCGGTGAGTCCGCTCTCAAATTCCATCACGGCATTGACCGTGTCCTCCACGGCATAGAGACCGCCGCGGTTGGCCTTGTAGCCGTGGGCTTTGGTGATGATGCCGAAGTAGTCCTGGAGGAGGTCAATCTGATGGGGGGCAAGGTCGTAGAAGTAGCCACCACCGGAGATGCTGGACTGGAGACGCCAGGGCAGCGAGCCAGTCTGGGCGTCTTGGGGCTTGGGAGGAGCGATGAGGCGTACCTGCACGGTCATGATCTTGCCCAGCACGCCACTGTTGATGAGGGTTTTCACCTTCTTGAAATAGGGGAGGTAGCGGCGGTAGTAGGCCACATAGCAGCGCACGCCTGTCTGTTCGGAGATATGGTTGATGCGGATGCAGTCCTCATAGCTGGCGGCGAGGGGCTTCTCGACGTAGCACGGTTTGCCGGCACGCATGGACATGATGGCAAACGTGGTGTGGGCGGCAGGAGGTGTGGCGACATAGATGGCATTGATGTCGGGGTCGAGGATCAGCTCCTGTGGGTCGGTGTACCACTTGCGGACATGGTGTCGCTCCGCATACGATCGCGCTTTGGTCTCGTTGCGGCTGAAGACGGCCTCGACATGAGAACCTTCCACCTCGTTGAAGGCGGGGCCGGACTTCTTCTCCGTCACCTCGCCGCATCCTATGATGCCCCATCTGACTTCTTTCATCTTGCCTAAGTATTTGTTCGTAGCGTGGCGTGTGGATAGGAAGGAAGGGGTGGGGTGCTGCAGGGAAAAGGCCCCTCTCCTCGTACCGTTGGCCACAGAATAGGTGCAAATTTACACATTTTCCTCCAATCAGCCACGCGTGGCCGTAATTTTTTGTAACTTTGCAAAAGATAGGCTGCATTCGGCCATTTGAAAACACGTTTTCATAGGCTCGTTTGCGCTACTTCTTATATAAAAATAGAACGCAAGATGATAATAAAGAAAGCCGAATACACGATCTCCTCGCCGCGGGAGAGTATGTGTCCGAAGGACACCAAGCCCGAGTTTGCCTTTATCGGACGATCCAATGTGGGCAAGTCGAGTCTGATCAATATGCTCACCAACCGCAAGGCTCTGGCCAAGACGTCGTCGAAGCCGGGCAAGACCTTGCTCATCAACCACTTCATTATCAACAATGAGTGGTATCTGGTGGACCTCCCGGGCTATGGCTACGCCCAGGGGTCGAGCACGAAGTCGTCGCAACGCCGCTTGGAGCAGATGATCGCGGGCTATATCCTTCAGCGCAAACAACTCGTTAACCTCTTTGTCCTCATCGACATCCGCCACGAGCAGCAGCGTATCGACCGCGAGTTTGTCGATTGGCTGGGCGAGAGCGGGGTGCCGTTTTGCATCGTCTTCACCAAGTCGGACAAGTTGACGGCTGGCAAGGCGCGGGCCAATGCGGAGCAATGGATGCACGCCCTGGAGGACCGCTGGGAGTCGCTGCCCCCTTACTTCATCACGAGCTCGTCGAAGCACGAGGGAGGCGAGGCCGTGCTCGACTATATCGAGCAGTGCATCCACATGGATGAGGCTGCCGCGGAGGACGCTGCAGAGGTTGCTGCTGATGTTGCTGCGAAGGACGCCGTGAATGATGCAGCAGAGGACGCTGCGAAGGACGCTGCAGAGGCGGAGAACGCGACGGAGGCAGAATAATCATACGATCATCAAGAACCAGTCAGACTATGGAATCATATTTGGACGTCCAGCATCTCACGAAGAGTTTTGGAGAGAAGGTGCTTTTCGACGACATGAGTTTCTCGGTGTCGGAGGGACAGAAGGTGGGGCTCGTGGCGCGCAACGGCACGGGCAAATCGACCCTGCTCTCCATCCTCCACGGCGACGAGGGCTACGACGCGGGACAGATCGTCTATCGCAACGACATCCGCGTGGGGTATCTGGAGCAGACGCCGCATTTCAATCCTACGGACACCGTCCTCGACGCCTGTTTCAACCACGAGGGCAATCCCGAGAAGGTGCTGCGGGCCAAGCAGGTGCTGACGCAGTTGCGCATCGAGGACCTGGAGCAGAAGGTGGGCGAACTGAGTGGTGGACAGTTGAAGCGGGTGGCCCTGGCCAACGTACTGCTGCTGGAGCCCGACTTTCTGATCCTCGACGAGCCGACCAACCACCTCGACCTCGAGATGATAGAATGGTTGGAGGGCTATCTGCGGCGAGGTAACAAGACGCTGCTGATGGTGACGCACGACCGCTACTTCCTTGACGAGGTGTGCAACCTGATCCTGGAGATCGACGACGAGACCATCTATACCTACCGTGGCAACTACTCCTACTATCTGGAGAAGCGCCAGGAGCGCATCGACAACGCGCGGGCGGAGATAGCAAGGGCCAACAACCTGTATCGCAAGGAACTGGACTGGATGCGCCGGCAGCCACAGGCGCGCGGACACAAGGCGCGCTACCGGGAGGAGGCGTTCTACGACCTGGAGGCGAAGGCAAAGCGCAGGATCGAGGAGCGCCAGATGCGTCTGAAGAGCTCGAGCATTTATATCGGCAGCAAGATCTTTGAGTGTCAGTATGTGTCGAAGGCCTTTGAACGGGCTGACGGCACGCAGAAGGTGATTCTGAAGGACTTCTACTACAACTTCGCGCGCTTCGAGAAGATGGGCATCGTGGGCAAGAACGGCACGGGAAAATCGACCTTCGTCAAGATGCTGCTGGGCAAGGTGGAGCCGGACAGAGGACGTTTCGACATCGGCGACACCGTGCGCTTCGGCTATTTCTCGCAGGAGGGACTGCAGTTTCGCGAGGACCAGAAGGTGATTGACATCGTCAAGGACATTGCCGACTACATCGACCTCGGAGGCGGACGCCACATGACGGCATCGCAGTTTCTCAACTACTTCCTCTTCCCGCCCGAGATGCAGCACAACTACGTGGCGAAACTCAGTGGTGGCGAGCGGAGAAAGCTCTATCTCTGCACGGTCTTGATGCGCAATCCCAACTTCCTCGTGCTCGACGAGCCGACCAACGACCTCGATATTCAGACGCTCCAGGTGCTGGAGGAGTATTTGCAGGACTTTCCAGGCTGCGTGATCGTGATCTCCCACGACCGCTACTTCACCGACAAGGTGGTGGACCATCTACTGGTCTTCCATGGCGAGGGCGACATCCAGGACTTTCCGGGCAACTACACGCAGTATCGTGACTACCAGAAGCTCAAGAGCAAGGAGGAGGACGACCGCCGCCAGGAAGAGAAGAAGCCGAAGCGCGAACGGGCCGACTACCGCAACGAGACGCGCCGGAAGATGACCTACAAGGAGAAGATGGAGTTTGAGCGGCTGGAGAAGGAGATGGGCGAGCTGGAGCAGGAGCGCGAGCAACTGGAGGCGGCTCTTTGTTCGGGAACGCTCTCCATCGACGAACTGACGGAGAAGAGCAAGCGGCTGCCCGAGGTCAAGGAGTTGATTGACGAAAAGGAAATGCGCTGGCTGGAACTGTCGGAGATCGGCGGCTGAGCAACACGGACAACGCTTTGCAAAAGAAAAACCCGTCGCGCGGTACTCTAAGGGCCGTGCGACGGGTTGTTTTATCTATGTTTGGGGTCATAGGTTGCATTCGTATGAAAAGGGGAGGGCTCTTTAGCGGTGTCCGCCAAAGGATCCGTGGGATCCGCCAGAGTTGCCGCCACCACGGGGGCTGCCACTACGCGGACTGCTCGGCGTGGGGCGAGAGGGACGGGTCGGCGCGGTGAAGGTGGAACGCGGCTGACTGGGGTTGGATCGGGAACCACCGAAGGAGCGCGGCGAACTGGGAGAAGTGCGCTGAACGCCCGTGGCGGGACCATACTGGCCGCTGCCGTTGTATCTTCTCGACGCTGAGGGCCGCTGCTGCGAACCATTGGGGTTGGGGCGTCTCACCGTCGTGCGGGTGCTGCTCTCGCGGCGACCTTGTACGCCGCCGTAGGGCTGGCTGCCGTTGTACGGGCGATGGTCCTGGCCGCCGTAGGAGGGACGGTCGGTCTGACTGCCGTAGGAGGGGCGGTCGTGCTGATTGCCAGCCACCATGTGGCCGTCGCGATATCTGTAGCCATGGCCGAAGTCGCCTCGACCGAAACCGTCGCGCATTCCGCCACGAGGACCGGGACCGCCATAGTGGCGACCGTGGTACCAGCTGCGGCCTCCGTTGTGATGCCAGGCGTGGTCGCCACGATAGACACCGTAGAAGGTTGGGCGGCCGAAGTAGTAGTAGTCGCGGTGGGGATAGCGGGCGTAGATGGCGAAGTGCCAGCAGCCAGAGTCCCAATAGAGCGGGCGATAGAAGTAGGCGGCGTCGCAGAAGGCACGATACTGCCACTCCAGGAGGACGTAGCTCATGTCGAGGTTGCGCCACCGCCAGTAGTTGCCGGCAAGGTCATCCACCGTGTTGATGCTCATCAAGTAGTCGAGGTTGATCTCGTAGGCGGCTTCATATTGCGCTTCGCTGAGGTTCAACTCGTAAGCCATCTTGTCGGTCAGGAACAATGCCTGCTGGCGTGCTTGCTCGTAGCTCATGGCGCTGGACGGCAAGGCGAGCAGGAGCAGGGCAGCCATGGTGAACAATAACTTCTTCATCTTTATTCCTTGGTTAAAATGTTAGACTTCCGTTTGATGTGACCCTTTCTTTGGGTTCACGATGCAAAATAACGAAGAAAAAACGAGCCTTGCAAAGGATTTTCCCTAACTTGGCGGGGATTTCCCCTATCGTTGTCAAGAGCGCGGGATGTGGCGTGGAGGCTAAATAAGGTGAAATGGGCAGCGTTTATTTGCCTATCTCGATGAAAAAATGTAATTTTGCAAACCGTAATCAGAGAATCAGGAATCGCATTTTAGTATGAAACTATCCAACAGATTGGCTTTGCTCGCACTTCTCCTGCTCCTTCCGCTGGTGCTCTGCGCACAGAAGAAGCAGATACAGACTGCGCGCGACCAGGTGAAGTCGGGCAAGGACCTCGCCAAGGCCGTCGCCTCGATGCAGGGACTGCTGAGCGATTCCGCCAACCGTCAGAACCCGCGTATCTGGCTGGTGCTCTGCGACGCGCTGAAGGCACAGTATGAGCAGAGCAACGAGCGCCTCTACCTGAAGCAGGCCACGGACACGACGACGATCTTCTCGCTGACGATGCGCCTCTTCGAGACGCTCTCGGCCTTCGACAGTCTCGACGTGAGGCCCGACAGCAAGGGAAGGGTGCGCGCAGAGCACAGGGAGCGCCATGCGGCCTTCCTCCACTCCATCCGCCCCAATCTCTTCAACGGCGGCGTCTTCTACACCCGCAAGCGGCAGTATGCCGAGGCCTACCGCTTCTACGAGACCTATATCCAGAGCCAGAACTGGCCCATCTTCACAGGCTACGACTATGCGGACCGCGACCCACTGCTGCCCCATGCCGCCTACTGGGCGATGTACTGTGGCTACAAACTGGGGTCGGCGGATCAGATCATCCGCTACCAGGACTTGGCGGAGCGCGACACGAGCATGCTCAACTTCGTGCGGCAGTATCAGGCCGAGGCCTACCTGCTCCAGGGGGACTCGACGCGCTACGTGGAGGCCCTTCGGGACGGTTTCGACCGCTATCCCAACTTCTCCTTCTTCTATCCGAGGCTGATCGCCTACTATGAGCGTCACGGCGATCACGACTCGTCGCTGGTGGTGGCAGACCGGGCGCTGGAGGCCGACTCCACGAGTGTGCTCTTCCGGTTGACGAAGGGATCGATACTCCTCAATCTGGGCCGCTACGACGACTGCATCGCGATCTGCAAGGGACTGCTGGAGCAGAACGACTCGCTGGCGGACGCCCATTTCTATATCGGACTGGCCTACTTCAACCAGGCCATCGACTTGGACATCGTGGAGCAGCGGCACCGAGAGAAGCGACAGGAGATCACGGGGCTCTACAAGGAGGCGCTGCCCTACCTGGAGCGCTACCGGGCCTTGGCCCCCGACCAGCGAAACCGCTGGCTGCAGCCGCTCTACACGATCTACCTGAAGCTCAACATGGGGGAGGAGTTTGACGAGATCAACAAACAATAACCGAATCAGAACAACAGAACAAAGATGAACAAGATACATACGCTGGCCGACCGTATCGGCATCACGCTGACGCCGATGCAGGAGACCGTGGCCGACCGATTGCTCCATACGGACCGCAACGTCGTGGTCCTCTCGCCGACGGGATCGGGCAAGACCTTTGCCTATCTGCTGCCGCTGGTGGCCATGATCGACGCGACGCGGCAGGAGGTGCAGGCCGTGGTTGTGGTGCCGGGACGCGAGTTGGCGCTGCAGTCGCAGCAGGTGCTGGAGTCGATGCGCACGGGACTGCGCTCGATGGCGGTCTATGGCGGTCGCCCCACGATGGAGGAGCACCGCAAGATGCGCGAGGTGCGCCCGCAGGTGGTCTTCGGCACGCCGGGCCGTCTCAACGACCATATCGACAAGGGCAACCTGGAGGCGGAGACCGTGGGCGTGCTGGTCATCGACGAGTATGACAAATGTCTCGAAATGGGATTCCTGGCCGAGATGAGCCGTCTTGTGGCGAGTCTGCCGGCAGTGCGCCGCAAGGTCCTGCTCTCGGCGACAAAGGCCGAGGAGGTGCCAGCCTTCATGCGCAATGCCTTGAAGGGCGCCCCCGAGGTGGTCGATTTCCTGCCTGACGACGAAGTGGTCTCCGATCGCGTACTAATAAATAAGGTGAGAAGCGAGGAGCGCGACAAGTTGCCCGCCCTGCTACAGTTGCTCTGCCAGTTGGGCGAGGGTAAGACGGTGGTCTTCCTCAACTATCGTGACGCCGTGGGCCGCGTGGCCGACTATCTGGCCGAGGCAGGCTTCGACGTGAGCAGCCTCCATGGCGGACTGGACCAGCGGGAGCGCGAGCAGGCGGTCTATCGCTTTGCCAACGGGAGCGCCAACGTGCTGGTGAGCACAGACCTGGCGTCCCGCGGACTCGATATCCCCGACATCAGCCATATCATCCACTACCATCTGCCCGAGACCGAGGAAGCCTATATCCACCGCACGGGCCGCACGGCGCGCTGGGACAAGCAGGGCGCTACCTTCTTCCTGCTGGGTCCCGAGGAGGATTTGCCAGCTTATGTCGAGGCCGAGATCCACGACTACCAGCTTGACGGCGGTCAGCATCCCGTGCCCCGGGCCACGATGGCTACCTTGTATATAGGAAAAGGCAAGAAAGACAAGGTCTCGAAGGGCGATATCGTGGGTTTCCTCTGCAAGAAGGGCGGACTCAAAGCCACGGAGATCGGGCGCATCGACGTGATGCAGCGCTATGCCTATGCCGCAGTGGCAAAAAGTAAACTCTCTACGGTTCTCAAAATGACAAGTGGAGAGAAAATCAAGGGAATCCGTACGGTAGTGGAGGAAATCAAGTGAAACGCGTGACCAAATGTAAACTGTGCTGGGGCGCAACACGGCCTGTCCCCATGTTGCAGCTTACAGTTTGATTGATAAAAAACGCTAAAATATTTGGCCGTGTGGAAATAAAGCAGTAAATTCGCAGTCGAAACATCAATCAATTCAATTAATACTTTAGAGATGAAGAAGTACAATTTCTATGCAGGCCCGTCGCTTCTGCCGCGCGAGGCCGTCGAGAACACTGCAAAGCAGATCCTGGATTTCAACGGTATGGGCGTATCTTTGATGTGCGTTAGCCACCGTAGTCCGGCTTTCCAGGCCGTTATGGACGAGACCGTCGCTCTCATCAAGGAGCTGCTCGACATTCCCGAGGGCTACTCAGTGCTCTTCCTTGGTGGCGGTGCTTCTACGCAGTTCATGCAGATCCCTGCCAACTTCCTGATCAAGAAGGCTGCCTATGTCAACACGGGTGTGTGGGCAAAGAAGGCCCTCAAGGAGGCTAAGCTCTTCGGTGAGGTGATCGAGGTTGCCTCTTCAGCTGCCGACAATTACAGCTACATCCCCAAGAACTACGACGTTCCTGCTGACGTGGACTACCTCCACGTTACGACCAACAATACGATCTACGGTACGGAGCTCCTCAAGGACCTCGACGTCAATGTGCCGATGATCGCCGATATGTCTTCTGATATCATGAGCCGCCCGGTCGATGTGTCTAAGTACAAGGCTATCTACGGTGGTGCTCAGAAGAACATGTCTATGGCCGGTGTCACCTTCGTGATCGTCAAGGACGACGAGCTGGGCAAGGCTCCGCGCGAGTTGCCTACGATGGTTGACTATCGCACCCACGTGGACAAGGGCTCTATGTTCAATACGCCTCCTGTGGTGCCTATCTACTCTCTGCTTGAGACGGTTCGTTGGGTGAAGGCCCAGGGTGGTGTCAAGGAGATGGAGCGTCGCGCTATCGAGCGTGCTGACATCCTTTACGGAGAGATCGACCGCAACAAGTTGTTCCGTGGTACCGTCGCCGAGGAGGATCGTTCTCGCATGAACATCTGCTTCGTCATGAACGACGAGTACAAGGAGCTGGAGAAGCCGTTCTTCGACTTCGCTACCGAGCGTGGTATGTTGGGTATCAAGGGTCACCGTTCAGTCGGTGGTTTCCGTGCTTCTTGCTACAACGCTATGTCTGTCGAGGGTGTTCAGGCACTCGTCCAGGCTATGAAGGACTTCGAGGCACAGCACTAATTTTTAGAAACATGAGTGAGACGGGGGAGCAGCAGTTTCCCTGTCTCCTTATTATAACAGACTTATATAATCAATACATTCAATGAAAGTTTTAATTGCAACTGCTAAGCCGTTCGCAGCTGAGGCTGTACAGGGCATCAAGAAGGAATTTGAGGGCACGGGCCACGAGGTAGTGCTCCTGGAGAAATATGAGACCAACGAGCAGCTCCTCGATGCTGTCAAGGACGTGGACGCCATGATCGTTCGCTCCGACAAAATCACCGCTGAGGTCCTCGACGCCGCCAAGAACTTGAAGATTGTCGTTCGCGCTGGTGCCGGCTTCGATTCTATCGACTGCCAGTATGCCAAGGAGAAGAACGTCGTCGTCGAGAACACGCCGGGTCAGAACGCCAACGCCGTGGCTGAGCTCGTGATGGGTATGCTCGTCTATGTGGCTCGCAACCACTTCAATGGCAAGTCTGGCCATGAGCTCATGGGCCGTCGTCTCGGTCTGCTCGCTTTCGGTAATGTCGGTCGCAACGTGGCCCGCATCGCCAAGGGCTTCGGCATGGAGGTGTCTGCTTACGACGCTTTCGTTCCCGCTGAGGCTATCGAGAAGGAGGGTGTACACGCTTGCAAGGACCAGAAGGAGCTCTTCGAGATCAGCGACGTGCTTTCTCTCCACATCCCCGCTACGCCGGAGACCATCAAGAGCATCAACTATGACATGGTCAACCTGATGCCGAAGGGTGGTATCCTCGTCAACGCTGCCCGCAAGGAGGTGATCGACGAGGAGGGCCTGCTGAAACTGATGAACGAGCGTGAGGATCTCCGCTACATCGCCGACATCATGCCCGACATGGACGAGGAGTTCAAGAAGTTTGGCACACGCTACTTCGCTACGCCGAAGAAGATGGGTGCTCAGACCGCTGAGGCCAACATCAACGCTGGTATCGCTGCTGCCCGTCAGATCAACGCCTTCTTCACGGATGGCTGCACCAAGTTCCAGGTAAATAAGTAATCATCTTTTTTTAATAGTCCCCTTTTCCCTGTTCTTGCGAGCGGGGGAATGGGGCGTTTTTTTTCAATATTTTATATGGCAATTATTAAACCGTTCAAGGGCGTTCGCCCACCGAAAGAATATGTAGAGCGTGTAGAGTCGCGTCCTTACGACGTCCTCGATTCAGACGAGGCTCGTGCCGAGGCTGGTGACAACGAGATGAGTCTCTACCACATCATCAAGCCGGAGATCAACTTCCCCGAGGGCACCTCTGAGTACGACCCGCGCGTCTATGAGAGCGCCAAGGAGCACTTCAAGATGTTCCAGGAGAAGGGATGGCTCGTCCAGGACAAGGAGGATCACTACTACATCTACGCTCAGACGATGAACGGCCACACGCAGTATGGTCTCGTCGTGGGCGCCTATGTGGAGGACTACATGAATGGCGTGATCAAGAAGCATGAGCTCACCCGCCGTGACAAGGAGGAGGACCGCATGAAGCACGTTCGCGTCAACGACGCCAACATCGAGCCGGTATTCTTCGCCTATCGCGACAACCAGACCCTCATCGACCTCTGCAACCGCTACGCTCAGACGGAGCCGGAGTATGACTTCATCGCTCCGATCGACGGTTTCCGCCACCAGTTCTGGGTGATCAGCGACAAGAACGACATCGACACCATCACCAAGGAGTTTGCCGAGATGCCGGCTCTCTACATCGCTGATGGTCACCACCGTTCTGCTGCTGCTGCCCTCGTAGGTGCTGAGAAGGCTAAGCAGAACCCCAACCACACGGGCAAGGAGGAGTACAACTACTTCATGGCTGTCAGCTTCCCCGCAAGCCAGCTGACGATTCTCGACTACAACCGCGTCGTTCGCGACCTCAACGGTATGTCTTCTGAGGAGTTCCTCTCTGCACTGCAGGTCAACTTCACGGTAGAGGACAAGGGCACGGAGATTTACAAGCCGGCCCGACTCCACGAGTTCTCACTCTATCTCGACGGTCACTGGTACGCCCTCAACGCCAAGGAGGGTACCTACGACGACAACGATCCTATCGGCGTGCTCGACGTAGATATCTCCAGCCGTCTGATCCTCGACGAGCTGATGAACATCAAGGATCTCCGCTCTGACAAGCGTATCGACTTCGTTGGTGGTCTCCGTGGCCTCGGCGAGTTGAAGCGTCGTGTCGATAGCGGCGAGATGCGCTGGGCTCTGGCTCTCTATCCTGTCTCAATGAAGCAGATCATGGACATCGCCGACAGTGGCAACATCATGCCGCCGAAGGCCACATGGTTTGAACCGAAACTCCGCTCTGGCTTGGTTATCCACAAGTTGGAGACAGAGGATTGATCATCTTTTTGATGATTAATGATTATTAATAGATTGTTTAGTCCGCAGTCCTCTCTCTTGGGGCTGCGGATTTTTCCAATCTCTAATTTTATAGAATGGCAGATACCTACAAGACCGTTTCCAAGGAAGTCTGCGAGGGATTTTATTCCGAAAAGCGGAGCAAGTTTCTCGCCTTTGTGCATCATGTTGACTCTGTCGATGAGGCTATGGCCATCGTCAAGGAGTATAGGAAGAAATACTATGATGCGCGCCACTGTTGCTATGCCTACGTCCTGGGATCGGACCGTGCTGATTTCCGTGCCAACGACGACGGCGAACCTTCCTCTACGGCGGGCAAGCCCATCCTTGGCCAACTCAACCGGCTGGAGCTCACCGATGTCCTGGTCGTGGTCATCCGCTATTATGGTGGCGTCAACCTGGGCACGGGAGGACTTATCGTGGCCTACCGCACGGCGACGGAGGACGCACTTTCCAAGGCCGTCATAGAAGAAAAATTTGTGGAGGAGCGCATCACCTATCGTTTCACCTATCCGATGATCAATGCCGTCATGCGGGTGGTCAAGGAGACGGGAGCGCGTATCGTCAGCCAGTCTTTCGACAACGACTGCGAGATTGTCCTCTCCATTCGCCAGAGTCTGGCCGAAGGCCTTCAGGCGCGATTGGACAAACTCTCCTTTGAATAAATCGCAATAATCATCAAGTATGGACAAGTTTTCTCTATTCCCTCTTGTATATCATCGTACAGGTGGTACTCATTGCGATCTCTATACCCATTATTGGCACGATCTTGGGCATCTTGTTGGTGTTCTTCGGCAGTTGCTATGACGATTTCACGGGGTCGCACGATTTCTTTGTGTGGTGGTTCTGTTAATTTCTTCATTTTTTTGCCCCATGCATTTGGTCGTTACAAATAAAGTGTTTACCTTTGCATGAGAAATAGATAGTTAGTGGTTGCGAAGTCTAAGAGTTTTACTCTTATTGACCCGCAAGCATTATCAATCAAAGGGGTGACTTCTCCTTCAAAAGGGTTTGGCTTCTCCTTCAAAAGGTGTTACTTCTCCTTCAAAAGAGTGGACTGATCTCTCATCCAGGTTGACTGATTCCTCGAAGAGGTTGTCAGAACTCTCAAAAAGGTTGTTGACAGATCTCTCAAAGAGGTTGTTGACAGGATCTCACAAAGGGCTGGCGACAGTTCTGTCTTAATGAGCAGAAAGAGTTTCCACCCGTAGTTTTTTGGAAAGTTGGCAGAGTGACCGAATGCGCTGGACTCGAAATCCGGTATACCCATTACGGGTATCGGGGGTTTGAATCCCTCACTTTCCGCTGAATTTGGAAGGGTTTTTGCCCTTCCTTTTTTGCTTTTTTACGGCTTAAATGATTAATTTTTAAGCGTTTACGATTTTATTTCTTTTGACTTGTGTACATGCTTAGAGAAATAGAAATCAATCAAGAAATATAGAAAGTTATGGAGAAGTTTCCGAGTTTTAGCTGGTGCATTGACAGAAGGAAGACGCTGGCAAAGACGGGTGTGGCAAGTGTGGAGATACGCGTGACGTATATGCGGAAGAGCAAGGTGATGGCTACATGGGCGTCAGCTGGTGGCCGTGATCGGCAACGAGCGGAAGGCGAGAGGCAAGGCCGGCTGGCGTCTGCCGTGGGGAGTAGGACCGGCGCTTTGTACTTAAACCTAAACCGCCATTGGTGCTCTGTAGAAGAACCAGTGGCGGTTTCGTATTATGGGCGACTACAGGAGTCTTGTCTCAAAATCTCCAGCATCTTGGTCTGCAACACTACTCTCTCGCTTTGCTTCGCAACGTAAAGATCGTACTGTGTCTGAATATTCATAAGAAATTCTGCAGAAATGCCGAGGGCGTTTCCTATCAATAATGCCATCTCGGGTGTCAGTGCACGCTTCCCTTTTATGACGTCATTCAGATTGGATTTCTGTATGCCAGTGAGCTTGGACAATTCGCTCTGCTTCATGTTGCGTGCAGCGAGCTCGTCCTTAATCACCTCGCCCACATGAGTTGCCTCAAATGGCACCGCCTGATTAAAACTATACTTAGTCATAATGATGTGATATTTCTAATAATTCTATTTCCGTAATAACAATGCTTCCATCAAGTGGAGAACTTTTGAAGATCAATCTCCAAGCGCCATTGCAACGCACCGACTCTTGTCCTTTCCTGTCGCCATGCAACGCTTCGTAATTTAACCCTTTCAAGCGGAAGAGGTCTTCGATTCGCCGGGCAGCCTTCATGTAGTCAACGGCTTTCTTGTACCCCTTTATCACTTGAACGGGCAATCTCCTGTATCTCTTGCTTGATGTTTTGCCATTTTCATATAATTCGAGTAACGCTTCGTCTTCTGATGTTATGTTCATTGATGTGCGGCCAAGTTTTGACGGTTCAAAGATAGTGTTTTTATTTTGGTTATCAAAATTGATAACGGATTATTATTGCGTTTATAGGTATTTTTAACGAATGGAGCATTAGATAAATCTTTCCGTCCTGCCACCGAGGAAGACATCGAAAAGAGAGGTGTCGTTTACTACGAGGGCAAGCCGGCCCATGTTGCAATGGTTATACACAGTGGTGAGCAGGTTGGCGCAGCTCAACAACAAGGCGCAAGCCCTACTATCAATATTCATGTCCTCTATGAGGAATAGCGTCAAAGAAAAATGGGATACTTGGCCCCGGGGTGAAAGGATGAGGTCAAGTATCCCATAGATTATAATCCCGTCTGCAGGCTGACAGTCGTCAGTTGGCAGCTGGCGTTAGCGAGCAGAGGATGTCGGCAGGCTGGGGCCGCCAGCAGGCGGGAAGAGTAGGGGAGAGATTACTTCTTCTCCGGCACGCGCTCAAGGGCGGTGGTGAGCAACTTCCAGAACGGCTCTACCGTAGCCACCTGTGCGCGCTCGCTGGTCGTATGCGGAGAGAGGAGCGTCGGGCCCATGCTGACGACGTCCATACCCGGATACTTGCTAAGGATGACGGAGCACTCCAGTCCGGCGTGGTCGGCCTGGACGGTAGCCTCCTGGCCGTTCTGCTCCTTGTAGATAGCCTTGAGCAGGTTGAGGATTTCGCTGTCGGGGTTGGGATCCCAGCCACCGTAGGGTGCGGTGAACTCCGTCTTCATGCCAGCCATGCTGAAGCAGCTCTCGAGCGTGCGGCAGAGATACTCCTTCATGTCCTCGCGGCTGGAGCGCGTGAGGATCTTGAAGGCAGCCTTGCCGTTCTCGATGTCGATGATGGCGAGGTTGGAAGAGGTCTCCACCACGTTGGGATAAGCCGGAATCATGCGCAGCACGCCGTTGTGGCAAGCGTAGATTGCGTCGATGAGGTTATCCTGGATCTCAGAGGGCAGCAGCTCGGCGGGCTTCTCCACCGGCTCCACGAAGAACTCGACGTTCTTCTCGATGCCCTTGAACTCATCCTCGATGAGCAGGCGCTGATCCTCTACCAGTTTCTTCAGTGCCTCCACCTTGTCGGCAGCGAGGGCGAGCACGACCTCTGCCTTGAACGGGATGGCGTTGCGCATGTTGCCACCATGCCATGCGGCCAGGCGAGCGCCCAGCTGCTGCACGGCCTTGCGTACGAGGCGCACCATCTCCTTGTTGGCGTTGGCGCGGCCACAGTGGATCTCCAGGCCCGAGTGGCCACCAAAGAGGCCCTTCAGCGTCACGCGGACTGCCGTCTCCTCGTTGTTGGCGACCGGCTGATACTCCAGTTTGGCGGTGATGTCAATGCCACCAGCAGAACCGATGACAAACTTGCCCCAGAGCTCTGAGTCGAGGTTCATCAGGATATCGCCGCAGAGCTCACCCTCGGGGAGCTCGTTGGCACCAAACATGCCCGTCTCCTCGTCGCGGGTGATCAGACCCTCGACCAGACCGTGCTTGAGGTCCTTGCTCTCCATGACAGCCATGATGGCAGCCACGCCCAGACCGTTGTCAGCACCGAGCGTCGTGCCCTTGGCGCGCACCCAGCCCTCCTCGTCGATATAGGTCTCGATGGGGTCGGTCTCGAAGTTGTGCGTGCTGTCCGGTGTCTTCTGCGGCACCATGTCCATGTGGGCCTGCAGCACGACGCCCTTGCGGTTCTCATAGCCAGGAGTGGCCGGCTTGCGCATGACGATGTTGCCGCCAGCGTCCTGGAATGCCTCTACGCCGACGCGCTTGGCGAAGTCGAGCAGAAACTGCTGTACTTTCTCTGCGTGGCCTGACGGGCGCGGAATCTTGGTCAATGCGTCGAAGTTGCGCCAGATGCACTCCGGCTTTAGGTTTTTGATCTCTTCCATAGTTATTTTATTGTTTTGCGGAGCGGTGGAGCGAGTCCGGCCACTACCTGATTAGACAATTTCTTTTTTTCTGTTTCTCCGCTGCAGGTATCGGTTCCCTTGCGGTTCTCCCCCTTGCGGTTTTCCTGCTGCGTGGTTTTTCTGCTGCGTGGTTTTTCCCTGCGGCTTTCCCCTGCAGCCTCTCCGCCTCGTGGCTCCTCTACGTGGCTTCCCCCAGCGGCTTCTCCTATCGGTTGTCCGCCGCTACGGCCGCGGGCTGCTGCCCCTGCTTGCGCTTCTTCATAAAGGCCAGCACGATCCAGGCGTAGATGCCGAGCAGGACCACGAGCAGTGTCTGCACCGTGTGGACGATCAGTACGAAAAAGAGCGCTGGCGCATAGGCGACGCCATAGAGCATGAGCATCGTCTTGACGGCGAAATGCCAGGGTCCGGCGCCGTTGGGCGTGGGGACGATGACCGCTATGGATCCTACGACGAAGCAGACCAGCGCGCAGGTCAGTCCCAGGCTCGCCGTCTCCTTGAAGCAGAAGAAGGTGAGGTAGAAATGGAGGAAATAGCTCGCCCAAATCGCCAGGCTATACAGGATGAACAGTGGAACGTTGCGCACGCCGCGGAGCGAGGTGATGCCGAGCCAAATCCCCTGCAGCGTCTCCTTCACCTTTTTATATATGGAGAGCGTGCGGAGGAAGAAGTAGGCGAAGACCAGCGTGGCGACGGCACAGATGGCCGTGACGATCCATCCCATCGTGGAGAAACTCGATAGCACGTCGTCGATGCGTGTGCCCGTGCGCGAGAAAAACGTGCCGAAGACGTGGAGCTGCATGAGGAAGGCCAGTCCCGTGATAATCGCGACGATCAAGGTGTCAACAACGCGCTCCGTCACCACCGTGCCGATAGCCTTGGGAAAGGACGTGCCGTCCCATTTGCGGAGCACGCCGCAGCGCGCCACCTCGCCCACGCGGGGGATGACGAGGCTCACGGCGTAGGAGAGATAGATGGAGAGCACGCAGACCCGCTTGCGCGGATGCTCGCCGATGGGCGTGAGCGCCTGCTCCCAGCGCCAGCCCCGGAAGGCCTGCGCCAGTATGCCGAAGGGCAGGGAGAGGACCATCCAGGTCCAGTTCATCTCGTTGGTCAGCACCTCCCGGATGCTGCCGAAATCAAAGTCCCGGTACATCCAGTAGAGTATCGCGCCACCCAGCAATAGGGGCAGCGCCACCTTCACAACGCTATTGACATGCTTATTACTGTCCATTTCGGAGAGCAAAGATAGCCTTTTTCTTTCAAAGTACGGATTATTTTTCCTAACTTTGTGGCCGAATAAAGAAAAATTAAGAAAAAGATGAAGTCCGTTAAGCCCAAAAAGCATCTCGGCCAGCACTTCCTGACCGATTTAGGCATTGCCCGCCGCATCGCCGACACCGTGGACGCCTGCCCCGGGATTCCCGTCCTGGAGATAGGTCCCGGCATGGGTGTGCTCACCCAATATCTTGTCGAGAAGCCCCGCGAGGTCAAGGCCGTGGAGATCGACAAGGAGAGCGTCGCCTATCTCTACGACCGCTTCCCGAAGTTGCGCGACAACATCATCGGCGACGACTTCCTCCGCATGGACCTCACGACCCTCTTCGACGGGCGCCCCTTCGTCCTCACGGGCAACTATCCCTACGACATCTCCTCGCAGATCTTCTTCAAGATGCTCGACAACAAAGAGTTGATCCCCTGCTGCACGGGTATGATCCAGCGCGAGGTGGCCCTCCGCATGGCGGCCGCGCCGGGCTCCAAGGCCTACGGCATCCTCTCCGTCCTCACCCAGGCGTGGTACGACGTGGAGTATCTCTTCACCGTCGATGAGACCGTCTTCAATCCGCCCCCCAAGGTCAAGAGCGCCGTGATCCGCATGACGCGCAACGGCGTCCAGGAGCTGGGCTGCGACGAGCGGTTGTTCAAGCGGCTGGTCAAGGCCGTCTTCAACCAGCGGCGCAAGATGCTGCGCGTCAGCCTGCGCCAGTTGTTCCAGGGCCAGCGCCCCGAGGACGGCTTCTTCCAGCGCGACATCATGACCAAGCGGCCCGAGCAGCTCAGCATCGCCCAGCTGGTCCAGTTGACCAATGAGGTGGGCGAGCAACTGCAAAAGATAGAAAAATCGGCTGGTGGAGGAGAAAAAACCGCCGATTCTGTTGCACAACTGTGATATTATGGCTATATTTGCCGAAAAATTAAGAAATAAAGAATAAGTAAAGACCAATGTTAGACGTAAAACAGACTTTGAAGGATGCCGAGGAGCGTATGGAGTCGGCCATCCTCTACCTCGACGAGGAGCTTGCCCACATCCGCGCTGGACGCGCCAACGTGGCGATTCTCGACGCCGTGCGTGTGGATTCATACGGATCGAAAGTGCCTCTGAATCAGGTGGCTACCGTCTCCACCCCCGACGCCCGCACCATCGCCATCCGTCCCTGGGACCGCAAGGTCATCCGCGATATTGAGAAAGCCATCATGGACAGCGACGTAGGCGTCACGCCGGAGAACAACGGCGAGGTGATCCGCCTCAACCTGCCGCAGCCCACGGGCGAGCGCCGCAAGGAGCTGGTCAAGCAGAGCAACAAGATCGGCGAACGCACGAAGGTGGAGATCCGCAACGTGCGTGGCGACATCAAGGATAAACTGAAGAAGGCTATCAAGGACGGCCTCTCCGAGGACAACGAGAAGGACGCCGAGCTCGACCTCCAGAAGTTGCACGACAAGTATATCAAGCAGGCCGAAGAACTCCTTTCTGCCAAGGAGAAGGAGATCATGACGGTCTAAGAAAACCTAAGAAAAAGGGAGAAAGGCGCATCCGCCTCTCGCAGGTCCTTGCCACGGCTCGATCGTGGCGAAGGCCCCAGGGGCGGCTGGTGCATCCTGCTACAGCGCAAGGGTTCGGGTGGCCCAGCGGCCGGCCTGGATCCTGCGTAGCCATTCCTATATGATTCAGAGAAAATGCTCGGCTTAGTCGTTAAAAACACGGGGAGCTGGTATTGCGTCAAGGCCGACGACGGCCGGATGGTGGACTGCAAGGTCAAGGGCAACTTTCGCCTGAAGGGCATTCGCAGCACCAATCCCGTGGCCGTGGGCGACCGGGTGGAGATCCGCCTCAATCCCGAGGGAACGGCCTTCATCACCGCCATCTGCGACCGGCGCAACTACATCATCCGCCGATCCTCCAACCTCAGCAAACAGAGCCACATCCTCGCCGCCAACGTCGATCAGGCCCTGCTTGTCGTCACGGTCAACTACCCTGAGACAAGCACCACCTTCATCGACCGTTTCCTGGCCGGCGCGGAGGCCTATCGCGTGCCCGTGATCCTGGCCTTCAACAAGCTCGACCTCCTCTCCGAGGACGAGCGGCGCTACCAGGCGGCCATGCGCTTCCTCTACGAGAACATCGGCTACACCGTCGTGGAGCTCTCCGCCCATGATGCCGACGACGTGGTGCGCCTGCTGCCCCTGCTGCAGGGTCAATCGACGCTCCTCAGCGGCAACAGCGGCGTGGGCAAATCGACGCTCATCAACGCCATCCTGCCCGGGGCCAACCTGCGCACGGCCGACATCTCCGAGGCCCACAACACGGGCATGCACACCACCACTTTCAGCGAGATGCTCCCGCTGCCAGGTGGCGGCTACCTCATCGACACACCGGGCATCAAGGGCTTCGGCACCTTCGACATCGGGCGCGAGGAGCTGACGAGCTATTTCCGCGAGATCTTCCACTTCTCCAAGGACTGCCGTTTCAACAACTGCACGCATACCCACGAGCCGGGGTGCGCCGTCCGCAAGGCCGTGGAGGACCACTACATAGCCGAGAGCCGCTACCAGTCCTACCTCTCCATGCTCGAAGACCAGGAGGAGGGCAAATACCGGGAGGCCTACTAAGGGCTCTCCCGACCCGCGGCGGAGCGTGGTGCGCCGCCACGACGGCGCCTCCGGGACGCGACGCCGTCCTGCAACGATTCAACTACAGAGATACGAAATTATTATTCACCAAATCAGTTTTTTGAGAGTATGAGAAATATGAGACGCAAGACGCTTCTGCTGTCGGCAGCCCTGCTGTTGGCGGCCAGCCATACCTTTGCTCAGGTCAGCACGGAGGTCATCAATGGCCTCAGTTACAAGATCAACGCCCGCACCCATACGGCAACCCTCGTGGGCAACGAGGACAACCCCTATACGGGCAACATCGTCGTGCCTGAGACCGTCACGGCCCAGGACGGCACCGACTATTCCGTCACGGCCTTTGGCGAGGAGTGCTTCCTCGGCTGCATCGACCTGGAGAGCGTCAAGATCCCCTCCACCGTCACCACGCTCGGCGCCCGCTGCTTCATGAACTGTCAGACCATCACCGAGATCGACCTTCCCGAGGGCCTCAAGGAGCTGCCCGTGGGCTGCTTCGCCTCCTGCGCCAGCCTCAAGCGCATCGACGTGCCCGCCAGCGTCACTTCCGTGGGCGGTGTCTGCTTCATGGACTGCACCGACCTCTCCGAGGTCCATCTCCCCGCCACCATCCAGTCGCTGCCCGCCCAGTGCTTCTCGCGCTGCCTGAGCCTCATGGAGATGGAGATTCCCTCCTCCGTCACATCCATCGGCGACTATTGCTTCTATCGCAGCAGCCTCTCCAGTATCAAAATTCCCTATTCCGTCACCTCCGTCGGCGCTCATTGCTTTGAGAAGTGCAGCATGCTGGAGACCGTGGAGCTCGCCTCTACCGTCACCCAGCTCAACGAGGGCTGCTTCTCCTATTGCTCGTCGCTCACGTCGCTCTATTTCAACGGCAACATGCCCGACAACACCATCGGCTGCGGCGCGCCCAACAGCTGCTCCCTCTACGTGCCCGAGGAGTATTACGACCACTACCAGGAGGAGCTCGGCGCCGTCTATCGCAAGATCTTCACCTGGACGCCCAATGAGCTGACCCGCATCGACCAGCTGGCCCAGCGCGATCCTCAGGTTTCCAGCCAGGGTGGCGTCGTCACCGTCTCGGGTCTCAACCGCGGCGAGGAGGTGCAGTTTGTCGGCCTCGACGGTCGTCTGCTCTCCTCTGTCCAGGCCCTCGACGGCACGGTCTCCTGCGCCGTCTCCGTCCCCGTCGTCATCGCCCGTGTGCGTGGCGCGGCGGTCAAGGTCGTCGTCCGATAGCGCGGGTTTATAAGCCTTTTTTGCGTGGGTGGACGCCGTTGGTTTCCCCTTGCTTCCTTGTGGGGCGGGAGAGCAGCGGCGACCACCCACGCGCTTCTTTCCTGGTGGTTTTGCGCCTGTTTTATGGCCCTTTCAAGCCAAAGAATGGTAAATTTACGAACCTCTCTTTGTGAGATGTAAAAAAGGTAGTAATTTTACCATTGCAAATACGCAATCTACCATTTGTCCATATTGCGCCAAACCTGTCCAGCGCAAAACGACTACTAGAAATATGAGGAAAGAAGAAGTCAAAAACTATACCATTACGACTGACGGACCATCCGGGCTGGAGTTTGAACTGCACCTCATGCCGCAGTTTTTCAATTCCGCCGTCTGTCTGGAGCAGTCCCATACCCATACCTATTATCAGATCATCTGGTTTCGCGGCGGCTACGGCATCCACCAGGTCGATTTTGTCGATTATCCCGTCGATGACAACACGCTCTTCTTCATCGCTCCCGGCCAGGTCCATTCCTTCCACGGGTCGCGCGACTGCGAGGGCGTCATCATCCGCTTCAACGCCAGTTTCATGGCCGACGAGCAGTCGAGCGAGAGTATCTTCCTCAAATACGACATCTTCAACGCCTACGACTCCCTGCCTTACTACAAGATCACCGATGCAGAGGCCGACCATCTCTACATTCTGGTCCAGGCCATGCGCATCGAGCTCTCTCTCTCAAGTCGGCCTTCGCCCACAAGGACTACATGCAGTATCTCGTCCGCCTCTTCCTGATCCGCGTCCAGCGCGCGGGTACGCGTCGTGCCGTCCAGAAGCTCTCCGTTTCCTGTATGGCCCACCGCAGTTTCGTGCGCTTCCGCCAGTTGCTGGAGAAGCACTTCCGCGAGATCCACACCGTCAAGGAGTATGCCGAGATGCTCCATGTCTCGACCCGCACGCTCTCCCACTATGTCGCCCAGAGCGCCCACCTCACGCCCCTGCAGGTCATCAACGACCGCGTCGTCCTCGAAGCCAAACGCCAGTTGCAGCATTCCACGCTCAGTATCAAGGAGATCGGCTATCAGTTGGGCTTCGAAGATCCCTCCTATTTCGTCAAGTTTTTCAAGCGTATGACGGGCCAAATGCCCAAGGAGTTTAGGAAGGACTGCGAGGTTCAGCAGTGCCTTTCTGCCAGCGTGTCATCATCCAAAATTACTAATATAATGAAACAGAAAATTGGTATTCCTACCGCCGACGGGAAACTCTTCCCCCATTTCGGCAAAGCGCCCCACGTGACGGTTTTCGACGTGGAGGACGAGAAAATCCTCAACAAGGAGGTGCTGACAGCGCCTGAGCACGCCCACGGAGCCATGCCTAAGTTCCTGCAGGGCCTGGGCGTCACGGACGTGATCTGTGGCGGACTGGGAGCCGGCGCCATCCAGCTCCTTGAGCAGATGGCCATCCGCATCCATGGCGGCGCTCCTGCCGACGACGTCGATGCCGTCGTCGATGCCTACCTGAAGGGCACGCTCGTCCTTGGCGACCGCACCTGCCACCACGACGGATGCGGCGGCGATCACCATCACCACCACTAATCCCTCTCACGACCTGCGCCCCCACGGGACCCACTCTGTAGCGCAATACGCACCCCCCCCCAGCAGTCCATTTGCTTAACGTTATTATGTTATTATGTTATTATGTTATTACGACTAAGACGGGGTGGAGTCATGGCAATAAAAAGAACAACATGCCGCCGTGGGGGGAGGAGAAACTACCATCGAGGGCTTCCATAAGTCCTCGAAACTACGTTGCATCGATCTACGAAGCGAGGCCATAGAGGCCGCGTGATGGCGCTTGTCCACCACTGCCCTCTATGGTCTCTGTGCGTTTTTCTACCGTTTTCACGAGGAGTCCGAACGGAGTAATAGCCCTCGCCGACATCATCGGCGACGAGACATACCACATTTTTTTTTGTTGAAATCACAAACTGGGACTGTACAAAATAAGAAACTAACGATGTGCGTTTAGGTATCGCAGTGTAATGGAAATTTACTACATAAATCCCTGTGAAAGCAATTGGTAGGGGCTCAGATCGACCCAAAATGTGCCCTCGTCGCTGATGTCAAAACCAAGTTTTTCTGCCCTTGATGGTGTCGACAGGGGCGTTTCGGAGGGGTCTTCAGGGAGGTTCGAAGGGCATTTTTTAGCTTGTCGATGCAGTCTGCAACATCATAGGATCACGCATTTTCTTCTCATTTCCCCTAATTTTCGAGGGGTGGAAGAAAAGGTGAGGATATTTCTTGCTTAGTCGTCAAAAGTGGTAAATGTTATCAGCGAAAGGCGGCTGGTCGAGCGGATTGCTCTTGGCCGTAGCGATGACATAGCCAGCATCGAG
>ENA-UOJC01000870-UOJC01000870.1-human-gut-metagenome-genome-assembly--contig:-C104-NODE-870-length-46799-cov-24.675980_pt1 | contig 46799 bp, 42 predicted proteins | sample MGYA00242339_ERZ723886 | MGnify/ENA metagenome assembly ERZ723886 | reverse complement strand
GTGACCTTCGGGTCACACCGTTCTCTGCGACAAAATAGTTACTTGTCACTATTAAACCTTGATTTTCCGGGCTTTTTGAACCATTTTGATATAGTCTGAGCAGTCGATTATCGCTTGCTGAACTGCGGAGCGCGACGAGCTGCTTTGAGACCGTACTTCTTTCTTTCCTTCATTCTGGGGTCGCGGGTCATGAAGCCGGCGGCCTTCAGAGAAGCCCGGTACTCGGGGTTCAGGGTGACCAGGGCACGGGAGATGCCGTGACGGATGGCGCCGGCCTGACCGGAAACGCCGCCGCCGGCAACGGTGACGACCACGTCCACCTTGCCCAGCAGATCGGTGGTGACCAGAGGCTGACGGACGACCAGCTTCAGGGTCTCCAGACCAAAATAGTCGTCGATATCACGACCGTTGACAATGACGGAACCGGTGCCGTTCTCGTAGACGCGAACGCGGGCAACGCTGGACTTACGACGGCCGGTGCCGTAAAAATACTTCTTCTTGCTCTCGTACATTCTAAGTTACCTCCAAATTAGTCCAGGTTCCAAACTTCGGGCTTCTGGGCGGCGTGGGGATGCTCGGCACCCTTGTACAGGTGCAGGCGGGTCAGCGCGCTCTTGCCCAGGGTGTTCTTGGGCAGCATACCCTTGACGGCCAGCTCCATGGCGTAGTCGCTGCGCTGCTCCATCATGTCACGGGCCTTGGTCTCCTTCAGACCGCCGATCCAGCCGGACACACGATAGTACTTCTTATGCTCCAGCTTCTTGCCGGTGAGAACAGCCTTGTCGGTGTTGATGATGATGACGTTGTCGCCGCAGTCAACATTGGGGGTGAAGTCAGACTTGTGCTTACCGCGCAGCAGGTTCGCGGCGGTGACGGCAGTACGACCCAGAGGCTTGCCGGCAGCGTCGATCACATACCACTTGCGGTCCAGGGTCTCCTTCTTCAGCAGAGTAGTGGACATTATGATTTCCTCCAATTGGATAAATTATTTTGACATTTTCAGGTGTCTGGTGTACAATGACCCCCAGAACACCTGGATTTTATATCACATTGGAATTCAAATGTCAACCGCATTTTTGGGAATTTTTGCGCAGTCCGAAGAAAACTCTCGTTTTCTTCCAAATGCTCACGAATCCTTCCAAATGCTCACTTGCTATTTTTCGGGATTTTAGGAGAGAATATCAGAATGCAGAAGCTGATGGGTCTGGTTCGCCGGTGCGTGGACGACTATAATATGATTGAAGCCGGGGACAAAATCGCAGTCGGCGTGTCCGGGGGAAAGGATTCCCTGGTGCTGCTGACCTTGCTTGCCGGACTGCGGGAGTACCATAGCCAGCCCTTCCAATTGGAGGGAATCACCATTGACATGGGACTGGGAATGGATTACTCCGGGGTGCAAAAAATGTGCGACGAGCTGGAAGTGCCCTATACCGTCGTCAAAACGGAAATCGCCCCCATTATTTTTGACCACAGGAAGGAAAAGAATCCCTGCTCCCTGTGCTCGAAAATGCGCCGGGGGGCTTTGAACCAGACCCTTCTGGAGCAGGGGTTCAACAAGCTGGCTCTGGGGCATCACTATGACGACGCTGTGGAGACCTTCGTCATGTCGCTGCTCTTTGAGGGACGGATCAGCTGCTTCCAGCCGGTGACGCGGCTCGACAGAACGGGCATTACCCAGATTCGTCCCATGCTCTACATCCACGAGAAAACCGTGGACAACTTTGCCGCCCGGCAGGGTCTTCCGGTGCTGACAAATCGGTGCCCGGTGGATAAGGTGACCAAGCGTGAAGAGGTCAAGCAGCTGATTTTCACTCTGAGTCAGACCTATCCCGACCTGAAGGAGCGTATCTTCGGAGCCATGCAGCGCTATCCGCTGCCCGAGTGGGAGCCTCATGGGCGATATAAGAGACCGAAAGAACAGGAATAATTTTCTTTTCCTGGGGCATACTTCCTCCGTAAGGAGGCGGTAATGATGGTAAAAGGCATTTCCCGGCAGGTGATTGTGGTGCATCCGCCGGAGCAGAAGCTCTTCGAGCAGGCCATCTTCATTCTGAAGGACGGAGCCGTGGGTCAGGGAATCACCGATGAGGCGCTATTAAAGGAAGCCCAGTGCGCCATCCGCAGTCCGGATAAATCGGCACGAAAGCGTCGCCTGTACCTTTCCGGGGCGGTGTGGGCGCTGGGCGGGGCAACGGTCACGGGGCTTGTGTGGCTGGCCACGGTACTTCTGTAAAAGAGGAATCGGAAGCGCGGCATCGGAAAACGCCGGTGCCGCGCTGGAAAGAGAGAAACGAATGAAAATCGGAAACATACAAGTGGATAACCCGCTGTTTCTGGCTCCCATGGCCGGGGTCACGGACTGGGCTTTCCGGACGATCTGCGCCCGGCTGGGAGCCGGGGTGACGGTGACGGAGATGGTTTCCTCCCGGGCACTATGCTATAAGGACGCGAAAAGCGCAAAGCTCCTCCGGAAAAATGAGGGAAGCGTCTGCGGAGCCCAGATTTTCGGCAACGACCCGGAGATTATGGCGAAAGGGGCAATTCTGGCTCTGGAAATTTCCGGCTGCGATTTTATCGACATCAACATGGGCTGCCCCATGCCGAAAATCGCCGGCTCCGGAGACGGCTGCGGCCTGATGCGCACCCCGGAGCTGGCAGCGGACATCGTTCGCTCGGTTGTCCGGGCGGTGAATGTGCCGGTGACGGTAAAATGCCGCTTAGGCTGGGACAAGGGCAGCATCAACGTGCTGGATTTTACCAAACGCATGGAGGACGCGGGAGCGGCCATGGTGGCCGTCCACGGCAGAACCCGGAGTATGCTCTATTCCGGCACCGCGGACTGGGACATGATTCATAAGGTCAAGGAGCAGCTGTCCGTACCGGTGATTGCCAACGGGGACATTACCGACGGCCAGGCGGCGGTGCGGTGCTTGAAGCGCACGGGAGCCGACGGCCTGATGATCGGAAGAAGCACCTTCGGCGACCCCTGGATTTTTGAGGAGGTTCAGGCGGCCCTTCGTGGGGAGGCATATCCGGGAAGGCCGAGTCTTGCGGACCGGGTGGCCGTGGCTCTGGAGCAGTTCCGGCTGTCGGAGCAGGATCACGGGGAGCACATTGCCTGCCTGGAGGCCAGAAAGCACTTTGCCTGGTATCTGCGGGGAGTACCCCACAGCAGCTACTATAAAAATCAGATCACATCCCTGACCACCATGGAGGATATCTACCGGGTGGCCAAGGACGTGGTTCGGGATTTGTCATAATCATGTATAATATAGAAGGCCGCTTCATATCCTAAGCCGAGAGGTGAGGATATGAAGCGGTTTTTTACGGCGATTTTGCTGATTTTTGCCATGGCGGTTCCGGCGGCGGGGGAGACCGTCCGCTGGGTGGATTTTGACGTGCCCTATGAATCCCTGGAATACGCCCTGAGCCAGGACATTCTGACGGCGCAGCAGGAAAAGCACATTTCCTGGATCGACAGCCTGGCTCTGGCGGGATGCCGCACCGGGGGAAAATGCGGCCTGTCTTCGGTGAAAAAGGCGGTTTCCGATCTGAAAGGGGACAAGTCCCCGGAAGAGCTGCTGGGAAGCAATGATCGTTACTATGATTATTACCACCGGGCCTACGAAGGGGTTCTGGGCGGTCTGGTGGGCAGCTATGCCATCGAAAAGGACGGAAAGTGGGTTCCTACCTACGGCCTGAAAGCCTTTTCGCCCATTGCCGCAGGCTATGGCTACAGTCACTATAACGATTTCGGAGCGGCTCGTTCCTTCGGCTTTCGGCGCAAGCATCTGGGAAATGACCTGATGGGCACTCTGGGAACGCCGGTGGTGACGGTGGAGGGCGGCCTGGTGGAGGCCATGGGCTGGAACCGGTACGGGGGCTGGCGAATTGGCATCCGCTCCTTTGACAGTCGCCGCTACTATTATTATGCCCATCTGAAAAAGGACACGCCCTTTGCCCCAAATCTGCGGGAGGGGGACACTGTCCAGGCGGGAGACTTGTTGGGCTTTATGGGCAGAACCGGCTACTCCGACCGGGAAAACGTGAATAATATCGAGACCGTGCACCTGCATTTTGGTATGGAGCTGGTCTTCGACGAGAGCCGGAAGGAATGCGATTCGGAAATTTGGGTAAACGTCTATCCTCTTGTGCGGCTGCTGTCCGCCCACCGAAGCAGTCTGACCCGAACCGGGGAGGGCTGGCAGAGAGAATACCCCTACCGGGATTTGGATATTGCGGACTATCCGGGAGGATAAGGAAGTAGGATATTACGAAAATTTTTCGCAATTTTTACCTTGAAAACAGCCGATTAAGAAAAATTAAAGGGCATATTAAACGATTACGAAACGGCAAATTTGTGAAAATTGCAGAAAAACCGAAAAGCCATTGAAATGGCCAAAAAAAACATGCTATAATGAAACAAAATGAAAATGGCTTACAATACAACCAGGGCAGCACAGGGCAGGCTTCCGCGGAGACAGCCTCCGGAGGAAGGGGCTCTTTCACCGCCGCTGGAGACAGAGGAGGTTAGATACCATGACGGAAAAGGAACTCAGACGGCTTTCCCGGGCGGATTTGCTGGAAATGCTGGTTGACCAGAGCGTGGAGCTGGAGACGGTCAAGAAAAAGCTGGCGGCGGCAGAGGAAGCTCTGGCCAGCCGGGTAATTGAAATCAATTCCGCCGGTTCCATTGCCGAGGCGGCTCTGCGGCTGAATGGGGTTTTTGAGGCCGCCCAAGCGGCCTGTGACCAGTATGTGCAGAACATCAATCTGCTGAACGAGCGCAGTGAGATGATCTGCCGCCGGATGGAGCAGGAAAGCCGGGAAAAGGCGGACAGGCTTCTGGAGGAGACCCGCCGGAAATGCCAGATCATGGAGAGTCGGACGGAGGCGCCTGTAGAGTTGCCTGAGCAAGCCCCGGCCTCCGGTGGGGCGGAGGATTTTACATTTCGTAAGTGAGGAACCTGTTTTTTATGAAGGGCAAGGTACATAAGGATGTCCCGGATGTCTCCATGCTCCGCAGGGAGCTGAAGCGGGAGCAATACAAGTTCCGTTACGCCGCGGTGCTGAAGAGCACGGTGTACACCCTGGTGGTGGTGGCGGCCTTCGCGGTGCTGGTGGCGACTCTGTGGATGCCGGTGCTGCAAATTTACGGCAACTCCATGACCCCTACCTTAAAAGAGGGGCAGATTGTGGTGTCCGTCAAGGGTTCCCACTTTGAAAAGGGCGATTTGGTGGCCTTTTACCTGGGCAATAAGCTGCTGGTCAAGCGGGTCCTTGCCGGGCCCGGCCAGACCGTGAATATTCTGGAAGACGGAACCGTGTATGTGGACGGGCAGGAGCAGATCGAGCCCTATGTCTCCGAGAAGGCATTGGGCGAGTGCGATCTGAAAATGCCCTACCAGGTGCCTGAATCCCGGTTCTTCCTCATCGGCGACCACAGAAGCACCTCGGTGGACAGCCGCAGCAGCGCGGTCGGCTGCGTGGCGGAGGAGCAGGTGGTGGGAAAAATCGTATTTTGTGTTTGGCCCTTTTCTGATTTCGGAAAAGTCAATTGATGACTGCGGGAGAGAAGACCTATGGATATCAATTTGGACAGACGTGCCGAGGGCTACAGAGCCCGGCACCGAAGAAATCGAATATGGAAAAAGCTGGTAACGGCGCTGGGCTGCCTGGTGGTTTTCTGCACCACCTACGCCCTGATTCTGCCTGCCATTACCATGGAGCGGGAGACTGTCTGCGGCCTTTCGGAGCATGTGCACACGGACAGCTGCTATAGTCGGCAGCGGGGTGCCTTGATCTGTACCCTGGCCGAATCCGAGGGGCATACCCACACCGATGTCTGCAAGGGCACGAAGCGGGTGCTCTCCTGCACGCCCCCGGAATCCGACGGCCACACCCACGGGGAGGGCTGCTATGATGCGGAGGGAGTTCTGACCTGTACTCAGCCGGAAACTCAGGGACATCACCATTCGGACAGCTGCTACCGCACGGAAGAAGTCTTCGTCTGCGGCAAGGCCGAGAGCGTCCCCCATCACCACGCCGATGAATGCTATGCCTGGGAAACCGTAGCGACCTGCGGAATCCAGGAGCACACCCACACCGACAGCTGCTACCCTGCAAAGCCTGCGGAAACCACATCGGCAGGGGAAACGGGTGCGACTACGGAACCGGTTCTGTCTGAGCAGGTCACAACGCCGGAGGAAACCCTACAGGTCACGGCGACCGAGGAAACGCTTCCGGTACAGGAAGAGACACTGGCTCTTTTTGCGGAGGGCACGGAGCCTTTGCCCAATGTGGAGATTACGGCGACTTCTACCCCAAAGGCCAGCTATGATCCGTCTGTGAACAAATTCAAGACGACAATCCACGTCGATTTCCGGATACCCGGTTCTGCATTCAGTAACACCACCACCTACACCTATGATTACCCGGAGGGAATCGAGATTCCGGAGAGCTTGCTGAATCGGGAGCATCCCCTGGAGGATAACAGAGGTACTTACCGATTTGAAAAGGTGAACGGCATTTATCGGCTGTCGGTGATTTTGTCGGATGTCAACCAAACCCAGGACGATGTGACGGGCTTCGTGAATTTTAACGGCACGCTGGATGCCACCAAGGTTCAAGAGGACGGAAGAATTGTATTGGGCGGCGTGGACAACCAGCTGATCATCGATAGGGATGAGATTACATATCCCAGCGGCGAAACGGAGAAATACGATATTTCCGCCAGTAAATCGACGGACGGCAATATCGATGACGGCAAGCTGACCTATCGGGTGACCATCAGCACCAAAAAGGGAACCCCCAGTCCCATTCAGTTCACGGATACCATTCAAACCGACGGCATGACCCTGGGAAAGCCTGTGGTGAAGGTGGACGGACAGGAGCGCCAAGCTACTTGGAATGCCGACACCGGCACCATCACCATGAATGACCTGCCCGGACTGAATCCGGGGCAGACCCATACAATTGAATATACCTATGACGTAACCGATTATCCCGCCGCGGTGATGAATCCGAACAACACCCTCACCGTCAAAGCCAGAGATGAGGGACGGAAGCAGGAGGTTACAGACGAGAAGAAGGTATCCACCAAAATCGACAAGACCCACACCGCCGCCAAGGTCGGCAAGCTGGAGGGCAGCCGAATCCAGTGGACGATTACGCTGAACGACCACCGTTCGGACATTACCGGAGCCACCCTGACGGATGAGATGCTTTCCGCCGGGTCGGATATCACCGTCAGCCCTGCCGGCGGCTATACCCTGGAAAACGGGAAAATCACCTTCAATGAGGTGGACGGGAAAAAGAACAATCAGCGCTATACCATTACCTATTATACGGATGCCCCTGCGGACGAGAGTGTGACGGAGGTCAAAAACAAGGCCAAGTTCGACCCGGATCCGGAAAATCCCGGCGATGAAATCGAGAGCGAGGCGAAGGTGGGCGTAGGAATCGACGCGGCCAAGTCCGGCACCTACGACGCCAGCCAGGAGACCATCACCTGGGTGATTACCGTCAACGCCAAAAAGCGGAACATTGCCGGGGCAGTGCTGACGGACGATATGCTTACCCACGCCCTGGAGAATTCCATTCAGGTCAGCCCCACCAGCGGCTACCAGCTCGGTACCGATGGAAGCGGTAAGGTTTCCATCACCTTCCAGCCGGTAAATGGCGAGGTGAACACCAACACCTATACAATTACCTACACAACCGCCGCCAGCCCGGCGCTGGCAGCTAGAACCGTCTCCAATACCGCCCACCTGAAAAAGGGTGACCACGAGGAAGAGGTAACTGCCGAGGTCAAAATCGACAGCGGCGGCAGTGTGGATAAATCCAGCGGCACGCTGACCCTTTCCGAGGACAAAACCACCGGCGTGCTTCCCTGGACGGTGACCATTCACGTCCCCGCGGGAGGTATGCCTAAGGGCACTGTGCTGGAGGATTCCGTGGGTGCCGGAAATGACAACATCTATATGACGAATGTCCAGGTGAAGGATGCGGTTACGGCGTTCTGCGAGAAACTGGGCATTCAGCCCCAGAATGTGAAGGTGGACATTGCGGACGGTATCTACTGGTCACCCAATCAATATGATTACGGCCAGATTGACAGCTACACGGATGCCAAGTTCCGCAAACTGACCCTGACGCTGCTTGAGGATTGGATTCCGGCGAACGGACAGGCCCAGGATATTTCCGTCACTTACGACACAACCCTGATAATCGACCCTGCCAAGATGAACCAGGTCTATTCCAATTATTTCAAGGCGGGGGAGAAGGAAAGCAGTGCCCAGTTTGAGTACTGGCGATCCGGTGTCGAAAAAACCGACGACGACGGGCATACCGGAACCAGCACCGTCACCAGCCAGGGCGATCTGATATGGAAGGTCATTGTCACCCTGGATGACACCTCCCGCCAGTCCCTGGACATTACGGACACGCTGCCCACTGATGTGACGCTGAAGGAACTGGTACTGATTCGGCCAATCGATCAGTGGCATAACAGCACCGTAAGCATGACAATCGGGGAAGGCGGCACCGTTTCCGGCCAGGACGGCCTGTACCGGGTGGCCGGAACCTACGATAAGAACACGGGAAAGGTATCTCTGAAGGTTACCGCCTTGAACGGCGGCAATCTTCCCGCCAAAACCAAGCTGATCTTTGTCTTCGGCTGCCGGACGGACTACACGGATAATAATACCCATCCTTTTACCAATAAGGTAGAGGTAGCGGAAATCGGCAGTGCCTCCCAGACCCAGGAGTGGACTTATGACAATCAGGACACGGAAACGAGGATTTTGGGCAAAATCGGCACATGGCACAACGACAGCCGGATGCTGAGCTACTCGGTGTCCATCAATCCCGAAGGCAAGACGTTGCTCGACGGCACCAGGAAGCTGACCCTGGTGGATACTCTGACCTACAAGAAGTGGATATGGGCTCACTATACGGATGAGAGTGGGAACTATCACGGTGACAACGTTCAGATGGACGTGTCCCTGGTGCAGAATTCCGTGAAGCTGTACCGGGTGACTAAAAATGAGGACGGTACCACAACCGAAACGCCGCTTTCGGTTCCCTGGACTTTTGAAGAGCAGCTGGGCATCAACGAATGGGATCCGAATAGAGGGTGCATTCTGCGCATGTCCGATGTGCCAGACGGAACCCATCTGCGGCTGGAGTACAAGTACCAGGTGGAAACCAATGCGCCGAAAAATGGCATTATCGAAGACCTTTCCATTGGAAACAAGGTTACACTGGAGGGAACGGGCTACGAAACGGATGCCGACAAATTCGAAAAGAAGTGGCAGGAAACCCAAACCAGCGGTCAGGTAACTTCCGGCAGAACCCTGTTAATCTACAAGGTGGCCAGAGGGGATTACGGCACTGTTCTGCCGGGTGCGGAGTTTACCGTGTACACGGTGGATACCTCCGTAACGCCCTATGCCTTCACGGAGTACACCACTCGGCCGGACGGCTCGGCGTTCCCCAATCCCATGGTCACCGATGACGCTGGTCGTCTGACCATCCGGATTCAGGACAAGGCGGACGCACCGGTGAACTTCGACTACGATACCCTCTATGCCCTGAAGGAGACCAAAGCACCGGCAGGCTACCGGCTTCCGGATACCCCTCAGGTGTTCTACTTCTACTTCTCCAATCCTGAGGACACGGCGCGCACGCTTCCCGGGAATCTGCCGACAGGGGCAATGGACTTGTCCCAGACGGATCAGCAGAAGTTCGTGGAAAACGAGCCCGTACCTACCTATGAGCTTCCCCAGACCGGCGGCGGCGGCACCCGGGGCTTCACCCTGGGCGGCGCGCTGGTCACCGTCGGCGGGCTGTATCTTCTGACGCGGAAGAAACGCAGAAGGAGGGACGCCTGAGCACAATGAATTCCGTAAACCAAATTCTGAAACAACCGGAAAAGAAAGGAATGTCACTATGAACAAGCTTAGAAAACTGACCTGCCTGCTGCTGGCACTGGTCATGGTCTTCGCCCTGGCCACCACAGCCTCCGCTGCGGGGGACACATCCACCATCACTGCGCCTGACGGGAGCACGCGTACCTACGAGGTTTACCAGATTTTCACCGGCGACCTGGATCCGGAATCCAAGGTGCTGTCCAATGTGAAATGGGGCCAGAACGGCACCGGCACTGCGGGAGAACTCGTAGACGAAGCGACTTTGAATGCGCTGACTGCTGTGAATGGCAAGAGCGATACGGAGAAGATGGCGGCAATTGAAGCCTGCGTCGATCTGACTTCTGCGAAGTTTGGCGAAGTGAAGGACGGAGCTCCTTTGAGCGTTCCCAACGGCTACTATCTGATTAAGGATGTAGGCCCTGTGGATGCGACTGCCGGTGAAGCTTACGGTCGGTACGTTGTGAAAATTGTTGGCGATACCACCATCGTGCCCAAGGTTTCCGACGTTTCCTTCCAGAAGAAGGTCAAGGACACCAACGATACCACAGGCGACACCACCGGCTGGCAGGATTCCGCCGACTATGACATCGGCGATTCCGTTCCCTTCCAGCTGACGGGTACCGTGGCCAAGGACTTTGCCGAGTATAAGAGCGCCTACTATTTTGCGTTCCATGATAAGATGGAAGACTCCCTTGACTTTGAGAAAGACAGTGTGAAGGTCTATGTAGACGGCACTCAGATTACCGATGGCTTTACCCTGAGCAATACGGCTCACGCCTTCGACCTGGTATTTGCCGATTTGAAGACCGTTGCGGGCGTCACCGCAGGCAGCAAAATTACCGTGGAATTTACCGCAAAGCTCAATGATACGGCAGTTCTGGGCAAGCAGGGTAACGTGAACGAGGCACAGCTGGAGTACTCCAACAATCCTTATTCCGAGCAGAAGGGCACTACCAACTGGGACAACGTCATCGTCTTTACTTACCAGGTGGTCGTGAACAAGTACGCCAATGAGGTCAAGGATGGCAACTTGAAGACCGGCGCGGCCTTCAAGCTGGAAAAGCTGGTTGGTCAGACCTGGACGCTGGTGAAGGAATTCCAGGCTGACGAGAGCACCTCTACCTTCACCTTCAAGGGCCTGGACGATGGCCAGTATAAGTTGACCGAGACCAAGACCCCTTCGGGCTTCAATACCATCGATCCCATCGAGTTCACCGTCACCGCTGACCATAAGGTCACTTGGAATGGGGAGGATCGGAAAACGATCCTGACCAACCTGAACGGTACCCCCACAGAGACTGGGGTGATTGAATTCACGCAGGATGTTGAGAACGGAACTCTAACCACCAACGTGGTCAATAAGTCCGGCTCCACTCTGCCGGAGACCGGCGGCATGGGCACCACCCTCTTCTACGTCCTGGGCGGCGTGCTGGTGCTGGCGGCGGTGGTGCTGCTCGTCACCAAGAAGCGGATGCGTTCCGAAAACTAAGGAACTTTCCGGCCAGACCGATTTCTAACCTACAGAAATGCCCGGAATCTCGGAGATAATCCGAGATTCCGGCAAGCCTGTCAAAAACGAATGTGGTATAATGAATGTGGTGCACTTTTCCGTTTTTTCTGAGTAACATCGAGAAACGCACTGGTGCGGGAGCTGTCAGCGCAGCTGACTGAGGGATTGTCAAACTGTGTCAATGAGAGCACACAATAAGATGGGAGTTCTGATCCCCTCAGTCTCGTGCTTGCGGGGGACGCACGAGACAGCTCCCCTTGATCAGCAAGGGGAGCCTTTACGCCTTGCCGGGACAAGAAAATTGCCTCCGGAGGAACCAGAGCCAAAACATTTTTTAAGCGTGTGAATATACGCACACTTTTTCGTTTTGGGACGATGAGGGCATCGTCCCCTACAGATTCTAACGATGGTTCTCGGAAGTACCGAGGGATAGCCGCGCCGGTGTGAGCACTGGCAGAGTATTTTGATAGATTCGACAGCAGCAAGGAGAGCCCTATGCGCAAACATGCCTCGACAATTTTTCTGATTCTTATATTGGTCGTAGGGCTGTCCCTGATGCTGTACCCTTCCCTCTCCAACTGGTGGAATGAGGCGCATCAGTCCCGTGCCATCGCCGCTTATTCCCAGGAGGTTTCCAAGCTGGACGAAAACCGCTATGACGAGCTCTGGCAGCAGGCCTGGGAGTATAACCGCTCCCTGGTAGGCAGGGAAAACGTCTATCTTCTGGACGACAGTCAGAAGGCGGAATATGAGCGGCTGCTGGATGTGTCCGGTATGGGAATTATGGGCTATATCGAGATTCCCAGCATCAACGTGTCCCTGCCCATTTACCACGGCACCGAGGAATCTGTTTTGCAGGTGGCCGTGGGGCACCTGGAGTGGACGAGCCTGCCCGTGGGCGGGGAGAGCACTCACTGCGTCCTGTCCGGTCACCGAGGCTTGCCCAGTGCTAAGCTCTTTACCGACCTGGATCGGCTGGTGGTAGGAGATCGGTTCCGGCTGGGTGTGCTGGATCAGGTGCTGACATACGAGGTTGACCAGATTCTCATTGTGGAGCCTCAGGACACCGAAGCCCTGCTCATCGAGGAGGGGAAAGACTTATGCACCATGGTGACCTGCACCCCTTATGGCATCAATACCCACCGGCTCCTGGTGCGAGGCCACCGGGTGGAGACGGAAAAAGACGCGAAAAATGTCCGGGTGACCTCGGACGCCATTCAGATTGAGCCTTATCTGGTGGCGCCGGTGGTGGCTGCCCCCATTTTGCTTGTGCTGCTTCTGGGACTTCTGATTCCCAGGCGGCGAAAGAAATAATACTATTTCTTAATAAAATGATTTCATCATTTTATTTTGCCGTTTCACGGCAGACCGCCTGGGCGGCGGTAAGAAATGTATTGACTTCGTTTTTTAGCGGCGGAGGCCGCTGGCCGCAATCCTACGGCCTAATAAAACGCTTTTAAGCGTTTTATTAAAAACTCGTATAAGCGACGGATCCTGGAATAAAGTGGTGATAAGTATGAAGCAAATTCATAGATGGCTGGCGTGGCTGATGTGCCTTGTGACCCTTGTGGGCACGCTGGCTCTGCCTGTCGGTGCCCAGTCGGCGCCGGATCTGACAAAGCCGGTTTCTCTGACCGTTCATCATGTGTACAACCCCAGCGGCGAGAATATTCCCCTTGCCGGAGTGGAATTCTCCCTGTACCTGGTGGCGAAAATGGGGCAGGGGGGCGCGCTGACGGCAGAGCCTGCCTTTTCCCGTTATGTCACCGGCGGCAGTCAGGCGGATTGGGAGAAAACCCTGAATAGACTGATTAGCGATTTCCCGGCAGGTGTCACGCCTGTGGACAAGGCAAAAACCGACAAAAACGGAGACGCGGTATTTCCCTCCGAGGGAAAAAACCTGGTTCCCGGCCTTTACTATGTTCGTCACACTAAAACCGTAAAAAATGGCTGGATTTACACCACCAGTCCTTTCCTGGTGAGTCTTCCGAATTACTTCGACGGCCAGTGGGTCTATGCCCAGCAGGTCAATGCCAAGTCCCGCCGGGAGGCTGACATCACAGACATTGAGGTGGTCAAGGTCTGGAAGGACTCCTGCCATCCCAAACGCCGTCCGGAAGAAATCACGGTGACGCTGCTGTGCGACGGCGAAATTGCCGACCTGGACGACGCGGTGGTGACGCTTTCCAAGGACAACAACTGGAAATACACATGGAGCGATCTGGACGCCACCTGCGAGTGGACGGTGACAGAGGAGAGGGTGAAGGGCTACAACAACCCAAAGGTGAAGAAGAACGGAACCATCATCACGGTGACCAACACCTGCAACCGTCCCGAACATCCTAGGGGCGGCAAGCTGCCCCAGACCGGTCAGCTCTGGTGGCCGGTGCCGGTGCTGCTGCTGGCGGGACTGGTGCTGGTGATTGTGGGTCTTCTGCGCCGGAAAGAGGATAACTATGAGGCGTAAGGGAACCCTGACCATAACCCTGGGGCTGCTTCTGATTCTGGCGGCGGCCGTCTTGGCAGGCTACAACCTCTGGGACGACCGGCAGGCGGGGCTAACCGCTTCCCAGGACTTGATTCAGCTTGTCCGGCAGAGTGAGCAAACGCGGGAAACCAATCCGGAGGGGGAAGGGGAGACCCTTCCTTCTTTCACCCGACCGGATTATGAGCTGGTGCCGGAGATGGAAATGCCGGTGGTGGAGATCGACGGCCGGGAATATGTGGGCACTTTGTATCTTCCCACCATCGGCAGAACTCTTCCGGTGCTGAACGGCTGGAGCGGGGAGCTGCTGAAAATCGCCCCCTGCCGGTATCTGGGCTCTGCCTATAACGACAATCTGATTGTGATGGCGCACAATTACGATTCCCATTTCGGCCGACTGAAAAAGCTTCAGATCGGCGATCCCGTCTCCTTCCGGGACGTGGAGGACAATGATTTTGAATACGAAGTGGTTTCCATGGAAATCCTGAATCCGGAGGACGTGGAGCCCATGGAGGAAGGGGACTGGGATCTGACGCTCTTCACCTGTACGATTGGCGGAAAGACCCGGATAACGGTGCGCTGTGCAAGAATGTCGACTGATAATTTCATTAACAATTGACCACTTTTGTGCAATGTAGTAGGAAAGTGCGTAACGTAGCCGTGCGTTTTTTAACAAATTACCGAAATCCGGGGGTTTCCCCTGTTTTTGTTTGCATTTGTTAAATTTCTGTGCTACAATAACCAAGAAATCCTTACATCAGGGACTTGCGTAGCTGATGTAAAGACATTATAAGGAGGAAATAGCATGAAAAAGATGATTAGCCTGGTGCTGGTCGTTGTCATGGTGCTGGGCATGACTGCCTGCGGCGCCAAGACCGAGACCCCCACTACCGCTGCCCCTGCCGCTACCGAAGGCACCGTCGCCGAGGCCGCCGCTACCGCTGCTGCTTCCGGCAATGACAACTGGAAGATTGCCATTCTCACCGGCACCGTTTCTCAGGGCGAGGAAGAGTTCCGGGCCGCTGAGAAGGCTCTGGCCACCTATGGTCCCGAGCACATTGTGACCGCTACTTATCCTGACAACTTTATGTCCGAGATGGAGACCACCGTTTCCCAGATCGTCTCCTTCGCTTCCGATCCCGACGTGAAGGCCATCGTGATGTGCCAGGCCGTCCCCGGCGCTAAGGCCGGCTTCGACAAGGTTCGGGAAATGGGCCGTGACGACATCCTGCTGGTTGCCGGCACTCCCCAGGAGGATCCTGCCGTTATCTCCGCCGCTGCCGATATCGTGCTGTACGCCGATGAAGTCGGTCAGGGCGACACCATCATGGAGTCCTGCGAGAAGTGGGGCATCGATGTGTTCATTCACTATTCCTTCCCCCGTCACATGGCTATGGAGCTGATCGTCGGCCGTCACAACCTGCTCAAGCAGAACGCTGACGCTCTGGGCATCGAGTTCGTGGACGTTACCGCTCCCGACCCCACCGCCGAGGCCGGCCTGTCCGCTTCCCAGCAGTTCATCCTGGAGGATGTTCCTCAGGAGCTGGCCAAGTACGAGGGCAAGAAGGTTGCCTTCTTCACCACCAACTGCGGCATGCAGCCCTCTCTGCAGACTGCCTGCCTGGATGAGCCCAACGCTTACTATCCCTCTCCCTGCTGCCCCAGCCCCTACCACGCCTTCCCCGCTACCCTGGGTCTGGAGCTGGCCATCGGCGGTGACGATCAGGAGGCTCTGCACCAGATCGCTCTGAAGCTGAAGGAGCACAATGCGCTTGACCGCTACTCCACCTGGGCTTCTCCCGTTGCCATGACCATCATCGCCGTGGGCGTTGAGTATGCCAAGGGCTTCGCCGAGGGCACCATCACCAGCAGAAACGATGCCGACACCCTGAAGAACATGTTCAACGAGAGAGTTCAGGGCGCAACCATCAAGAACTACACCAACGACGAGGGTACTACCTTCGACAACTACTACACCATCCTGCTGGCTCCTGTTGACTTCAACGATTACCTGTAATCGGGTTCAGGCGCTCCCTCAAGTTCACTGAGGGAATGCGCCCAACGGGCGCAAACGCCTCAGTAACAACAAAATGCAAGTCCAAATAACGGGTCCACCCGATTTATTCGGGCGGACCCGTCTAACCGTATACAAGGAGGAACACAAAGAATGCAGAACGAATACGTACTGGAAATGAAGCACATCAGCAAGCAGTACGGCAATAACGCGGTTCTGAGCGATGTGTCTCTTTCCGTAAAGCCCGGCGAGATCCATGCGCTTCTCGGCGAGAACGGTGCAGGCAAATCCACCCTGATGAATACCCTGTTCGGTATGCCTGTGATTCACAGCACCGGTGGATTTGAGGGAGAAATCTTTCTGAACGGTGAGAAGGTCAGTATTCTTTCTCCCCAGGATGCCATGGCCATGGGTATTGGCATGGTGCATCAGGAATTCATGCTCCTGCCCGGCTTTACGATTACAGAGAACATTAAGCTCAACCGGGAAATTGCCAAGCCCAATCCCGTCAGCCGGATCCTGGGCAAGGATTTGGAGACTCTGGATTTTCCTGCGATGCGCAAGGATGCCCGGAAGGCCCTGGACAGCGTAGGCATGAGCCTGGACGAGAACACGCTGGTGCGGGGACTGCCTGTAGGCTATATGCAGTTCGTGGAAATCGCCCGGGAAATTGACAAGACCGGCGTGAAGCTGCTGGTATTCGATGAGCCTACCGCCGTTCTGACGGAATCTGAGGCAGACCAGCTGATTTCCGTTATGAAGCAGATTGCCGCCAGCGGCATCGCAATTATTTTCATCACCCATCGCCTGGATGAGGTCATGGCCGCTTCCAACCACATCACCATCCTTCGGGACGGCAAGCTGGTTGCCACCAGAGCCGCGGAGAATACCTCCATTGTGGAGCTGGCGGAGCTGATGATCGGCCGGAAGGGCGAGGCGGTTGTCCACGCCGAGGCCCGGAGCACCCATTCCGACACCGTAGCCATGCACCTGGAGAATCTCCGGGTGGATATGCCCGGCGAGCGTGTCCGGGGTATTACCATGGACATCTACGAGGGCGAGATCCTTGGCATCGGCGGCCTGGCCGGCCAGGGCAAGCTGGGCATTCCCAATGGCGTGCTCGGCCTTTATGACATGGAAGGCACTGTGGAGCTGTTCGGCAAGGAGCTGAAGCCCGGTGATACCAAGGAAGCGCTGAATGCCGGTATCGCCATGGTTTCCGAGGATCGGAAGACGGTCGGCTTGCTGCTGGATCAGGCCATTGAAGATAACGTTGTATTCAACGCCATGCAGGTCAAAGGCGACTATCTGAACAAAATCGGCCCCTTTACCCTGAAAAATAGCGGCAAGATTCGTGCCACTGCCGAAGAGATGATCCAGGAGCTGGATATCCGCTGCTTTGGACCCACCCAGGCGGCGGGCACCCTGTCCGGCGGCAATCAGCAGAAGGTCTGCATTGCCCGGGCTCTGTGCATGAATCCCAAGTTCCTGTTTGTTTCCGAACCCACCCGTGGTATCGACATCGGCGCCAAGAAGCTGGTGCTGGAGACTCTGGTGAAGCTGAACCGGGAGAAGAATATGACCGTGGTCATCATTTCCTCGGAGCTTCAGGAACTGCGCAGCATTTCCGACCGGATTGCCATCGTCTCCGAGGGGAAACTGGTGGATGTGCTGGCACCGGACGCTTCCGATGCGGACTTCGGCCTGGCTATGTCCGGCATCAAGCCCTCCGAACACAACAAGAAAGAAGGTTAAGCGCAGATGACGAAGAATAAAGTAAGAAGAAGCGTTGCTGCCTTGCTGTGCGTAGCCTGCGTTGTGCTGCTGGTGCTGGGCGGCCTGAACCTGCCGAAGAAGAGTAACGCCAAGGGCGAAGCCATTCTGGAGAACCTCCGGGTGCGGATGCTGCTGAACGTTACCGGCGCAGGTGTGGTGGAAAGCTATGTAAACATTGCAAAGCAGGAGGCTCAGGCCAAGGCCAAGGCCGAGGGCGGCGGAATGAAGGCCATCCGGGAAGCCGTCCAGAAGGCGGAGGAGGATACCCGGGCCAAGTATGAAAATGCGGAATTTGCCGAGGGCGTTGTGGCATCGGCGGAGCTGGTTGCCGCAGCGGATGCTTATAACGCGGCGATGATGCGTCATGGTGAGCTGGAGACCGCTGCCCAGCAGGCCTATATCGATGCCCACTACGAAGAGGCAAAGGCCAAGATGGAAGCCGAGCGGGAAGCGCTGCTTGCCGAGGGCAAGGAGGTTTCCGAGGACGAAACCGTGGAAGTGGATATGAGCGGCTTCGTTGCCACCCAGGAAATGCTGGATGCCCAGGCTGTGGTGGACAGCGCCTATGTGGCTCTGGGTCAGGAGCTGAAGAAGGTCTACAACGTTCTGGACGATGAGGCCCTGGCTTCCCTCCGGGGGACTGTGGACGGCCTGATGTATCAGCCCGGCGACGATTTCGACACCCAGTATGACCGGTATCTGGATCAGTGCGGCGGCAAGTCCACGGCTTCCGGTTATCTGGTTCGTCACTCCGATGATCTGATTTATACCGCTCTGGCGCTGCTGGTGACGGCAGCTCTGCTGGCCTTCTATGAGTGGCTGGTTGCCAAGCTGGGCGTGCCTCGTGTTATCATCGGCGTGTTCTTTGTCCTGCTGTGCTTCATGACGCTGTGGTTCGATCTGTCCCTGCCCACGCTGCTCAGTAATACCGTGGTGCGTACCGGCATGAACTCCATCATGGTTCTGGCCATGGTGCCCGGCATTCAGTGCGGCATCAGCCTGAACCTGGGCCTGCCCATCGGCCTGGTGGCCGGCCTGATTGGTGGCCTGATGACCATTGAGCTGGGAATCCCCGGCTGGGGCGGCTTCCTGTTTGCCATTGCGGTAGGCTGCGTCATTGCCGCCATCTGCGGTTACCTGTATGCCCAGATGCTGAACCGGCTGAAGGGTGAGGAGATGTCCGTCACCACCTACGTTGGCTTCTCCATTGTCTCCCTGATGTGCATTGCCTGGCTGGTGCTGCCCTTCAAGTCTCTGAAGCTGCGCTGGCCTCTGGGCACCGGCCTTCGGAACACCATCGGCCTGGATTCCACCAACTTCAAGCACATCCTCGACGAGTTCCTGGCCTTCAAGATCGGCGATTTCACCGTGCCTACGGGACTGCTCCTGTTCATGGCACTGTGCTGCCTGCTGGTGTGGCTGTTCTCCCGGAGCAAGACCGGTGTGGCCATGCAGGCTGTGGGCAACAATCCCCGGTTTGCCCAGGCTGCGGGCATCAACGTAGATAAAATGCGGATCGTGGGCACCACCCTGTCCACGGTGCTGGGTGCGGTGGGCATTCTGGTCTATTCCCAGAGCTACGGCTTCATGCAGCTGTACACCGCTCCCCGCCAGATGGGCTTCGTGGCCGCTTCCGCCATTCTGATTGGCGGTGCTTCCACCTCCCGGTGCAAGATCAGCCATGTGCTTATCGGCACCTTCCTGTTCCAGGGCGTTCTGACTTTGGGAATGCCTGTGGCAAACGTGCTGGTTCCCGGCTCCACCATTTCCGAAACTCTGCGTATTCTCATTTCCAACGGCATCATTCTGTATGCTCTGACCAAATCCGGAGGTGATTCCCGTGCATGATCTGCGTAAGAAATACGATATCGGCGAACTGCTGCGGGCCAATGCAGTTACCATCATGTTCGTGGTGCTGTGTATCATCTGCCTGATTTTCAGCGGACAGACCGTTCCCTATGTGATGTATGAGCTGTTCGGGCGGCTCAGCCGGAACGCCTTCATCGTTCTGGCTCTGATTCTGCCCATCATTGCGGGCATGGGCATCAACTTCGCCATTACCATCGGTGCCATGGCAGCCCAGATTTCCGCCCTGTGGGTCATCGAGTGGGGCATCAGCGGCCTGGGCGGCTTCCTGGTCGCCATGCTGATGACCGTGCCCATTGCCGGCTTCTTCGGCTACCTCATCGGCAACCTGCTCAACAAGATGAAGGGCCAGGAAATGATCGGCGGCCTGATTCTGGGCTACTTCGCTAACGGCCTGTATCAGCTGCTGTTCCTGTTCATCTTCGGCAACCTGATTCCCCTGAACGCTCCGGGCCTGGTCATCAAGGGCTCCACCGGCGTTGCCAATACCATCGACCTGTCCACCGACCGGGGCTTCAAGTATGCCCTGGACGGCATCTGGAATGTGCCCTTCGGCACTGGATTGTATATCTTCTGCGGCCTGTTTGTGGTGTACGCAGTGGCAAGGCTCCTGCTGAAGAAGTCTGACAAGAAAAAGACCCTGGTGACCGTGGGTATCTGCGCGGCTGCCTGCATCCTGTACCAGATTCCCGCCGTTTCTGCCCTCTTTGCCATGGTCAAGGTGCCTATGGTCACCTTCCTGGTGGTAGCGCTGCTGTGTCTGTTCAACAATGCTCTGATGAAGACCCGTCTGGGTCAGCAGTTCCGGGCGGTTGGCCAGAGCCGGACGGTTGCCAACGTCTCCGGCATCAACGTGGATAAGGTTCGCGTGATCGCCATTATGATCTCCACGGTGTTGGCCGGCTGGGGTCAGCTGATCTTCGTTCAGAACATGGGCTCCTTCCAGACCTATGGCGCCCATGAGCAGGTAGGCCTGTACGCCGGTGCTGCCATCCTGGTTGGCGGCGCTTCCATTCGGAAGGCCACCAACGGCCAGGCACTGCTGGGCTGTATCCTGTTCCATCTGCTGTTCATCGTGGCTCCCTCCGCCGGTAAGAATCTGTTCGGCGACGCGGCCATCGGCGAGTATTTCCGGGTGTTCATTTCCTATGGCGTTATCGCTTTGGCCCTGGTCATGCACGCATGGAGCGGCGTTCAGAGCAAAAAGAAAAAGAAGGCGTAATTTGCCCCAATCACAGAGTCAGGCCTCCGGCCTGGCTCTGTTTTTTTCGTCCCAAGAATACCTCGAAGCCATGCCAGATCCTGGGCAGATATTACTCCCAGCAGCCACATCAGACACCCCAGAAGTACAAGATGGAACAGACACTGCATTTCAGGCCCCGGAGCCCGGGCGGCGATTTGCTGGGAAAGGATTGCGGCTGCCAGTGCTTTGCCGATTTGTCCCATGGGTAGGTTGACCCGGGAAATTTTCAGAAGCCGCCGGAGACTCAGCAGAAAATTCACCCCATGGGAGATAAAAAAGCTGAGAAAATACCCCTGCATCCCGTAGCAAGGCAGCAAAACGAAGAGCATTCCCACGTCCATGGCGGAGGTGAGAATGTTATAGCGTACGCAGGCCCGCTGCTGCCCCAGTCCCTTGGTCATGGCGTCGATAATGGCATCGCAGTATAGCATAGGAATCAGCGGCGCGTATCGCCGCAGAGACAGGGCTGCCTCCGCATTGCCGTAAAACCGCAGACAAAGAGGCTCTGCCAAAAAGCGCAGCAGCCCGGAAATTATCAGGGCATACAGAAGTGCCGCTTTCAGGCTCCGCCGGACAAGGTAGCGAATCCGGCCTTCGTTGCCCCCGGCGGCGCAACGGGCAAGTTCCGGGATGAGAAGCTCCGCCAGACCGAAGAGAATGCAGGCCGGAAACATGAGAATGGGAAAGGTCATGCCGCTGACAATGCCGAAGCTGGCCAGCGGGCTGGAAATGGCAGAATTTCGAGCCAGCCGTTTGGGCACCATCAGATTTTCGGCGGTGCTGATACCGGCTTTCAGAATGTCCGCCGCTGCCAGAGGCAGGGCAATCCGACACAGCCGCTTCCCAATCCGGGGAGCCGTTCCGGCTGTTGGGTGTTCTTTTTGCCGCAGAATTACCAGGCAGCCCAGGGTCAGGCAGCTGCCCAGACTGCTGCCTAGAACCACGCACAGACAGGCACGGACGGCACTGGCGCCGGCCCAGAGCTTTAACGCCAGCATAGTCAGCCCCATGGAGCACAGCTGCTCGGCCACCTCCACGGCGGCCAGGGTTCCGATGCGGTTGGCGGCGGTGAAGTAGCCGGTCATCACGCAGCACAGGCAGGTGACGGGCAGGAAGGCCGCCAATAGCCGCAGAGCGCCCGCAGTCTGGGCGTTCCCAATCCAGAAGTCTGCCAGCCAGGGAGCCATCCGGTAGAGCACCAGGGCGGCACAGCCGCTGCACAGAATACTGTAAACAAAGCAGGCGGAAAGCGCGTGGGTCACGTTTTCCCGGCGATTCCTGCCCAGCTCCTCGGCAGTGAGATACATGGCGGCGGTGCGCACCCCGCCGATTCCGGCGACGAGGGACAAAGAGCCCACGGACAGCACCAGCTGCAATAGCCCGATGCCCTCCGGCCCGATCCGACCGGACAGATACACCTGAAAGGAAGTGCCTACCAGCCGCAGCAGCAGATTGACCCCGGTGAGCAGCAGCGCGGAATAAAAAATGGGAAGCCGTCTGGACAAAAAAATCCCTCCCTTGTCCACAATCTATGCAGACGCGGGAGGGGGTTATGACTTTAGGGAAGCTCTGATTAAATCCACAAGAGCTGACAGCGAGAGATTTTTTGCTAGACGAAAGTTCTGAAAGTGGAGAAATACTGTATGTACCCGCAAGGGGTATGCCGCATCCGTAAGCCAGCTTGCGCTGGCAACGGCTGCGCTATATTTCCCACTTTCAGAACTGCACGGATAGGGAAAAAGATCCGCTGTTCAGCCGAAGGGGATTTATTCAGAGTTTCCTTAAGCTTCGGCATTGAATTCCTTGCAATAGGGAACCAGGGGGCAGTGACCGCAGTCCGGATTCCGGGCGGTGCAGCAGTCCCGACCGAAGAGAACGATCCGGTGGCAGAAGTCGCTGCTTTCTTCCGGCGGCAGGATGGCGCGCAATTGCCGCTCTACCTTCTCCGGTTCCTTGCCGTGAGACAGGCCAAGTCTTCCGCAGATGCGGATGCAGTGGGTGTCACAGACCACACTGCCCGGCACGCCGTACAGGTCACCCAGCAGAAGATTGGCGGTTTTCCGGCCTACCCCGGGGATTTTCAGCAGCTCATCCATAGTGCCCGGCACCTTGCCGCCGTAGCTGTTCAGGAGCATCTGGCAGCCCAGAACAATGTCTCTGGCCTTGTGCTTATAGAAGCCGCAGGATCGCACCAACTCCTCCACCTGGGAAATGTCCGCGTTTGCCATGGCCTCCAGGGTGGGATAGGCGGCGAACAGAGCTGGGGTGACCTGGTTCACCCGGGCGTCTGTGCACTGGGCGGAGAGCCGGACGGCAATCATCAGCTCATAGTCCTTTCCGTAGTGCAGGGCGCAGGGGGCACTTCCGTAACGCTCCTTCAAAATGGCGATAATGGCATTTACTTTCTCTTCCATACTTGCGGCTTCCTTTCTTTTTCGCCATTATACCAGCAAATCCGGGAAATTACAATCCGCTATTTTCTTCCTCCGGGAAAATCCGATAGGCCTCCAGAGCGGAAATTTCATAGGCCGTCCGGTTTTCACTTCCGGTTTCCGTCACCTTGGTGTAGCCCCGGCTTTGGAGCCGTCCCAGAATTTGCAGCACGTCCCGGGTATGGAACTGGGCGCATTCCTGGGCGGTTTTGCCCCAGAGGATGCAGGGCAGATAGTCTGCCCGGCGGAAGGGTCGGGGGACAGCCAGCATCACGTCGCAGATTTCCCGGCCCAGGGGCGTGCGGCGGTAGATGGGCTCCCGGCACAGGGTTCCCTCCAGGGAAACCTCATTGATGGGTGCGCCGTCCTCACAGACGATGTGACTGGCAAAGACGAAAATCAGCAGTCTGCGCCGACCGTTTTCCCGGAGATTGTGGGAGCGCACCTGGCCGGTGACGGTAAGCATTTCCCCGTCGGACAGATCGATTTCATTTAGAATCTCTTCCTGAGCAATCACCGGCAGGGTGTCCACCGTGCCGGACAGCCGGGGCACCTCCAGGGAAAACCGGAAAAACCGGCGGCCGTGGTTTTCGTGGGAAAATTGGGGAAGACAGTCCAGGCTTCCCCGGAGGACAACATGGTTTGCAGTCAGTTCCATAGTACCACCTCAAGTACAGAGTATGGAACATCCTATGGCCTCCCGGAGAAAAAGAGAACCCGGCACCAGGGGTGCCGGGCGATGATTACTGAATATGAACGTGGTTGTTGATATGATCCTGGCAGTAGCAGTAATAGCCCTTGCACTTGGAGCAGTACCGGAATTCCAGCTCCGGGTTCGACACATCCGTCCGGCCGCAGACCGTGCACTTGTGGGTGTAGGGAGCCTTGGGGGCGGCGTGGCTGGCTTCATAGGAGCCGGCGTCGAACTGGATGACCTTTGCCCTTCGTGTGGTCTGGGGCTTTTTCTGGAACAGCCGGGAAGCGTTGGCACGCCAGCTCATGGGAATTACGTTCAGCACGTCCTTCCCAAAGAACAGGAAGTAGTTTGCAAGAGATACCACCGAGAACAGATTGTAGGGGAAGGGGTAGGATACCAGGCCGACGACCACGAATACCAGATCGACGAGAGCGAAAATCCAGGCCTTCACGGGAATGATGAAGAACAGCAGGAAATGGGCATCCGGGAACAGGGTGGCGTAGGCCAGGAACAGGCTCAGGTTCAGATAGACCACGTCTGCCTGACCGCCGAAGAGCAGACAGTAGATGTCCATCATCACTACGCCGGACAGGTAATAGAGATTAAACCGGAGGGTGCCCCAGATGTTTTCCATGGCTCGTCCCAGGGAGTAGTAGCAGAACAGAGACACGGCGGTCAGCAGCAGATTGCCCGCGCTGTAGGTTAGGGGATAGGTGATAAGCCGCCAGACCTGACCCTGTAAAATGGCACCCCGGTCGAAGCAGAGCAGGTAGTACAGAAAGGCGTTTCCGTACATCCGGCTCATGACGTACACCACGGCGGTGCCCAGGACAATGTAGAGCATCAGGTTGGGAATGCCCTTATTCCGGTTTTTATAGCAGTAAAGCTCAAACTTTCTGCGAAGGTTTTTCATGGCAGAGCCTCCAATAGTCATATTAAACCTATTCTATCAGGAAAGCCGGAAAAAGTCTATCACGGATTTGTGAACTTTGACTGGAAGAATACCCGCTCCTTCCCGTTTCCTCCGGGAGCCCCTGGGGCATCCGTCTGAAATAGGGGATAGAGATTCTCCCACCGGCGTTCCAGGTCTTGGAAAGGATGGTCTATGGGCTGTCCGGCATTGCGGAAAAAGCCCTCCTTTTTGACGCTTCTCAGGATTTCCCGCCCCCGGTCATTAAAGGCCAGAATCCGGACATAGGGAATTTCCGTCACCATCTGCGCCTGAGAAATGCCGAGAAAGGCACACAGAATCATCCGGTCAATCCGGGTGCGGGTGTAGCGCTTGGACTTTACGGCGGCGGCCACGGCCTCCAGGCTGGCCTCCTGTCTGGCGGCGTGCATGAGCTTTCGCCAAAGTCCCTCACTGCCGAAGGGCAGAGCTTCAAATTCCGCTTCCGTCATGGTTCGAAGCCGATAGAGCACCGCACGCTCACCGGACAGCAGGGTGTGCATGGGCGCGTTTTCAAAGCACCGGGCGGCTTCCCGGGGGAGATAGGGGGCAATGTTTGTCCCTTGTTCCAGACAAAGCCGCAGGGAAGAAGCGGAAGGATTTTCGGCATCCGGGGTCTGGGCGTGGTAGCTGCCCTCCCGCCGGATAGGCAGGGGACGCATGGGAGAATGCTGAGCGAGGATGGCCTTGCAATATTCCACCGCCAGAATGTTGTTGGGGCTTTCCAGCAGGGAACCGGACAGACCCATGGCCTCCAGCGCACCCTGACGGGCGGCGGGGAAGGACTTGCCGGTTGCCAGCTGCTCCCGGAGCAGGGGAGGGAAGTCCTCGCGCAGAAGTGCCTGGGCGGCAGTAAGCAGTTCTTCGGAGTTGGGGGACTCTGCCCCAAAACACAGTCCGTCACACAGCCGGGAGAGAATGGACACGCCGCCGGCGGCAAAGCCCTCCGCCGAGGAAAGGGCTGAAGGCACGGGCAGCTCCACCACCAGGTCAGCCCCACAGCGGACGGCGGCCTCCGCCCGGCGCATTTTATCGAAAATCGCCGGGTGTCCCCGCTGGACGAAATTGCCGCTCATGGCGCACACCACACCGGTATCCGCACCGAAATCCTCCCGAATGCGGACTATTTGCTTCCGATGTCCCAGGTGAAAGGGGTTATATTCACAGATAATTCCCACATTCATGGAAATTTTTCCTCCTTCGCGAAAATTTTCCGTTTAGGGCTTGAGAAATTCGGAAAAATGCAATATAATACTGGTAGCTATGGCTATCATATCATAAAGTCCCCAACAAGGAAACAAAAAATTTAGGAGGCAGATTCCCATGAACATTCTGATTATCAATGCCGGTTCCTCCAGCCTGAAGTATCAGCTGATGGATCCCGATACCGGTGTGGTGTCCGCAAAGGGTCTGTGCGAGCGTATTTACATCGACGGCCGTCTGACCCACAAGACCGGCGACAAGAAGGTCACCAAGGACATCCCCATGCCCACCCATTCCGAGGCCATCGCCGCGGTTCTGGACATTCTGGTTGACCCTGAGTACGGCGTCATCAAGTCCGTGGACGAGATCGATGCCGTGGGCCACCGTGTGCTCCATGGCGGTATGGAGTTCTCCGACTCCTGCATCATTGATGACCAGGTCATCAAGGCCATCGAAAAGTGCATTCCCCTGGGCCCCCTGCATAACCCCGCCAACCTGATGGGCATCCGTGCCTGCCAGGCGGTCATGCCCAAGACTCCCCAGGTCGCCGTGTTCGACACCGCCTTCCACATGACCATGCCCCCCAAGGCTTACCGGTACGCCATTCCCAAGGAGTACTATGAGAATGACGACATCCGCCGCTACGGCTTCCACGGCACCTCCCACAAGTATGTGGCCAAGCGTACCGCGGAGCTCATCGGCAAGAAGAACTTCAAGATGGTCAACTGCCACCTGGGCAACGGTTCTTCTCTGTCCGCCATCCAGGACGGCAAGTGCATGGATACCTCCATGGGTCTGAGCCCTCTGGCCGGTGTTCCCATGGGCACCCGTTCCGGCGACATCGATGCCTGCGTGGTGCAGTTCATCTGCAATAAGTACAACATGAGCGTGGACGAGTGCCTGACCATGCTGAACAAGAAGTCCGGTATGCTGGCTCTGTCCGGTGTGTCCTCCGACTTCCGTGACCTGGGCGATGGCGCCGACAAGGGCAACGAGGACTGCGTCCTGGCTCTGGACAAGTTCGCTTACGAGGTTGCCAAGTATGTGGGTGCTTACGCTGCCGCGCTGAACGGCATTGACGTGCTGACTTTCACCGCCGGTGTGGGCGAGAACGACTGCGATGTCCGGGCGATGGTCTGCGACTACCTGGGCTTCATGGGTGTGAAGCTGGATCCCGAGCTGAACAAGACCCGTGGCAAGGAGATGGTCATCTCCACTCCCGACTCCAAGGTTCAGGTTTGGGTGGTTCCTACCAACGAAGAGCTGATGATCGCTCAGGATACCGCCGAGCTGGTCAAGGCTGCTGCCAACAAGTAATTTTAGGGAAGCTCTGATTAAATCGGCAAGAGCTGGGAGCGAGAGATTTTTCTCTAGCCGAAGGCTTCAAAAGTGGAGGAATACTGTATGTATTTCCCACTTTTGAAGCTGCACGGATAGGGAAAAAGATCCGCTATCCAGCCGCAGACGATTTATTCAGAGTTTCCTTAGGTTTATTCAGGAAAGCCGCCGCGGCAACCGCGGCGGCTTTTGCATCAAAAGGAGGAATCCCAATGGAACCGGTCGTAGAGCGTTTTTTGCGCTATGTTTCCTTTGACACCCAGTCCGATGAACATTCCGACAGCTGCCCCTCCACGGACAAGCAGAAGCTGTTGGGAGCTGCGCTGGTGACGGAAATGCGGGAAATGGGAATCGGCGATGCCCGGATGGACGAGCAGGGCTATGTCTACGGCAGCATTCCCGGCGATCCGGACTTGCCCGCCATCGGGTTTATTGCCCACATGGACACCTCACCGGACGCCAGCGGCGCCAATATCCGGCCCCGGATCCTGGAGTACACCGGCGAGGATCTGTGCCTGAACGCCGAAAAAGGAATCTACCTTCGGGAAAGTGACTATCCGGCTCTTCGGAATCATGTGGGCAAGCACCTGATCGTCACCGATGGCACCACCCTGCTGGGGGCGGACGACAAGGCGGGCATTGCCGAAATCCTCACTGCGGCGGAAGAAATTCTTCGCCGGGGCGGCCGTCACGCAACGGTCAAGATTGCCTTCACCCCCGACGAGGAAATCGGCAGGGGTGCGGACGGCTTTGACGTGGCCGGGTTCGGTGCGGACTACGCCTACACCGCAGACGGCGGTCCGGTAGGGGAGATCGAGTACGAGAATTTCAACGCCGCCGGTGCCGAAGTGACTTTCACTGGACGGAACATCCATCCGGGCTCTGCGAAAAACGCCATGGTGAATTCTCAGTATCTGGCCATGGAGTTCCAGAGCCTGCTGCCCGTCCATCAGCGGCCTGAGGCCACCGAAGGCTACGAGGGCTTTTTTCACCTGACGGAAATGTCCGGCACCGTGGAGGAAAGTCACCTTCACTATATCATCCGGGATCACGACTGGGCAAAATTCACCGAAAAGAAGGCGATGATGGAAGCCGCCGCGGACTTTCTGAACGCCAAATACGGCAAGGGTACGGTTCAGCTGGCCATCCGGGACAGCTATTATAACATGCGTAGCCGGATTGAGCCGGTGATGTTCATTGTGGAGCGGGCGAAGAACGCCATGGCGGCGGTGGGGATGAATCCCAGAGAGGTTCCCATTCGGGGCGGCACTGATGGGGCTCGGCTTAGCTTTCTGGGGCTGCCTTGCCCCAACCTGTGCACCGGCGGGGAGAGAATTACCATGGCCGGTTTGAGTATATTCCGGTGGAGGATATGACGCTTTGCGTGAAAATGCTGGTGAAAATCCTCACAAACTTTGAATAAACGCAAAAAACCGGAGCGGCTATGCCACTCCGGTTTTTTCGGCTGCTTATTCGGCGAAATCTGCCTCTTCGGCCACAGGCTCGTGGGGAGCGGGAGCCTCGGCGGCGGGCTTGTCCTCGGCAGGAGCCTCAGCAGCGGGAGCTTCTACAGGAACCTCCACGGCGGCAGGCTCTTCGACGGCCTCCTCAGGAGCCGCGGTGTCCGGCTCTTCCTCGCAGGCAGGGCACTTGGGCAGAGAGCTCAGAACCCGCTTGGCCCAGGCGGTAATCTGCTCACCGTAGGTGGCAACAACATAGACGGCACCGGCAACGGCAGCCAGGGCAGCCAGAATCTTAACAATGGTATTCAGCGTTTTCATATGGCACAACCTCCATAATGTAATCTCCCTATATTATAACCGGCATAGGGGGAAAAAGCAAGAAAGAAAATAGAACAATTTGTAAATTAACGGGCACGGTCTGCCTTAGGGTCTATCTGAAAACCGGAAATATGACCAACGGCGAGGGATTTTCCGCCTGATGAAGCCATTTTTTTGCAGGAATACTCTGCGTATTGCAAGAAAAAATGGTGCCCAGCAGGTGGAAAAGACCCGCTGTTTGGGCGTGTTGACGGTTTTTAGATAGACCCTAAACATAACCGTACATGCCCCGGACGCTGACTTCCCCGGAGTTGACGGCTTCGGTGTGCCCGTCCGGGAAGCGGACGACCAGAGCACCGTCTTCATCGATGTCCTGGGCAAGGCCATGCCGAACCTCCTCGCCCCGCACCAGAGAAACCTCTTGCCCCAGGGTGGTACAGTCGCGTCGGTACCGGGTCATGATCTGAGCCTTGCGGGGCAGAAGATCGGCGCTCATCCGGTGGAGGGCTTCCAGCTCGGCAGCCGCCAGACGGGCCCGGTCAACGGGAGCGCCGGTGACCATGGCAAGAGAACCGGCAACTGTGCGGATTTCCTCCGGAAAATCGGCTTCCCGCTGACAGCAGTTGATGCCGATGCCGATAATGGCGTAGTCCACATTCCCATTTTTATCCAGCCGAAGCTCCGTTAGGATGCCCCCCAGCTTCCGCCGATCGGAAACCAGATCGTTTGTCCACTTGATGCCAGGGCGGAACCCGGCGGCTTTTTCGATGGCATCACACATGGCAACGCCCACGGCGCAGGTCAGGTGCATAAGATCGGCAGGAGGGCACTCCGGGCGCAGAAGCATACTCAGGTAAATGCCTACCCCCGGGGGAGACAGAAAACTCCGTCCCCGGCGGCCGTGACCGCCGGTCTGGTGGTCGGTAATCACCGCTGTACCATGGGGGGCTCCCTGGGCGGCCAGAATTTTCAGTCGGTCGTTGGTGGAATCCACCTCCGGCAGATAGTGAACCCGATCCCGCCAAGGGTATTCGGGGGGGAGCATGTTAAAAATTGCTTGTTCCATATCAGTCGATGTCCTTCAGAACTTCCTCCGGCGGGCGGTCGAGAATTTCCGGGTGCGCCAGAATCCGCTTGTAGTGCTTGAAGAAGGCGGCGTAGTAATAGCCGTCCACAATCCGCTCGTCCAGGGTAAACTTCACATCCACATATTTGCGCTGCACCACGCTGCCGTCCTCGGTGATTTCGTAGGCTCGCCGCTTCATGCCGAAGGCACCGAATACCGGCAGGTTGCCGAAGTCATACAGGTGGTGGTAAATGGGCGGAATGCCAAGACTGCCCATGGAGGTGAAGAACAGGCTTCCGTGGAAGGGGCTGACCTCCAGTAGAAAGCCGGGGAGCAGGCCAAAGTAATCCAGGGTTTTCAGAAGCCACACCGCGAATTTCAGAAACACCCCGGGAATCAGGGTCAGTGCTCCGGTGGTGGCATCGAAGTCGCTGTCCAGAGAGGACGTGTTTTTTACACTGTCAACGGCTGCCTGGTACTTGTTGTAAACGTCCTGGGCGGTATCCGTGGGCTTCAGGTGCACTTTAATGACCGTGTCCGGGGAATCTGCCCGCATTTCCTTTTTAATGGTCATGCAGTACTGAATGTCGTCTTCCCGGGAGTAGACCTTCTGGCCGGAAATGAACCGGTTCAGCCCAGGGAACCGGCACAGAGAGCGGACGTAGCAGGCCAGCAGCACATGGGTAATGCCGAAACTGGTCAGGCCTTCCCGCCGCTTCTGACGGATGTAGCGGTCAATCTGGCTGATCTCGATGGAATCGGAGAACAGATTGTCGGAGGTGTTCCGGGTGACCATGATGTAGGGGGAAACCTGAGCCATGGCAGGTAGGGTGCGGATTCTTCTTCCATCGGGTCGATCGCCCCAGGTGGGGTGATATTCCTCGGCAGGATGAACCCGGACGGCAAGACATGTGAGAATTACGCCGGTCAGTGCCAGAAAATCCGCGGCGCAGTCCTTGTAGGCTTCCAGATCTCCGGACAGAATCCCTCTGCGGTAGAAGTACAGCAGAATACCCATGGGAACGCAGACCATCGGCAGCAGGAAGAACAGCCCCCGGTGTCCGGCGGTGATGTCCGTGTAGCTCACGGCAAAGAAAATCAGCGCCACCCAGAACAGCCAGGTCATCATTCTGCCGCTGACATTGCCGGAGATCCAAAGCCCGGCGTAGAGGCACATCATCCAGACGGGAATGGCGGTTTTGTAGAACTGGTTTTCACCGTTCAGAAGAGCGATGAGCGCAAACAGCGTGGTAGCCCCGATTGGCAGAATGATTTGACACCACACGAAGCTGCCATCCCCGGGCCCTTTCAAACCGGAGAAAGCAATGCGGGTCACTGCCGAGGCTGCCATGCACAGCGTCATCAGCCAGATCAGCACGTTTTTACGGCTGACATACAAATGCAGATTCTTTTTCATACACACATAATATATCAAAAAACGGGAAGAATTGCAATAAAAAAAGCAGGGCGTGCCCTGCTTTTTTGAAGGCTTATAGGTTGGCAATGGCGGCCATATATTCAGGCGTAGTGCCGCAGCAGCCGCCGAGCATGGTGGCTCCGTTTTCCTTGCACTTTGCCATAATGTCCGCAAACTCCGCCGGAGTCTGGGAATAGACCGCTACGCCGTCGCTGCCGATGGTGGGAATGCCCGCGTTGGGCTTGCAGATCAGGGGGATTTTCACGCAGCGGCGGAGCTTGGTCACAAGATAGGGGGTCATCATGTCCGCGCTGACGCAGTTGAAGCCCACGGCCACCGCCCCGGAATCCTCCAGAGATTTGAGAGCCGCTCCGGCATCCGCCCCGGAGAACAGGGAGCCGTCGGGCTGCATAGTGAAGGAATACATGGCGGCGTCCGCCCCCTCCAGCTCGGCGGCGCAGAGAATGGCCTCCGCCTCCTGCTGATAGAGGAGCGTTTCACCGATAAGTAAGTCCGCACCGCCGGCAATCAGGCCGTGAATCTGGCGGCGATAGTTTTCCACCATCAGATCGAAGCACTCTGCGTCCCAGCTGTCGCAGAAATTGGCCAAGGTGGTCAGATCTCCCGCAATCAGGCAGCCTGGGGCGGCAGACCGGGACAGGGCGACCAGAGCCTCGTTGATGGCTTCCGTCTGACCGTCCAGTCCAAAGCGCTTCAGGGCGATGGGCTGAGCCTGGAAGGTAGGGGCGTAGATAATCTGACAGCCCGCCTGGGCGTAGGCACGCTGGAGCGCCACCAGAGGCTCCGGATTGGCAAGAATCCATTCCTCCGAGCAGCAGCCCTTGGGCATACCGGAATTTCGCAGATTGGAGCCGGTGGCACCGTCCAGAATGTGGACGCCTCCGGCAATTTTTTCTTGCAGCGCTTGCCTTGTCAGCATGGTTATCCCTCGCAGTTCTAGTTTCTTAGGGCGTATTATAAAGGAAACGGAAGGAAAATGCAAGTGCATTGACGATTTCGATTTTTTCTGATAGGATAAGGAAAATGATGGGAAGGAGCCGGAAGTATGAAAAAATCCGTATTGCAGGCCTATGCCCGGCTGATCGTCCGCTGCGGCGTGAATGTTCAGCCCGGCCAGGAGGTTATGATTTACGCGGGGCTCGATCAGCCGGAGTTTGTGGAGCTGGTTGTCAAAGAGGCCTACGCAGCCAAAGCCAAAAAAGTCATTGTGGAGTGGAGCTATCAGCCCTTGGAAAAGCTGCATCTGCGCCATCAGTCCCTGAAAACTCTGGGCACGGTGGAAGCCTGGGAGCGGGAGCGGCAGGAGCACATGTGTCAGGTGCTCCCGGCAAGAATTTATCTGGAATCCGACGACCCGGACGGCCTGAAGGGCATGAATCTGAATAAGGCCGCCAAGGCCAGGCAATTGCGTTATCCCATTCTGAAGCCCTACCGGGATCGGCGGGAAAACCGGGATCAGTGGTGCATCGCGGCGGTGCCCGGAAAGAAGTGGGCGAAGAAGGTGTTTCCGGGTCTTCGAACCGGCACGGCGGTGGAAAAGCTCTGGCAGGCCATCCTCAGTGCCTCCCGGGTGACGGAAGACCCCATTGCCGCATGGGAAGCCCATAACGCCGACCTGAAAGCCCGCTGCGCCTACCTGAACGGTCTGCATATTCGTTCTTTGCACTACCGGGCGGATAACGGCACGGATCTGTCCGTGGAGATGATTCCCCAGGCCATCTGGTGCGGAGGCCGGGAGGACAGCCTCCAAGGCATTTCCTTCAACCCGAACATTCCGTCCGAGGAATGCTTCATTTCCCCCATGCGGGGTAGGGCAGAGGGAACTGTGTATGCCACCAAGCCCCTGAGCTATCAGGGTCAGCTCATCGAGGACTTCTGGTTCCGCTTCGAAAAGGGGAAAGTGGTGAAGGCCGGAGCCAGGACGGGGGAGACTCTGCTGCAAACCATGATTGCCATGGACGAGGGCGCGGCTTACCTGGGCGAGTGCGCACTGGTTCCCCAGCGCAGCCCCATCGCCGAAATGGGCTTCCTGTTCTATAACACCCTTTTTGACGAGAATGCCGCCTGTCATCTGGCTCTGGGCTGCGGCTTTGCCGATACCATTGAAAATTTCCAGAACCGCTCGCTGGACGAATGCCGGGAACTGGGCGTCAATGACTCTATGATTCACGAGGATTTCATGATCGGCTGCGACAGCATGGACATCGATGCCATTTGCGAAAACGGTCAGGTGATGCCGGTTTTCCGAAAGGGAAACTGGGCATTTTGAGATGCCGACAACTTTTTTCAAAATTCCAAAAATAATGCTTGCATTCTTCCCGGCAATGTGATATGATATCCGGGCGATTGAAGATTGCTTAGGGTGCTTTGTGCCCTTTAACTGATACGAAAGAGGTGAACGAAATGAAGGAAGGTATCCATCCCAAGTACGAACAGACCACCATCCGCTGTGCCTGCGGCAATGTCTTTACGACCGGTTCTACCAAGAAGGACATTCGTGTTGAGATCTGCTCCAAGTGCCACCCTTTCTATACCGGCAAGCAGAAGCTGGTTGACACCGGTGGACGGGTTGATCGCTTCAACAAGCGTTTTGGCTTGAAGTAAGAGCAGAAAATTCCGCACTACGGATTCGTGGTGCGGATTTTTTGTTTTTTCTTGCGAAAAACAGTTGTCCCCGGGCGGGCGGATGTGCTATACTAAACGATAATGAATGATGCTTCGGAGGAACCTATGGAAGAAAAACTTGAAACCGCCGTCCAGGAGCGGGCGGTGCTGGTGGGACTGAACGCGGACTGCTTTTCCGAGGAGCAGACCGCCACGGAGGAATCCCTGAAGGAATTGGAGGATCTGCTGGAAACCGCCGGAGGCTTCTGCACCGGCAAAGTGCTCCAGAACCGGCATACTCCGGATTCCCACAGCTTCATCGGCGAGGGCAAGGCTCAGGAGATCCGGATGCTGGCGGAGGCCACCCAGTCCACCATGGTGATTTTTGACAACGAGCTGTCCCCTGGAAATATCCGGGCATTGGAGGAAATCATCGGCGTGACGGTTATCGACCGCAGCGCGCTGATTCTGGATATTTTCGCCCAGCGGGCAAAGACCAAGGAGGGTCGGCTCCAGGTGGAGCTTGCCCAGTACAAGTATCTGCTGCCCCGGCTTTCCGGTATGGGCGCCAGCCTGTCCCGGCAGGGCGGCGGCATCGGTACCCGGGGCCCCGGCGAGACCAAGCTGGAATCCGACCGGCGGCATATCCGGGAGCGGATCACCCGGCTGGAAGAGGAGCTGGAACAGGTGCGCAAGGTTCGGGCTGTCCAGCGGGAGCGGCGGATGAAGAATTCCATTCCTGTGGTTGCCATTGTGGGCTACACCAACGCGGGAAAGTCAACGCTTCTGAATCAGCTGACCAACGCGGGCATTCCTGCCAACAACCGTCTGTTCGATACCCTGGACACCACCTCCCGGCAGCTGACGGTGTCCGACAATCTGGACGTGATTCTGTCCGATACCGTGGGCTTTATTTCCAAGCTGCCCCACCATCTGGTGAACGCTTTCCACGCCACCCTGGAGGAGCTGGAATACGCCGACCTGTTGCTTCACGTCATTGACGCTTCCGATCCAAACCTGGAAAAGCATGTGGCCGTGGTGGACAGGCTCATTGCCCAGCTGGCAAAGCCCGGCACTCCGGTGCTCAAGTGCTACAACAAGGCTGACCTGGTCTACTCTGAGGATATCCCCAAGGGAAAGGACATTGTGGCCATTTCCGCCAAGCGGGGCAAGAATATGGATGGCCTTCTGAAGGCCATTGAGGAGACCCTGGGTCATTCCCGGCATCATGTGATTCTGCGCTTCCCCTACGACAAGGGCGGCATGGTGGAGACCCTCCACGACAACGCCCAGGTCAAGAAAGTGGAATACACGGAGGCCGGCATTGAGGTGGAGACGGTTCTCGACCCCATTCTCTACGGAAGACTAGCGCAGTACATTGTGAAGGAGTGCTGAGCCCTTGGACGAGTATCTTGTCCCGAGTGAATACGGCGAAGACGAGTTTATCGAGAAGAAGTCCCGGTTTATCGGTCGAATCTGGCCGGTGGAGACGGAAGAAGAGGCGCTTGCCCGGATTCAGGAGATGAAAAAGAAGCACTACGACGCCACCCACAACTGCTGGGCTTACATCATCCGGGACGGAGCCGTCCGATTTTCCGACGACGGCGAGCCGGGAGGCACCGCGGGAATGCCCATGCTCCAGGTGCTCCAGCGGGAGGGACTGTTCAATGCGGTCTGCGTGGTGACCCGGTATTTCGGCGGCATTCTGCTGGGAGCCGGCGGCCTGGTGCGAGCCTACACCAAGGGCGCGAAAATCGCCGTGGACGCGGCGGGCAAGTCCATGAAGCGGGTATGGACGGTGCTGTATGTGCCATGCCCCTACAGCTTCTATGAGCGGGTGCGGTTGGAGGCGGAAGGTTTCGGCGGCATTGTCCGCAAGGCGGATTTTGGCGCGGAGGTGGAGCTGGAGCTGCTGTTTCCCGAAGCGAAGACCCAGGCGTTTCTGGACAGGCTCACGGATATGACCGCGGGCACTGTGGAGAGTATGGAAATCGGTCAGGAATACCGGGCATTCCCGGTATCCGGGAAAGGAAGCGATTGCATTGACGGTTAAGGAAGAACTGGAACGGCTGGAGCATAAGCGGCTGAACCCCATGGCCGCCTTCGCCGATCAATCCAAGGGACGACCCCGGCAGGAGGAGCCCCGGGAAGAGGATGTGCGCACCTGCTATCAGCGGGACATTGACCGAATTGTCCACAGCAAGGCGTTCCGGCGGCTGATGCACAAAACCCAGGTGTTTCTTCAGCCTGAGGGAGACCATTATCGCACCCGAATGACCCACACTCTGGAGGTTTCCCGGATTGCCGGCACCATCACCCGGGCGTTAGGGCTCAACGAGGATCTGTCCGAGGCCATTGCCATGGGACACGACCTGGGTCACACCCCCTTCGGCCATGCCGGAGAGGCGGCTCTGTCCGACTGCCTGGGCAAGCCCTTCCGTCACAACGAGCAGAGCCTGCGGGTGGTGGACATCCTGGAGCGGGACGGCATGGGTCTGAATCTGACCTATGAGGTTCGTATGGGCATTGTTGGCCACACCGGCGAAACCTGGCCGGAAACCCTGGAAGGAAAGATTGTCCGGCGCAGCGACCAGATTGCCTATGTGAACCACGATATTGACGATGCCATCCGGGCGGGAATCCTCACCAATGACGACATCCCCCAGGAGATTTCCGATGTGCTGGGCCACACCCACAGCAGCCGGATCAACACCCTGGTGACGGACGTAATCGCCACCTCCCGGGAGGCGGGGGCCATCTGCCTGACGCCAAAAGTCGAGCGTGCTCTGAAGGATCTTCGCAGCTTTATGTTTGCCCGGGTCTATCGGAATCCGGTGGCCAAGGGGGAGGAGAGCAAGGCCAAGGACATGCTCAAGCGGCTCTTTGACTACTATATTTCCCATCCGGAGGCTCTGCCGGAGGATTTTCAGCCCCAGCTGTCCTTTGACGGCATGGAGCGGACGGTCTGCGACTATATCGCCGGTATGACGGATAACTACGCCGTGGACAAATATACGGAAATTTTTATCCCCATGGGCTGGCATGTCCGGGGATAAGGAATAACTGGAACATAATCGGGAAGGAGGGAAAATCATGGCATTTCCGGAGGCCTTTCTGGACGAGCTGATTGCCAGAAATCCAATTGAAGATGTGGTAAGCCAATATGTGAACCTGAAACGCTCCGGCTCCAATCTGTTCGGCCTGTGCCCCTTCCATGGGGAGAAAACCCCCTCCTTTTCCGTTTCCCCGGATAAGGGAATTTACTACTGCTTCGGCTGTCACAAGGGCGGAAGCGTCATCAACTTCGAGATGGAAATTGAGGGCTTGAGCTATCCGGATGCCGTCCGGGCACTGGCCAAACGGGCAGGGCTGGAGGTTCCTGAGGACGAGCAGTACCAGTCCCGGTACCGCCAGCAGGAGCGGCTCTGGGCGCTCCACAAGGAGGCGGCCCGGTTCTTTCACAGCCGGCTTTATGCCCCTATCGGGGCAAACGCCCTCCGATACGCCACAGGCCGGGGAATGCCCAAATCCATTCTGACAAAATTTGGTATCGGCTATGCCCCGGACAGCTGGACGGATTTGGTAGACTACCTGCGAAGCAAGAATTATTCCGATCAGGAGCTTCGGGACTCAGGACTGGTAACGGTTTCTCAAAAGAACGGCAATCTCTTTGACCGGTTCCGGGATCGGCTGATGTTCCCGATCATCGATGTCCGGGGAAATGTCATCGGCTTTGGCGGCCGGATTATGAACAGCAGCGACAAGTCAGCTGCCAAATACTTAAACTCCCCGGAAACCCTGATTTTCAATAAGCGAAAAAACCTCTTTGCCCTAAATCTGGCGAAAAAAAGCAAGCTGGGCTACTTAATCCTGGTGGAGGGCTACATGGATGCCATCGCCCTGCATCAGTACGGCTTTGACTGCGCGGTGGCGTCCCTGGGCACGGCTCTGACCGAGGACGGCGCAAATTTGCTGTCCCGGTACACCGAGCAGGTGGTGCTCATCTACGACGGCGACGAGGCCGGACAGAACGCCACCCAGCGGGCCATTCCCATTCTGGAAAAGGCAGGCCTTCAGGTGAAGGTGCTGAAAATGCGGGACGCCAAGGATCCGGATGAGTATCTGAAAAAGTTCGGCGCCGACCGGTTCCGGATTCTGCTGGAAGAATCGGCTAACCGGGTGGAATATCAGCTGAACGCGATTCTGAAAAAATATGACCTCCGGGACGACGAGCAGAAGGTGCAGTACCTTCAGGAATCTGCCGGACTGATCGGTTCGCTGAGCAGTGCCGTTCAGCGGGAGGTTTACGGCGGTCGGGTGGCGGAGGCCGCGGGCATCAGTGAGGATGCCATGCGTCTGGAAGTGAATCGGGCACTGAAGCGCCGTACTTATCAAGAGAAGAAAAAGCAGGAAAAGATCGACCTGTCTCCTGCCCGGAATTTGCAGCCAAAAGAGAAATCTATCCGCTACAGCAATCTCCGTTCGGCAAGAGCCGAGGAAATGACCATTGCCCAGGTGCTCCGGGAGCCGGCACTGTTTGCCCAGATTCCGGATTTGCAGCCGGAAATCTTCTCCTCGGAGTTTCTGGGTCGAGCCTTCCGGCAGCTTCGGGACCGTTATCACCAGGGGCTGGACGTGAGCCTTGGGGGACTTTCGGACTTTACCGCCGAGGAAATGTCCCATCTGGCGGGAATTTCCCAGCAGCAGGGGCCGGTGAATGAGCGGAGCTTACTGGACTGCGCCAACATTATCCGGGAGGAATACCAGAAATCCCAGACCAAAACCGAGGACGATCTTATGCGTTTTCGGGAAAAATTGCAGAAAAGCAAAGGAATCAAAGCATGACACAAAGTGTGGATACAGAAAAAAACCTTCCGGTGAGCTCCGGCGAGGACGATATGAGCCAGTTCCTACGGGAGATTCGCCAGTATCCCCGGCTGACCCCGGAGGAGGAAAAAGCGCTGGCCCGCCGGTGTGCCGCCGGAGACGAGGAGGCCATCCGTCAGATGGTCAATTCCAACCTGCGGCTGGTGGTGAGCATCGCCCGGGAGTATGCGGGGCGGGGAGTCGCCCTTCTTGACCTGATTCAGGAGGGGAGCATCGGCCTGCTGACGGCAGCCAGAAAATTCGACTATACCATGGACTGCCGGTTTTCCACCTACGCCACGAAGTGGATTCGTCAGGGCGTGACCCGGTGCCTTATCAACCACGGCAGCCCCATCCGGGTGCCTCTGCATACCGCGGAGAAAATGCGGGCGGTGGCGGCGGCCAAGAACGCACTGACCCAGGAAACCGGTCAGGAGCCTACCACCGCCCAGATTGCCCGGCGCTGCGGCCTTCCCGAGCAGCGGGTGAAGGAGCTGATGCTCCTGACCCCGGACGTGTGTTCTCTGGATGTGCCAACGGGAGAAGGGGATGACGGAGTCCTGGGCAATCTGGTGGAGGATTCTCTGTCCCCTCAGCCCTATCAGGAGCTTGTGCGCCAGGAACTGGAAAACGCCATTGTCCAGCTCCTTTCCACTTTGAATCCCCGGCAGCAGCAGGTGCTGCGGCTCCACTTCGGCATGGAGGACGGGGTCTGTCATTCCTTGGAGGAAATCGGCAAGCAGCTGGGCATTTCCAAGGAGCGGGTACGCCAGATTGAGCGGCAGGCCATGGACAAGCTGCAAAAAAGCGGACAAAGCCTGGGATTGGAGGACTTTTTGAATGAATGAACTGGAATTTTCCTTTGAGCCGGATCCGGTGGACGCATTCCTTTCCGGCCTGAAAACGGGAGACCAGGTAGCTGCGTCCCGCCTTCTGACACTGCTGGAAGGGGAGGACACCGAGACTCTGGAGAACGTTTTGCAAGAGCTGGAAACCGCCGGGGTAACGTTGGAGATTGACCTTCCCAAGACCCACGGCACCGGCGAGGCCGCTGCCCGTCTGCGTCAGGAGGAGCTTCTGGCGGCAGAGGGACTGAATCCCGGCCTTTTGGAAGAAAGCGACCCGCTGCGGCTGTATCTGGAAGAGTTGGCGGGCGTTCCCGCCTTTGGAGATGAGGCGGTTCTTGCCGCCCAGTGCGCCGAAAAGGCCGGTGGGGAAGAGCAGCTGGCCAATCTGGGCCTTTCCCGGGTCATCGAGCTGGCACAGAACTATGTAGGTTACGGCGTGCTTCTGATGGATTTGATTCAGGAGGGCAGTCTGGGTCTCTGGCAGGCCATTCAGTCCTACTGTGAGGGGGCCTATGCCGATCACCGGGATCGGTGGATTCGGTTTTACCTGGCCCGGGCGGTGATTTTACAGGCTCACGCCAGCGGCGTGGGGCAGAAAATGCGCCGGGCCATGGAGGACTACCGGCAGATTGACGAGCGGCTTCTGGCCGAGCTGGGACGGAATCCCACTCTGGAGGAAATCGCGGAGCAGCTGCATATGTCCCCGGAGGAGACGGAGGCCGTCAAAAAAACGATCGAAAACGCCCGCCTGGTTGACCGGGTGAACCGTCCGGAGGAGCCGGAGGACAGCCAGGAGCAGACCCAGGCGGTGGAGGACACGGCGCTGTTCCAGATGCGCCAGCGCATCGGAGACCTGCTGTCTTCCCTGGATGAGGCAGATGCCCGGCTTTTGACCCTGCGCTTCGGTTTGGAGGGGGGCAAGCCCCGTACTCCGGAGGAAACAGGCAGACTGCTGGGGCTGACACCCCAGGAGGTGGTTGCCCGGGAGGCCGCCGCTCTGAGCAAACTGAGAAAGGGATAAGATTATGGCTAAGAAAATTTCCATCGCCATTGATGGGCCTGCCGGTGCGGGCAAAAGCACCATTGCCCGCCGCCTGGCGGCGGAAATGGGCTATCATTATGTGGATACCGGTGCCATTTACCGGACGGTTGCCTACTTTTTTGACCTGTGGGGGGTTAGTCCCAAGGATATTGACGGTATTTCCCGCTACATCGACGAGCTGACCGTCAGAATTGAATACGATGCCCAGGGCGTTCAGCACATGATTATGAACGGCATGGATGTGACCGGGGACATCCGCACTCCGGAGATTTCCCAGAAGGCCAGTCTGATTTCCGCTCACGCCATTGTCCGGGATATGCTGCTGGATATGCAGCGGGAGATTGCCCAGCAGTACGATGTGATCATGGACGGCCGGGATATCGGCACTGTGGTGCTGCCCAAGGCCACTGTAAAATTCTTCCTCACCGCCTCCCCGGAGGTTCGGGCAAAGCGGCGCACCAAGGAGCTGCTGGAAAAGGGACAGAAGGCAGACTACGAGAAGATTCTCAAGGACATTCAGCAGCGGGACTACCAGGATACCCACCGGGAGGTGGCGCCTCTGAAAATGACCCGGGATTCCGTGAAGCTGGATACTTCCGACATGACCATCGATGAGGTGATCGCCGCCATGAAGGAAACGATTGCAAAGAAGGTGGCACCGTGAGCGTCCGGGTGGCAAAAAGCGCCGGCTTCTGCTTCGGCGTCAGCCGGGCGGTAGAGCTGGTGGAGAAGGCTGCCCAGGAGGGACGGAAGGTGGCCACCCTGGGCCCCATTATCCACAACCGGCATGTGGTGGATAAATTCGAGAAAATGGGCGTTCGGGTCATCGACACCCCGGAGGAGGCCCTGCCCGGAGAAACGGTCATTATTCGCTCCCATGGCATCAGCCGGGCGGTGTATGAGCGGCTGGAAGCGCAGAAGGTGGAGATCATCGACGCAACCTGCCCCTTCGTCAAGCGGATTCACACCATTGTCAGCCGGGCAAGCGAGGAAGGGCGGCTTCCCATCATCATCGGCACCCCCACCCATCCGGAGGTGGAGGGAATCGCCGGCTGGTGCGGGGATTGCCGGGTGTTTCAGGATGTGTCGGAGCTTGAAAACTGGGTACAATCTGAGAAAATTTCCAGGAATTTGGCAATTTGCATGGTTTCACAGACGACTTCCACTGAATCTTTGTGGAAATTGTGCGGTGAATTTGCAAAAAAACAGTTTACTAACTTGAAAATTTTTGATACAATATGCAGAGCAACGGAGTATAGGCAAAGCGAAGCAGCAGAACTGAGTGGAGTATGTCAGGCAATGGTCGTTGTAGGAGACCCCAAAAGTTCCAACACAGGCCGTCTCGCTATGATTTGCCGAGAGCACTGCGATAAGGTCTTCCTGGTGGACAATGCCGCCGAGCTGAAAGCGGAAGATTTTTCCGGTGTTACAGATGTTGGAATCACTGCCGGCGCGTCGACTCCGGCGTGGATTATAAAGGAGGTCAACAAGACTATGAGTGAAATTACCAATGCTGAGGCTGTACAGGAGGAGAACTTTGCGGAGCTTCTCGAGCAGTCCATCAAGACTTTAAATACAGGAGATAAGGTCGTAGGCACCGTTACCGGTATCGGGAATACCGAGGTTCAGGTGGATCTGGGCACCAAGCACGCCGGCTACATCCCCTATGATGAAGTCAGCAACGATCCCTCCGTCAAGCCTGAGGACATTCTGAAGGTGGGCGATGAGATCGAAGTCTTTGTCGTTCGCGTGAACGATCAGGAAGGCACCGTGCAGCTGTCCAAGAAGAAGCTGGACGGCCTGAAGGTCTGGGACGACATGGCTGCCTGGGTGGAGGACAAGACCACCGTGGAAGGCGTTATTACCGAGGAGAACAAGGGCGGTCTGGTTGCCAACGTGAAGGGCATCCGGGTCTTTATCCCCGCTTCCCAGTCCGGCATCGCCAAGGGCGGCGACATGGCCGGTATGGTGGGCAAGACCGTGCAGATGAAGATCACCGAGGTCAACCGTGCCCGTCGTCGTGTCATCGGCTCCATCCGCGCCGTTTCCTCCGAGGCTCGTAAGGCTGCTCAGGAGAAGATCTGGAGCGAGATCGAGGTGGGCAAGAAGTATCACGGCGTTGTGAAGTCCCTGACTTCCTACGGCGCTTTCGTGGACATCGGCGGCGTGGACGGCATGGTGCACGTTTCCGAGCTGAGCTGGAACCGGATCAAGACCCCCGCGGACGTGGTAAAGGTCGGCGACGAGATTGACGTTTACGTCATCTCCTTCGACCCCGAGAAGCACAAGATTTCTCTGGGCTACAAGACTGCCGAGATGAACCCCTGGAACCAGTTCATGACCAATTATGCTGTGGGCGACGTGGTGGATGCCAAGATTGTCAAGCTGATGACCTTCGGTGCTTTCGCTGAGATTCTGCCCGGCGTGGACGGCCTGATTCACATTTCCCAGATCGCTGACCGCCGGATTGGCAAGCCCGAGGATGTGCTGTCCGAGGGTCAGGACGTGAAGGTCAAGATCACGGATGTGGATGCCGAGAACAAGCGCATCTCCCTGTCCATCCGGGCTCTGCTGGAGGACAATGGCGAGGACGCCGAGTAATTTTTCAAAGGAACACCGGGACTGACCATAGTCCCGGTGTTTTTCGTAATACCGAAAACTCCTCCACAGAAAGGACATCACCATGGTTAAGCATATTATTTTCTTTACGCTGAAGCCGGAGGCAGATAAGGACAAGGTAATTTCCGCAGCCCAGGCTGCTCTCTTGCCTCTGGTGGGCAAAATCCCGGGTCTAACCAAAATGGAAGTGAAAAAAACCTTCGTCGGCCCGGATTTTGTGCTCTATTCCGAACTGGAAAGCCGGGAGGCTCTGGCGGTTTATGCCGAGCATCCGGCCCATATCGAGGCGAAGACCCATTTCTTCCCCTGGGTGCAGTCCCGGGTGGCAGCGGACTACGAGGTTTAATACTATTTCTTAATAAAATGATTTCATCATTTTATTCTGCCGTGATACGGCAGACCGCCTGGGCGGCGGTAAGAAATGTATTGACTTCGTTTTTTAGCGGCAGTGGCCGCTGGCCGCAATCCTGCGGCCCAATAAAACGCTTTTAAGCGTTTTATTAAAAACTCGTATAAGGAGAGCGAAGTATGAAAGCAGTTGTAACAGTTGTCGGCAAGGATCGGGTGGGCATTATCGCAAATGTCTGTACTGCCCTGGCAGGCTATCAGGTCAATGTTCTGGACATCAACCAGACGGTTATGCAGGGCTACTTCACCATGATGATGGTGGTGGAGGTCTCCGCCTGTAATGTGCCTCTTTCGGAGATGGTTACCGGTATGGAGCAGCTGGGTCGGGAGATGGGACTGTCCATCCGGGTGCAGCGGGAAGACATTTTTGAAGCCATGCACCGGATTTGAGGTGCCGCCATGCTGAATTGTAATGAGATCCTGGCCACCCAGGACATGATCGACAAGCGGCACCTGGACATCCGCACCATTACTATGGGCATCAGCCTGCTGGATTGCTGTGACCCGGATTTGAGCGTGTGCTGCGCAAAAATTTATAAGAAAATCACTACTTTTGCAAAAGATCTGGTAAAAACCGGCGAGGAAATCGAAAAGGAATTCGGAATCCCTATTGTGAACAAGCGGATTTCCGTGACACCCATTTCTTTGGTTGCCGCTGCCTGTCAGACGGATTCCTATGTGGAAATCGCCAAGACCCTGGATGCCGCGGCCAAAACCTGTGGGGTGAACTTCATCGGCGGTTTTTCCGCTCTGGTGCAGAAGGGGTGCACGGAAAGCGACTGGAAGCTGATTCGCTCCATTCCCGAGGCAATGAAGGTTACGGAGCGGGTCTGCGCCAGTATCAATGTTGGCTCCACCAAGGCGGGTATCAACATGGATGCCGTTGCGGAAATGGGGCGGATCGTAAAGAAAACCGCCGAGCTCACCGCGGACAACGGTGGCCTGGGCTGTGCCAAGCTGGTGGTGTTTGCCAACGCCGTGGAGGATAACCCCTTTATGGCCGGTGCTTTCCACGGGGTCGGCGAGCCGGAGTGCGAGCTGAATGTGGGCGTTTCCGGCCCCGGCGTGGTGTACCACGCCCTTCAGAGCGTGAAGGGTCAGCCCTTTGATGTGGTGGCTGAGACCATCAAGAAGACCGCTTTCCAGATCACCCGAATGGGACAGCTGGTGGGCAGAGAGGCTTCCAAACGGTTGGGAGTCCCCTTTGGCATTGTGGATCTGAGCCTGGCTCCCACTCCGGCGGTGGGGGACAGCGTGGCTCGGATTCTGGAGGAAATGGGTCTGGAGGTCTGCGGAACCCACGGTACCACCGCCGCGCTGGCAATGCTGAACGACGCGGTAAAGAAGGGCGGCGTGATGGCCTCCAACCATGTGGGCGGCCTGTCCGGCGCGTTTATCCCGGTGTCCGAGGACGAGGGCATGATTGCTGCCGCCGAGGACGGCACATTGGTTCTCGACAAGCTGGAAGCCATGACCTGCGTGTGCTCTGTGGGACTGGACATGATTGCCGTGCCCGGGGACACCAGTGCCGCTACCATCTCCGCCATCATCGCCGACGAAGCGGCCATCGGCATGGTCAATTCCAAGACTACCGCCGTCCGGATCATTCCCGCTCCCGGCAAGGTGGTGGGCGACCGGATTGAGCTGGGCGGACTGCTGGGCAGTGCGCCGGTGATGCCGGTACACGAAAAGTCCAGCGAGGCCTTTGTAGCCAGAGGCGGTCGGATTCCCGCCCCCTTGCAGAGCCTGAAGAACTGATTGGGAAAGACGAAGAACCTGCCTGGGCTGTACCTGGGCAGGTTCTCTTTTGGACAATTGTAAGAAATTCACAAAATAAGTTTACATAATTTTTAAGGTTTCAGGGATTGCGATTTCCGCTTCCACCGTGTATAATACAGGGAGAACTGGGGACGGGGGAATTCCATGAAGCGTTTGATTGCCGTAGGCCTGGCACTGGCGGTGGTGCTGGGGGGCGTTTTTATCTATCTGCGAAGCACCGCCATTACGCCGGAGCTCTATACCGGCGAATGGTATCGGGTGGAGGACGGAAAGCAATACCGCTTCCACCAGGGGATAATCTCTCCTGTTGACGCCCAGGGGGACTTTGCCGGAGCCTACGTTTTCTGCGCAGAGAAAATTCTCCTGTTCATCAAGGAGCCTGCCGGCAACAGCCGGGTCTGTGAGCTGTACCCTGGAGGCGTGCCGAAGGGGGAATTCCTCTGTGAGGGCAGTGGGGAAAAGGGGAGAATCGTCTTTTCCCGAACAAATCTGGAAGAAACAGAGCCGGGAGCTGAGGGAAACTCTGAATAAATCGTCTGCGGCTGGACAGCGGATCTTTTGCTTTCATGCTGCGGTTTGAAAAATGGGAAATACATACAGTATTCCCTCATTTTCCAAACCTTGCCTGAAAACAAAATCTCTCACTGCCAGCTCTTGCCGATTTAATCAGAGCTTCCCTAGCTCCCGGCTCAATCTGTCAAAAAGCTTGTCGATGGTAGTCGGCAAAGAAATCACATCTTCTCCTGCTGGGGCGTGTACCCGGGACGGGATTTGCCAAGGGTTTTTCTAGGGCAAGAGAAATCGCGGTCAAGAAGCAAGACGGTTAACGGAAAAAGAGAGAATCAAGCCGACAAACTGGAATTTTCAAATTAGTCTTTGCAAATAACCTTTGAACCTTCACCA
>ENA-UOJC01000864-UOJC01000864.1-human-gut-metagenome-genome-assembly--contig:-C104-NODE-864-length-47038-cov-10.018645_pt1 | contig 47038 bp, 47 predicted proteins | sample MGYA00242339_ERZ723886 | MGnify/ENA metagenome assembly ERZ723886 | reverse complement strand
ATCGCTTGCCTGTAAAGTCAAATTGCAAAAAATTCACCTCGCAGAGAAATTCGGGCATACACACTTATTATATGATTATTTATATATAAAAGCAATAGATACGGCGAAAAAAGAGACCGACGGCATTTGCCGTCGGTCTGCAACACGAGTTTGTAAGCCGAGTTCTGTGCGCGCGATGCGCGCCGCAATCATCTATCTGCGCAGCCCGTTGCCGGAACTGCTTGCGCATATGCGCTGCCACCCGGGGACATATGTCGGGCAGACACGCCTTGCGGCGTCCCCATGCGGTGTTGCTTCGGATAGGGTTTACATTTGCACGCAGTTGCCTGCCGTGCCGGTGAGCTCTTACCTCGCCTTTCCATCCTTACCGCTTGCGCGGCGGTCTATTTCTGTTGCACTTTCCCGGAGGTCACCCTCGGCGGACGTTATCCGTTATCCTGCCCTGTGAAGCTCGGACTTTCCTCGCGATAATACCTTTCGGCGACATATCACGCGATTGCGCCGCTCGGTTGCGGGACTATTATATACCCCGCGGTTTATTTTGTCAAGCCCATCAGTTTCCGAATCGGCTTAGCGCGCAGAAGCAGCACGGCGGCAACCAGCGTCAGAATCGTCTCGGGCAGCATGTACTGACCGTTGTAGAGCAGGGAATAGAGCGCTTTTGCCATGCCTTCGGGCGCCCACTGTCCCCAGATGAACACACCGGTGATGTAGTGGCAGAGGAATCGGATAAAGCAGACCGCGACGATGCCGACATACACGCCCGCCATGCCGAACTTCTTTTTGCCGACTGCCGCAAAGCCGAGTACCGTGAAGGGCACGATGTAGTCAAACGCCACACAGAGGATTACAATGGCAAGCGTCTGGCAGTAGGGGAAAACGTTGCCGCTCATCACACCTTGCAGCAACTGAAACAGGGAGAAGACAAACGCCGTACCGACACCCCAGCCGGTGCCGTTCTTGACTGCAATCAGGATGATCGGCAGCATGGAGAGCAGGGTGACCGAGCCGCCCATCGGCATATCCCAGATTTTGATGTAAGACAGCGCGATTGCCAGCGCGAGCATGACTGCCGCCTCGGCGAGCAGTCTGATTTTTGTGTTTCTCATCGGAAACACCTCCGAAAAAATAAAATTCCGCACAGACGATATGCCCGTGCGGAAACAAACTTTGCTTTGATCTCCCTACGACGGCATTATCCGTATCAGGTAAAGGGTTCGGGATCTCTCCCATCTCAGCCAATAGCACCCCTGACATATTCTGTTCGGTCGTATGCATTATAACCGCCTGCGGCGGCTTTGTCAATGCCTATTTGATATTTTTCGCGATTTCGAGGATCTCACGCGGCGTGTTTGCAATGAACTGTGCCCCGTTTTCGCGCAGCACCTCCACCGGCTTGTAGCCGTAGGAGACGCCGATCGTGTGCATGCCCGCATTTCTGCCCGTCTGCATGTCGATGTGCGAGTCGCCGACAAAGCAGATCTCGTCCGGCGCACAGCCGAATAGCCTTGCGATCTCCAATGCCGCATCGGGAGAGGGCTTGAGCGGTTTGTCTTTCACGCCCCAGACGGGGTCGAATACGCCCTTGCCGAAGATCTGCTCCACCAGCAGCACGGCGGCTGTGTTTGCCTTGTTGGTCAGCACGGCGGTGCGGCAGCCGAGGTCGTGCATGGCGGCGACGGTCTCTTTCATGCCGGCAAACGAGGTCTTCGTCTCCATGTAATACTGCTCGTAGTCGTAGATATAGAAATCGGTTGCACGGTCGATGGTCTCTTTGTCCGTGCCTTCGGGGAAGGTGCGCTCCACAAAGGCGCGCGGACCGTCGTTGATGCCGCGCAGTACCTCGGTGCGTCCGATCGGCGGAAGACCGAAACGGCTGCGCGTGACGTTCATCGCACGGTTCAGCTCGGGCAGCGTGTCGGCAAGCGTGCCGTCCAGATCAAAAATAAAGCCTTTGATTTTCATCGGTTTTCACCTCAGCTCAGTCTGCTTTGATTATCAGTCTGCTTTGATTATAGGTTTTGCCGCTCTGCTTGTCAATATGAGGGCGGATTTTCGGCAGTTTGCCATAAAATGTCCGTCTGCGGGCGAAAATTTTGTCAAATAAACTGTTTTCATTTTGCAAAGACTGTGGTATAATATAAATTCGTGAGTTTTCGGAATCTGAAAAACAGAGGTTACAAACAGTGGTAAGAGAAGATTTGAGAAATATTGCGATCATCGCGCACGTTGACCACGGCAAGACCACGCTGGTGGACGAAATGCTCCGTCAGGGCGGCATTTACCGCGAGAACCAGGCGACCACCGAGCGCGTCATGGACTCGGGCGACCTCGAGCGTGAACGCGGCATCACCATTCTGGCAAAGAACACGGCGGTGCATTACAACGGTGTGAAGATCAACATTGTCGATACCCCCGGCCATGCGGATTTCGGCGGCGAGGTCGAGCGCATTCTGAAGATGGTCAACGGCGTTCTGCTGCTGGTGGACGCAGCGGAGGGACCGATGCCCCAGACCCGTTTTGTGTTGGAGCGTGCCCTGCAGTTGAACCATCGCGTCATTGTCGTCATCAACAAGATTGACAAGCCCGACGCCCGCATCAAAGAGGTGGAGGATGAGATTCTCGAGCTGTTCATGGAGCTGAACGCAAACGACGAGCAGCTGGACAGCCCTATGGTCTTCTGCTCGGGCAGAGCAGGTACCGCCTCGCTCGATCCCGATGTGCCCGGCACCGATCTGCGCCCCCTGTTTGACAAGATCCTCGAATATATGCCCGCGCCCGAGGGAGATGAAAACGGCGAATTGCAGATGCTCGTTTCCTCCATCGACTACAACGATTATGTCGGCCGTATCGGCATCGGCAGAATCGAGCGCGGCGTGATCCGGCAGAATCAGGACATCATGATCTCCAACTACCATACGCCGGGCGAGCAGCGCCGTTCCAAGATCGTCAGCATCTATCAGATCGACGGTCTGACGCGCGTGCCCGTCGAGAGCGCCAAGGTCGGCGACATCATCTGCTTCAGCGGCGCCGAGGGCATCAACATCGGCGATACCGTCACCTCGCTTACCTGCGTCGAGCCGCTTGAATTTGTCAAGGTCAGCGAGCCGACGATGGAGATGACCTTCTCGGTCAACAAGAGCCCCTTTGCCGGCAAGGAAGGCAAATTTGTCACCTCGCGCCACCTGCGCGAGAGACTGTATAAGGAACTGCTCAAGGACGTTTCGCTCCGCGTCAGTGACGGCGACACCACCGAGAGCTTCAAGGTCGCAGGTCGCGGCGAAATGCACCTGTCGATCCTCATCGAGACGATGCGCCGCGAGGGGTACGAAATGGCGTGCAGCACGCCGAAGGTACTCTTCCACGAGATCGACGGCAAGAAATGCGAGCCGATCGAGCGCGTTATCATCGACTGCCCCGACATTTACAACGGCGCCGTCATGGAAAAACTCGGTTCGCGTAAGGGCGAACTTGTCACCATGGAGCCGCGCGGCACATCGCGCACACGCCTTGAGTATCTCGTCCCCACACGCTGCCTGTTCGGCTACAGAAGTGAGTTCATGACCGATACGCACGGCGAGGGCATCATCAATACCATCTTTGATTCCTACCAGCCGTATAAGGGCGATGTCACCACCCGTTTCACGGGTTCACTCGTCGCATCCGAGGCAGGCGAGTCCACCTCTTACGGTATCTTCAATGCGCAGGATCGCGGACAGATGTTCATCGGCGCGCAGTGTCCGGTCTATGAGGGCATGATCGTCGGTTCCAACCCCAAGCAGGGCGACATCGCGGTCAATGTCTGCAAGAAGAAGCACCTCACGGCGATCCGCAGCGCGGGCGCGGATGAAGCGCTCCGTCTTGTCACGCCGAAGATCATGAGCCTCGAGGAGGCGATCGAGTACATCGCCGACGACGAGCTGATCGAGGTCACGCCGAAGAGCCTGCGCCTCCGCAAGCGCATCCTCAATACGGAGCTCCGCCTCAAGGAAGAAGCCAAGCTGAAAAAACAGAACTGAACCGAAAAAGACCTGCTCATGCGAGCAGGTCTTTTTGTCGATGCAGGCAGAACGCTGACAGCCCTCCATCGTGTTGCGGCGTTAACTAAGCCTTCCCCCAAGGGAAGCCTGAAATCCGGTACGGTTGCCTTGCACAGGAAAAATAGAATTGCTGTGCGCGTCCGATGATTATGCTTTCCCCGGTTGATGGAAGGCGTCACTGCGCTGCGCCGCTGTGACGGATGAGGTGTTCTTTCGCAAAGCAAGGCGTTTTTACCATCTTATTCACATCGGTGCGACGCCTTATAGGCGTCCACCGCTTCGCTGAGCTTGTCGAGAAAGGCTTCCTCGCCAAACGTGTTGATCTTGAAGAACATTGCCTGCGAGCCGCCCGAGGTGATGGCGCACAGATGCACCACGCCGTCGCCGGCATCGGTCAGCGTTACGGCGAGGCTCACGCGGTTGCCGCCCATGTAGCTGTAGCGCTCGTATACATTGAAGATGACGCGCACATTGCCGACGGTATAATCCGTGCCGTCCTCATAGCTTGCGGAGATGCTGCCGTTCAGAATCTCATTGTGCAGATAATCGGCGAGCGTGCCGATGCGCGTTTTGATTTCGCTTTCGTATTTTGCCATGGATGTTTCCCCCTTTTATAGGTGATAACACCAGTATAGCAGAATTTTCGCAGCACGGCAACTTTTTTACGATGACAGCTCGCGGCGCAGAAATTCGATCAGCTTTTTTTCCTCGCGGGAGACCTTCACCTGTGACAGCCCGAGGATCTCCGCCGTGGACTGCTGGGACAGATCCTTGAAGTAGCGGAGCAGGACGATGCGTCGCCACAGTTCCGGCAGCTTGGAGAGCGCCTCGGCAAGCGTGATCTTTTCGAGCATTTTCTCGTTTTCGTCTTCCTTGCACAGCGTGTTTTCCAATGTGAAGTTTTCGCCCTCGCCGCCGAGCGGCTCGGAGAGCGACATGGCGGGGGAGACAGCAGAAAGCGCTGCTGCGGCTTCTTCGGGCGAAACGCCGCATGCGGCGGCGATCTCGTCGATGCGCGGCGACGTGCCGTTTTGCGCGAGGTATTCCTCCTTTGCCCGCATCAGCATTGCACCGAGCTTTTTCTGCGGGCGGCAGACCTTGATCAGCCCGTCGTCGCGCAGAAAGCGCCGGATCTCGCCGAAGATCAGAGGCACGGCATAGGTGGAGAACACGCAGCCGCGCGCCGCGTCAAAGCTGCGGATCGCCTTGAGCATCCCGATGTTGCCGATCTGCACGAGGTCTTCAAATTCCGTGCCGCGTCCGCAGAACTTCACGGCAATGCTTTGCACCAGTCCCGCGTTCCGACGGATCAGCTCCTCGGTGGCGGCATCGTCGCCCGCCTGTGAGCGTTCGATCAAAGAGAGATTTTCCGCATATTTTGCGCCGGTCTCGATAGCCATTCAGATTTCCACGGGCGACAGCACCTTTGTCAGCGTGACCTTGGTGTATTTGCCGACGACCGAACGGAGCACGAGCTTGTCCATGAAGCTCTCCATCACGGCAAAGCCCATGCCGCTCCGCTCCCCGCTGCCGTCGGTGGTGTAGAGCGGCGTTTTTGCCAGCTCCACGTCCTCGATGCCGCAGCCCTTGTCCTTTATCTCGATTTTGATTTTCCGCGTGTCATAAACTCTGACCGCTATGTAGATGTCGCCGGGACGGTTCTTGTAGGCGTGGACGATGCAGTTGGTCACCGCCTCGGAGACGGCGCATTTGATGTCGGCAAGCTCCTCGATGGTCGGATTGAGCTGCGCGCAGAAGGCGGACACCATCGCGCGCGCCGCGCCCTCGTTGACCGAGAGGGCGGGCAGGGTGAGATTCAGTCGGTTTGTGCAGATGTTACGCATGTTCTTTTCCTCCGCTTTGCGTCGTTTCGATGGGGATGATGCGGGACAGCCCCGCAAGTTCGATGATCCGCGCGACCCGCCGCGACGGGTCGGCGAGGGCAAAAGCTGCCCCCAGCTTGTCCGCAAAGGCGCGCCGCCCCATGATGATGCCGAGCCCCGAGCTGTCCATGAAATCGACGGCGCTGAGGTCGAGGACGACCTTTTTCGGGCGTTCGGTGAGAATGGCGTCGTCGATCTCCTCGCGCAGATCCTTTGCACCGTGGTGATCGACCTCGCCGAGGATCTTTGCGCGCAGCACATCGCCGTCGCGCGTGCAGACAACGCGCGTTTGTTTGCCTATCATGTTTGTCTTCCTTTCTTTTTGTTGTTTTCTGCTCCTACTATAGCGCGGCGCGCCGTCGAAACTTGTAAAAGACGCGGGAACGCTTGAAAATTCTTTCCGAATATGCTAAAATAGTCGCAGACATCTGTCTGCGACTTTCAAAATATAAGGATATTTCTATGAAAAAACTTTTACCGCTGCTTCTCTTTGTCTGTATTCTGCTTTCTGCCTGCGGCGAAAAGCAGCCGCAGGTCACGACCGACACGTCCCACGCCGCAAGCTCGGCGGACACGCTCGCGCCGCTGACCATTGATACCGAGCCGGTCGCAACTCCAACCGAGACGCGCATTCATTTTGCCGCCGTCGGGGACAACATCGGGCATGATTCGGTGGATGCCACCGCTGCCGCGCTGGCAACCGGAGGTAAAAAGTATGATTTCACCGAGATCTATGCCGGTATTGCCGGGCGGGCAAAGGCGGCGGACATCGCTTTTGTCAACCAGGAGGCGCCGGTGGGCGGCGAGGAGCTGGGCATCTCGGGCTATCCCAACTTCAATGCGCCGCACGAGGCGGTCGAGGGGCTGATGGGCGCGGGCTTTGACGTGTTCAACATCGCCAACAACCACATGCTGGACAAGGGCGCAAAGGGATATATCAATACGATCGAGTATTTCAATACGCTGCCTGTCACCATGATCGGCGGGTATACGAAAAGCGACTATGACAACATCCGCACGCTCGAATGCAAGGGCGTGAAGATCGCGTTTCTGTCCTACACCACGCTGGTCAACAGCGGGCACGCGGGCGACCTGCCCGCATCGAGCGAATATATCATTCCGTATGCCAACGAGGCGGACATCCGCAGGCAGGTTGCCCTTGCCAAGGACTGCGCCGACGTGGTGATCGCCTCCTTCCATTGGGGAACGGAGGATGCTTTCAAGGCGACCGCTGAGCAGACGAAGTATGCAAAGCTCTGCGCTGACCTCGGCGTGGATGTCGTGCTCGGTCACCATTCGCATGTCGTCGGCGACGTGGAGTATCTGGCGGGCGAGAGCGGAAACAGGACGCTCGTTGCCTATTCGCTCGGCAACTTCTGCGGCACGATGCTGAATATCCGCAACAATGTCGGACTGATGCTCGAGTTTGACATTGTCAGGGATGCGGACGGTGTGATCACCGTGGAGAACGCCGTGGTCGAGCCCACGGTCAGCCATTACAAGACCGATACCTCGAAGACCGACCGACAGGGGCTTGCCGTGCGCTACGATTCGCGCGTGTATCTCCTGCGCGACTACACCGAGGCGCTGGCAAACGAGCACGGCTCGCACAACTGGGACAAGTTCACCTTCGCCGATATGAAAAAACTCGTCACCGATCATGTGAACGCCGAATTTCTGCCTGACTTTCTGAAATGAAAAACGGCTGTATGCCATGCAAAACGCATGGCATACAGCCGTTTTGGTTGTTTCTACAGGCTTCCCCCTTTGGGGAGGGCTGAATTTCTCACGCTCAGTTCTGCTTCTGCACGCTCTTGTACTCGTCGTAGAACCGGAAATAGGGACAGCTTTTCGCACCGTCCCGGGTGAGCAGGGCAAGCTCGTCTTCGTCGAGCGATTGCTCGCAGACGTAGTCGTCGAATTCCTCGTCATAGTCAAAATAGACGCAGTCCTCGCAGCGTGCTGCGACTTTGTCAGCCATAGCCATGCCCCCTTTCCGCTCTATTTTAGCACGAAAGGGCGGCGCGGTCAAGCATTTTGCCGCCGGGCTGCAAAATCCGACCGTCCGACAGAAGTTGCTTGACGCTAATCGGGCTGTGTGCTATACTGTATTCCTGTGAAAACGGAGGTAACTATGCCGGAACTTTTGTACTTTGACCGCGATCTCGTCGTGCTGGTGAAGCCGGTCGGGCTTGTCAGCGAGGACGGAGATGCGGGCGAGAGCGTGATCCCCGCCGCCGCAGCGGCGCTCTCTGCCGCGGGTGAGCGTGAGACCGCACTGTATCCCATCCATCGCCTGGACCGCAATGCCGGCGGCGTGATGGTCTATGCGCGCACGAAACGGGCGGCGGCAGCGCTGTCCGCGTTCGTGCAGGGCGGCAGACTTGAAAAGACCTATCTTGCGCTCATCCACGGTGTACCCGCCGAACCGTGCGGCACATACCGCGACCTTTTGTACAAGGATGCGCGAAAAAACAAGACCTATGTCGTTTCGAGAATGCGGAAGGGCGTGCGCGAGGCGGTGCTTGACTATGAAACGCTGGCGGCGACAGGCGACCGCACGCTCGTGCGGGTGCAGTTGCACACCGGGCGGTCGCACCAGATCCGCGTGCAGTTCGCTTCGCGCGGAACGCCGCTTGTCGGTGACGGCAAATACGGCGCACAGGATCACGAAAAGACGATCGGGCTGTTTTCGCACAGCCTGACCTTTCCGCATCCGCGGGACGGCAGAGAGATGACTTTCTCCGCACTGCCGGGGGACGAACTCTTCGCCGATGCTCTCCGCGCGGCGGGACTCACGCCCTGAAAATTCCGCCAGAATTTCCGCACACGTCACAAGTCTGTCACATATGCGGCGTATAATGAGATTGTTCAAAATTGAAATATCGGAGGATACACAGGTGGACAGTGAGAAGCAGAGCGCCGCAGCCGGTGCAAGAAAGAAAAATAAGAAGAAAAAGAAGATCTGGAAGAAGCTCGTCACGGCGTTTGTCGTCCTGCTGCTGATCGGCGGTGTGATTTACGCCTGCATGCCGAAGGGCACGGCGGGCAGAGGCACTTCGGTGTATAAAAACGATGTGTACACGGCATCGCGCGGCGATGTCTATGACACCATCAGCGCGACGGGGCTGATCGAGAGCAGCGAGGACACTACGGCGAAGGTGCATTCCACGCTGACCTACAAGATCGGCACAGTGAACGTTGCGCTTGGCGACAAGGTGGAGGCGGGCGACGTGCTCTGCGTCTACGACACCGAGACGCTCGAGCGGCAGATCCGCGAGCGCGAGCTGTCGATGAGCACGTCGGAGCGCTCGGCGGCGCTGAATCTTGCCAATGCCAAGCTGACCTATGAGAGCTGCCTTGCCGGCGTGAACGCGAGAACGAATGCCTCGCTTGTCAGCGCCGAGAGCAGCTATGCGTCCGCCGCGGAGGCACTGGAGCGCGCCAAAGAGGACTACGACAAGTATGCCGCAAAACTGGCGGACTCGGCGGTCATTACGCTGAATCAGGCAAAACGCAATCTCGACGACGCGCAGAAAAACTACGATGATCTGAAAGCGGACATCGAAAACAAGACGCACACACAGATCCGCAATGCGCAGCGTGCGATGGATCATGCGGAGAAGACCTACACGGACTACAAGTGGGACGTGGAAAACGACCGCACCTCGACGCTCTATTCTGCCGATCAGGCATACGAAAGCGCCCGCAAGGCATGGAGAGCTGCGGAGTCCGATCTGAGCGCTCTGCAGGAGAAGCTGAAGAATGAGACCGAACCCGAGGAGATTGCCAAGCTCGAGACGCAGATCGCCGCGCAGGAGGAGAAAGTCGAAGCGCTCTATGCAAGCTACCGCACGGCAGAGGATACATACGACCTGACCTCCGCAGAGGCATATAAGCTGCTCGATACCTATAAGGAGAACTACGACAATGCCGTCGATGCGTATGACGATGTGATCAAGTCGCTCGGCGATACGCTGGACAACTATGCGACCGCACTTGCCAACGCGAAGGACAGCTATCAGAACGCACTGGACGGCACGGACGATACGCTGAAGAATTATGAGACCGCACTGACGAACGCAACACGTCAGGCGCACGATGCCGAAATCAATCTGGAGAATACCAAAACCTCGGTGAGCAATCAGCTGGAAAGCTATCGCATTGCCTATGAAAATGCAAAGAATGCGGCAAACACCGCGCTGTCCGACTATCAGCTTGCCAACCTCTATGAGGATCTCGGCAAGGCGACCGTCACCGCGCCCATCGCGGGCACGGTCACCATGGTGAATGCCACCGAGGGCGAGACGGCAAGCGGCGTGCTGTTTGTCATTGAGGATACCGAAACGCTGGTCGTCACGGCGTCGGTCAAGGCATATGACCTCGACCGCGTGCGCGAGGGCATGCGCGTGACGATCGAGAGCGACACCACGGGTGACGCGGTATACGCGGGCGTGCTGAAATCGATTGCCCCCACCGCAAAGAAGGATATGACCGGCTCCATCCTTTCGACCAACGACGCGGAGTTTGAAACGGTTATCCGCGTCACGGAGGCGAATACCGGGCTGAAGATCGGCGTCAGCGCACGCATCGCATATGTCGCCGAGGAGGCAAAGGATGTCCTCTGCGTCCCCGAGAGCGCCATTCTCACCGAGGACGGCGAAAGCTGCGTCCTGCGCCTTGCGGACAAAGCCGAAGACGGCAGCTTCACATTGGAGCGCGTGCCGGTCACGGTCGGTGTCAGCGACGGTGTGACTGTGTCGGTGACCGGCATTACCGAGGGCGACGAGGTCGCGGACAATGCCGAGCAGTATGCCGCTATGGTCGGCGCGAGACTGACGCTGTCCGAGAACAGCGCTTTGGTCGGCTCGATGGCGGCAATGATGGCAATGGGCGGCATGTCTGCCGGGAACTGAGGCTGCGGCAATGAGCGAGAACAGAAAAACCGTCATTGAGATGCACGGCATCCGCAAGAGCTTTTACATCGGCGAGCCGAACGAACTGGAGATCCTGCACGGCGTGGATCTGACCGTCCGCGAGGGCGAATTTGTGTCCATCGTCGGCGCGTCCGGCAGCGGCAAGTCCACACTGATGAACATCATCGGCGTGCTGGATCGCGCCACGGCGGGCAGCTATCTGCTCGACGGCGAACCGGTGGAGGATGCGGACGACGATGAGCTTTCCGCCATCCGCAACCGCAAGATCGGCTTTGTCTTCCAGACTTTCAATCTGATTCCGCGCACAAACGCGCAGCTGAATGTGGAGCTGCCGATGATGTATGCGGGCATGTCCAAGCGGGAGCGCAGCGCCCGCGCACGGGAACTGCTCGATCTCGTCGAGATGGGCGACCGTGCGCGTCACCTGCCGAACGAGCTGTCCGGCGGGCAGAAGCAGCGCGTGTCGATCGCGCGCGCCATGGCAAACGACCCGGCAATTCTGCTTGCCGACGAGCCGACCGGCGCGCTGGATTCCAAGACCGGCAGACTGGTCATGGACATCTTTCACAAGCTGAATAAGGAGCAGGGCAAGACGATCGTGCTCATCACGCACAACAACGAGCTTGCCGCAGAGACCGACCGCATCTATACCATGCGCGACGGTGTGCTCACGGGCGGGGAGGTGCGCATATGAATCTCGGCGAAAATATCCGCCTTGCATGGGAGGGGCTTCGCGCGGGCAAAATGCGCGCATTCCTCACCATGCTCGGCATTATCATCGGCATCGGCTCGGTCATCGGCATCCTCACGGTGGGCAGCGGACTGACCGACTCGATCAACAGCGAGATGAGCACGCTCGGTGCAAACAATATCATCGTGATGCTGCAATCCAAGTCCAATCAACAGAGCGGTTTTATGCGCGGCTATGAGGATAAAGACCTCATGACCGATGACATGATCGAGGCGCTCCGCGCCCGCTATCCGGACGCCATTCAATACGTCAGCCTCACCTCTACGCTGGCAAGCGGCACGGCGAAGGACGGCAAAAAGACCGCCAACCTTTCGCTCGACGGCGTCAACACCGACTATTTTGATGCAAACGACGTCAAGATGCTGGCGGGCAGCACGATCACGGAGAGCGACATCGACAACCATAAGATGAAGGCGGTCGTCTCCGACAGACTGGTCAACAATCTGTTTGACGGCGACGTGCAGGCGGCGCTCGGCAAAAAGATCTCGGTCTACACAAATTTTGAGATCTACACCTTCACGGTCGTCGGTGTGTACAAGTACGAGCAGAACATGATGAACATGTCCTTTGCCGCCGCGGAGGACGTCTCCACCTCGGCATATATCCCGATCACGGTCGCGCAGAAGCTGTCCGGCGCCGCAGAGGGATATGCGAGCATCACCATCATGACGACAAGCGCGGTCAGCAGCGCCAATTTTGCCGCCGTCGCGGAGCATTTTCTCAACAAGTATTATAAGAACAATGAAAACTACCAGGTTGCGGCGATGAGCATGGAGAGCATTCTCTCCACGGTCGATTCCATGATGGGCACGGTCAACATCGCCATTGCAGCGATCGCGGCGATCTCACTGCTGGTCGGCGGCATCGGCGTGATGAACATCATGCTGGTCTCGGTCACCGAGCGGACGCGCGAGATCGGCACGCGTAAGGCAATCGGCGCGACAAACGGCAACATCCGGATGCAGTTTGTTGTCGAGAGCGTCATCATCTGCTCCATCGGCGGCGTGATCGGTATTCTGTTCGGCGGTGTGCTCGGCTATGTCGGGTCTACGCTGATCGGCGCGCCCGCCGTGCCGAAGCTGTCGTACATTCTGCTTGCCGTCGGTTTCAGCATGGCGATCGGCATCTTCTTCGGGTACTATCCCGCCAACAAAGCGGCAAAAATGGACCCCGTCGAAGCCCTGCGGTATGAGTGACATGCAGAAAGTGCCGTTGCCGCAGCGGAAACATCCGCGGCTTACAGAATACGATTACAGCCTGCCGGGCGCATATTTTATCACGATATGTACGCAGAATCGGAGATGCTTGCTGGCTACGACCGTAGGGCGGGGGCTTGCTCCCGCCAAAATCCGCAAAAGCGAATGCGGAAAAATCGCCGAAAAGCAGCTGCTGATGCTCGAAACGCGATTCTCCAATGTGAGAATAGGTCAGTATGCAATTATGCCGAATCATCGAGAAGTATATCTACGAAAATCCGATGCGATGGCAGTATGACGTGCTGTATGCGGAAGAATAGGAAAGAGGTCGGTGTACACCGACCTCTTTCTTACTTATTTTAACTTATCCGTGAACTTAAAACGCGATTCAAAGGTGAAATGCTTGTCCAGCCACTTGCCGAACAGGGTGATGAGGGGCGCGTCGATGAAGGCGGCAAGCACCGTGCCGATGCCGATGCCGTTCCACCGCCGGAGGATCACGACAAGGGCTGCGGCGACGGCAAGCATCGCGAGGTCATAGATGAACTTTACCTTGTTCGTGTTCCAGCCGAACACGCGGGAGGATTCGGAGACGACCAGCTCGCAGATCTGCGGCGGCAGCGTCGTGCGGAAGAAGACCGCGACCGCAAAGGCGATCAGCAGGCAGCCGGCAAGAAAGGCTGCAATGCGCAGCGGCATGGACGTATAGGCGTCACCGCCGCCGAGGCAGAACAGCCAAAAGTCGATCGCGTACCCCGAGATGACCGCCGTGAGAAAGCTGAGCAGATACTTTGCGCGGAAGCGGCGGATGGCGATGCAGAGGATGATCAGCTGAAAGCCCTGCCAGATGTATTCCGACGTGCCCTGCGAATACCACGGAAAAATGTCCCGCATATAGAGGTGGATGACATAACCGGGGGATGCTACCATCGAAAGCCCGAAGCCTGCCTTTGTGCAGAGTGAAACACCCAGCGCACAGAGCAGCACGGCGATCACCCAGCCGATCTCGTTCATTTTACCGATCTTTTTCATGTGCGGATGCCTCTTTTCTTTCTTTCAGCCGCTCGGACGCAAGAAAGAAAATCTCCTCGGTCGCAAAGCTCAGCTTGGTTACACAGTCGCGTTTCGTAAAGTAGCACCAGTAGCTGTCGTCGGGCGTTGAAACATCGGCGCAGTCGCCGCGCCCGAGATAGTCGTATTCAATGTGGATGCTCGGCAGCGTCAGTGCCCCCTTGAACAGATCGAGCGGCTTCCCGTAGCAGTTGCCGCGGATGGTGATTCCCTCCGGCGTCTGCAAAAACGTCCCTTTGCCGTGCCTGTAGAAGCGCTTCGAGCCGGGCAGCGTTTCGAGCCGGATCTCGTCCTCAAAGCGGTATGTACCGTCCCGCACCTCTTTCCGCACGCAGGCGCGCTCCCACTTTGACCAGTCCGGAATGTGTGCAAACTCGGTCTCGCCGGTCTCGGCATGCAGGCGTCCGTATTCATCCATGCGCCACCGCTTGCCGCACTTGCGGCAAAAGAGCGTGTCGCCTGCCGAATCGGTCTCGCCCTCCGCGCCGCACGCGGCGCATTTGTAGAGCAGGGCATGCAGCCCCTCGGCGCGCCGCGGATGGTCGATGCGGATCTTATTTTTGTATTGCCATGCAAAGTCGTCGCAGCGGAAGGCATCGCGCACTTTTGCCATGATTTCGTCCACCGACAGTGCGCGTACCTCGTCTGCGGCAAAGAGCGGGTACATGTCCGCCTCCACATAGGTCTTCTTGTCGATCTTGTTCCACTGCGGCTGCGAAACAAAGCTGCCGTGGATCTTGAGCATCACGACCGGGACGCGCAAGAGACGGATCAGTCCGCCGAGCGAATCCGGAATATAGGAGTCGCAGCCGTCGAGTGAATAGCGCGCCTCGGGGAACAGCACAAAGATCGTGTGCAGCGTATCGAGGCAGTATTTGATGTTGCGCACGAGCGAAACATCCGAGACAAACTTGCGCTTGCCGAGCACGCCGAGCGAGCGCATCAGCGGCTCGGTGTAGGTGTTGAAGCCCTCGAGCGTCATCACATTGTTGACGGGATAGGGGTGTGTGGCGCGCAGCATCAGCGAGAAATCCGCCATCGACGCATGGTTGACGAGCAGCAGATAGGGCTTGCCCTCCAGTGCCTCCATATCGTGCTTGCGGATCTGTGCGCCGCGTTTTTTCAGGTCGCCGAAGCAGAGAAGATGCTTGGCAAGGGAGAGCAGAAAAGACGGCTTGTGCGGTTTCTTTGCAAAGTCAAAGTGCTTGATCTTGTCTTCGTTCATCGGCGTGTCCGTACTTTCTCAGAATAACACCACCAGTATACCACATCCGGGCGGCATTGTCGATATATATTTTATTTCATATACTGACGGGGAGAGGGGGCGACTTTATGCTTGTTGAACGAAGATACGACCGCGACCGCGCGCTGACCTATGCCCGCGAGTGGGCAATGTCGCGCAATCCCTTGTTCATCGACTATACCGGTTTCGGCGGCGACTGCACCAATTTTGTCTCGCAGTGCCTGTTTGCGGGCAGCTGCCGCATGAATTTCACGCCGGTATTCGGCTGGTATTATCTTGACGCGGATTCGCGCACGGCATCCTGGACCGGCGTGCAGTATTTTTACAACTTTTTCACAAGCAACCGCGGCGAGGGACCGTTCGGTGTCGAGACCGACGAGACCAATCTGCGCGTCGGCGACGTGGTGCAGCTGCAAAACGAGGGCGGCGCCTATTATCACACGCTGCTGGTGAGCGGCATCGATCCGGAAGCGGGCATCCTCGTTGCCGCGCATTCCAACGATGCGTTCGACCGCCCGTTGTCTACGTATACTTATGCCGCAGCGCGGTTTTTGCAGGTGTCGGGCGTGCGGGTGGAGTTGGACGTTTCCACGGGCAGCTGCTTCTATGATCTGATCGGCGGAATCGCTATCAAACCGTAAGTGCGCATTGACAGAAAGAAATTGCTGTGCTAAAATAGTCCCGTATCTACGGGACTATTTCAGTTTTAGGAAGTAACTATGATCGACTTGCTTGAAATGCACAAAATGTTCATCCGCGCGCACCTGTCCGAGGGCGGCATCGCCGCCGACTTCACGATGGGCAACGGCAACGACACCGAATTTCTCTGTCGCACGGTCGGGGAGAGCGGGCATGTCTATGCCTTTGACATCCAGGAGGATGCGATAAGTTCCACGCGGGCGCGGCTGGAGAAATGCGGCTTCTCCAACTACACACTCATCCATGACAGCCACGCCAATCTGAAAGAATATATCAAAACGCCGATCAAGGCAGGGATGTTCAACCTCGGCTATCTGCCGGGGCACGGGCATCACGAGGTGACCACCAAGCGGGAGAGTACCCTTGCCGCCGTCAAGGCTGCCATTGAGATGTTGGACAGCGACGGTGTGCTGCTCGTTGCTGTTTATCCGGGGCACGAGGAGGGAACACTGGAGGGCGAGATGCTGACCGAATACCTTGCAACGCTCAGCCGCTACAAACTCTGCGCCACCAAGGTGCGCATTGTCAATTCGCCGACGTCGCCCTACTTCTTCGTGATTGAATCCAAATAGGAACAAATAGGAAAGGGAAGGAAACTGCCATGCAAAATCAGAATATGCCGCGCCGCGCACCGCAGAAAAAGGGAAGCGCCGCGCCGCTTTTCTTCATCATTTTCTTTGTGCTCATTCTGCTGATTGCCTCGTTTTTTGCTTTTGACTTTCTCGGCGGCAGCCGCCGCCCTGCGGTGGAATACACCATCGGGAAGACGAGCTATAAGCTCTCCGCCAAGGAAGCCTATGCGGGCAGCACGCTGCTGGTCTGCTTTGACGACGTCGCCGCGCTCTGCGGGATGACCGACGTGGGCGCCAGCGATGCGCGCAGCTATTTTGCCGAGAACTCCGAGGAGAACATCACCTTCACGGCAGGCAGCAGGACCGCCGTGCTCAACGGCAAGGAGATCGACATGCCTGCCGAGGCGGTTTTGCGCGACGGCAAGATGTATGTGCCGCTTGAGATGCTCACGCAGTATATGGGCGGCATCGCGGTCACGGAGACGGCGGACAGCGTGAAGATCGAGCGCGGCACGTACAATGCCAGCACCAAGGACACGCCGATCTATTCGGACACCTCGTTTGCGGCGGCGACGGACGAGCCGCTCACGCAGCCGGATGTCAAGGAGGTCAAAACGGCGCCGACCTATTCGTTCCAAACCGACCTCTCGGCATATGAACCCTACATGTGCCCCGAGGATGTGGACGGCTATCTGATCCTCGTCAACAAGACGACCACCATTGATGCGTCCTATGTACCTTCCAATATCGTCAATGTCGCCGATTCGCGTTCCGACCGCACCGAGCGCATGGTGGAGACGGCGGAAAAGGCGCTCGAAGCGATGTTCATCGAGCTGCGCGCCGCGGGATATACCGACGTTTCGGTCACCAGCGGCTACCGCACCTATGAAAAGCAGGAGTATCTCTACAACCTCTACACCGAGCGTGAGATGAAGGCGGGCATCAGCCGCGAGGAAGCGCAGAAGATCGTCGATACCTATTCGGCAAAGCCGGGTACGAGCGAGCATCAGACCGGGCTTTGCTGCGACATGCACAACCTGCCGAGTGCCGACCAGCGTTTTGCCAAGCAGGATGCGTACAAGTGGCTGCTGGAAAACTGCTATAAATTCGGCTTTATCCTTCGATTCCCCGAGGATAAGGAGGACATCACGGGCTACAGCTTTGAGCCGTGGCATTATCGCTTCGTCGGCAGATATCATGCGTCCGAGATGCACCGCCTCGGCATGTGCCTGGAGGAATACGTCGCTTATCTGGAGACGGCAGAGTGAGATCCGGCGCATGCAAACGCAGTCTCTGCCTGCTTGTCGTCCTTGCATGGCTGCTTGCGGCGACGGCGTGCGGCAGACAGATGCCCGTGCCGCCGTCGGCATCGTCGGGTGCACAGACAGAGACCGACACCGCCGCACTTGCAGATGCGGCGGCATATGTGCTGCGCACTGTGCCGGAGCCGCAGTGCGGTTCGGTCGGCGGCGAGTGGGCGGTGCTCGGGCTTGCCCGCAGCGGCTATGGAGATGCCGCCTGGTCGGAGACCTATTATGACAACCTTGTCGCCTATGCACAGGCACAGGACGGCGTGCTGCACGCGCGCAAGTATACCGAATACGCCCGCGTTGTGCTGGCGCTCACCGCCATCGGCAAGGATCCGCGGGACGTCGGCGGCTACGATCTTTTAGCGCCGCTCGGCGATTTTGGGCGCGTGACCTTCCAGGGACTCAACGGCGCCGTGTTTGCGCTGCTTGCGTTGGATGCGGGCGGCTACGCCGTGCCGGCGGCGCCGGCAGGGCAGACGCAGGCAACGCGCGAAGGGTATCTTGCTGAAATTCTCGCTTATCAGACGCCCGCCGGCGGCTTTTCGCTGGATGCGGACGGGGGCGATGCGGATACGGACATCACGGCGATGGCGCTCTGCGCGCTTGCACCGTACAGCGGCGATGCGGGTGTTTCGGATGCCGCACGCGCCGCATTCCTGTGGCTTTCGGATGCGCAGGGGGCGAACGGCGACTTTGGCAGTGCCGAGAGCAACGCGCAGGTGCTGATCGCGCTTGCGACTTACGGCATTCCGCCGGAGGATGCGCACTTTGTCAAAGACGGGCGCAGCGCGCTTGACGCGCTGCTTGCCTATGTCGTGCCGGGCGGCGGCTATTGCCATGCGTCAGCGGATGCCGAGGCAAACCCCATGGCGTCCGAGCAGGCGCTGCTTGCGCTCACCGCCGTCGCGCGGCAGCGTGCAGGCGAAAGCGGGCTTTACGCCATGACCGGGGATGCGGGCACGCCGCATCTGAACCTTGACGCCGCAGACGGCGCAAACAAAGAACAGTAAAGGCAGGTGAAGAACATGCAGCGCAGGATTTTGATTTTGCTCGTGCTGGTTCTTTGCCTTTCTTTTTTGTCCTGCGGCAAGGCGGAGGCGGGCGCGTACAGCTGCACGCTTTCGGTGCGCTGCGACAATGCGGTTGCCGCCGCCGATACGCTCCCGCCGGAAACGGCGGCGATCCTGCCTGCGGACGGCATCCTGCTTGCCGACACGACGGTCGCGTTCGGAGACGGCGAGTCGGTGTTTGATGTACTGCTGCGCGCGGCGCGTGCGGCGGGACTGCACCTGGAATTTGAAAAAACGCCGCTCTACGGCGGCGTGTATGTCGAGGGCATCGGCAATCTCTATGCCTTTGACGGCGGCGAGCTGTCCGGCTGGGTCTATGCCGTAGACGGCGTCTTCCCGGAGGTCTCCGCCTCGGCGTATGTACTTGCGGACGGCGATACGGTGGAATGGATCTATACCTGCGACCTCGGACGGGACGCTGTCAGCCGCTTTGCGGCGGGGGAGGGGAGCGACAGATGAAACGCTTTGCATCCTGCCACCCCGCGGCGGCATTTTTGTTTTTTGCGGTCGTCATCGGCTCGACGATGTTCTGTCTGCACCCGGTGCTGACGCCGCTTTCGCTCCTGTTTGCGCTCGGCACGGCTGCCGTGCTCTGCCCGCGGCGCACGCTTTTGCAGTGCGGCACGCTCGCGCTTATTCTGCCGCCGCTCTCAGCGGCGCTCAACGCACTTTTCAGCCATGCGGGCGTCACCGTGCTTTGGTATCTGCCCTCCGGCAACCCGCTCACGCGCGAATCGCTGCTGTACGGCGCTTTCGCGGGCGGTATGCTTGCGGCAGTGCTTGTCTGGTTTGCCGCGTTCCACGTCGTCATGACGTCGGACAAGCTGCTGTGGCTGTTTTCGCGGCTTGCGCCAGCGCTCTCGCTGCTGCTCTCCATGACGCTGCGGTTCGTGCCGCGCTTCCGCACACAGTTTGCCGAGACGGCGGCGGCGCAGCGCGCCGTCGGGCGCGGCGGGGGAGAGGACAGCCGTCTGCGGCGCGTGCAAAACGGCGCGGCAGTGTTTGCCGCCATGACCACACGGTCGCTGGAGGGCAGCATAGACACGGCAGATGCCATGCGCGCGCGGGGCTATGGGCTGCCGCACCGCACGGCGTTCTCGATCTTCCGCCTGCGGGCGGCGGATACGGTGCTGCTCTGCGCTGTGCTTGTGCTCTCTGCGTGCCTTGTCGGTTTCTCGGCGGGCGGCGCGCTGCATGCATCGTTCTATCCTGTATTTACGGTCGCGCACGGCGCGGCAGCGTGGCTCGCCTATGCGACGTATGCGCTTCTTTGCGCACTGCCGCTTTTTTTCGGACTTTCGGAGGTGAAAACATGGAGATCGTAAGGTTCTCGCACTTCACCTTTACCTACCCCGGCACATCCGCTCCGGCGCTTGCCGATGTCACGCTGGCGGTCGATGCCGGGCAGTTTGTCACGCTCTGCGGCGGGTCGGGCAGCGGCAAGACCACGCTCTTGCGCTGCATCAAGCCGACGCTTGCGCCGCACGGCGCGAAAGCGGGGGAGATCTGCTTCGCAGGGCAGCCGACGGGCGCGCTCACGCAGCGCACGGATTGCACCGAGATCGGCTTTGTCATGCAGGAGCCGGACGCCCAGATCGTTACAGACAAGGTGTGGCATGAGCTTGCATTCGGGCTTGAAAACCTCGGACTGCCGAATGCCGAGATCCGTGCCCGCGTCGCCGAGACGGCGGCGTTCTTCGGGATTGAGGGGTGGTTTGACCGCGATGTGTCCACGCTCTCCGGCGGGCAGAAGCAGCTTCTGAACCTTGTCGCCGTGATGACGATGCGCCCGTCGCTCCTCATCCTCGACGAGCCGACCAGCCGCCTGGACCCGATCGCTGCCGAACGCTTTTTCGATGCGCTCGTGCGCATCAATCGCGAGACCGGCACGGCGGTGATCCTGTCGGAGCATCGGCTGGATGCGGCGTTTGCCGTGTCGGACCGCGTGATTCTGCTCGACGGCGGGCGCGTGATCGCGGACGGCACGCCGACAGAAATCGGCGACAACCTCCGCGCGCATCCGCATCCGATGGCGCTTGCCATGCCCGCGCCGATGCGGGTCTATGCCGCGGCGGGCGGTGCCCCTGTCTGCCCGGTTACCGTGCGCGAGGGGCGCGACTATCTGACCGCCCGCACGGCGGGAATCCCGCTTTTGCCGCTGCCGCCCGGAAAAGCGGTATCTGCGGGTGACAGTGTGCTTGAGATGCGCGATGTATATTTCCGCTATGGCAAGGACGCGCCGGATGTGCTGCGCGGGCTGTCGCTCCGTGTGCGCGCCGGGGAAATGCTGGCGCTCGTCGGCGGCAACGGCGCAGGCAAGTCCACGGCGCTCTCGCTGATCGCCGGGGAAAACACGCCGCAAAGCGGCAAGATCCTGCGGTTCGGTGCGCACACGCGCGGGTATGATGCGCGGACCGCATGGCTCGTGCAGGATGTCCGCGCGCTCTTCATGAAACAGACGGTCGAGGACGATCTCTTCGATTTCTTTGACGGCAAAAAGATGCCCGACGCGGAGAAACGCGCGCGCGTTGACCGCGTGATCCGACTTTGCGGACTGGAAGCACTGCGGGATCGCCATCCCTACGATCTTTCGGGCGGCGAGATGCAGCGCGCCGCGCTTGCCAAGGTGTTGCTGGCAGAGCCGCGCCTGCTTCTGCTCGATGAGCCGACCAAAGGACTGGACGCGGCGTTCAAGATGCAGCTTGCGGACATTCTTGCAAAGCTGCGGGCGGACGGTGTGGCAATTCTGATGGTCACGCATGACCTGGATTTCTGCGCCGCCTATGCCGACCGCGTGGCGCTGGTTTTTGACGGCGCAGTCGCAAGCGAAGGCACGCCGCGCGCCTTCTTCGCGGACAAGCAGTTCTATACCACGGCGGCAAACCGCATGGCGCGCGGTATCTGCGACGGCGCTGTCACGGTGTCCGACATCCTCGCGATGCTCGGCAGCAGCGAACCGCAGCCGCCGCCAAATCCGAAGCCGGAAGAACCCGCGCCGCAGACGGGCACGCCTGCACCGCCGCCCACGCCTGCCAAAGCCGCGCCGCATCGCGCCTCGGCGCGCACGGTTGCCGTGGCGGCGCTCTTTCTCTTGCTGATCCCGCTCACCGTGCTGCTCGGGCTGCACACGCTCGGCGACCGCAAATACATGGTCGTCAGCCTGCTTGTGCTTGTCGAGGGGATGCTGCCGTTTTTCCTCCTGTTTGAGGGGCGGCGACCGCAGGCGCGTGAGCTTGTCCTGCTCGGCGTGCTCTGCGCGCTCGGCGTTGCCGGGCGCATCGCGTTTGCCCCCCTGCCGCAGGTCAAACCGATTGCAGCGGTCGTCATTCTCAGCGGCGTCGCCCTCGGCGGGGAGGCGGGCTTTCTCATCGGCGCGGTCACGGCGCTTGTGTCCAACTTCTATTTCGGGCAGGGACCGTGGACGCCCTATCAGATGTTCGCACTTGGGCTGCTCGGGTTTCTTGCGGGGCTCCTGTTTTATCGGCGGCGACAGCCGCCGCGCGCGGTGCTGTGTCTGTACGGCTTTTTGTCCGTTCTGCTGGTTTACGGCGGCATCATGAATCCCGCCGCCGTACTGATGGCGCAGTCCGCGCCGACGCTTTCCATGTTTATTGCCGCCTATGCGGCGGGTCTGCCGATGGATCTCGTGCATGCGCTGTCCACGGTGGCGTTCCTGTTCTTTGCAGCACGCCCGATGCTGTCGCGGCTGGACCGCGTCAAACGAAAATACGGCTTGATCACAGCCTGACGGAGACTTTTATGGAAGATTTGTATCGTTATCTTGAAGATGGCTATACCTGCACGATCCTGCAACGCGGCGCGCCGGTTTACCGGAGCCGTGAGCGCGGCGTGCGCCCGCTGCTTGCCCTGATTGACGCGGGAGCCGACATGCACGGCTGCACCGCGGTGGACAGCATAGTGGGGCGTGCCGCCGCACTCCTCTATGTGTACCTGGGTATCGCTGCGGTCACGGCGGATGTGATGAGTGTCGGTGCGCACGAGGTGTTGACCGCACACGGCATCGGAACCGCCGCACGGACGATCGCAGACCATATCATCAACCGCCGCGGCGACGGGCTTTGCCCGATGGAGATCGCTACTGCAGGCATCACCGACCCCGCCGAAGCGCTCGCGGCAATCCGAAAGACGGTCGCCGCACTCCGTGCCAATGCACAAAAGTAAAAGGATCCCCCGCAGATGCATTTCATGCATCGCGGGGGATCCTTTATGCCTTCTTTCGATTGTTGTAAAAATACATCCCGATGCCTGCGCCGCAGATGAGCACATAACCGAGAATGCTGAGCACATCCGGCATGTCGCCGAAGACGATAAAACCGAGCAGCGCCGCAAACAGCACCTGCGCGTAGTCGTAGACCGAGATCTCCTTGGCGGGCGCACAGACATACGCTTTGGTGATGCCGAGCTGCCCGACGCAGGCAAACGTGCCCGCCAGCATCAGATACAGCAGCTGCTTTGCGCTCATCGGTTCATAGGTGAACAGCAGAAACGGCAGGCAGAACAGGCAGGAGAACGCCGAGAACCAGAAGATGATGCGTTTGCTGTTCTCGCCCTTCATGCCGAGGCGGCGCACAAAGGTGTAGGCAATGCCCGCACCCATGCCGCCGAGCATGCCCGCAAGCGCGGGAAGCATCGCCGGGTTCTGAAAGCTCGGCTTGATGATGCATACACTGCCGAGAAAGGCGACGCACACGCCGCCGATCTGCATGAGGTTCGGTTTCTCACCGAGCAGAAAAACCGAGAACAGAATTGCAAAGAACGGCGACAGCTTGTTGAGCATGTTTGCGTCCGAAAGATTCAACTGCCCGATGGCGTAGAAATTGAAGAGCAGACCGACCGTGCCGAAGAACGAACGTCCGAGCAGGTCGGGAATGTTTTTCTTCTCCGGAATCGGGTTTACTCGGTCGCGCACCATCATCGCGATGATGAAGAGCAGGGTGACAAAGTTGCGGAAAAACGACTTCTGGAATGCGGGCAGATCGCCCGCCAGCTTAACAAACAGCGTCATCACCGAGAAGCCGAATGCCGCCGTCAGAATATAGAGAACACCTTGTGTTTTTTTGCTGACAGATGCCATGAATGCTCACTTTCAAGTAGAAGAATTACGGATTTATTATATATGCAAATTTCTTTGCAGTCAAGCAAAAAGCGCGCCGAAACCGGCGCGCTTTATTGAATCTCTTGCTCTAAGTTGTCAAACAGGGGTGAGTCAAAAAATGTGCGGAGTGAAATCTCCAGTCCGTCGCACAGCTTTTTGATAGAGACAACGCCCGGATTCTGGCTTTTTTCGTTTAACATGCTGTATATGGTTGACGGGGATACGCCGGATAAATTGGCAAGCGCATTAATGGCTATGTCTCGCTCCCGGCATAATTCTATAATGCGCCTTGCAACCGCTTGTTTTGCGTTCATATGCACCCACCTGACAAGGATTATCGCATTTATCTTACTAAAATATGCGATAAATCGAGTGGGATATATCGCATATTTTAAAAGAATGTGCTATAATTGCGATATATCGTAAATTGAAGGGAAGACATGTGCGTGCATATTACAACGATTTCTTTTTTCGGGCATAGGGACATTGAAGATATGATTTTGGCAGACAGGTGCGTGTATACGTTTGTTTGTGACATGATGGAGACACATGAATACTTGGAGTTTTTGGTCGGGCGCGACGGACTGTTTGACCAAATTGTATCTTCGGCGATCATTCGTGCGAAGAAGCAAAAACAAGCGGAAAACTGCAATCATATTTGGGTTATGCCATATGACAAATCCGAGTATAGGAAGAATCAAGGAAATTTCGAGCACTACTATGATACAATCGAAATCTGCGAAGCCTCGTGCAGAGCGTTTCCAAAGGCGGCTATACAAATTCGCAACAGAGTTATGGTAGATAGGTCTGATATATGCGTGTTTTATGTGCAGCATTCATATGGAGGCGCATGGGAAACGATGCAGTATGCACAGCAAGCAGGGAAAACGGTTGTAAACCTTGCGGAAAATATGCAGTAAGTATGCAATTTATTGACTTTTACACCCGGCGGTGCTATACTGGTATTGTATTTGATAGATTTGTGTCAAACACAAAAATATGACGGAGGTTCAAGCATTATGATGTTACAGGGAAAAGTTGCAATCGTAACGGGCGGCACGCGCGGCATCGGTCTCGCGATCGTGCGTACCTATCTGCAAAACGGCGCAAAGGTCGCGCTGTTCGGCAGCCGTGAGGAGACGGTGAACAAGGCGCTCGACGAACTGAAAGCCGAGAACGCAGGCTGGGAAGTTATCGGCATGGCGCCCGACCTGACCGATTATGCAGCGGTGAAGGCTGCGGTGGATGATGTTGCGCATCATTTCGGCAAGGTGGACATTCTCGTCAACAACGCGGGCATCTCGGCGCGTGAGCCGCTCGAGGCGTATGAGCCCGAGTCCTTCAAGCGCATCATGGATCTGAACGTGACCGCACTGTTCAACGGCTGCAAAGCGGTTGAACCCATCATGAAGGCGCAGGGCGGCGGCTGCATCATCAACACCAGCTCGATGGTCAGCCTGTACGGACAGCCCAGCGGCGTCGGCTATCCGACGAGCAAGTTTGCCGTCAACGGCATGACGAAGAGCCTTGCCCGTGAGCTTGGACGCGTCGGCATCCGCGTCAATGCGGTTGCACCCGGCGTCACCCGCACCGACATGGTCGCAGCATTGCCGCCGGAGATGGTCGCGCGCATTTCCGCGCCCATTCCGCTCGGTCGTATCGGCGAGCCGGAGGAAGTGGCAAATGTGTTCCTGTTCCTCGCAAGTGACCTTGCAAGCTATGTCACCGGCGCCGTGATCTCGGTAGACGGTGCGGCACAGACCTGATCGGCAAATCACACAGAAAAAAGCCATGCTTTCGCATGGCTTTTTTGCTTATAAGGCATCCTTCGGGCAGCGCTTGACACATTCCATGCAGAGAATGCACTCCGTGCCGTTTTTGCGCCGGCGGGAATTGTCCGTGACGTCTACGTTCATCGGGCATGCACGTTTGCACGCTCCGCAGGAGATGCACTTCTCCTTGTCGCAGGTGATGCGGGCGAGGGAAAAATAGCTCATCGGCTTCAGAAAGACCGTGATCGGGCAGAGATATTTGCAAAAGGCGCGGTTATCCTTGAAGGCAAACGCAAGCGCGATGCCGGCGGCGTAATAAACGATGTTGCCGACGATGAATGCCCAGAACATGATGCGCTCGATGTGCCCGACGCGGGCAAGAAACAGGGCAGCCACAAAAATGAGTGAGGCGGCAAAGGTGATATAGCGCAGCCAGCCGAGCTTTTTTCGCGGTGACGCGGGAACCTTGTAGGGCAGAAAGTCAAGCACCATCGCCGTCCAGCAGGCATAGCCGCACCAGCCCCTGCCGAACAGCAGCGGACCGAAGATCTTTGCCACCGCATAGTGAATGGTCGCCGCCTCGAAAACGCCGGTGAACAGGTAGTACCAAAAGCCTTCGATCTGCATGTTTTCGCCGCAGATCAGCCCGAGGTAGACCAGCATGTATGTGCCGACCAGCAGCTGCACGATGCGCCGTGCATATTTGTGCTTCCGCAGCAGCAGAAACAGTCCGAGCGCGATCGAGATGCCGATGTAACTGAAATTGAACAGATAAAATATATTGTCTTTCGTCAGCCAGAGCGTGACGGCGATTGCCTCAAACACAGCCAGCATGGCAAGCGGCAGGGTATATTTTTTCACGGTCTTCACCTCACTTATATTTTACAGATTGATTATAGCATGCCGACGCATGCATTGCAATGTACCTTTTGTACCCTTGTCAATCGAGGGTAAAATCGGCATAAAAAACCGGACGGCATGCCGTCCGGTTTTTCGGGATAAACTTGCTTAGCAATAGAGCTCCATCGGATAGGTGAGGTATTCGTTCGGCTCCAGCTGATCGGCGGTGACATAGCCTGCCGGTGCACGGAGCAGGCTGGGCAGACGGTTGACAACCGTTGCGCAGGTATGCTCGACCGTTGCGGGCTTGACCACATGGAATTCGGTGTTCGGCTCGCCGGTGATCAGCCAGTCGCACATATCGCCGTCGTCCGGTCCGTAAACCTTGCCGATTGTCTCCTCTTCAACGGTGATGCCCTGCATGGTCTCGATTGTGACGACTGCGGACATGCCGATGCAGTGACCTGCCTTGATGGTCTTGCCGAGTGTCTCGGAGTAGATGTCGTGGTCAATGATGCAGGGAACATGCTTCTGGTCGATGGACTTGATCGTCAGACCGAGCTTGTTGCAGATCGCTTCGCTTGCGTTCCATGCATAGGACGGCTCAAATTCCGAGGGATGTGCGATCTTCTGTTCGAATTCTTCGGGCGTCAGGTCGCAGCCGTGCGCTTCGGCAAGAGCCAGACCGTATTCGTCTACATTATAGCTGTAGGCGCCCTTGATCTTCGTGATCTTGTGGCAGCCGCCGGCAACCAGACCGACCATGTTGATCCAGAAAATGTCCTGCATGCCGCTGCCGGTGATGGTGCAGTTGTTTTCCTTTGCCAGTGCGTCCAGGCGGTTGATCTGTGCAGCCGAAGTCGTCCAGGGGTAGATCGCTTCTTCGCAGGTGGTGATGACGTTGATGCCGCGCGAAACGCATTTTTCAACGTGGTCATAGATGTCGCCGATGAAGCTGAACAGCGTCACGATCGCAACATCCGCGTCGCACTCGTCGAGGACTTTGTCCGCATCGTTCGAGATCAGCACACCGGTCTTGATGCCGAGACCTGCAAAATCGCCGACATCCTGTCCGACAACGGCGGGGTTGACGTCGATCGCGCCGACGATCTGCGCGCCGTGCTCATGCAGATAGCGCAGAATGTACTTGCTCATTTTGCCGCAGCCATACTGTACAACCTTGATCTTTTCCATAAGAAGTTCCTCCCAAGTCATAAAGATAATTTCGTTTGCGGGACGCCCGCATGTCTCTACTCTTAGTATAAACTCTCATCCTGCTTTAGAGTCAAGAGAAAATTGATAAAAATTTATTTATCGAACGACACCGGCACTTGCAGGCGCAGAAACATGCTGCGCTTGCTGTCGTCAAACACGTTGAATTCGGTCAGAATTTCGCAGAAATAGTCGCCGCAGATCGTCCAGCCCTGCGCCCTGCAATGCTCGAGCAGCCGTGCGGCACAGTCCCGCTCATCGTCAAAGCTGTTCAGGTATACGCAGGCGTACATGCCGCTGTCCGCCACGGTCACGTCCGGCAGACGCAGCCGGTCCCGGTAGCCGACAAAGACAAACGTGTCCTGCGGGACAAAGCGCCCGGCGACGAAGTCCTCTTTTCGGATGGATGTGCCGACATTGTAGGACAGCACCTGCGAAAAGCCGCGCTTCATCAGCGCCTGCCGCAGGGCAGCCTGTTCCTGCTCAAATGCGCGGATGCCGCTTTCGTAGAAGTTTTCGGTGCAGGGAATCCCCCACAGATAGCGGCAGTCGATGTATTCGAGCACGATCGTCCCCTGCACGGGGGACTTGCGGTAGCGCTCGATGGAGGCGATCGCACGTTCCACGGCGTCGTGCTGGGCGCGCAGGGCGCGCATTTGGTGGTGCAGCTGCTCGTTTTTCTGTGCGAGGATCGTCTCGATGAGCACGATGTCCTCCTTGCGCAGCACGTCGCCGATCTCGCCGAGGCTCATGCCGAGCTCCTTCATGTACGCGATCATGTCAAGCCGCGCGTTCTGCGCGGTGTCGTAGTAGCGGTAGCCGGTCTCCGGGTCCTTGTACTTCGGCTTCAGCAGCCCGAGCTCGTCGTAGAGCCGCAGCGCCGCCACACTAAGCTGGCTCATTTCCGCCATTTTTCCGATCGAGATCAATCCACTTTCCATGCTTCGACACTCTCCAAACTCTGTTCTTACTTTAGAGTTTAGCAGAAGATGCCGAAAAAGTCAAGCAGCGAAGCGAGGCTGACAATTACCGTATATCAGGATGAGGATGCAGCACTGAAAAAACACTTGACGGTTTGTGGAAAACAATGTTATACTGTCCGTATGGCGACTGCAAAAATCGCCCGGAAAATTTGCGGTAACAGATTTTGAAAGGAACGTGCATGTTGAAAATACGGAATAAAAAATGGTTTATTGCGATACTGGTTCTGCTTGCTGCGGTTATCCTGACAGCGGTTTTTCATCTATGCTTTCACTCTGCCAAAATAGAACCCGAAGGATATCTTTTGCTGCGCAGCCCGAACCATGACGGAAGTCTTGCTTTACTCAACGCGTCTACAGGACAAGTCGAACCCACCGGTGCTTACGGATATCGAGCCTGTTTTGCGGGATCTTCTGATAAGTTTTTAATCGAGTCTGTGGACTTGATACGCTGCTTTGACGAAAAAACGGGTTCTGATGTCTGGACCTATGAGATTAAGGGCAATTTACCGTCATCGGTTTTTGAGTTTGCGTATGCAGGCAGTTCTTTTGTCAGCATTATTGCTTCAGATCAGCTGCAATTGATCAATATGGACACGGATGAAAGAACAATTGTCAGAGAGAATAAAGGTCTGGGTCGCAGGCACGATTGGAGCGCGGATGGAAAAACAGTATATTATTCTGTATTCGATGCGCAAGGTGGGAAAATTTACAAATACAATGTCGATTCTTGCGAAGAAGCGTATCTCTTTGATGGAGGTTCGCCGAGCGTATCAGCAGACGGCAGCAGAATTGCCTTCATCCGCAACTCTGCATTGGTTGTAAAGGATTTGGTTACGGAAAAAGAGTGGACATACCACAGATTTGGCGGATTGAACACGGATTATTGCATTTCACCGGATGGGAAATATGTAGCAATTGTTACGGAACAATTTCCGAATTTCCTTGCCAATACAGTTCTGATTTGGGACTTTGCAAGCAACCAAACGCTTACTTTATTAAAGGATTATCCATGCGGTCAATGCTTTGGTCTGGATTGGGGGCAGTAACGGACAATCGTTCTGCCGCAGAAAGGAAAGACGACAATGCGAAAAATAAGATTGTGTATGCTTTTTATGCTGATTGCAGTTTTTCGTGATTGAAGTGGAGAATAACCAGCCGCCCGCCATGTGCCTGCAAGGCTTTATTCTGGAATTTGCCGCTTCGCTGCACGCAAGAATCGATATGGATATGTATATATTGGAGGCAGAACAGTGATTTCAAGCTGTCTGTAGAATTAAGGAAAGAAAATTCTTATCTTTTGAAATGAAAAAGGTCGTACTTCGGTACGACCTTTTTCATGATGGCGGAGGGTGTGAGATTCGAACTCACGCGCCGTTGCCGGCAAACGGTTTTCAAGACCGCCTCGTTGTGACCGCTTCGATAACCCTCCGTGACGATTACAACATCCAATATTTTAGCACACGCAGCGCGCGGTGTCAAGCAAATTCTTTTTGCAGCAAAAAATGTAACTGCTGCTTGCGAAAAGGTTGACATTTGCGCGTTTATCGGGTAGAATGAAAACAAGAAACCCCCAATTTTTTCAGAACAGCGAGGTATTCACTATGGGACTTATCAAAGCAGCAATGGGCGCCGTAGGCGGCGCGCTCGGCGATCAGTGGCTCGATGCCATTGAAGCGGATGACATGGGCGATACGACCGTCTTTACGCGCGGCGTCCTCATCAACAAGAGCAGCCGTTCTTCCAACAAGCACGGCACCGAGAATGTCATCAGCGACGGCTCGGTCATTCACGTCTACCCCAACCAGTTCATGATGCTGGTTGAAGGCGGCAAGATCGTGGACTATACCGCAGAGGAAGGCTATTATAAGGTTGACAACCACGGCGCGCCCTCGCTCTTCAACGGGCAGTTCGGCGACGCGCTGAAGGATGTCTGGGAGCGCTTCAAGTTCGGCGGCACGCCCTCCTATGCACAGAAGGCGTACTTCGTCAATCTCCAGGAGATCAAGGGCATCAAGTTCGGCACGCCGAATGCGGTCAACTATTTCGACAACTTCTACAATTCCGAGCTTTTCCTGCGTGCGCACGGTACATATTCCATCAAGGTCACCGACCCGATCCTGTTCTATAAGGAAGCCATCCCGAAGAACAAAGACCGCGTGGAGATTGACGACATCAACGAGCAGTATCTCTCCGAGTTCCTGAACGCATTCTCGGCAGCGCTCAACAAGATGTCGGTGGACAACATCCGCATCTCGCACGTCGCCTCCAAGTCGGTTGAGCTTGCCAAGTACATGGCAAACGAGCTGGATGAAGACTGGAAGAAGATGCGCGGCTTTGAGGTGCAGGCGGTCGGTATCGCCAGCGTCTCCTACGACGAGGAGTCGAAGAAGCTCATCGAGATGCGCAATCAGGGCGCTATGCTCTCCGATCCCACGGTCCGCGAGGGCTATGTCCAGGGTTCGATCGCACGCGGTATGGAAGCTGCCGGCAGCAATGAGGGCGGCAGCGCGCAGGCGTTTATGGGCATGGGCATCGGCATGGGCGCGGCAGGCAACTTCATGGGTACTGCCAGCGAGACCAACCGTGCGCAGATGCAGCAGCAGGCGGCACAGGCGCAGCAGAACCAGACGCCCGCAGCCGGCACATGGAAGTGCGCGTGCGGTGCAGAGAATACCGGCAAGTTCTGCCTGAGCTGCGGCGCGAAGAAGCCCGAGAACACGACCTGGAAGTGCGCATGCGGCGCAGAAAACACTGGAAAATTCTGCCCGAACTGCGGCGCGGCGCGCCCGGCAGCATGGACCTGCCCCGAGTGCGGCACCGAGAACAAGGGCAAGTTCTGCTCAAACTGCGGTCATAAATACGAGGGCTGACGATGGCGGTTGTCAGTTATAAATGCCCGTGCTGCGGCGCGGGCATCGCCTTCGACTCGGAAAAGCAGCTGTTCAAATGCGAATACTGCCTCTCCGAGTTCACGCAGGAGCAGCTTGAGGCGCAGACGCCGAAGGTCGATCCCGTCGAAGAGGAACGTACCTCCAAGGCGGACAGCGATGAATTCTGCGAAAAGCTGCTCTCCTATACCTGCAACAACTGCGGCGCGGAGGTCTTCGCCGATGCGGACACCGTGGCGGACTTTTGCTATTACTGCCACAATCCGGTCGTCTGCGACGGTCGTCTGTCCGGGCAGCTGAAGCCGAACAAGATCATCCCGTTTGCGTTCGACAAGGCGGAGGCGGAAAAACGCTTCCTTACCTTCGCGCGGAAGAAGAAATTCGTCCCGAAAGACTTCTTTTCCGCAGAGCATGCGGATCAGATCCGCGGCGTGTATTTCCCGTTCTGGCTGACCGATGCTGATGTTTCGGCGCGTCTCTCCGCCAAGGCGCAGAAGGTGCGCACCTGGACGACCGGCGACAAGCAGTACACCGAGACCTCGCACTATGCGCTGTTCCGCGCAGGCGACATCCACTTTGAGGATGTGACCACGGCGGCGTACAGCGCGGAGAACAAGCAGATGCTTGAGGGCATTCTGCCGTTCCCGTCGGACGCGCTGCGCGATTTCTCCATGCCGTATCTCTCGGGCTTTCTTGCCAAGAAGCGCAATATCGAGCACGAGAGCATCGCCGCCGAGGTTAAGCAGCGGATCAACGGCTATTCCGAACAGCTGCTGATGAAGACGACGGACGGCTACACCTCGGTGCAGCCGAGCGGCACGCAGACCGATATGAACACGATTGCGTGGGACTACGCGCTGATGCCGATCTGGATCCTGACCTATGTTCAAAAGAAGAAGGGCAAGGAAAAGATCTATACTTATGCGCTCAACGGGCATACCGGCAAGATTTACGGGGAACTGCCGATCAGCGCAGGCAGACTGTTCGGTCTGTTTGCGGGGCTCGCCGCGGGAATCACATTCGTCTGGACGCTTGTGCAGACGCTGATGGGAGGGTTTCTGTGGTGGTAAAAAAGAGATTTTGCATTCCGGCGCTTGCTCTTGCGCTGGCGCTTGCCCTCTCGGTCTTCGTCGGCGCATATGATTTCAACTATGTGATCGACGATGCCGAACTGCTGACCGCAGACGAAAAAGCCGATGTCGAAGCCTACTATGACCGCATCTATACCGAGGATCATCTGCTGCTTGTGTTTGTCACGGCATACGGCAAGGGCGATGTGCTCTCTGCGCTGCCGGATTATGCGGGCGGCGCTGTGGACGCAGGCGGCGCTACAGATATGCTGCTCCTCTATGTGGATATGGATGCGCGGCATTTTGACCTCTATCAGTACAACGGCGTTTCCGGCGAATCCGCATTCCGCGTCAATTCGAGCGAGACCGATACCATTCTCGATGCCGTGCTGAACTATGCCGCCGACGGCGAATGGTACGACGCGGCGCTCTGCTTCGCGGACGAGAGTCTTCCCGCGTTCACCAACGATGCAAACTTCATTTCCGGCGAGGATCACTACGGCGACGAGGGCTATCAGAAATACGAAAAGCCCGAAGGACCCGTGACCTGGCAGTATAAGCTCTCGCTGATCGGCGGCATCGCCATCGGCGCTCTGCCGATCGCGCTGGTCATTTCGCTGATCGTCACGCTGATTGTGCTGGCGTCCTACAAGAAGAAGGTGCGCGGCGCGACCTACCCGCTTGAAGCCTTCACCAAGGTGAACATCACAAATTCACAGGATAACTTCATCAACAAGACGCTCACGGTCACGACCATCCATCGTGACAACGACAGCGGCGGTTCTTCCGGCAGAAGCAGCGGCGGAGGAGGCGGCGGAGGAGGCGGCGGTGGCGGCGGCCACATGGGCGGTCGCTCCTTCTGAGTCTCAAAGCCAAACAAAAAATCCGACAGTCGATCGACTGTCGGATTTTTTGTTTGATGAAGATGATTCAGCCGCCGAGGACGCCGAGGTGCTCCAGCAGAATCTTCACGCCCATAGCGATGAGGATAATGCCGCCGACCAGCTCCGCTTTGGACTTGTACTTTGCGCCGAAGACATTGCCGATTTTGACGCCGACGGTGGAGAGAATAAAGGTGACCGCACCGATAAAGGAGACGGCGGGGACGATGTCCACCTGCAAAAAGGCAAACGAGATGCCGACGGCAAGTGCATCAATGCTGGTGGCAACCGCCATCGTCAGCATGGTCTTCACGCCGAAGTCGGGCGTTTGCTCCTCGGCGGGGTGGCGGGATTCGAGAATCATGTTCACACCGATGACGCCGAGCAGGACGAAGGCGATCCAGTGATCGACTGCGGTGATGTACTGTTCAAACTGACGGCCGAGCAGGTAGCCGATGGCAGGCATCAGCGCCTGAAAACCGCCGAAATACAAACCGACGATCAGCATATGCTTCGGCTGTAACTTCTGCACGGAGAGTCCCTTGCAGATCGAGACGGCGAAGGCATCCATGGAGAGACCGATGGCGAGGACGAAAAGGTCTAAAGGTGACATGGATAAGCCTCCTTATTTCGGATAGACACGCCGTGCCTCGGTGAAGTCGCCGAGCACTTCGATGCGATATCTTGCAATGTAGTATTTCGCCATGCCGAGGTTGAGGTCGAGGTAGTTGCCGCAATCGCGCGGCGACGCACCCGGGATCGTCCCCTCATAGGCAAGGATGAAGTCGCACATGTTCTTCACACAGTCGTAGATGTCGAGCGGCTCAAGCTCTCCGGCAAAGAGGATGTAGAAGCCGGTGCGGCAGCCCATCGGACCGAAATAGATCGTCTTGTCCTTCCAGTCGGGATCGTTGCGCAGAAAAGTCGCGCCGAGATGCTCGATGGCGTGGAGCGCGGCGGTCTCGATGACCGGCTCTGTGTTCGGGCGGGTCACGCGCATGTCAAAGGTGGTGACGGTCTCGCTGCCGATTCTGTCCCGGCGCGAAACATACAGCCCGGGGAGCAGATCCAGGTGGTTAACGGTGAAGCTCGCAATCTTCTCCATACAGAAAATCCTTTCGTTTTTGCATTACGCGGATTTAATATTATAGCACGGCTTTCGTAAAAATGCAAGAAAAAGTATGCATGACACGAAAAAAGACATTGCCGCGGCAATGTCTTCAAGCCTTCCCCCAAGGGAAGCCTAAAAATGCATTGTGTCTCGTATTACTTTTCACCGCCTCATTTCCAGTGCTTCAGGTTCGGCACGACCGCCTCCATATGCGCGCGCACCTGCTCGGCAGGCCATGCTTCGCTTGCCATATGCTTGGTGCAGAAGTCAATCAGTTCTTCTTTTGATTGATACTTGAAAGTGCCGTCCGCGTAGCACCACTTGCAGTAGTCCTCGTTGAAGTCGCCGTTTGGCTCGTGGCTGGTGGTGGCGTCCTCCAGCGGCATGCCGCAGCACTGGCAGATGAGCTGCCGCGGTGCGCCGAGCAGTGTGTTGATCGAGACGTCATACACGCGGGACAGGAGCTTCAGCGTCTCGGTGCTCGGCACGGTCTCGCCGGTCTCCCAGCGGGAAACGGCTTGTCTTGTGACAAACACCTTTTCGGCAAGCTTCTCCTGCGAGAGCCCGTTCTTTTGGCGAAGTTCGAGAAGAATATCTTTTGTTTCCATTGTTTTGTCCTCCGTGGTTTCAGCGTAACACAAATTCGCCGCATTTGCAAGCAACTGTCGGTTGCTATCTGATTTTCAGCGTGCGGAGATACGCTTTCTGCGCGTCGGTGATGCGGTAGCTTTCGACTGCTTTCTGAATCGTCTTGTTGTGCGTCCACTCGTCGAGGCGGCGGTTCTCGATATAGGGCAGGATCGCGTCGTATTGCTTGGCGAGCGCCGTGGCAAAGTACCAGGCGATCATCATGTTGATGTAGTAAGCATCCGAGCGGAGTTCCGCCACGGCGTCCGGATACGCGGTTGAAAACCGCGTATCGAGAAAGTGCCGCATCAGCGTTTCAATGCCGAAACGCACGGTATAGGTGCGGTCGCTTGCCACCCATGCTTCCACATGGTCGAGCAGCACATCGGGCTTCAGAATCAGCGCACGCGGCGAAGTGCCGTCGCAGGTTGCCCAGCTGTCGATATACGGCAAAAACCGCTCGGTGGCGGCGAGGCAGGCATCAAAGTCGCGGATAGAATCGAGCAGAAAACCGTGCAGATTGTTTTCTTCATAATAGATATGCGGCAGCTCCGCGAGAAACGCGTCGGCGGCGGGCGTACCGCGCAGCTCTTTTGCCAGCGCCCGCAGGTGCGGTACGCGCACGCCGATGATTCGCTCTCGCGGGATGCCCGGCATCAGCCCGGCTTGAAAATCGCCGTAGGCAGGGTCAGTCAGCGCAAAAAGCCGCGCACGGATGTCGGCGACGGTTTGCAAATCGGTTTCGCGGCGCGTCACAGGTCTTTACCTCTGCCGAATGCGGCAATGTGTGCGTCCAGCGCCTCAAAGAAGGCGGTCAGCTGCTGCCCGCCGACCAGCGCGTGGTTGACCTGTACCGAAAACGGCAGCAGCACGCGGTCGCCCTCTGCAAAATACTTGCCGAACATAAACCGCGGGTTGCTGTCGGCAGGGTAGGGCGTCGGCTGCACAAACGAGGTGAATGTGATCCCCGGCATAGTCGAGACGAAAAACAGGCTCTCGGCATCGGCGGCGGATTCTGTCATGGATGCTGCACGTTTGGCTGCTTCCTGTGCCTGCATAGCCGCAGGAAGGAAGACGTCAAACGGGCAGTCGGCGCGGAGCATGCAGTAGCAGTAGCGCCCGTCGCCGAGTGAGACGGTGTGCGAGGTCGGGCAGTTGTCATATTCGACGATGCCGTCCGCGCGCAGGCGCTGGCGGAATGCCGCGATGCTGTTTGCAGCGCGGGAAGTCACATAGAGCAGGGAAAGGAAGAACGGCAGCCCCTCCGCGCGCACACGCGCGTGCAGCGGTGTGATGTCGGCGTTCACGGTCACGCCGACATACGGGTAGGCAAGCGAGCGGAAATAGTTGTATTCGTCGAGCCGCGCATAGGCGGTCATGTCCAGCAGGTGATAGCCCATAAAGCACCTTCTCTTTTCGGAAAGTATACTTAATTTTACCATGTATGCGAAAATGAGGCAATAGGGCTTGCATATTTTTTTGCCGTATGATAGAATGTAACCACAAAAAACTTCCGGGAGGACAATATGAACCAGTTCAGACAGACAGCGGCGGCGGTGCTCCTTGCCGCATTGCTCCTGCTTGCCGGGTGCGGGACGCAGAACCCGACGGGCACCGACGGGACGGACGACACGCAAACGCCGGAGGCGGAGCTTGTCGAGATTAAAAACGGGGTGGAGCGACCGGGCTATTATTATGAAAACAAACTGACCGACAAGGCGGCGGATCCGTTCATCCTGTATGCCGACGACACATATTATCTCTATTGCACGGGCGGCTCGCGGTTCTCCGTGCGGCAGACCAAGTATCTGAATGCATGGCCGTCCGAGAGCAAGACGATCCTGCAGCTTTCGAGCCTCGGCTGGGCGCGGGAAAAGGGCTGGGCGCCCGAGGTATACGCCTATGAAGGAAAGTACTATATGATCTTCTCGGCGCAAGGGTACAATGACCTGCACGCCATCGACATCGCGGTCTGCGATACGCCGGACGGAACCTTCAAGCCGCTTTCCTCCACGCCGTTCTTTGCGCCTGCCTACAGCGTCATTGACGGCAGCCTGTTCTTCGATGATGACGGGCGCATCTACATGTACTATTCCAAGGACAATTCAACCAACACGATCGGCGGCAAACGCACGAGCCAGACCTACGGCATCGAGCTGGAAAAGGATTTCTCGGGCGTCATCGGCGAGCCGGTGCTTATCTCCACGCCGGAGCAGGAATGGGAACTGAAGAGCGGCTCTGTGGTCTGGAACGAGGGACCGGTCGTCTTCAAGGAAAACGGCGTGTACTATCTGCTGTACAGTGCCAATTACTATGTCAGCGAGCATTACGCGGTCGGCTATGCTACATCCGATACGCCGCTTGCCAAGTTTGAAAAGCCGGACAATGCCCGCATCCTGCGCGGCAACGGGGAGACGGTTACGGGTCCCGGGCACTGCAACATCCTGCGCTCACCGGACGGCAGTGAGCTGTACATGGTCTACCATGTGCATACCGTACCGCCGGATACGAAAAACGGGCGCAGCCTTGCCATCGACCGCATGGTTATCCGTGCAGACGGCTCGATCGCCGTGGACGGACCGAGTGAAACGCGCCGTCCGCTCCCTTCCGGGGCAAACGGCTATCGCCATGTGCATGACGGCTTCACCGCGACAGGAGAGGGCGAGAAAGCCGAGTTTGCCTCGTTCTCATCGGTGGACTTCCTGTTTGACGGCATTGCCAAAACGTCCTTTGAGAACATCTATTCCATGGATGAGGGCGGCAGCGTGACGATCACGCTCGACACGCCGACCGCGCTGACCTCGCTGATGCTCTATGCGCCGTCGCTTGCCGAATATGTGCCTGCCACCGTCGATGTGGAGATCAACGGCAAGTATATTCTGCGCGGACTTGCGTTCTCATCGCGGCTCGGCAGCCCGGTGACGGCAACGCTCAGCGGCCTCCCCGAGGGGACGGCGGTGGAAAGCGTGAAAGTCATCGCACATCTTGCCGACGGCAACGAATATGCCGCGCTCAGTGAGATCGTGATGGTCACGGCACGCGAAAAATAAAAAATCAGCCGCCCGCGGGCGGCTGATTCAATGTATCGGTAAATGTATCGGTATGGGCATCCGGTGAGACCGCAGGGCGGGGGCGGCTTGCTCCCGCCGCCTGCTCACTCCGTCAGCGCCTTTTTATCGGCGGCGGTCAGCTTGTAGACTTCCGGCTCACGGCTGGCGTCGCGCAGTTCAAGGCTTGCGTAGGGGGATGCGGTGTAATCCGCATTGTCCGCATAGTACACGTCGATGTAGAGCGTGTCCAGCATGTCGGCGCTGACCCCCTCAAAGACGTAGCGGCGGTAAGAATACAACCCGAACGCGGTTGTAAAGGTGTAGGTTGACGGATGGATGCGTTCATGTCCGTCCGCAAACAGCGAGACGTCCAGCGGCAGATCGCGCCCGCTCGTCTCGGCAAAGCCAAAGTCCTCCGCCATGATCGCAAGCAGGGAATTGTTGTAGCGCAGGGTCACGATCAGCGTTTCCGCGGACGGAATGTAGATCGGCTGATGCGAGAAGAACTTGCTCTTCTGATGGTCGTCGTAGAGCGTGCGCGCCTCCCAGGTCTCGGCGTCGAGCGTCCCCGCGGCATAGGCGGTCTTCAGCGCATCGGTCGGGATAATACCCTCGGCGGCAGGCGGATAGTGATTGACCGTGTAGATGCGGAAGGACATCAGCAGCACGACCCCGATGATGATGAGCAGTGCGAATGTTTTGAAGATTTTTTTCAGCATGGCAGCCTCTCTTGATTCAAAATGTACATGCTATAGTATACCGTATTTCATCTGCCGTGTCAAGTTTGACGAAAGCACGGATTTTTGCGGAATTTATCAACTTTTTTCTTGACAACGGCATTTGCGCGGTGTATAATGTCTTATGTTGCATTCCTGTGCCTGTCGCACTTGTGCATCACGGAGGATCTATGGTACTCGATATTACACCGCTTCTTTCGGGTGAGAAAAAGAAACTGGATGTTGACTATATGCTGACCGTTTCGGCAGACGAAACCACGAGCGGCGCGGTCAATCTTTCCGGCGTACAGTTTCCCGAGGCGGCGCGTGTTGTCGGCGAGATCACGGACAATGCAGGCTATATGCGCCTGACGCTTTCGGTCACGCTGCCGTATGTCACGGCTTGCGCCCGCTGCGCAAAAGAAGTACGCGGCGCGTTTTCCATGCACTTTGCACGCACGGTCGTGCCCGAGGGCATGGTTGAGGATGCGGAAGAGAAAGAGGAAGACTTCGCCGTTGCGAAGAGCGGCAAGCTCGACATTGACGAGCAGCTGCTTGAACTGCTGGAACTCGACTTCCCGACACGCATTCTCTGCCGGGAGGATTGTAAGGGACTGTGCCAGCGCTGCGGCAAGGATCTCAATGAAGGTCCGTGCGATTGCCCGACGGTCGAGATCAACCCCGCGTTTGCAAGTCTGCTTGCAAAGTTTGATGAAGAAGGAAAGAATAAATAATATAAAGTTAAAGCACAGTTTTGTGCAAGCATCTAAGGAGGTGTTTCCGAATGGCAGTACCGAAGAGAAAGGTATCGAAAGCTCGCAGAGACAAGAGACGCTCGAACGTCTGGAAGCTCGCGCTGCCGGGCATGGTCAAGTGCCCCAAGTGCGGCGAGTACAACCGCGCACACCGCGTTTGCGGCGCATGCGGCTACTACAAGGGCGAGGAAATCGTAAAGAAGGAAGCGTAAGTCTTCTTGAAAAAGCGGAACGCATTGCGTTCCGCTTTTTCGTTATGTAAGAAAGCGGGGCGCATCGCGCCCCGCCTGTATCTTTTATGCGATTATCGACTGCTTACGATAAAAATACCTTCATGACGTCGATGACTTCATCGCGCGTCTCAAATCCGGAGATGGAAATGATGCGTTTCAACCGATATTTGATCGTACTCTCGGAAACATGCAGAATCTCCGCGATGTCAAAATACCGATAGCCCTTGATGATCAGCTTGAGCAGATCAATGTCGATCGCGTCGCAGGCAGACAGAATTTTTTCCGCCTGAAAGATGCGGGACACGCTCGGGTCGTTGTGAAAGCCGCCAGCGCCTGCGCTCGGCAGATGTACCGTGCCCAGCGTCTTTTCCACGATCGGCAGGGAAGCAGTGGTGTCGCCGATGATCAGCTCACAGCGGATCTTCGTGCTGATGCCGGAAATATTCTCGGAGGCGGTGAGCAGACGGCACATGGCAACGGTCTGCTTGCCGATCTCGGGGCAGTTGAGCCGCGCCATGGTCAGGCTCTTGCTGCCGCAGGTGCTGATCGCCATGTCGCCGAACGTGCAGAGAAACAGGTCTTCGGGGATGCGGACGCCCGCCGCGGTGAGCTGGTGCATCAGAATGACCGCGCCCGCATCGTTGGCACAGATGACAGCATCGTAGTTGCGGCAGACCTCAAGAAACTTCTTGCAGGTCGCGTTCATCAGCCCGTCCGCGCCGGTGTAATAGAACACGTCGCGTTCCCGGCAGCGGTCGTAGGACAGAAACGCATCCTTTTTGATCATATCGGTCGCCGAGTCGGTGCTGACCGCAAACAGGGCGATCCGCCCGCGCTCGTAGCGGCGCAGGTATTCAATCAGCTGATAGGTCGCCTCGCGGTAGTCCATGTAGACATAGCTCGCATGGCGGTAATTGTCGCGGGAGGCGCCGCCGATGATCACCGGCTCCACGCCGACGGCGGACAGGGTGTCTGCCGCATTTGCCGTCCATGCCCGGGAAGTGGAAAGGATGGCGGCGCAGGTCGGCTTCTCGGTGCGAAAACGCGCCAGCGCGTCGTCGAGTGACAGAAGTGCGAGTGTGTCGCCCTTGCGTTTGGCTTCGGCACGCGCGCCCTTCAGATACAGGGCGCACCAGTGCGTGGCATCCGCGCCCGGCTGGCAGACGATTGAGATCTGCATGGCATGTCCCCCTTTTCAGGCGATCAGTCTTGTGACAGATTATTTTACTGCATGCTTTCGGATTTGTCAAGACAAATGTGTAAAAACGCACTTTTTTTTATTGATATTGTACCGGTTGCCTCGATATGGTAGAATGAGCACAGAAAGCAAAAATTCTTTTTTTACATCTAAAAGGAGAACAAATTCATGGCTCAGAAAGCAACCGCAAAGTTCGAGGATCTTATCATCCCGACTTACAAACCCGGAGCGAGCGAAGCTCTTCCGATGTTTTTTGAGAAGAAGCCGTATCAGGGTGCGACCGGGCATCTGTATCCGATCCCGTTCACGACCCGCATCAGCGACAAGAAACAGGACGTGACCTATCACGCCGCAGTGCTCGAAAATGAGTACATCAAGCTCGAGGTTCTGCCCGAGATCGGCGGCAAGATCCAGCGTGCGCTGGATAAGACCAATGATTACGATTTTGTTTATCACAATAAGGTCATCAAGCCGGCAATGGTCGGTCTTGCAGGTCCGTGGGTGTCCGGCGGTATTGAGTTCAACTGGCCGCAGCACCACCGTCCGACGACCTTCATGCCGTTGGAAGCCACCATCACCGAGCGTGAGAACGGCGAAAAGACGGTTTGGGTCGGCGAGGTGGATCCGCTGCTCCGCATGAAGGGCATGGCGGGCATCACCATTGTCCCCGGCAAGTCCTATTTCAAGGCGGAGGTACAGGTCTACAACCGCACGCCCTATCCGCAGCCCTTTATGTGGTGGGCAAACCTTGCTGTCGAGATCAACGAAGACTACCGCACGGTGTTCCCGCCGGATGTTGAGTGGGTCAACGACCATGACCGCCGCGCCATCCTGGAGTGGCCGATTGCCAAAGGCGTGTACCACACCGCGCGTCCCTTTGACTTCGGCAAGGGCACCGATATCCATAACCTCGCAAACGTGCGCGTTCCCTCGTCCTATCTGGTTTCCAAGGGACAGAGCGACGCGGATTACATCTCCGGCTACGATGTGGGCAGAGAGTGCGGCATCGTGACCGTTGCCAACCACCACATCGCTCCCGGCAAGAAGCTGTGGCACTGGGGCAACCATCCCTTCGGCGACAAGTGGTGCTCCAACCTCACCGACGACGGCTCCAAGTACGTCGAGCTGATGACCGGTGTTTACACCGACAACCAGCCTGACTTCACCTGGATCATGCCCTACGAGACCAAGACCTTTGAACAGTATTGGTATCCCGTCAAGGACATCGGCGAGACCAAGAACGCCACCATCGACGCGGCAATCAACGTGGAGAAGCGTGACGGCAAGCTGTTTGTCGGTGTTTACGCAACCGGCGCATACAAGAATGCAAAGCTGGTGATCCGCCACGGCGATGCCACCATTGAAGAGACCATCAAGGACATTTCGCCCGAGAAGACCTTCACCAAGTCCTACGAGATCAAGGGACTGGATATGAAGAAGGTTTCGGTCGATTTCCTCACGGCGGACGGCGTCAAGCTGGTGGACTACCGCTACTACGAGCGCGGGCACAAGAAGCCGATTGAACCCCGCAAGCCCGCTCTGCCGCCCTGCGAGATCAAGACGAACGAAGAACTGTACATCAACGGCAAGCATCTGGAGCAGTACAAGCACTTCGCATATGAGCCCGCAGACTACTACCTCGAGGCACTTTCCCGCGATGACGGCGACAGCCGCTGCAACACCGCAATGGGCAACATGCGCCTGAAGGAAGGCAGATTTGAGGAAGCCATCGCTTACTATGACAAGGCGATCGCGCGCCTCACCCTGCGCAACGATAACCCCTACGACGTCGAGGCGCTCTACCACAAGGGCATCGCACTGCGTTACCTCGGCAAGCTCGACGAAGCATATGACTATCTCTACAGAAGCATCTGGAGTCAGGATTATGCGGCAGCCGGCTACTATGCACTTGCCGGCATCGATTGCATCCGCGGCGACTACGATGAGGCTGTGAAGAAGCTCAACCTCTGCCTGACCTACGGCTCGATGAACCTCGAGGCGCTCAAACGCAAGGCGGAGATCACCGGCGACAAGGCGATCTTCGACAAGATCCGCGAGATCGACCCGCTCTTTGACGTCCTGCCCGACAAGCATGAGTATTTCATCGACCGTGCGGTCGAATTCATGAACGCAGGTATGACCGACAAGGCGGTTGCCATTCTGAAGAAGGCTGACGCAAAGCGTCCGCTCGTCAACTACTATCTCGGTTACCTCACCGGCGACAAGAAGTACTACGAGAAGGCAGACAAGTGCGATTGGAGCTGCGCATTCCCGGCGCGTCTCGACGACATCGCCGTCCTTAAGGCTGCAAACACCGGCATGGCGAAGTATTACCTCGGCTGCCTGTACTATGACAGACGCCGCTATGAGGATGCAATCGCAATGTGGGAGGCGGCAGACCGTGAGCTCGGCGGCTTTGCACCCGCTTGCCGCAACCTCGGCTTGGCTTACTTCGACAAGCGCGGCGACTTCACCGGTGCAGAGAAGGCGCTTAGGAAGGCGCTCGACCTCGACAACGGCAAGAACGACCGGATCTTCTTCGAGTTTGCACAGCTGTACAAGAACGGCGGCAAGAGCGTCGAAGAGCGTCTCGCCCTGCACGAGAAGTATGCAAAGCTCAGTGCAATGCGCGACGACTGCACGCTGGATCACTCGATCCTGCTCACCGAACTCGGCAGATATGATGAGGCAAAGGCGCTGCTCGACGGTCACTGGTTCCATACTTATGAGGGCGGCGAGGGCAACCTCACGCGTCACCATGCATGGCTGATGACCCTGATCGGCAAGAAGCTTGCCGCAGAAGGGAAGTATAAGGAAGCCATCGAGGCATACAAGAGCGGCTATACCTTCCCGCTGTGCTACGGCGAGGAGAAGAACTACTTCGCACAGGAGAGCCACCTTGGCTACGGTCTGGCAATGGCATACAAGGCGGACGGCAACAAGCGCGAGTACGAGAAGGCGCTGAAGAGCGCCATGACCGACCACGCAGCCCCCTCCGAGATCAGCTACTTCCGCGCGCTTGCTTTCTATGAGGCAGGCGAGATCAGCGCGGCGCATGCACTCTGCGAGGAGATGATCGCGGCGGGCAAGGAGAAGATCCGCGATAAGGACGTTCCCGCTTACTACGGCGTCGGTTCGCCCTGCCCGTGCCCGTTCGAGTACAACTTCCCGAAGATCAACACGGTCAAGGGTCTTGTGCTGGAGGCATTCGGCGAGCTCGGACTCGGTCGCGTCATCGAGGCGAAGGAGCACATTGCCGAGGCAAAGAAACTCGACGTCACGAACTTTGCGGTCGCGATGTTTGAGGAATTCTGCAAATAAGATTTACGGGGAGAGCCGATCGGGGATTTCCCCGATCGGCAGTCTCTGTATATGACATTATTATATAATGTAGTTTTTCGGAGGAAAAAGCAATGGGACAGAAATGGTCCAAGGAAAAAGCCTGGGAATGGTACAACAGCCGCCCGTGGATCCGCGGCTTCAACTATATTTCCTGCGGCGCGGTCAACCGCATCGAGCAGTGGCAGGAATTTGAGCACGATCGCATTGAGGAGTGCTTCCGCGTAGAGCTGAAGCTGGCGCATGAGACCGGGTTCAACGCCGTGCGCTCGATCCTGCCCTATGAGGTGTGGGGGCGTCAGCACGACAGCTTCATGAAGTATCTCGAGACCTATCTTGAGATCTGTGCGGAGAATGAGCTCGGCGTCATGATCTGCTTCGGCAATGACTGCACCGTCCCCGCAGAGGAATACAAGCTGCCGGAATTCGGTCCGCAGCATGTGGACTACGGCTATCACGGCGGCATGGCACGCTCCCCGCATGACGTGCTGGCGTCGAACGGCAAGTCGCCGCTCGATGTGCCCGAATACGCCGAGGACTTCTGCCGCATGGTGGACGAAATCGTCGGCAAGTATGCAAAGGATGAGCGTGTCATCGTCTGGGACATCTTCAACGAGATCGGCAACAGTCGCCGTGGGATGCTGAGCGTGCCGTGGATGGAGCGCTTCTTCGAGATCGCGCGTTCGCACGACCCGATCCAGCCGCTGACTGCCTGCGCATGGACGCTGAACCCCGGTCACGAGCCCTGCGAGCCCGAGCGTATCGCGATGGAGCTCTCCGATGTTATCAGCTACCATGATTACAGAGACTATCAGACCTCGATCGACATCATTGATATGCTGCAGATGCGGTATGACCGTCCGCTGTTCAACACCGAGTGGCTGCACAGAATGCAGGGCAACAAGATCCAGTCGCATCTGCCGCTCTTCTATCTCGAGAAGATCGCCTGCTTCAACTGGGGTCTCGTCGTCGGCAAGAGCCAGAACAACGAGCCTTGGGAAGCCATCTGGCGCAGATGGGAAAAGGGCGAGGGCGAAAATTACGATTTCACCCAGTGGCAGCATGAGCTCTTCCGCCCGAATCTCCGCCCGTATGACCCCAAAGAGCTCCGTGTCATGAAAAAGTACTTTGAAAAAGCGGACGAACGCTTCAAAATGTGCAAAAAATGACAGTCATACAAAAATTCCGCACAAAAACCGAAAAAAATTCGCACAACATTTTGTAAAAGCTGTAGTATAATAAATACAGCAAATACAGCAAAAATATTTTTTTTGGAGGAAAACCCTATGAAGAAGTACATTGGCATTTTTGCGGCTATGCTGCTCTGCGCGCTGCTGGCACTCTCCGCTTTTGCTGCCGAGACGGTTGTTTACGTCAACGACGGCGGCACGGGCGACGGTTCCAGTGCAAGCGCACCGCTCGGCAACATGACTGAAGCGATCAACAAGATCGCAAACGGCGGTAAGGTCGTCATCGTCGACACCTACACCTGCGCGGAAGAGTATCGCGAGCCGACCCACAAGGGCGACATCATCGTTACCGGCGGTAAGTATGTCTTTACCAACGGCGCGTACAACCGCTGGTTCCTCAGCGGCCCCGGCGCGACCACCTTTGAGAACATCACCTTTGAGTACGGCGAAGGCTCGACCTCGCTGTTCCTCGCGCAGTTCTTCCCGCTGACCTTCGGCGAAGGCGTCGTGACGCCCGAAACCGGCAAGGCCTATGTGGTCGGCGGCTATCAGTACAATCAGGAAGGTGTCATGAACGATGCACCGAGATATGATGCGGATTCGCACATCACGATCAAGAGCGGTACATACTGGGCAGTCTCCGGCTTCAGCCGCGGCGGATCCCGGGAGGAGTACACCGGCACGTCGCACATCACGATCAACGGCGGCACGATCTCCACGGTTTACGGCGCAGCCATCAACGGCAGCTATGCGCTGAATTGCGAGATCATCATCAACGACGGTAATGTCCAGAACGTGAGAACCGGCGGTGACCTGACCCGCCGCCTCAACGGCAACGCTACTGTCACGATTAACGGCGGTATGGTCGGTCTGCTTTCTATCAACAATCTGATGGGTCATGCAAACGTTTACTACAACGGCGGTACGATTGCCATGGCAGAGAAGACGGTTGAGTCCGCAGTCGAAGAGTTTGTCACCGACGGCACGGCAACCCTTATCGCATCGCCCAAGGTAGACACCAAGCTCCTCTCCATCTTCTTTGACGAAGTTCAGATCAGCGACGGCAAGACGCCCGCTGCTACGACCGAGCCTGCAAAGACCACGGCGCCTGCAAAGACCACGGCACCTGCAAAGACGACCGAGCCTGCAAAGACCACCGAGCCTGCAAAGACCACGGCGCCTGCAAAGACCACGGCGCCTGCGAAGACCACGGCGCCTGCAAAGACCACGGAGCCTGCAAAGACGACCGAGCCTGCGAAGACGACCGAGCCTGCAAAGACGACCG
>ENA-UOJC01000849-UOJC01000849.1-human-gut-metagenome-genome-assembly--contig:-C104-NODE-849-length-48048-cov-46.229450_pt1 | contig 48048 bp, 39 predicted proteins | sample MGYA00242339_ERZ723886 | MGnify/ENA metagenome assembly ERZ723886 | reverse complement strand
ATAATCATAAGCGTCCTCAGATTGTGCTGCGTACGCTTCTTGTAATATAGTTCACAAACATACGATGGATATCCTGTAAATTTTTGCGGTTATTCCTCTTGCATTTTGCGGAGGGTTCGCCTATAATGGCAACATATTTTTATAAGAGAGGTGTTTCACGCATGAGCAAAGTGACGATCCCTGCTGGGTACAAGACGCCGCTGTCCACCTATGAGATGCAGCGCGCAATCGAGTTCATCAAGAGCAATTTCCAAGTGAATCTGGGGCAGGCGCTCAATCTGCGGCGCGTTTCGGCTCCCCTGTTCGTGGAGGAGAATTCGGGTCTGAACGATAACCTCAATGGCGTGGAGCGCCCTGTGTCCTTCGATATCCCTGATGTGGGCGCACAGGGCCAGGTGGTGCATTCCCTGGCCAAGTGGAAGCGTCTGGCGCTGAAGCGCTACGACTTCAAGCCCGGCAAGGGCCTGTTCACCGATATGAACGCTATCCGCCGCGATGAGGAAGTGGACAACCTCCACTCCGTGTATGTGGACCAGTGGGACTGGGAGAAGGTCATCGAGCGCCGCGACCGCAATGTGGCCTATCTGGAGCAGACCGTGCGCGCCATCGTGGGCGCTGTGGTGGAGACCAACGACGCCCTGCAGATCGCGTTCCCCAGCCTGCACACCAAGCTGGACCGCGAGGTGTTCTTTGTCACCACCCAGGAGTTGGAGGACCGCTGGCCCGACTATACGCCTAAGCAGCGTGAGGATGCGATCTGTAAGGAGCACCACACCGTGTTCCTGATGCAGATCGGCGATGACCTGAAGCGCAGCGGCAAGCCTCACGATGGCCGCGCCCCCGACTACGACGACTGGTCCCTGAACGGCGACATCCTGATGTACAACCCCGTGCTGGATCGCGCCTTTGAGATCTCCTCCATGGGCATCCGTGTGGACGAGGCCGCTATGGACTACCAGCTGCACAAGCGCGGCTGTGACGACCGCCGCGAGCTGCCCTTCCACAAGATGCTGCTGGCGGGCCAGCTGCCCCTGACCATCGGCGGCGGCATCGGCCAGAGCCGTCTGTGTATGCTGATGATCGGCACCTGCCACATCGGCGAAGTGCAGGCCAGCCTGTGGGACAAGGAGACCATGGAAGCCTGCGAAAAGGCCGGCGTGATGATCCTGTAAACCCGGAACGTAAATCACAGCAAAAAAGGACCGCCGCAAGGCGGTCCTTTTATCATAAAAGCGCCCCGCTTTGCGGGGCGCTTTTGCTCTCTTACAGCTGCGGGTCGGGCTTTTTCAGTTCAGCCTCCAACCGCTGCAGCTCAGCGATCATATCATCAAAGGCGGTGAAGTCAGCGCTGTCCACCGCCTCCTGGGCAGCGCGCAATTGCTCGGCCAACGCGGTATTCATGTTCAGATAGGTGCTGCGGCGCTGGCTGCACCACAGGCGCTGCTGGGCAATACACTGTCCCAGACGCTCCATGGCACGGGCACGAAATTCCTCTGTACGGCGATGCGCGCTGATCTCGATGTCCGCCACGTGCTCCTTCAGAGACTGGTACTCCCCTGCCGGGCCGCGCAGCGCATCGTTTTCCGCCTGTACGGCGGTGAGCTGCTGCTGCAGAGCCTGTACCTGCTGCTCCAGATGGGAATTATCGTCCCGAAGTCGGGCATCCTCCTCCGCCAGGAGACGCAGTGTGTCGTTCTCGGCCACCGCATCGTCGCGCTCACGGCGCAGCGTATCATTTTCCGTCTGCAGCGTCTCCAGCGCCGTACGGTGCTCCTCGGCGGTTTTTTCGATAAACGTGACCACATCCTGACGGTCGAAGCCGCCGAACATACACGTCTTGAAGCTGGCATCCATGGCAAGTACCTTCTCTCTCGATTTCTTGTCCACAGCATACCACAAATTCCGCCCTCTGACAAGAGAATGCACGCAAAAATGCCGCCATATATCAAATTAAAGCAAAAAAGTCCAAAATCAAGATTTACAAACGCCTCTCGGTGTTGTATACTATGATTTAGTGTATTTTTAAGAAAAGCAAGACAGAACTTAGCAAAAGGACGGAGAAACTATGAATTGGGAAATCATTACATTTTTGGGTTACTTTGTGATTCTGTTGGGCGTTGCGTTGATCTTCTATTTCAACGGCTCCAACAAAAACAGCGAGGACTTTTTCCTGGGCGGCCGGTCCATGGGTCCTTGGGTCACGGCCCTGTCGGCACAGGCCTCCGATATGTCTGCATGGCTGCTGATGGGTCTGCCCGGCTCTATCCTGGCTTTTGGCTTCGGACAGATGTGGATCGGCATCGGTTTGGCGCTAGGCACCGCCGCTAACTGGATCCTATGCGCCAAGCGGCTGCGTACCTTCTCCAAGGCCGCGGATGACGCCATCACCGTGCCCCAGTATCTGACCAACCGGTTCGGCGTGGACTCCCGCACACTCCAGCTGGTGTGCGCGCTGATTTTCCTGTTTGCCTATACCATCTATGTGGCCTCTGCCCTGGTTGCCGGCACCTCCGTGTTCAATACGCTGTTTCCGGAGATCTCCCCCAAGGTCGCCATGCTGGTGTTCCTGCTGATCATCGTAGCCTATACCTTCTTCGGCGGCTTTACCGCCGTATGCTGGACGGACTTCTTCCAGGGTATGCTGATGATGTTAGCACTGATGCTGGTACCTATCGTGGTCTATTTTGGTCACCGCGAGCTGCTGGATCCCACGGCGTTGACTACGGTATACGAATATACCGACGCCGCCTCCGGTGCGGTCGTCTCCTGTGATTTCGGCGGTGGCATCTTCAGCGCCAGCTGGCAGGATATCGTCAGCGGCCTTGGCTGGGGTCTGGGCTACTTCGGTATGCCTCACATTCTGGTGCGCTTCATGTCCATTGAGAAGCCCTCTATGATCAAGAAGTCCTCCACCGTCGCCATCATTTGGGTCATCATTTCCCTGTTCTCCGCCGTGCTGATCGCCTATTTCGGCCGTATGATCATGGGCGCTGAGTTGTTGGCCGATGGCAGCCAGAAGTTGGTGTTCATCGCCATGTCCCGCAAGTTCTTCCCAGCCGCTATCTGTGGTCTGCTGCTGGCGGCCATCATCGCGGCCTCCATCTCTACCGCCGACTCCCAGCTGTTAGTAGCGTCCAGCTCCTTTACCGCTGACCTATACAAGCCCTTCTTCCGCAAGAATGCCACAGAAAAAGAAACGCTGATGGTGGGCCGCATTCTGGTGCTGATACTGTCCGCTATCGCCTTCCTGATCGCCAACTCCAAGGGCAGCGGTGCACAGGCCATTATGGATATGGTGGAAAACGCATGGGGCGCATTCGGCGCCTCCTTCGGCCCCACCATCCTGCTGTCCCTGTTCTGGCGGCGCTTCAACTACAAGGGTGCTGTGGCCGGCGTTGTCTCTGGCTTTGTGGTAGACTTGGGCTGGCTACTGACCGGCTTGACCGCCTCCACCGGCATTTTTGAGATCGTACCTGGCTTCATCGCCAGCTTCATCATCGCAGTCATAGTCGCTAAGTGCACCGCCGCACCCAACGCAAAGGCTGTAGAGATCTTCGATAAGGGCACCAGCAAGGATGCCGACTGAGACCTATCCGTCTCCCCTATCGTGAGCAAAGCCGGGCTCTGCCTTTTGGCGGGGCCCGGCTTTATAAAAAGTCAAAGAAAAATGAAAAATCCTCTTGCATTTTGCGGTAGGATGTGCTAGTATAAATAAGCTGTCTGAAAGACATGCGCCGTTAGCTCAGCTGGATAGAGCGTCTGGCTACGGACCAGAAGGCCGGGGGTTCGAATCCCTCACGGCGTGCCAATAAATATCCCCCGGCCTAGCCGGGGGTATTTCTTAGACGGGCGAAGCCCTATGTTACCAGCCACGCCTCATGCGACGTTAGTACGACTTGCCATTTGCATAGGCTGTCCTACCCACGCCGGTATAAGTCCGGCACCTTTTCATTCTTATATAGCCGTCATCCCTAACACTTATGCTTTTTCTTCTGCCTAATTATCTCAACAGCAATCTTTACTTCTATCACACAACTTGCTAAACTGTTTCTGCCACTTCATTCTTGAATGGCCTCCCTTTGTTTTGTAGTTTGCAGTTGCCAGACCGCATCTCTACTATAACAGAGGGAGTTTTATTTTTCCTCATCGGCAGCAGCCTCTTTTGAACCACTCGCCCAGCGAGTGGTTTTCAGGACACAAAAAAGACCCGAAACCGTAAGGTTTCGGGTCTTTTTGTTTGCATAAGTTACTAATTTCGGACGCTGCTTTTTTCTGACCCAAACGCTGACCCCAACGGGACGTAAACTGTACCCAAGAAAATGGACACGGAAATTTGACCCATGTCCCCAGAGGGATGGACACGTGCGTGACTCAAGGCGTCAAACGAATGTGCCCTCTTGTTTCTGAAGGTTTTTGTCCGTTTGACAAACAGTGTATCTAAATCTTTTTTATCGGATGTCTAATAACCGTTTTCCATTTTTCCGGAGCAACCTTTCTTGCATCGGACAGATAGATCTCATGATGTAATCTTTCCATATTCATATCATTGACATATCCGTTCCGCTTCAAATACGCGTCCATAAGCGCGACAGTCGCGGGCTCATCATCAAACGCGCCCAAGTGCATGATTTGAACGCACAAACCTTCATCAATCGTCAAAAACTCCGCCGAGGAGCAATCCAGCTTTTTCTTTTTCGCCGCAGTATCGACCGCCCATTCAAAGTCCTCTTTCGTTATGAAATCAGGCAAGCGGATAACGGAGATCCAGTTGAACGCGGACTTATCGGTGTAATCCACGCCAGCTATATGATCCTGCCACCAGAAGCCTTCAAGCGGGGGAACGACATATTCAAAGAAGCCGACAATTTTATGGTCAGTCTTGTAACTCATTTTCAAGGTGTATGCAACAGCGTATAACACGCTGATTGCTTGCTGATATGCCCCGCCCTCTTCATTGGGATCACCCTTTCCCTTAACTGCAATATAATTTGCTTTCGGAACAATTACGATCTCCGGCTTGTTCTTCGGCATATAGAACTCCTTGTATTCTTTCTTGAAATCAAAAGCCATAGCTGCCTCCTCAAGTGATGATCTGCCGCTCTTTTTTTACGTTCAAATGATACCACAAACCTGTAAACAATTCTACCGCAACTTTTGTGAGATATAAGAAAAGTCCGGACAGCTTTCTGCCCGGACTTTCTCCCGATCATAAATTAACTCAGTCTTTACGGTGTCTCCGGCCTGCGTCTTACCGCGGACATTCTTGATAATGGCTTTGCCGGTTTCTGGATCTCGGCCAACCGTGTACCGGCCCTCCCAGCGTCCGTCCTTTCGTTTTCGGATATTGCCCTCGCCGTTTGCTCGTCGTTTTGGCATAAAATCGACCTCCTTTGTAACGGTACACAATACCGTAAAAGGCAGAGAAAAGCTATGGGGAAGCCACACTATTATCAGAAAGTTATCAATTCTCAACCGCCGCTTATCTTTGTTTATGGCGTAGCAAGATTTGAGCTGCTACGGAGACTTCCGCCGACTACAACAGTATAAAGCGTACCGATTTTCTATCAAAGCGCCGCCGCAAACCGTTGTGACACGGGGCTTTGCGGCGACTTTTCTCAAATTTAGCGTCAAACCGTTCTGGGAACCTCGAAAAAAGCGTCAATTTCCAAAACCCGCAAACCCTTGCGGCAGCTCGCACTGCGGGCTGCTGTGAATAGGCATTGGCGCGAAAAGCGCCAATGCCTTTCTCCTGCTTTCTTTTTCATCCTCGAAAAAGCTGTGAAAAGCGCAGAAAACGCGGTCATACCAACGTTCCCAACACATTGATCACACGGACTTCAACACCTCCGGCACAAACGCCCCACGTTCGCTTTCACGAGTGAAAGCGGGTACGCACTCGGCTTTCGGAGAAAAATCGCACGCAAGGGCACACACGGCGAAACAGGGGGTGTTTCGGACGGGGGTGGTATCACTACCCTCGGACTGTTTCACACGTTTCGGAAACCCTGCGTGGCCGGGGTTTAGAACGGCAAACTTTGGCGATTTTGGGTCTCGGTCGGAGACGCTCCCGAAGAACGCAGAATGCCTGCGGGACAGCGATGCGCTTATGCGCGTCGCTGTTCCGCAGGCGTCGCGGCCCCGCTGGGCTGCGTGATCTTTTTGCAATTTGGTGATGTTGCTGTTTTTTCACTCTGTGCGCAGTACTTTCTGAATGTGCGAGGCAGGGGGGTATTACTACCCTCGGCGTGCTTTGCGTGCTGCCGAAACGCCGGACGGCCGCTTGTCAAAATGGTTTATTTGCCGTTTTCCGGGGTCGCTGAGCACCATTCCCTGCGCGGTCACTTTTTCTGCTAATATGCAGATATCCCTGTCGGTAATTTCAGTAGCAAACGCTTTTGCGTTATGGTATGATAAGTCCCACAAATCCGGACTTTTCGGAGATGATGGGGAGCCAGAATGACAGAAAAGGAAAAAATGCTGAAGCAAATGCTTCATGACGCGAATGATCTAAAGAGCTATCAGATGATCTGGCTCGGACAAAGGATCTTTGTTATGACTACAGCCGGCTTCGCCCATCTAAAGAGCTTTTTGCATTGTGATGAGATTTGTCAAGGGTAAATTACACCAGTAATTTTTTAAAATCATTTGTTTTAGAAATTCAAGGGATATATTTTATTCCCCACTGCATAATGGCATAAAATACCGGCAACAAATCTTGCCCTTTCAGTGTTAGGGAGTATTCTACTCGCAACGGCATCTCATTGTACTGGATTCGTTGTATCAAATCATCGGCTTCCAACTCTTTGAGGGCATTTGTCAGCGCCGTATTTGTAATTGGCTTTAGCATCTTTTTCAGTTCCCCAAACCGCATGGGACACTTGATGCACAGTTCATAGAGAATTTGGAGTTTCCATTTGCCCTGCAGCATTTGAACCACCGGCGTGACCGGGCAGTTTCCATCATCGGTTAGAATGACACTGCCAACCTTTTCTTTGAATTCTTCATAAGTCATGATTGGATCTTTCCTCGTCTTTTGCAGTATACTTTTTGATACCAGGTACAAATAATTTGCGTACTTGAACAAAAATTGCTGTCAAGTATAATAAATATATCACTGGTTGGACATGCAGTCAACGACTGAAATTTCTCAGAAAGGTCTGAATGACATGAAAGAACTGAACATTATGGAGGCTACTGTTCTGACCTCCCCCAATCCGCTGACACTGATCTGCTCTAAAAAGGAGGACGGTTCTACGAACCTGGCTCCCATTTGCTTTGTGTCTTACCTCTCCTTCAATCCGCCTATGGTGGGTTTCGCCACTGGCAAACAGTCCCACACCGGCAAGCGTGTGCGTGAGACCGGCAAAGTCATTGTCACTGTTCCCTGTGAGAGTCTGGCAGGCGCAGTAATGGCCTGCGGAGCATCTACCGGTGCCGAGACCGACAAGGTGGCCGCCAACAACATCGAGATGATGGCTGTGGAGGGCAGCGACATCCAGATTCCGGCGGACACCCGGCTGGCGATGGTGGCTACCTTGCAGCAGTCGGTGGAGGTGGGCGACCATATCCTGCACATCTGTCAGGTGGACAAGTTCCTGGGCGATGAGGACAAGAAGGGCCTGTATGCCTGGAACGGCTTCGGGAAAGTTGCACCTGCGGCAGAAGGCTAAATCTTAAAACGGTAAGGAGGCATCAGCGGTGGCTGTTTGTATTAAAGACTGTATTCAGAACATGAATCTGGTGATCGGCTGTACGATCGGCTGCAGCTACTGCTACGCCAGAAACAACGTCCGCCGGTTCCACATGATTGATGATTTTGAAAAGCCGGAGTTCTTCCCCGATAAGCTGCGGCTGATGGAGAAGATGCGTCCTCAAAACTTCCTGCTCACCGGCATGAGTGATTTTGCCCACTGGAATCCGGAATGGCGGAATCAGATATTTTCTAAAATGGCTGAAAACCCACAGCATCAGTATCTGTTCTTGACCAAGCGACCGGAGGATATTGTGTTTTCCACTACCCTGGAGAATGCTTGGTTTGGTGTAACTGTTACCTCCAGCAAAGAGAAAAACCGTATCCGGACTTTGCGGGAGCATATCCATGGCGGACACTATCATGTGACCTTTGAGCCCATGTTTGACGACATCGGCACAGTAGATCTTACCGGCATCGAATGGATCGTCATCGGTACTGAGACCGGACGCAGGAAGGGTAAAACCGTATCCAAACCGGAGTGGGTACGGAATTTGACCGATCAGGCTCACACACTGGGCATCCCGGTGTTCACGAAGGAAGATATGCTTTCCGTCATCGGCGAGGAAAGCACGGTACAAGAGCTGCCCCCGGCTTTCTGCCGGGTATTGGAGGTGCAAAAAACATGGCGGAAGTGAACAACAACGGCATCCTGATCCGGGATGTGGAGACAAAAAATATCATGACAAAATCCACCCTGCCGGTGGGCGGCTATTCGGTCAATCCTTATGTGGGCTGTACCCATGGCTGCAAGTATTGCTACGCTTCGTTCATGAAGCGGTTCACCGGCCATACTGAGCCTTGGGGTACTTTTCTGGATGTGAAGCATTGGCCTGCCATCAAAAATCCCCGGAAATACGCCGGACAGCGTGTGGTCATCGGCTCGGTGACGGATGGGTACCTGCCTCAGGAGGAACAGTTCGAAAATACCCGCAAGCTGCTGGAGCAACTGAAAGACAGCGGCGCGGAGATTTTGATCTGCACTAAGTCTGACCTGGTAGTACGGGATATCGACCTTCTGAAAGAGATGGGAAAGGTCACTGTTTCCTGGTCGATCAATACGCTGGACGAGGATTTCAAAAACGATATGGACAATGCCGTCAGCATCGAGCGGCGGCTGGATGCCATGAAACAGGTTTATGACGCAGGTATCCGCACCGTGTGCTTTATCGCTCCGGTTTTTCCCGGTATCACGGATTTCGAGGCCATCTTCCACCGGGTGAAGGACCAGTGCGACCTGGTGTGGCTGGAAAATTTGAATCTGCGGGGCGGTTTCAAAAAAGACATCTTAGACTATATCCAGGAGAAATATCCCCACCTGCTCCCCCTGTACGACACCATCTACAACAAGGGAGACAGAGGCTATTTCCGTGGTCTGGAAGAACAGGCGGAGCACCTTGCAAGAGAATGCGGTTGTCCCTTTGTGGACAACGAACTCCCCTACGGCCGGGCAGAGCCGGGACATCCGGTCATTGTGGATTATTTTTACCACGAGGAAGTACGCGGCTCTGAGAACACCGGGAAGCGAACTCAAAAAGTATGATCTTAGGGTGCTCTGAAACGTAGTATGGAGAATCAACACCCACACTCTAAGTTACGTGTGTCAACGTGATAAAAATTATATTGGACAAACGCTTGACAACTTTTGTTTTGTAATTTCAAAATTTTCTCTGACCCACTTTTGACCCAGAATCCGAAAAAAGCGGGCAGGGCTGGACGGAAACAATGGAAAATCCGCCGAGCGAACGGTGGTAAAAAGCACAAATCGGAGCCGAAATGACTCCGATTTGCCCTTGAGACAACCTACGGACCAGAAGGCCGGGGGTTCGAATCCCTCACGGCGTACCAAAAGTCCTCGAAATCGTCTGATTTCGAGGACTTTTGCTTTTCATAAGTTGCCATTTTTGGTGTGCCGCCTTTCTCTGACCCAAACGCTGACCCAAACGGGACGGGGAGCGGAAACCATCAGACCGCACGGGAGAGGATGCTCCCCATGGTTTGCGCCGCTTTGATCTGCGCGTCGGTGGTGACGTGGGCGTAGGTGTCCAGCGTGAAGCCTGCGGAGTAGTGTCCGAGCATACTGCTGACCGTTTTCACGTCCACGCCGTTCTGGAGCGCCATCGTCGCGAAGGTGTGACGGAGATCGTGGAATCGGATGCGGGGCAGCCCAGCCCGTTTCAGCACCCGCTGGAGCATGTGCAGGACGCTGTCCGGGGACATGGGGCCTCCGGTGGGCGATGGGAATACCCATTCGCTGTTGCCCGTTTTTCTTCTTTGTTGCATCAGAACGTCTGTCGCATCCGCCGACATGGGCAGTGTGCGGTAGGCGTTTTTCGTTTTCAGCGGTGCCTCGACTACTTTGCCGTTTTGCCGTGAAATGGCCCGTTGGATTTTCAGTACTCCGTGCTGGAAGTCCACGTCCGTCCACTTTAGCCCCAGCAGTTCGCCCCGCCGCAGTCCGGTGGCGAGATCGAGGTAGTAGAGTTCGTACACGCCGCTGTCCCTGGCCTCCTGGAAGAAGGCGCTGAGTTGGTCGGCGGTCAGGGTCTTCATCTCCTTGTGCTCTACCTTCGGCAAGGCACAGCCCTGTGTCGGATTGCGGGTTACCAACTTCTGCTCCATGGCGAGATTGTACGCCGAACCGATCATCTGATGGATGTTCCGTACCGTTTTGGGAGCCAGACCTTTCGGCTTTTTCTTGGCCTCGATGCGGTCTACTCGCCCACCGTCCAGCAGGTGCTTGTAGAATCGCTGCAAGTCCAGAGAGGTCAGGTCTGCCAGCGGGATGCTGCCGATCTGCGGCTTGATGTGGTTTTTCAGAAAACCTTGGCTGGTCTTGAACGTGGACGGTCTGAGTTTCACTCTGGCGTAGTTCTCCATCCAGACCTCCAGCCAACTTCCCACGGTGTAGGTTTTTGCCTTGCCGTAGTCGATACCCACATTTTCCTCGATGGCTTTCTTCAGCTTTTCCTTGACTTCTGTCTGCGTCTTGCCGAGAACGTTCTTGATGATGGCTTTGCCGGTTTCCGGATCGTGACCGACTGTGTACCGGCCCTCCCATCGACCGTCCTTTCGTTTGCGGATGTTCCCTTCCCCGTTCGCTCGTCGCTTTGGCATGGTATCAGCCCCTTTCGCAACGAACAATACCGTAACCAAGGGAACAAAGCTACCCGAAAGTCGAACTGTTATCAGAAAGTTATCATTTGCACCTCGGAGCCGCGCCGCCTTATCTTTGACTATTGCGGCGCAATTTTTGCGCTGCCGGAGGCGTTCTTCTTTGGTTACAGCGGTGCGATTTTTGAACGCTTGAAAGTCTCTTTTCATTGTCTACAGCGGCGCAAAATATACACGTTTTCCTCCGAGAATCGTCGCTGCATAAAAAGCACTTTTTTGGGTAGTTGGAAACTGCGATTTCCTCAAACGCCTGCGGAACGTCCACCTTGAAAAGTCCGCCGCCACGGGCCTTTTCTGTGCCTGACGTTCACCTATGACTGCGAAAGTGCCTCTCAAGGTGCACCTTAAACTGCGGTTTCAAAACCCCGGAAAGCCCCGCACTGCGGGGCTTTGAGGCCGAGAGGTGCCCAATTACGGGCACCTCTCTTTATCTTGTGCTAAAATCGAACGGCCTTCCCCGTCCAAAAATCCGGCTTAAAAAGTTCGGCTTTTCGTCCAAAAGCGTTCCCGCAAATATCGCCAAAAAGTTACCGTTGCAACGCTGTCCCCAACCACTTCTCATCCCGATTTTCAACTTCTCGCACAAATGGCCCACGTTCGCTTTCACGGGTGAAAGCGGGTACACACTCGGCTTTCGGAGAAGGATCGCACACAGCGGCTTACACGCCGAAACAGGGGGCGTTTCGGATGGGGGTGGTATCACTACTCTCGGAGCGTTCCGCACGTTCACGAACATCCCCGGGCCGGGTATCAGAACGGCAAGTTTTGCCGCTTTTGGGTCTTGGTCGGAGACGCTCCTGAAGAACGCAGAAAGCCTTCGGAGCAGCGATGCGCTTATGCGCGTCGCTGTCCCGAGGCGTCGCGGCCCCGCTGGGCTGCGTGATCTTTTCCGTTTCTGTCGAAATTGCGGCTTGTATGCCCTGCGCTCAGGGCCTTTCCGTGTGTGCGAGGCGAGGGGTGGTATCACTACCTTCAGCGCGCTTTACGTGCTGCTGAAACGCCGGACGGCCGCTTGTCAAAACGGCTCATTTGCCGTTTTCTGAGGTCAGGTGGGCGTAGTTCCCCGCACGATTCCTATTTTCTTGCGAATACACAGAATTTTCTGTTGGCAGTTCCAGTTGCAAACGCTTTTGCGTTATGGTACGATAAGTTCAGCAAATTTGAATTTATCGTCTTGTTCCATTCTTATCAAAATTCTTTTTTAACAAGGACGATGCAAACCGCGCCATCAAAGTGGTGCACGATAAGTTCTTCGGCAACGAGGACTGACCGATCGGTCTTTCCTTTTTTGAAGCAGCGTGTTATACTATGGAAAATAGTGTAACGCGCTGCTTTTTTTCAGCAGGCGGAAGGAGTTGGAAACGATGATCTATCACTGCGAGGATCACACCTGTAATTATTGGGATGAAGGCGAAAAGCTGCCGGAGCGCTGTCCGCAGTGCGGTCGGAAATTGCTGCGCGCCAACGAGGCCGATATGACCGGAGATGATTGGACGGCTTTAGGCAACACCCTTTGGGATGCAGAGGCATCGGATAAAAAGCGCATGGTGGATTGTTTTCGGAAAGCTGCATATCTCGGCAGCGCATGGGGCGTATGCAATCTGGGCATCTGCATGGAGCAGGGAAACGGCGTGGAGGCGGATCCGGTTCAGGCTTTTTGGCTTTATCAGCAGGCGGTGGAAATGGGGAGCCTAAATGCGGTGTGCTGCTTGGGCGTGTGCTATCAATACGGCATTGGCACGGCTCCGGATGCGAAACAGGCTGCCGAGTTATACTGCAAGGCGGCGGAATACGGTTCGCCCCGCGGACAGATGCTGCTCGCCCACGCCTTCCACGACGGGATCGGCGTGGAAGCCGACGCTGCCGAGGCCGTGCACTGGGTGCGCGCGGCGGCGTATCAGCGTTACGGTGAAGGTATGCACCGGCTGGGCGTATGCTATGAATACGGCGACGGCGTGGAGCAAAACTGGGAGCATGCTGTGCATTGGTTCCGCGAGGCGGCAGAGAGTGGCGTGAGCGTGGCAATGACGGATCTGGGATACTGCTATGAAAAGGGCTGCGGCGTGGAGCAGAGTTGGGAGCAGGCCTTTTCCTGGTATCGCAGAGGTGCGGAGTGCGGCGATTTGCGATCCATGCATAATCTGGGATACTGCTATGAAAAGGGCTGCGGCGTGGAGCAGAGTTGGGAGCAGGCCTTTTCCTGGTATCGCAGAGGTGCGGAGTGCGGCTATCCGGTTAGCATGAGCAATCTGGGCTTGTGCTATAAAAGGGGATATGGCGTGGAGCAGAATTGGCAGGAAGCCATAAAATGGTATGAGCAGGGCGCACAGTGTGGCGATTTGCAATCCATGCATAATCTGGCATGCTGCTACGAGCGCGGCGAAGGCGTGGAACAGAACGAAGACAGGGCGCTTTACTGGTATCGCCGCAGTGCCGAAGGCGGCAACGGCGATGCCATGTGCAATCTTGGCTGGTGCTATAAAAGGGGATATGGCGTGGAGCAGAATTGGCAGGAAGCCATAAAATGGTATGAGCAGGGCGCACAGTGTGGCGATTTGCAATCCATGCATAATCTGGCATGCTGCTACGAGCGCGGCGAAGGCGTGGAACAGAACGAAGACAGGGCGCTTTACTGGTACCGGCGGGGAGCTGAGGCAGGAAGTGTTTACTGCATGTTCTGCCTTGGCTGGAATTACCGCAATGGCGTGGGCGTGAAGCAAAATATGACGGAAGCAATCCGTTGGTATACTGCTGCCGCCGAGGGCGGAAATGCTAATGCCATGCATGCTCTCGGCTGGCATTACGACCACGGCGAAGGCGTGGAACAGGATATGAAAAAGGCAATTTGCTGGTACGAACGAGCAGCAGAGCAGAACCACCCGGCTGCCATGAATAGCCTGGGCGAATGTTATGCGATGGGACGGGGCGTGCCGCGGGATTTGGAAACGGCCATGGAATGGTATCGCCGCGCGGCGGAGCTGGGCGAAGCCATGGCGGATTACAACATGGGATGGCATTTGGAGCAGGCAGGGAAGCTGTCTGAGGCGTATGCCCATTACCGCAAAGCTGCCGATGGGAATGACGACAGCGCCTGGTGGGCGTTGGGGCGTTTTTATGAAAACGGCGTCGTCGTTGCGCAGGACGGAAAGGAAGCGCGCCGTTGCTATGAAACTGGCGAGAAATTGGGCAGTGTGAAATGCAAAATGCGCTTGGCGCGCTGCAAGCTTTTGGGTATCGGCGGCCGCAGGGCAAAGAATGCCGGTTTGGATCTATGCCGTCAGGCGTTGGAATTGGCAAAGGAGAGCAGCGAAAAAGAGGATTACGGCTATGAAGCCGAAATGAATCTTTTGCGGCGTACCATTGCGGAAAACGAATCATAAAGGACGAAAAAAGGGACGCTTCGGCGCAATGTCATGATGCCAGGGTCAAAAGTATAGGAAATTTCTGAAAATGGAATAATTCGCAGCCAACCTTACCACCCCCAAATCTATTGTGTTCAGCCATGAGCAAAACTCCAAAAAATCAGTAATTGCAATGGTTTCCGGTCATGGCTGAAGCCGGAAATCACTCATAACTGCGGCTTTAACATCATGGAGCCGCTGCCGTCCTACTGGACGTATGACCGCTTCCTGCGGCAGCTGAACAACGGTGCGTTGAAGAGGTCGTCGAGGTCGGTCTGGCTGTCGCCTCCGGCGCAATGGACTACGAGGCGCTGTTGGCGTGGGTGCGGGCGCACCGCGCTTGACCCACTTTTGACCCAGAACACGAAAAAAACGGACAGGTCTGGATGGAAACAATGGAAGATCCGCCGAGCGAGCGGCGGTAAAAAGCACAAATCGGAGCCGAAACGGCTCCGATTTGTGCTTGAGACAACCTACGGACCAGAAGGCCGGGGGTTCGAATCCCTCACGGCGTGCCAAAAAGACCCGAAACCTTACGGTTTCGGGTCTTTTTGTTTGCATAAGTTACTAATTTCGGATGCTGCTTTTTTCTGACCCAAACGCTGACCCCAACGGGAGCGGATAGTGGAAAGCATCAGACAGCACGGGAGAGGATATTGCCCATCGTCTGGGCGGCCTTGAGCTGGGCGTCGGTGGTGACGTGGGCGTAGGTGTCCAGTGTGAAACCCGCGGAGTAGTGGCCCAGCATCGAGGACACCGTTTTCACGTCCACACCGTTTTGGAGCGCGCAGCAGCAGGTCGTCGGGCCGGGCGGGGATTCCGGCCCCCAGTGCCTCTACATAGCCCCGCAGATGTACCGGCAGATCTGTGTTACCCCCAACAGGCGCAGCACGCAGTGCAGCGTTTCCGGTGGTAGACCGTGGAGTTTGTTTCGTTATACTTCCCGGCGCAGCACACGGTAGACGAAGGACATATCCAGTCCGCCGCGCACCACGTCTGCCAGCAGGTCATACTGCCGCTCCTTGTAACCGCGGGTGTCGAAGGTCGCCAGCGCGTCAAAGGACACGCCTTTTCTGGCGCACAGCGTCCGCAGGATCGTATCGGCGATGCCCGGCGCGTCAAAGATACCGTGGACGTAGCTGCCGTACACGTTTCCGCCGCCGCTGAGGGCGGGCATCTCCTGCCGGCTGCGCCCCATGTGAATCTCGTAGCCCTCGTAGGCCAGACCGTTCAGGGGGGAGAGCATCCCCTCCACGCCGCTGATGATGCCCTTCGTCTGGGCCTGCACCTTCTCGCCGCGGAATTCGGTGTCCATGTCCAGCAGCCCCATGCCGCTGATCTCCGTGACCCCGGCGGCCTCCACCTGCTCCGGGTCGGATACGGTGCGTCCCAACATCTGATAGCCGCCGCAGACGCCGAAGATCAGCGTACCGGCGTCTGCCGCTTTCAGGATGGCTGCCTCCAGACCGGACTGCCGCAGCCACCGCAGGTCGGCGATGGTACTCTTGGTACCCGGCAGCAGGATCATGTCCGGCCGATGCAGGTCGCTCACCTGATCCACATAGCGCAGCGACACGTTCTCGTAATGTTCAAAGGGACTGAAATCCGTGAAATTGGAGATACGCGGCACACGGATCACCGCGATATCCAAAAGCTTCCGCTCCGTGGAGCGGCCGAACCGCTCGGTCAGGCTGTCTTCATCGTCGATGTCCACATGGGTGTAGGGGATGACCCCCGCCACCGGGATGCCGCACAGCTCCTCCAGCGTCTTCAGCCCCGGTTCCAGAATGGCCCGGTCGCCCCGGAACTTGTTGACCACCACGCCCTTGATGCGGCGGCGCTCATCCTCCTCCAGCAGCGCCACTGTACCATAGAGCTGGGCGAATACGCCGCCCCGGTCGATGTCGCCTACCAGCAGCACCGGCGCGTCTACCAGCTTGGCAAGCCCCATGTTCACAATGTCATCCTGCTTGAGATTGATCTCCGCGGGGCTGCCCGCCCCCTCGATAACGATCACGTCGTACTCTGAGGCCAGACTGTTGTAGGCCTCCAGCACGGCGGGGATGTAGTCCCGCTTGCGGCGGAAATACTCCATGGCCTGCATATTGCCCCGCACTTGGCCGTTTACGATGACCTGACTGCCCACGTCGGTGGTGGGCTTGAGCAGGATGGGATTCATGCGGGTATCCGGCTCGATCCCGGCGGCCTCTGCCTGCACCACCTGCGCCCGGCCCATCTCACCGCCGTCCCTGGTGATGAAGGAGTTTAGCGCCATATTCTGGCTCTTGAACGGTGCCACGCGGTAGCCGTCCTGCTTCAGAACGCGGCAGAGTCCCGCCGCCAGCAGGCTCTTTCCGGCGTTGGACATGGTTCCCTGTATCATAATATTCATAGCCATAGCGATTTCTCCTTGCAGAATTGCCGGATGGCCGTTATCAACGCTTCGTTTTCCTCATGGGGCCGCACGGCGATGCGATACCACCCGTCGTCCAGCCCGCTGTAATTCTCGCAGCCCCGGATGGCGATGCCCTGCCGCAGAAGTCCCTCCCGCAAGCCCCGCGGCCCGCGGAACAGCAGGTAGTTGGCTTGGGACGGACACACCCAGAAGCCCAGCGCCGTCAGGTTATCCGTGAGCCAGCGCCGCTCCGTATGGACGAGGGATCGTGTTCTTTGCAGGAAATCCTGCTCCGTCAGCGCCGCCACACCGGCGCTCTGCGCCAGCGAGGATACGTTCCACGGCTGGGATGCACTCGCCATGCTGTGCAGCAGCGCGCTGTCGGCGCACAGGCAGTACCCCAGCCGGATGCCCGCCATGCCGTAGCTCTTGGTAAAGGCCTTCAGGATCAGCAGCTCCGGGTGCGCCGCCAAAAGGGCTTTGGCGCTGACACCGTCCTCCGTAAGGTCCAGGAAGCACTCATCCAGAAACACCCGCGCTCCCCACGCCGCACAGCCTTGCAGGATCCACTCCAGCAACGGCAGCGGCAGCAGCCGTCCGGTGGGGTTGTTGGGGGTGCAGAGGAATACCGCCTCCGGCTTTTTCTCTTCCAAAAAGGGCAGAAAGCCCTCATCCACATCGAAATTCTCCGCCTGATGCAGAAAATACGGCGTCACGCGGCAGCCCACCTGCGCCAGACCCAGCCCGTACTCGGCAAAGGTAGGCGCAGGCTCCACAGCTGTCCGGGGCCGCAGAGCGGCGCAGTAAGCGTAGATCAGGTCCGCCGCGCCGTTTCCGCAGAGGACATACGACGCCGGCACCTGCTCATGGGCTGCGATGGCCTGCACCAGCCGGCGGCAGTAGGGGTCGGAGTAGCGGTGCAGCTGGGGCAGAGCCCGGCACACCGCCTCCAAAACGCCGGGGGGCGTGCCAAGTGGGTTGGTGTTGGCGGAAAAATCCAGTGTGATACCGCCGCCGTACACGTCACCGCCATGTTGATTTTCCATTTGATACAGCATCTACGTCTCCTTTACAGCGCAAAGGGCAGCTTGACCCCGCAGCTCAAAAGCAGGGTGAGGATGGCTGTGACGGTCATCAGGTGACACACACGGGGGATGTCCTCGTGGGTGATCTCCCGCGTTGCGTCGCCGATATACTCCTTTTTGTGCAGCACGCCGTGGTACCATGCATCCCCCGCCAGACGCACGCCCAGCAGCCCCGCGCAGACGGATTCCGTCTGGGCTGAGTTGGGACTGGCGTGCTTCCGGCGGTCGCGGCGGAAGATCCGCCAGCCTGCCGCCGTATCCAGCCCCATCAGGCCGCCCGCCGTCAGCATCAGCAGGGCGGACAGCCGCGCCGGGATATAATTCACCACATCGTCCGCCTTGGCGGGTACAAGACCGATGTTCTTATAGGGCGGCTCCACATACCCCAGCATGGAGTCCATGGTGTTCACCGCCTTGTAGAAAAAGCCCAGCGGCGCGCCGCCGATGGCCAGAAACAGCAGCGGCGCCACCACGCCGTCGGAGGTGTTCTCCGCCACCGTCTCTACGGCGGCGCGGGTCACGGCGGCATCGTCAAGCCGGTCGGTGTCTCGCCCTACGATCATGGAGACGGCGCGGCGGGAGGCGGCCAGATCACCGCTCTCCAGCGCGTCATAGACCTTCATGGTCTCGTCCCGCAGGGACTTGACCGCCAAGATCTGCCAGCACATCACACTCTCCAGCGCCAGACGCAGCCACGGGCTGACCAGACCGCACAGCCACAGCAGCAGAGCCGGGACGGCGGTGGATATGATGACCACCGCGCCCCACAGAATGGCACCCGCCGCCCGCTCGCCGGCGGGCGTTTTGGGGCATATGCACCGCAGCACCCGTTCCAACACGCTGATACATTTTCCAATCAGAACTACCGGATGGGGAAAACTGTGGGGGTCGCCCACCAGAAGGTCTATGCAAAAGCCGATAACAAGTGCCGCAAGCGACCACATCATGCCGTTTCTCCTCCGCCCTGCATCGTAAAAATATAAATGGGATTCTGCCCGCTCATCAGGTGATAGCCTCCGGCCCTTCTGTCCCGCGCCGTCTGCAGCGACACCACCTCCGTCTCCGTAAAGGGAAACGCCGTCAGGCACTCCGTCAGCTCAGCCACGGACTCCAGTGAAACGGCCGTGGCCACGATGCGGACACGGGGGTTTCTTGCCAGCAGCAGCGCCACGATCTCCCGCATATTCCCGGCGCTGCCGCCGATGAATGCGTGGGTAGGCGCGGGCAAACCGGCGCAGGCCTCCGGCGCACTGCCGCAGACCACCTGTAGGTTCTCCAACGAAAACCGCTCCCGGTTCTGCCCCAGCAGCGCCGCGGCGTCCTCCCGCCGCTCCACGGCACAGACCTGTCCCCGCTTTGCCTGTAAGGCCATCTCCACCGACACCGAGCCGGTACCGGCGCCGATGTCCCAGCAGACGCTCCGCTCCGTCAGCCGCAGCTTGGAAAGGCACACCGCCCGCACCTCGCTTTTCGTCATAGGCACCACCGGCATTCCCTCCGCGCTGCGGAGGAAGGCGTCATCCGGCAGACCCGGCGTGACCACTGCGTCGGGGTGGGGATTTTCGATGAGCGCCACGCTCAGGGGCGCGTAGGCACCTTCTGCCAGCTCTGCTGCCGTGCCGCACACAATGCGCTCATCCGGGTAGCCCAGCCGCTGTCCCACAGACACGGTGACGCCGCCCAGACCGCCTGCTGTCAGTGTGCGGCACAGGTCGTTGATGCCGCGCTCACCGCCCACCAGCGCGAAGAGCCGGCCGTTTGCCCTCACCTCCGGCAGGATGTTGTGCTGCCGTCCATGGAGGCTCACCACCCGCACATCCTCGTAGGAGGTTTGCAGCCGGGCGCACAGATAGGACAGTGAGCTCAAACCTGGCAGCACCGCTGTGTCGCAGCCCTCCAGCAGAGGAAGCAGCTTTTTGGTGCCGCTGAAAAAGCCGGTGTCGCCGGACATGACCACCGCAAAGCGGCGGTATTCCCGGTGGGCACGGATAAAGTCCGCGATATCCTGCGGCGCAATGGCGTCATAGGTAGGCTGTCCCGGCCGCGCCACAGCATCCAACATCCGTTTTGCGCCAATGAGACAGTCCGCCGTCTCGATGGCTTCACTGACCTCGCGGGTCATAGCCTCCCGGCTGCCGGGGCCGATGCCGACGATCCGCACCTGCGGCCGGACGGTGCAGCCGAACCGCTTACACAGCACATCCAGCACCGCCGCAAAGGGAAGCCCCCCCCGCTGGGGCGGGCGACCAATGACCACCAGACCTGCGCCCGCCTTCCGGGCTGCGGACACCTTAGCAGGAAAGCCGCCGGCTTCGCCGCCGTCCTTGGTCACCATCCACGCGGCGTTGGCAAACCGCAGTGTGGCCAGATCCATCTCCTCGGAGAAAGGCCCCTGCATGGCGATGATATGAGAGGCTTTTAACCCCGCTGTGCGGCAGGCCTCCAGTGAGGCATCCATGGGCAGCACACGGGCGTATACCCGCTGGGTAAAATCGAGGATACCGCTATACGCCGCCAATTCCTTACTGCCGGTGGTCAGGAGGATGCTGCCCTCGGTATTCGCCAGAAACGCGGCGGCCTCGGCGGCGTTTTCCACGCACACGAGCGCCTCCTTCGGGTCACAGGACTGCCGCAGCAGGCGCAGATATTCTGTTTTCGTCTCCCGGCAGGCCGTGCAGATGCTCTCGGTGATGGAGGCGGCGTAGGGGTGGGTGGCATCGATCACCAGATCGAACCGGGTCTCTTGCAGCATCCGGATGATGTCCGCCACCGGGATGCGCCCCGCCAGAACCGTGACGTTTTCCGCCTCCGGCAGCAGCGTCTCACCGTACTCCGTTGCCACGCATACCGTGGCCTGTACCGGCTGTCCGGCGAGAAATTCCACCAGCTCCCGCCCTTCGGTGGTGCCGGCAAACACGCAGATATTACACATTTCGGTATCCTCTGGGGGTGATGAACTGTCCTGCCACCGTCTTTGCCGCGCTGTTGCCGATAAACACGGTGCAGAACATATCCACCTCCGCCTCCCGCAGCACTGCCAGCGTCAGGATGCGGCGGCTCTGCCCGTCGCGGCCGATGTTGCGGACGATGCCGCAGAGTCTGTCCTCCGGCAGACGGCGCAGCAAGATATCGCAGGCGCGCTTTACATGATCCGGTCTGCCGTGGCTGGCCGGGTTATACAGGACGATGGTCAGATCCGCCGCCGCCGCGCAGTCCAAGCGCTTTTCGATGGTCTCCCACGGTGTCAGACGGTCGCTGAGGCTGATGACCGCGAAATCATGGGTCAGCGGCGCACCTAGCACCGCCCCGCCGCTGCACGCCGCCGTCAATCCCGGCACCACCTGAATCTCAGGCTCCTGCGCCTCGCCCCTCAGCTCATAGACCAGCGCCGCCATGCCGTAGATGCCGCTGTCACCGGAGCAAACCATGGCGGCGGTCTTGCCGCTGCGCGCCAGCTCCAGCACCAGCTGGCAGCGCTCTGTCTCCCGTGTCATGGGCGTGGAGTGAAGTTCCTTGCCGGGATAGCGATCCCGCACCAGATCCACATAGACGGGGTACCCCACAATGGCGTCGCACGCCTGCAGGGCCTCGTCTGCCCGGATGGTCATATCCTCATAGCCGCCAGGGCCGATTCCCACTACAATTACCTTACCCAAAGCGCACCTCCCAATGCTCCGCCGCGACGGCGACGGTCACTCCGTCCCGCGCTGTTTTTTGTACGATCAGCTTTTCGGCATCCAGCAGCGCCGCCCGTTCACAGACATTGTCTACGCCGGTAACGGAACGGACGAAGTCGGAGGGAGTGAAGTCACCCGCCACATCCCGCAGCTGCTGCGCCGTGTAAAAATGCACCGGCCAGTTGTTTTTCTCACAGGCGGCCAGCAGACCCGGCTCGTCCTGCTTCAGGTCGATGGAACAGACGCCGCGGATAGCCGCTGTGTCCAGGCCATTTTCCGCGAACACTGTCTGCACCGCACGCACTACCGCTTCGGCAGAGATGCCCCGCCGGCAGCCTACGCCTACCCGCAACACGCGAGGGATCAGCCGCAGGGTGCGGGCAAAGGGTGTTCTGACGTGCCAGCCGATGAAAATGCCCAGAGGGCCGGTCTCCCCGGCAAACGTACCCTCCGGCAGGGGGACAGGCAGGTAAAACTGGCTACAAAGAGGCACGTCCCCCTCCAGTATCGCCGCCGATACCGCCTTGGCAAGCCCCATGTCGGAGATGACACAGCCGTGCCGGGCGGCCCATGCGTCCACGGCGAATTTTCCCCGGACGTCGGTGGCGGTGGTGACCACCGCCGTGGCGTCCAGCTTCTCCGCCAGCTTTTCCGCCAGCGCGTTGGCGCCGCCGATGTGGCCGGAGAGCAGGGGGATCACAAACTGTCCCGCCTCGTCGATGCACACCACCGCCGGGTCGGTTTTTTTGCTTTTGACATAGGGGGCGATCTCCCGCACGGCGATGCCGCAGGCCCCCACAAAGATCAGTGCGTCCATGGAGGAAAAGCACACACCATATATCGCCCTGTCCAGCGGCAGAAAGCCCGGCTCTTCAAAACGCGGCATGGTATAGCACATCCATACCTCCTCCGGCAGCGCCTCCAGTACCCGCCGCGCCGTGGCACAGCCGCCCCGGCTGTAGGCAAACAGGGCGGCTCTCATTGGGCCCCCTTGCGGAACTCCGTTGTAAAATCGGGGTGGTACAGCAGCGACCGGAGATAGTTGTCGCCCAGGCAGTTGCCCACCACGATCAACGATGTCTTGGTCAGACCGTTGCCCGTCACTGTCTCGTGGAGCGTCCCCACAGTGCAGCGGAAGATCTTCTCCTCAGGCCAAGTGGCCTTATACACCACTGCTACCGGCGTCTCGGCGGCATAGCCACCTGCCAGCAGCTCGACTTGCAGCAGTTCCGTCAGCGAGGTGCTGAGAAACAGCACCATGGTGGCCTGATGGGCCGCCAGTGAGCGGATGGACTCCCGTTCCGGCACCGGCGTGCGGCCGGGGGCGCGGGTGATGATGACGGTCTGGCTCACATCGGGCAGGGTGTACTCCGCCCGCAGAGCGGCCGCCGCGCCGCAGAAGGCGCTGACGCCGGGGCAGACATCGTAGGCGATGCCGCGTTTTTCCAGCTCGTCAAACTGCTCCCGTACTGCGCCGTAGATACTGGAATCCCCTGTGTGCAGGCGCACGGTGGTCTTGCCGGCGGCCTCCGCCTTCTCGATGAGGGCGATGACCTCTTCCAGCGTCAGCTTGGCGCTGTCGTGGATCTCGCAGCCCTCCCTGGTATAGTCCAGCAGCGCCGGATTCACCAGTGAGCCGGCGTAGATCACCACGTCGGCCTCGCCCAGCAGCTTGGCGCCCCGGACCGTAATGAGGTCGGCAGCGCCGCTGCCCGCTCCCACAAAATGTACCATTGTCAGTCCTCCTTTATCCGGCGCAGCAGTGCCGCTGCGTCCTTTGTCTCACAGAGATAGCCATATTCCTTGGAAAAGAGGATGGCTCCCGTCTCTATATCACTGCATTTATAATGCATCATGTCGTCGATGCGCCCGGCCAGACGGTGCAGCACCGCGTCATAAAGCCCCTGCTCCTGCAAAATCCGCAGGGCGTCGTCGCAGGTGGCGCAGTGGAGCATCTCCGCCGCCGCACCGCCGTGCAGCCCCTCTGCGGCGGCACAGGCCGTCAGGATGTCCATGCGACAGTCGCCGTAGCGGGAGTGGGTGTTCCACATACCGCCCGCCAGCTTTACCAGCTTGCCGATATGACCGATGAGCAGCGCCCCTCGGAAGCCCAGCTCCCGGCACATCTCCAGCGCGTCGCCGATGAAGTTGGAGGTCATCACCGCCGTGGCGGGGTCGATGCCCATGACACCCTTGATATAGTCTGCGCCGTAGTTGCCGGGGGCCAGCAGTACATAATCCGCGCCGCCCTCCCGCCGCTGCCGCAGCTCTACATGGATGGTGTCCACCAGCGCCTGCTCGCTCATAGGCTCTACGATCCCCGTGGTGCCTAAGATGGATATGCCGCCCTCAATGCCTAATCGGGGATTGAAGGTCTTTTTCGCCAGCGTCTCGCCATCGGGAGCGGAAATCACCACATACAGGCCGCCGATGTATCCGAACAGGCCGCAGACCTCCTCCACATTCTCCTGAATCATCCGGCGGGGTACGGAGTTGATGGCCGCCGCACCCACCGGCTGGTCAAGACCTGGCATGGTTACCCGACCTACACCCTGTCCGCCGTCAATGACAATGCCAACAGTCTCTGTTTTCCGCACCTCGGCATAGATCAGGGTGTCACGGGTGATATCCGGGTCATCACCGCTGTCCTTCCGGATGGCACAGCGCACACAGTTTGGGGACAGATGGATGTCCTCCACCGCCAGCGTCAGTTCCATGCCCTTGGGTGTCAGCAGGCGGATGGACTCCTTTTTACTGCCGCTCAGCAGCATCCATGCGGCGGCCTTGGCTGCCGCCGCGGCACAGGAACCGGTGGTGTAGCCCAGACGGAGTTTTTTTCCGTCCCGTATGATAAATTCCTTCATAACCTACCGCCTGATCTGGTAGAGCATGGCGTTGCAGATGGCCGCCGCCACGTTGCTGCCGCCCTTGCGGCCCCGAGCCACGATGTAGGGCGCGGCAGCGGCCTTGATGATGCGCTCCTTGCTCTCCACCACGTTCACAAAGCCCACCGGCACCCCGATGATGAGGGCGGGATGGAGCTTGCCCGCCTCCATCAGCGCCTCTAAGGAGAAAAGCGCCGTGGGAGCGTTGCCGATGGCGAAGATGCAGGGCTTGGGCAGGGCTGCCGCCCGCTCCATGGATACAAAGGCACGGGTCACACCGCGCTCCTTAGCCTCCGCCGCCACGTCCGCGTCCGACATGAAGCAGTGTACCTCTCCGCCCAGCGAGGCGAGGATCGTCTTATTGATCCCGGCCTTGGCCATCTGGGTATCGGTGACGATGTCACAGCCCGCCCGCAGGGCGGCAATGGCCTTTTGTACCGCGTGGTCGGAAAAGGCCAGATTGTCCACATAGTCAAAATCCGCCGTGGTGTGGATGACCCGTTTGATGACCAGCTCATTCTCCGGATCCAGCCGCCGGTCACCCAGCAGCTCGGTGATGATGGCGAAGCTGCGCTTCTCGATATCCATAGGCTTCATCTGTTCCGTCATAGCGTCTCCTTTCTGCAAGCCGCCAAAAAGCGCTGTGCCATGACGGGCTTGGCGTAAAAATGGAAGTGAGGGAACCCGGCGTACAGCGTATCCGTGGCATACGCACAGCGCCACTGCTTGCCGGAGGGCTTTTCCGCCAGAAAAGCGCTGCCCGGCAGGGGCGTGTCCCAATGGTGAAATTCATGCATCGGCACCTGCTCCCCGGCGCGGCACAGGAGACTGCCCTCTCGGGCCGTGGCGGTGATATAGCCGAACCGGGTCAGCTTCCCCGTGTCAAAGCAGTCCCCAGGCAGCGCACCCACCATGGCGTGGCCTGCGATGGACTCTGTCAGGTACATAAAGCCGCCGCACTCGGCGATACAGGGCATCCCCGCGTGTACGACCTCCCGAAGCTGCCCGCGCAGGGTACGGTTTTCCGCCAACTGCGCCGCGTACAGCTCCGGGTAGCCGCCGCCCAAGTACAGGCCCTGTACGCTGTCGGGGAGCCGCTCATCCGCCAGCGGGCTGAAGGGTACCAGCTCCGCACCCAGCTGCCGCAGCAGGTCGAGACTGTCCTCGTAGTAAAAGCAGAACGCCCGATCCCTGGCCACGCCGATACGCACCGGCGTTCCCGGCTCCGGCAGGGCCGGCGGGATAAAGCGCAGGGGCGGCGCAGCGTCAGCCAACTCCAGCAGCGTTGGAATGTCCAGCGTTTTTTCCGCCTCGGCCGCCAGCTTGCGCAGCTTCTCTTGCAGATCCGCCACCTCGTCCGCTGTGATGAGCCCCAAGTGGCGGCTCTCCAGCGCGCACTCCGGCAGACGGGGCAGATAGCCGCAGGCGCGGACGCCCAAACGGTTTTCCAGCTCCCGCGCCAGCGGGCCGTAGCTCATGGCGCTGCACCCGTTGAGGATGACACCACGGATGCCGCTGTCCGGCGCAAAGTGGAGAAAGCCCTCCACCGCCGCCAGGACGGAAAGGGCCGCCCCTCGGGCATTGACCACCAGCACCACGGGGCTTTGGGTCTCCCGCGCCACCTCGTAGGTACTGGCCCGGGTGGAGGTGAGGCCCAGCCCGTCATAATAGCCCATGACCCCCTCTATCACCGTGACATCGCAGCCCCGGGCGTTGCGGGCCAGAAGATAGCGCAGGGTATCGGGATCAAAGAAGAAGGCATCCAAATTGGAGCTCTTCGCGCCAATGATCCGGCTGTGAAACATGGGGTCGATATAATCAGGGCCGCATTTCGCCGCGCCTACCCGCAGGCCCCGCGATACCAGCGCCTGCAAGACGGCACAGGTGACGGTGGTCTTGCCGCAGCCGCTGTTGGTGCCGGCCAGCACCAGCCGGGGGACTTTTTGCTCCATAGCGCCCTCTCAATCCGCCACGATGGTGGCAAAATAGCTGATTTGCTCCGGCAGCTGCCGCAGGCCGGTGTAGACCTGCTCTGTCTCCAGTCCGCAGTCCGCCACCATCCCGGCATTTGCCAGCAGACCGTGGCGCTCCAGCGCCGCTGCCGCTTTGTAGATGGCCTTGCCGGATTTCATCACGACCTTTGTTCCCGGCAGCGGCAGCGCGTTGCCCAGATCCGTGCTGCCCGGCAGAATGTGGAGCGGCTCCTCCATGCGGGTCAAACTCCGTCCCAGCCGCGCCGCCACGGCGCAGAAGCTGGTGACGCCGGGACACATCACCGTCTCAAACCCATCAGCGCGGATGCGCTCCAGAATATAGTAGGCAGTGGCGTACACGGATACGTCGCCCAGATTGACCATGGCCACGTCCCGTCCTGCCGACAGCTCCGCTTCGATAGCGGCTGCCGCCATGCGGTAGCTGTCCTCCCGCACTGCCTCACTTCGCTCCATGGTAAAGTCCAGCGGCAAGATGGTCTTGCCCTGCGTATCCACCGCCCCGGCGGCGATATCCAGCGCCAGCATCCGCCCGGACTTCATCCGGGGGGCTGCCACCACAGGACAGTCCGCCAAGACCCGGCACGCCTGCCGGGTCAGCAGCTCCGGGTCGCCGGGGCCTACGCTGACGGCGTAAAAAACACCCTGTTTTTCCATGTCGCTACTCCTTACGGCACAAATTCCAGACTGTCGAAGCAGGGGTCGTACTTCCCGTGCTCCATCCGGTACAGCTTTGCAATATATGCGCGGGTGAAGATCTCCTCCGGGGTGCCGATGCGGTCGATGCGGTCGCCCGCCACACACACCACCGTGTCCGAAATGCGCTCCGCCAGCTCCAACTCATGGAGGGACAGCAGCACCGCCAGATCGTTCTCCCGCACCATGCGCTTGAGCACCGTCAAAAGCTCCAACTTGTAGCGAATATCCAGAAAGCTGGTGGGCTCGTCCAGCACGATGATCTCCGGCTCCTGACACAGCGCCCGGGCCAGCAGAATGCGCTGGCGCTGTCCGTCGCTGATGGCGGAGAAGGGGCGGTCGGCAAACTCCATGCCGCCTACCTGCGCCAGAGAGCGCTCCACGATAGCCTGATCCTCCGGCTGCAGGATGCCCAGCCGCCCCGTATAGGGATAGCGGCCGCTGCTCACCACGTCCCTGCAGGTCATCAGCTCCGGCTCCATGCGGGCCGTCATCAAAATGGCCATGCGCCGGGCGATCTCATTGCGGCTGCGCGCCTCCATGGCTTTTCCATCCAGAAACACCGTGCCGGACACCTTGGAGAGCTGGCCGATGATGGTTTTCAATATGGTGGATTTTCCAGAGCCGTTGGGGCCTATCAGCGTGACGATCCTGCCCCGCTGCACATGAAGGGCGACATCCTCGATCAGCGGCTTGCCGTGGTAGCCCACGGACAGGTCTTTTGTTTCCAGATATGCCATACTCACGCCGCCTTTCTGTGGATCATCATGTAGATGACGATAGGTGCGCCGAATACCGCCGTGACGGAGCTGATGCTCACCTCTGTGGGGGCAAAGGCGGTGCGGGCGATGAGGTCGCAAAACAGGCAGAACACGCCGCCGCCCAGGAAGCAGGCTGGGATCATGACGAGCGGCTCCGCCGATTTGAACAGGGATTTCATCAGGTGCGGCACTGCGATGCCGACAAAGGAGATGGGGCCAGCAAAGGCCGTGACGCAGGCGGACAGCACGCTGGACAGCAGGATAAGCGCCGTACGGAAGGCCCGCAGGGGGACGCCCATGTTCTGGGCGTAGACCTCGCCCAGCTGGTACGCTCGGATGGGCTTGGACAGGAAAAAGGTCAGCAGCAGTGTGACGCCGCATACACCGGCCATGGTCTTTACATTCTCCCAGCTCATGCCGGAGAAGGATCCGAGAGACCAGTTGTGCAGGTTCACGATGCTAGAATCGTCGGCGAAGGTCACGAGAAAATCCGTCAGCGCCGAGCAGATGTAGCCGATCATCACGCCGCAGACCACCAACAGGCTCATGCGCTTGACCCGCTGAGAAATCAGCAGCACGAAGCCCATGGACACCATGGCGCCCACGAACGCCGCCGCGATGAGGATGGCGGAGGAGGTGGTCTTGCCCCGGCTCAGCAGCGCCAGCATGGCCACGCACACCGTCATCTTCGCTCCGGAGGAGATACCCAGCACAAAGGGGCCGGCGATGGGGTTGTGGAAAAAGGTTTGCAGCAGATAGCCGGACAGGGACAGCGCCCCGCCCAGGATCAGCGCCGACAGAAGCCGGGGCAGACGGATCTTCATGATGATCTGGCTCTGCGTAAAGCCCACATCGCCGCCCAGCAGGATCCGCCATATCTCAGACGCGGAAAGAGAAACGCTTCCCGCGAAGATGTTCCAAATCAGAAATGTGAATAAAAGCAGGAGGAGCAGCCAAAAGCCTCCCCAGATGCGAAGTGTTCGGGTCCTCTTCATGCCGCTCCTCCTTATAATGCAATGATGTAAAAAATGCTCACTTCATCCGTGTCAGGAAGTGAAACGCCGTATCCGGCGCGTCGTTCAACGCATGGTTGACGTCCAGAATGAGGTCGCTCAGCTCCAGCGACTCCTGATAGAAGTTTTTGGTCAGGCACCACACGTTACCGCTCTTGACGGCCTTGAAGTCGGCCATCAGTGGATCCAGTGCCACCAATTCGTCCAGCGTGTGTAGCTCGCCGTCGATGATGCTGTTGTAGATCAGCACATCGGCGTCCACTGCACCGTGGTAGAAGGATTCCATCTGAATGTTGACGGTGGACTGGGCGTTGTCCTCCGCCGATTCATCGAAGGAGACATAGTCTCCGCCTGCGATGGTGACACACTTCGCTACATAGTCCGTGGACTTGCGGACGTTTACAGCGCCGCTGCTGGTGATGTAGAAAAACGCCACAGTCTTGCCGGTGGGCTGCTGCTCCAGTACGTCCGCCACGCTGTCCATCTTCTCATTAAACAGCGCCTCGGCCTCGTCCTCCTTGTCCAGCAGCGCCGCGTACAGCTTGATCCACTCCATCCGACCCAAGGGCTGGGTCTCGTAGCTGGATGTCTCCACCAGCACAGGGATACCCAGCCGCTCCAGCTGCTCCAGCACCGCCGGGGAGTGGTAGATCATGGTGTTTTCCACCGCCAGATCGCAGCCCTGCGACAGGATCAGCTCATAATCCGGTTCGGAGTACTTGCCGGCGTATACCAGCGCTCCGCTGTCCATGGCGTCCTTGGCACGCTGGATATACCAGTCCGACTGCTTTTTACCGCTGAGGGTGATGCAGTCGATGGCGTTCAGCTTGTCGAAGTAGTCCATGGCAGCGGCGGCTACCAGATAAATCTGGTCCAGCGGCTGCTGCAAAACGGTGACACCGGTAGGTACCCCGTCAGGCACAGCTGCACCCTCCGCCACCAGCAGGTATACCCGGTCGTTGTTGATGGTGATGCGCTTGTAGCTGTCCCCGGCGTACTCCACGGAGAACTGCTCCGCGTAGCGCAGGGGCATGGTACGGTCGAAGACCAGCTCGTCCCACGACACGGCGGCGGTTTGTCCGTCTGTTTTGCCGGGGGCGTCAGCCGCGCCGCAGGCGCAGAGGGACAAGACCATCAGCGCCGCCAGCAACCCGGCGAGAAAACGCCTCACTGGGCAGCCTCCACCGCCGTGGCGGACTTAAAGGTCAGGGTGTACTCGATCTCGTGGGGGGTGCTCATGGCGGTGGTGTCGCCGATGACCGTCAGCGGGGTATCCAGCGCCCGCACGGGAATCTCGAAGGTGGAACCGCCCTCGGTGGTGAGGACATCATAGCGCTGGCCGTCCACCAGCATATAGTCATACTTCTCACTGCTCCACACGATAGTGGCGGTGGCAGCGCCGTTCTCCACCTTCAGGGTGCAGGGAGTCAGCACATGGGACTTACCGGAGCCGCCCTCAAAGCCTACCTCAATGGTGTAGGTGCCGTCCGCCAATGCGATGGCGGCAGCGTCATCGCCGTTCTCCTCCTTCAGAACAGGGTTGGAGACGGACACCTTGTGGTCATACCATACGCCCTTCTTGCCGATGAGGGCCACGTCGAACTCCGTGTCCAAGGCGGGCACGGGGATGTCAAAGCCGTTGACCTCCTCGGTCAGGCCATCGGGATAGGTGACGGTATCCTTGGTGGGCTGGAGCAGCACGGCGCCGTCCTTCTGTGCGTCCTCCTTCAAACCGGGGAACAGATTGACGATGCTGGTGGAGGCCAGGCTGACGTGGATGGTCATCTGGCCATCCTTCACGGTCAGCACGCCCTTGCCGTCACAGGTCTCGTTGGCGTGGAACATACTGCTGTCGGTGTTGAAGTCGGCGGTATACACGCCGTCCGCCAGAGCGGGCTGGTCAGGCTCATCGTTGCCGGGGGCATCGGTTTGCTGCTGTCCGCAGCCTACCAGCAGCGCCGCCATCATCACAGCGGCCAGCAGAAACGAAAGAATTTTCTTCATGGTCAAGGTCCTCCTTACTTTGAAAAAGGCTCCGGGGCGATAATATACCGCCCCGGAGCCCGTTCAGTCCTTGTTACGCGATAGCGTCGATGGCAGCCTTGGTGTGTGCCACGTAGAGCGCCTGCACGTCCGCGATACGGCCCAGACCGGAGATCTGGCAGTTCACGGTGAGACCGGCGGCCTCAAACATGGTCTTCCAGGAATCCTCGTCCGCACCGGCCATGTCGTTGTTGGCGTGGTCGCCCGCCACGACCATCAGGGGACGCAGCACCACGGTGGTGTAACCGGCTTCCTTGACAGCTGCGATCACGGCCTCGCAGGAGGTATTCTCAGGCTCGCCCTCCACGGTGCCGATGAACACGTTCTCATAGCCCAGCTTGTCCATCTGGGTGGCCATCTGGCTGTAAGTGACCTTCGCCACATGCGCCGTACCGTGACCCATCAGCACATAAGCCACACCGGCCTCCTTGGCGGCGGCGGTGGACTCGTAACCGCTCTCGCTCAGAGCAGCGGCGACGACGGCCTTGGCAACGGCTTCCTTATCGGTGTTGATGACGGTGGCGTCGCTTCCCACCTCACCCAGCATGGGCTCGGCGATCTCAACGGACTCGAACTTGTCACGAACCTTGTCAATGGCGGCGCACATCTCGTCGTACTCAGCACCGTGCATCAGATGGGTGGGCTGCACCACCAGCTGCTTCACGCCGTTGGCGACAGCGCGCTCCAGAGCCTGCTCCATGTTGTCGATCTTCTCGCCGTCACGGGCCTGGATGTGGTTGATGATGATCTGAGCGGTGAAGGCGCGGCGCACGGACCAATCGGGGTTGGCCTCCTGCAGGGCATCCTCGATGCTCTTGATGTCGGCTACGCGGCTGTCGTTGAAGGAGGTGCCGAAGGACACCACCAGCAGCTCCTTCTCGCCGATCTCGTCCTGGTTGCGGGGATCGTCCTTGGACGCGTCACCGGTGTCCAGACCGAAGTAGTCGGGGCTGGCTTCCTCACCCTCCACCAGTGCCTTCTGGGCATCGGTCAGGGCGTCCCAAGCGGCCTTGGCGGCCTCGCACTGGGCATCGGTCTCCTCGGTGCGCTCCTGCACGTAGATGGCGTCAATGAGGGCGGCGACCTTATCGGCGGCGGCCTTGTCGGTCTCCTCGGTGTTCACGTCGTTGTTGTCCTTGTTGCCGGCATTGTCCTTGTTGCCGCAGGCGGTCAGCATGCTCATCAGCATCACAGCCGCCATCAGAAAGGCAAGTGCTTTCTTCATGGTTGATCTACCTCTTTCCAAATATTTGTTCTGAAAGAAATATAAAAGCGGCTGTGTCTCATACAGCCGCCCTCGGTGCTTCTTACTACATATACACCCGTGCGGCGCTCCGCGACGGATCATAAGTTCGTAGGAAAACCAACCTGTTGGCAGCAGGCTTGAGATTCCACACAGAGGCAGGTCTCCTGACTTCGTTCATCACGGCGTTGCCCTTCCCGGTTTCCCAGTGGTTTGCAAGACCGCTCCCGTACACAGTGACTGCATCGCTCCGGATTCACACCGGATTCCCTTTTCATCTGCTTTTTGGCAGACACCTCTGTGCTACAACTTTATATTTTTCCAGACAGTGGGATTATATCACATTTTGTCGAATTGTCAATCCATTCTGATGGCGGGCTACCTAAAATCTGATGTGAGATTTTTTATTTTAAGCGTTTTAAGACCTGCGGTTGCTTTAAAACCTTTTTATCCATGATAAAAGCTCCTTGTTCTTCGTTTTGCCCGCTCTATTCTAATACATAAACCCGGCTTCAAATCAAGTTATTTTTTCATGATCGGAAAAGCGAAATGCCGCGTGCCCCATAGGCACACGGCATTCCACTTTTCAGGAGAGAAAGTACCCCGTTTGCAAGGGTACGGAACCACAGGGCCTGGCGGAGCCCGGTGGGATCGGAAGCAAAGTTACTCCACGCCAAACAGCAGATCGCCGTAGGTGGGGAACGGCCAGCAGCCCTCGGCCGTGCGCTGCTCGGCCTCGTCACAGGGGGCGCGCAGCGCCGCCATCTTGGGCAGCAGCACGTCGCGGACCATGTTGGCGCTCTCGGTCACATCATCGATCTTATGGAAAGTGGCCAGCGCGGCAGCCAGGTCCTCCACGGCAGCGTCGATGTCCTCTACCAGATCGGACAGGCGCGTGACAAGCGTCGTCTCATAGATGCCGGACACCACCGGCGCGATGGACTTCTTTACGGCGATATCCTGCGCCAGCTTAGAGGAGAACTTCTCCACGGCGGGCAGGATCTGACGGCGGGCCATATCCACCATCGTTTCGGCCTCGATATTGACGATCTTGCGGTAGTTGTCCAGCGTGATCTCATAGCGGGAGCGTATCTCCGCCTCGGACATGACCTTCAGGGACGTGAGCATTTTTACGTTCTTCTCGTGCAGCAGATAGGGCATAGCGTCCGGCGTGGTACGCAGGTTCAACAGGCCGCGGACCTCGGTAGCCTCCTTGATCCAGGCATCGTCATAGCCGTTGCCGTTGAAAATGATACGTTTGTGGTCCTTGATGGTCTGCCGGATCAGACTATGCAGTGTTGCGTCAAAGTCCTTGGCCTTCTCCAGCTTGTCCGCATACTGACGCAGAGACTCCGCCACGGCGGCGTTGAGCATGATGTTGCAGCAGGCAATGGAGTTGGCGGAGCCCAGCATACGGAACTCGAACTTATTGCCGGTGAACGCAAAGGGCGACGTCCGGTTCCGGTCGGTAGTATCACGCAGGAACTTGGGCAGCACATGGGCTCCCAGCTTCATCACGGTCTTTTCCGTGCCGCTGTACGGCTCATCTTTCTCGATGGCATCCAGAATAGCCGTCAGCTCATCGCCCAGAAAGATGGATACCACCGCGGGCGGCGCCTCGTTGGCGCCCAGACGGTGATCATTGCCGGCGGTGGCCACAGAGATGCGCAGCAGGTCCTGATAGTCATCCACCGCCTGAATAACGGCACACAGGAACAGCAGGAACTGGGCGTTTTCGTGGGGTGTCTCACCGGGAGTCAGCAGGTTCACACCGGTATCCGTGGCCATAGACCAGTTGTTGTGCTTGCCGGAGCCATTGACACCGTCAAATGGCTTTTCATGCAGCAGACAGACCAGCCCGTGGCGGGCAGCCACCTTCTGCATGATCTCCATGGTCAGCTGGTTGTGATCGGTGGCGATATTTGTGGTGGTGTAGATGGGCGCCAGCTCATGCTGGGCCGGGGCCACCTCATTGTGCTCCGTCTTGGCCAGAATACCCAGCTTCCAGAGCTCCTCATTCAAATCGGCCATATACTCCGCCACACGAGGCTTGATAGCGCCGAAGTAATGGTCATCCATCTCCTGACCCTTGGGGGGTCTGGCACCGAACAGCGTGCGGCCGCAGAAAATCAGGTCCTTGCGCTTGCGGTACATGGCGCGGTCCACCAGGAAATACTCCTGCTCGGGGCCGACAGAGGTGCGAACACATTTGACATCCGTGTTGCCAAACAGCTTCAGGACACGCATGGCCTGCTTGTTCAGGGCCTGCATGGAGCGCAGCAGCGGGGTTTTTTTATCCAGCGCCTCGCCACCGTAGGAGCAGAACGCCGTGGGGATACACAGTGCCTTGTCCTTGATAAAAGCGTAAGAGGTAGGATCCCAGGCAGTGTAGCCCCGAGCCTCGAAGGTAGCACGCAGGCCGCCGGAGGGAAAGCTGGAGGCATCCGGCTCACCCTGGATCAACTCTTTACCGGAGAACTCCATGATGACGCCGCCATCCGGCGAGGGGGTAATAAAGCTGTCGTGCTTCTCGGCGGTAATGCCGGTCAGCGGCTGGAACCAATGGGTAAAGTGGGTCGCGCCGTGCTCGATGGCCCAATCCTTCATGGCATCCGCCACCACATTCGCTACCTGGTTGTCCAGGCTTCCGCCCTCGTCAATGGTCTTCTTCAGGGAAATATAGACGTCATGGGGAAGGCGTGCTTTCATCTGTCGGTCGTCAAATACCAGTGTGCCGAAAATGTCCGATACGGTTTTCATGTGTTCCACCCCGATCTTTTGTAGATTTGGAAAATAGAAAAAGGCGTCAGGAAGCCCGCAGCTTCAAGACGCCTTTGCCTTTGATGTGCGAAATTATAGGCGGTTGTGACGGATTTGTCAATCAGCTTTTTACACAATTTTTGGCGTTTTATTCATTGACTTTATGCACATCTGATGCTATAATGCCGAACCATGATGAGCAAAGGCGTTCATCCGAGCAGGACATTTGTCCCTGCCGGATGGGCGTTTTTTGCTTTCCGGGGCGGCTTTTCAGCGGATCACTCCGTGGAACGGCTGGAACCTACGGAAGCACATAAAGAAAGGGTGAGAAACTATGAAGCTGGAGGGACAGGTACGTATCCCATCCGGGTGCGCCATTTCGGCGGTCATTTCCCGGGAGGGGCGGCGCATGACCGGTGAGGACATCATCAGGAGCATGGTCCCCATGCATGATCGGTCCAACGGTCTGGGAGGCGGCTTCGCCGCCTACGGCATCTACCCGGAACACCGGGAGGAATACGCCTTCCACATCTTTTTTGATGATAACACCACCCGGCGGGAGTGCGAGGCTATGCTGAAGGAGGGCTTTGAGCTCGTAGACGCGGAGCTGATCCCCATCCGCATCATCCCGGAGATCACGGACATTCCCCACATCTGGCGGTACTTTGTGCGGCCCCTTAATTCGGTGCTGGCACGCCTGCAGCTGGATGAAAAGGAGTTCGTGGCACGGACGGTGATGGATATCAACACCAAGCTGAAGGGCGCATACGTGTTCTCCAGTGGAAAGAACATGGGGACCTTCAAGGCCGTAGGATATCCCGAGGATGTGGGACGCTTCTACCGGCTGGAGGAATATGAGGGATACAGCTGGACGGCCCATGGGCGCTATCCCACCAATACCCCCGGCTGGTGGGGCGGCGCGCACCCCTTTTCCCTGCTGGACTGGTCCATCGTCCACAACGGAGAGATATCCTCCTACGACGCCAATCGGCGCTGTATTGAGATGTATGGCTACAAATGCAATCTGCAGACAGATACGGAGGTCATCACCTACATCGCCGACTATCTGCTGCGGCGGCAGGGGCTGACACTGGAGGAGATGGCATCGGTGATCGCGGCGCCCTTCTGGAGTACCATACGCACCAGAGAGCCGGCCGCGGCACGGCAGCTGACCTATCTGCGGACCATATACCCCAGCCTGCTCATCACCGGACCATTCTCCATCATTCTTGGGTTCAACGGCGGACTGATGGCGCTGAACGACCGACTGAAGCTGCGCTCCATGGTAACGGCTGAGAAGGACGACAAGGTATTTATCGCCAGCGAGGAGGCCGCCATACGGGTCATGGCCCCGGATGCGGAGAACCTGTATGCGCCCATGGGCGGCGAGCCGTTTATCGTGAAAGTGAAAGAAGGTGCCTATTGATGGCTCTTGACTACATCATACCGGAATTTGAAGTGGTACGAAACGACGCACGGTGCACCTGCTGCCGTATCTGCGAATCCCAGTGCGCCAACGGCGTGCATACCTATAACGCGGATGGAAAGGTCATGGTCAGCGACGAGAGCAAGTGCGTCAACTGTCAGCGCTGTGTGTCCTTCTGTCCCACCCACGCCATTAAGATCGTAAAAAGAGACAACTGCCTGCGTGAAAACGCAAACTGGTCCTGCGCCACCATTAAGGAGATATACAAGCAGGCGTCCACCGGCGGCGTGCTGCTGAGCTCCATGGGCAACCCCCAGCCCCTGCCGGTGTATTGGGACCGCATCCTCATCAACGCCTCACAGGTGACGAACCCACCCATCGACCCCCTGCGGGAGCCCATGGAGACGCGGGTATTCCTGGGCAAGAAGCCGGAGACCGTCCGGCGGAACGGGGACGGCAGCCTGTGCACCGAGGTACCGCCGCAGTTGGAGCTGTCGGTGCCCATTCTGTTTTCGGCTATGAGCTATGGCTCCATCAGCTACAACGCCCATGCGGCGCTGGCCAAGGCTGCCCGGGAGCTGGGCATCTGCTACAACACCGGCGAGGGCGGACTGCACCGGGATTTCTATCCCTACTGCGCCAACACCATCGTACAGGTGGCCTCCGGCCGCTTCGGCGTCGATGAGACATACCTGAACACCGGCGCGGCCATCGAGATCAAAATGGGCCAGGGCGCCAAACCCGGTATCGGCGGACATCTGCCTGGCGCAAAGATCGTGGGCGACGTGTCCAAGACCCGGATGATACCAGAGGGCGCGGATGCCATCTCCCCTGCTCCGCACCACGACATTTACTCCATTGAGGACCTACGGCAACTGGTGTACTCTCTAAAGGAAGCCACGGCGTACAAAAAGCCGATCATCGTCAAGGTGGCGGCGGTACACAACATCGCCGCCATCGCCAGCGGCATCGCCCGCAGCGGTGCGGATATCATCGCCATCGACGGCTTCCGCGGCGGCACCGGCGCGGCGCCCACCCGAATACGGGACAATGTGGGTATTCCCATTGAGCTGGCGCTGGCAGCGGTGGACCAGCGGCTGCGGGACGAGGGCATACGCAGCAGCGTATCCCTGATCGCCGGAGGCAGCATACGCTCCGCTGCCGACGTGGTCAAGGCCATTGCTCTGGGCGCGGATGCCTGTTACATTGCCACCGCGGCACTGCTGGCCATGGGGTGCCACTTGTGCCGTTCCTGCCAGACAGGTCGGTGCTGCTGGGGTATCGCCACACAGCGTCCGGAGCTGGTGAAGCGTCTGGACCCCGAGGAGGCTGCGGCGCGGCTGGTAAACCTGGTAACCGCCTGGAAGCATGAGATCAAGGAGATGATGGGCGGTATGGGCATCAACTCCATCGAGGCGCTGCGGGGCAACCGGGTCATGCTGCGGGGTATTCACCTGAACGAAAAAGAACTGGAAATTCTGGGAATTGCCCACGCCGGTGAATAAGGTCTGTCGAAAAAGCGATATTTATAGGAAAAATAATGGAAAACCCTCGAAAGGAGTGGTACAATATGGACTTCATAGAGACAAGTGGTCTGTCCTTCTCTCAACTGAACGAAACGATACGCCACGCCGGGAAGGAATGCCGTATCTGTGCCTGCCAGGGCCAGCGGTTCATCGCCGCCGGTATGAGCAGCAAACGGCTGGAGATCGACGGCATCCCCGGCAATGCGCTGGGCGCCTATCTGGGCGGCGGTTCTATTACCGTAAACGGCAATGCACAGGACGCGGTGGGCGACACCATGAGTGCCGGACGCATCGTGATCCACGGCAGCACCGGCGACGCTGCGGGGTACGCCATGCGGGGCGGTGAGATATTTATCCGGGACAATGCGGGCTACCGCGCCGGGATACACATGAAAGCCTATAAGCAGCATAAGCCGGTGATCGTTATCGGCGGGCGGGCCGGCAGCTTTCTGGGCGAATACCAGGCCGGCGGGCTGATTTTGGTGCTGGGCCTGCACACCGACGGCCGGACGATAGTACACTTCTTCCCGTGCACGGGAATGCACGGCGGAAAGATGGTTTTCCGCGGTGACGTGAGCAGCATACGGTTTCCGGATCAGGTCACGCTGCACAACGCCACGGCGGAAGATATGGCGGAGATCGCACCCTATGTGCGGGAGTACTGCCGTCTGTTTGACCGTGACGCGGAGGCGATGCTCCACGACAACTATACCGTTATCACACCGGACAGCAAAAACCCCTATCAGCAGATGTATGTAGCCAACTGAGAAAGGCAGGAGCACGATGGAGTACACAGTGGATGAGATCAGGCAGTTTACGGCGGAGGAGGATGTAAAATTCCTGCGTCTGGCCTTCTGCGATATTTTCGGCAGCCAGAAAAATATATCTATTTTGCCGGATGAGCTGGACCGGGCCTTCAGCTACGGCATCGCTTTCGATGCCTCCGCTGTGCCCGGCTTCGGCGACGAGGTCCACTCGGACCTGTTCCTGCATCCGGACAGCAGCACCCTCTGTATGCTGCCCTGGCGGCCGGATCACGGCCGAGTGGCGCGGATGTTCTGCCACGTGCTGCGGCCCGATGGCGCCGCCTTCGAGGCCGACTGCCGCGCGCTGCTGCGTCAGGCGGTGGCGGACGCGGAAGCGCTGGGTATCTACTTCTCCTTCGGCACGGAGATGGAGTTCTATCTCTTCCGCCGGGACGAAAACGGTGAAGCGACCCACATTCCCTACGACAACGCAGGATACATGGACATCGCGCCGGAGGACAAGGGCGAGAATGTGCGGCGGGAGATCTGCCTGACGCTGGAGCAGATGGGGATACGACCGGAGTGCTCTCACCATGAGCAGGGCCCCGGGCAAAACGAGATCGACTTTCGCTATTCCGATCCCTTGACGGCGGCGGATAACGCCGTGACCTTTAAGGCTGTCGTCAATTCCGTGGCGGTGCGAAACGGCCTGGCAGCCGACTTCTCTCCCAAGCCGCTGATGGGACAGCCGGGCAACGGGATGCACATCAACATCTCCGCCAAGAGCCGCGACGGCGCAGAGGTAATGCCGCAGATCATCGCCGGTATTCTGGCCCATATTGCCGAGATGACGGTGTTTCTGAACACGCGGGAGGAGTCGTATCACCGCTTTGGCAGCAGCAAAGCACCGCGGTATATCTCCTGGTCCAGCGAAAACCGCAGTCAGCTGATACGCATCCCTGCCGCGCAGGGCGAGTACCGCCGCGCGGAGCTGCGCTCTCCCGATCCGCTGTGCAGCCCGTATCTGGCCTTTACGTTGCTGATCCGCGCCGGCCTGGACGGTGTAATGCGGCAGCTGGTGCTGCCGGAAGCCGCGGATGTGAATTTCTACACGGCGGCTAACGACGTAAAGGCACGTTTCCACACGCTGCCGGAGACTCTGGAGGACGCCAGATCACTGGCTGCATCCAGCGCATTTATCGCAGAGCACTTACCCAAGACCATTATACAGCAGTACACCCACTGAGCCGGTCTGCTTTGGAGAGGAGGGACGCATATGGAGGACAGCCACCGGACGTACAGCGTGCTGGTGGTCGCCGCTGCGGCCAAGTTCCATATGTCCCTGCGTGAAATGCTGCCGGAGGATCGGTACGACCCGGTGTGTGCCGCAGGCAGCGTGTCTGAGGCACGGCGTGCCCTGCTGGAGAGGCCTTTTGACATCGTGGTCATCAGTACGCCGCTGCCGGATGAATTCGGCACGAAGCTGGCGCTGCATATCATCGACAAATCCAGCGCCGGTGTGCTGCTGCTGGTGAAGGCGGAACACTATCCGGATCTGGCGGCACGGCTGGCTCCTCAAGGCATCCTGCTGCTGCAAAAGCCCACCACGCCGCCGCTGCTGCTGCAATCCATGCAGCTGCTGTGCGGCACACGGGAGCGCCTGCGGCGTATGGAAGAAAAGACTGCCACCATTGAGGAACGCATGGCGGAGATACGGCTGGTGAACCGGGCCAAATGGGCACTGATCGACAAGCAGGGCATGACGGAGCAGGAGGCCCACCGCTACATTGAAAAACAGGCCATGGACCGGTGCGTTACGCGCCGGACAGTAGCGGAGGAGATATTGGCAGAGTGAAATAAGCGCGCTCCTTTGACAAACAGTGTAAGGTCTGCTATGATGGCGTAAACCGTTTGAAAGGAGCACACTATGGAAAAGTTTATTCCTTATGAAAAACTCTCGAAAAAAGAGAAGCACCGGCGTGACGCTATGCAGCGGGGCACCTGGGGCGTGCTGAACCCCGTTACACGCAAAAGTCCAAACCCCAAAGCTTACAACAGGAAAAAGACACGGAAATGGATGGAGGATCCATATACCGTGTCTTTTTTTATATGCAGAAAAGATATCCCCCGGCCGCTGGCCGGGGGATATCAAAGGAATGACAGCTTACTTCATGAAGGTGCCGTCCATCATCTGCTGCAGATAGGCGTTATACTTCTCCACCTTCTCAGCGGGAACCAGCTCGGTATTGATGGCACCGGCGGACAGGGCACCGTTCTCCAGCGTACCGAAGATGGTGTTGCCGCCGAAGGTACCGGCCACAACAGCCTCCATGCAGACACCGATCATAGCGGCGTTATCGGTGACCTGGGAGCAAATGATGCAGGGGTTCTGACCCAGGATATCGGCAGGCTGGCCGATGTCGTAGATCTTGATGGCGCCGGCCTTCTCATTGGCGGCGTCGATAGCCTCACGGGCACCGGAGTCAACGGCGGAAGCATCGCCGAAGAACACGTCAGCGCCCTGGGAGATCAGCTCAGTGGCGAACTCCTTGCCCTTAGGGGCATCGGAGAAGGAGTTGGCATAGGGAACAGCCAGCAGCTCAACGGTCTTGCCCTCCTGCTCGCCAACATACTTGGCAGCAGCCTCGAAGCCCGCGATCTTGCCCTTGGTGGTATCCAGCTCCATACCGCCGATGAAGCCCAGTTTGCCGGACTCGGTCATCAGACCGGCCAGAGCGCCGGCGATCCAGCCGATCTGCTCAGCGTTGGGCAGCAGAGACGCGACATTGCCGTTAGCGGCCTTTTCGGGGGTGGACTCAGCGCCGTTCAGCAGAGCGAAGGCGATGTCGGGATACTCCTCAGCAGCCTGCAGGACCGCATCGGTGTACTGGTTGCCGGGCGCATAGATCATGTCGTAGCCCAGGTTGCAGAAGGCAACGATGGTCTCGTAATACTGATCCTGGGAGATAGAGTCGGTGACGTCGTAGGTCCAGCCCTTGTCCTCAGCAGCCTTGACCATGGCGTTGTAGCAGGCAGCGCCCCAACCGCCGTCGTTGATGCTGGAGTCGCAGATCATGGCGACCTTGTAGGTCTTCTCGCCATCACCGGCGCCGTCCGTCTTGGTGTCGTCCTTCTTCTCGCCGCAGGCGACGAGGGCCAGCGTCATAGCGAGCGCCAGCAGCAGTGCAAGAAACTTTTTCATGGTTTTCCTCCTTGTTTTTTGTGACTTGCTCTTTGTTCTATAACAACGTCCTTGCGGACATCATTACCGTCATGTCACCGCTGTTCGCGGCGATAGGGCTGTCCATTGGCCTTGGGTCCCGCCTGCTTCGTACCGATGACGGAGAGGACGACCACGGTGGCCACATAGGGGATCATCTGGAAGAACTGGTACGGGATGGCGATGCCGGAGACCTGAAGCCGGATCTGCAGCGCATCGCAGAAGCCGAAGAACAGGCAGGCCAGCAGGATGCCGCCGGCACTCCAGCGGCCAAAGATCACGGCAGCCAGGGCGATGAAGCCGCGGCCGGCCACGATACCGTCGGTGTAGGTACTGGAATAGCAGGTGGTCAGGTACGCGCCGCCCAGTCCGGCCAGCGCACCGCAGATCATGCAGGCCAGATACTTCACGCCGATGACATTGATGCCCAGCGTAGCGGCCGCCTGCGGATGCTCTCCCACGGATTTATAGCTCAATCCCGCACGGGTACGGTTGAAGAAAATGGAGGTGAACACCACCAACAGCAGCGTCAGATAGACCATGGGACTCTGATCAAACAGCAGTGGCCCGATGACCGGGATGTCCTTCAGGCCGGGAATAGCAATGCTGGGCATGGTAATGATCTGCTTCAGGTCTGAACCGGTACCGAACACGATGCGGTAGATAAACGACGCCAGCGCCGGAGCGAATATGTTGATGGCCATGCCATAGACCGTATGGTCCGCGCAGAGGGTGACGGTGGAAAAGGCGTAGATCATATTGACCAGCAGGCCCGCCAACGCACCGCACAGCAGACCGATCCAGTTGGAGCCGGTAATGTAGCACATCAGAAAGCCCACCAGCGCGCCGATGGCCGCCAGGCCCTCCAGGCCGATATTCACCATGCCGGCCCGCTGGCCGTACAACTCGGCCAGTGAGATAAGCAACAGAGGGATGGCAAGCCGAACCGTTGCCAACAGTAAGCTGGAGATCCAATCCATTACTTGTCACCCGCCTTTCTCTTGGAGAACACGCGATCCTTCCACGCCTGGAATTCAGGCAGCTTGGTCAGCGCCATACCGGCCACGGAGAACACGATGACCAACGCCTGGATGATATCGGAAACGCTGGTGGGAACACCGGTGGCCGCCTGCATAGTGGTGGAACCCACACGCAGCACAGCAAAGAACAATGCCACCACCATCGTCGCGATGGGGTGCAGCTGGCCGATCAGTGCCATAGCCACACCGTCAAAACCGTAGCCCGCCCCGAAGCCGTTGATCAGCCGGAACTGGGTACCCAGCAGCTCTGCGCCGCCGCCCAGGCCGGCAATGGCCCCGGAGATAATGAAGCTGGTCAGCATACAGCGCTTCACATGGATACCATTAAAGCGGCTGGCGGTCATGTTATAGCCCACCGCCCGCAGCTTGAAGCCGCCGCTGGTCCAGAACAGCACGTAATACAGCACCAGGCCCACCACCACGGCGATGACAAAGCCCCAGGTAAAGCGCATTCCGGTGATTACACGGGGCAGCTTCACCAGGTCATCCACCGCAGGGGTCTGTGGTACGCTGGCGTCGCGGATCCAGCTGGTGTACAGCACGCCCATAAACAAGGTAGCTACATAGTTGAGCATGATGGAGATGATCATCTCGTTCTGGCCGCGGCCGATCTTCAGCAGGCCGGGAATCATGCCCCAGATACCGCCGGCCAGCGTACCGGCCAGCAGCGCCAGCAGCACACCGGCAAAGCCGGTAACGCCGGAGAAATACGCCGTAACGAATGCGGCGATGGAACCCATGAGGAACTGGCCTTCACCGCCCAGGTTGAACACACCGCACTTGTACGCGAAGCAGGCACACAGGGAGGTGAACATCAGAGGCGTGGCCTTGGTAAGTGTCGTGCCAATATTGGCCTTGGAGCCGAAAGCTCCCTGGAAGAGGTACTTCACCGCGTCAAAGGGATTGGCACCCAGCGCCGCCATGATGATACCGCCGATCACAAAGGCCAGGATAATGGACAGCAGCGGGACAACGAAGCTGCCCAGAGAACGTTTTAACTTTTCCATATCGCAGCTCCTCCCCTCACTTGCCCGTCATGGCGAGGCTGACCTCCTCGATGGGCGGGTTCTTCCCGGAGAATTCGCCCATGATCTGCCCCTCAAAGCAGACCAGGATGCGGTCGGACATCTCCAATATCTCATCGAAGTCTGCGCTGATCAGCAGGATCCCTACACCGCGCTCACGGGCAGCGATCATCTGCTCGTGAACAAAGCTGGCCGCGCCGATATCCAGGCCGCGGGTGGGATGCGCCATCACCAGCAGGGACGGCTGGGATTCCAGCTCACGGGCCAGGATGACCTTCTGCTGGTTGCCACCGGACAGGCTGCGGACCGTCTGCCCCACAGAGGTGCAGCGCACGTCGTACTTCTGCACCATCTCCTCGGCATAGTCGTGAATGGCACGTTTGTTCAGCCGCAGGCCCTTTCCCCGGCTGAACCTGGGAGAATCGGTCTCCTTGAGCACCAAATTCTCCGCAATGGACATATCTCCCACCAGGCCCTGCGCGTTGCGGTCCTCAGGAACGTGGGAAACGCCGTCTGTAATGAAAGAATGGGGGTCGAAGACCGCTACGCTCCTATCCTTCAGGTATATCTTGCCGCCTTGAGGCGCGATAACGCCGGTGATCAGCTGCGCCAGCTGGGTCTGACCATTGCCGTCCACGCCGGCGATTCCTACGATCTCACCGCTGCGGATCTGCAGGGTCATATCGTTGACACCGCTGTGCTTATGTTCCTTGTCATAGTCCACATGGTCCAGAGACGCCACGACCTCAGCGCCGGAGGCATCCACCTTCTCGTACTGTGACTCGGTCAGTTCCTTACCGATCATCATATTGGCCAGTTTCTGACCATCGGTATCAGCGCGGGCCACGGTGCCCACCACCTCGCCCAGACGCAGGACGGTGATGCGGTCAGAGATATGCAGGACCTCGCGCATTTTGTGGCTGATGAAGATAATACTCTTCCCTTCGCCGATAAGCTTCTGCATAATGGCAAACAAACCCTCGACCTCGATATCGGTCAGTGCGGCAGAGGGTTCGTCCAGGATCAGCAGCTCCGCACCGTGGTACAGCGCCTTCAGTATCTCGGTGCGTTGCTGTTCGCCCACGGATATCTCGGTGATAAGCTTGTCCAGCTGCACGTCCAGGCCGTACTTGGCAGACAGCTCCTCGATCTCCTTGCGGCGAGCCGCCCGGTCGATAAACAGGCCCTTGGCGTGCTTGTCGCCCAGGATGATATTTTCAAAGACAGTCATTGCCTCCACCAGCATAAAGTGCTGGTGCACCATGCCGATTCCCAGCTTGACTGCCTGGCTGGGGGACTCGATCCGCACCTCTTTGCCATTGAGGAATATCTTTCCCTCCGTGGGCTGATAAAGGCCGATGAGAATGTTCATCAACGTGGACTTACCGGCACCGTTCTCACCCAGCAGGGTCAGTACCTCGCCGCGGTTGACGGTCAGGCTGATATCCTTGTTGGCGTAAAAATCACCAAACCGCTTGCTGATATGCTCCATACGCAGCAGCTCGCTCAAGTTCCCTCACTTCCCTTCGTTCGTGTGTTTGCAGAAGTTCTCATTTTCCACTTGGAAAATGACAACAGACCACGGTCTGTTCTCAAATATTAAATCGGGAGTAGTATACCATATCTGTCGGATTTTGGGAAGAATTTTTTTGTAAAACTCCTACATTTTTTTAGCGTTTTTTATCTATTGCACCGGTACCGTTCCCATAGTATAATCAAACGCAACAAAGCGAAAGAAGGTGTTGCATATGATACATATCCGCCCCGTAGTCTCTGATGACGCCCCGGCGCTGCTGGATATCTATGCGCCCTATGTCATCGAAACCGCCATCACATTTGAGTATGAAGTGCCCACGCTGGATGACTTCCGCCAGCGTATTAAAAACACACTGCACACGCATCCTTACCTGGTCATAGAACGCGATGGCGAGATCGTGGGCTATGCCTACACCGGACAGTTGGGCAGCCGCGCAGCCTACGCCTGGGCGGCGGAAACCAGCATCTATCTGCGGCAGGACTGCCGTCGCGGTGGTTTGGGCACCCGGCTGTACCACGCGCTGGAGGACGCCTCCCGCGCTCAGAATGTACAGGTGCTGTACGCCTGCATCGCCGCACCTGTTTCGGACGGCGACCCCCACCTGACTCGTGCCAGCATTGATTTCCATACCCGGCGCGGCTACGAAATCGTGGGCACCTTCCACCGCTGCGGATACAAGTTTGGCACCTGGTACGACGTGGTCTGGATGGAAAAACGCCTGTCCGATGCCGCTGTCCCTGCGTCGGTGACGCCGTTTTCCGCTTTTGTGAAATAAAGTATTGCTGTAATGCATATTCGCTTTACATCCGTTGATAGCCAATAAGTTTTGAAAGAGCAACAAGCGCTTGCTTGCCGATTTCCCCCTTCCCGGCTATGCTGGAGATACTGCCAGAGCTATGGCGCTGGAGAGGAGTAAAAAAGCAGGACGGCACCGGGAGGGTGCCGTCCTGCTTTTCTGTCATTGAAAATATTGACGCATTTTCGCATCTAATCTAAGGTCAATGCTTTACTCACTAAATTGATACATAGACTTCCTGCTCCCCAATATATTCATCCGCTGCTCTCCACCGAACTTTTGATGCACATATTGTAGTTCCTGTGTAGCTTTCTATATCCTTTTCTGATAGCCCTCCGCAATCACACCAATATATGCAATCTTCTTTTATGATCATAGATGCATCAAGTATCTCACAGGTATAGTTTTCGCCATTGGGGAATAGCTTTAAATACTTTAGCCCCGCAAATTGCATTTCAATAGCAGATGGATCTTCAAACTGCCGTTGAATGATCACGCACAATATTCTTTGGCTATTAACCGGCGACATACTTAATTTTTCATTCACATACGCACCGCTAATGTATTTGATCTCTTTCACACAACTGTCATGAAACCCACACATAATATTCATAAAGCTATCTAAATCTTTTTTGCATACAATTTCATTCCACATACATTCTCTCCTTCAGCCATGAGCAATCGGTGCAATGCTAAAATCAGGCCGTAAGCTCTCGTCTTTAATAGATTACCAGTGCAGATAGACTTTGTCAACGAAAAGCAAAGAACCACGACGGGTGTCGTGGTTCTTTGTGTTGGCGCTACCTATCTTTCCGGGCCGTCTCCAGCCAAGTATTGTCAGCAGAAGCGAGCTTAACTTCCGTGTTCGGGATGGGAACGGGTGGACCCTCGCCCTAATCAGCACCAACTATTCAATTGAAGGTTTGCACCTTCAAAACCGAACAATGAAGAAGTGAACGGAGAAGGCTAAGATTGCCTGCAAATTGTAGGTCAAGCCCTCGGGCTATTAGTACCGGTCAGCTGCATACATTACTGCACTTCCACCTCCGGCCTATCAACCAGATCGTCTTTCTGGGCCCTTACTCCATAAAGGATGAGAGATCTCATCTTAGGGGGAGTTTCACGCTTAGATGCTTTCAGCGTTTATCTCGTCCGTACTTAGCTACCCAGCTATGCCCTTGGCAGAACAACTGGTGCACCAGAGGTACGTCCATCCCGGTCCTCTCGTACTAAGGACAGCTCCCTTCAAATCTCTTACGCCCGCAACAGATAGGGACCGAACTGTCTCACGACGTTCTGAACCCAGCTCGCGTGCCGCTTTAATTGGCGAACAGCCAAACCCTTGGGACCGAATACAGCCCCAGGATGCGACGAGCCGACATCGAGGTGCCAAACCTCCCCGTCGCTGTGGACGCTTGGGGGAGATCAGCCTGTTATCCCCAGGGTAGCTTTTATCCGTTGAGCGATGGCATTTCCACTCACATACCACCGGATCACTAACTCCAACTTTCGTTACTGCTCGACCCGTCGGTCTCGCAGTTAGGCTCGTTTATGCGTTTACACTCAATGCACGATTTCCGTCCGTGCTGAACGAACCTTTGAGCGCCTCCGTTACTCTTTTGGAGGCGACCGCCCCAGTCAAACTGCCCGTCTAACAGTGTCCCCCGACCCGATTCAGGGCCGCAGGTTAGGAAACCAGCAATCCAAGAGTGGTATCCCACCGGTGACTCCACACGACCTGACGGCCATGCTTCTCAGTCTCCCACCTATCCTGTACATGAATTACCGATTCCCAGTATTAAACTGCAGTAAAGCTCCATGGGGTCTTTCCGTCTAGTTGCGGGTAACTGGCATCTTC
>ENA-UOJC01000848-UOJC01000848.1-human-gut-metagenome-genome-assembly--contig:-C104-NODE-848-length-48064-cov-25.200212_pt1 | contig 48064 bp, 39 predicted proteins | sample MGYA00242339_ERZ723886 | MGnify/ENA metagenome assembly ERZ723886 | reverse complement strand
GGAATATGATTGGAATAAAATAGTACAGAATAAAGTTTTTTATAAATTTGTGCGCCCCCACAACTCTATGCTATAATAAGTCATATGAAAAAAGATAAATTACAAATTGAAAAAAGAATATTACATTTATCCTTTTGGGGAAGCGTTTTATTTATCGTTGCAGAAGGGATTATGGCGTGGATAACACATTCCCACTCGCTTTTGACAGATTGTCTGTTTGATGCGGCAGATCTGGTCATGATCGGACCGTTTTTGGTGCTGGTTCCGCTGTTGTACAAGCCTGTGACGGAAAAGCATCCATATGGGTATGCACAGGTAGAGTCGTTGTTTTTACTGGTAAAATATAGTGCCCTGCTTGCCCTGACCTGCAATCTGCTCGTTGAAAATGTAAAGCTTTTGTTGCATGGAGGACACGAGGTTGATGCAGGAGACATTGCGATATTTGAGTTTTTAGTCTGTCTCGGTTGTCTTTTCATGTACATAGTGCTAAATCATTACAGTAAAAAATACGAATCCACGACGATCAAAGCGGAGCTGTATATGTGGAAGCTGGATATTGTCAGCAGTATTGGTGTGGCGGTAGCTTTTGCTGTACAGATGATACTGTTGCGGACGCCGCTTAGCTTTCTGACACCGTTCATTGATCCGGCAGTGGCTGTTGTGATGGCGGTATTGTTGATCATGGAGCCGGTAAAGGTGATTTTTCAAAGCATCAAAAATCTGGTGCTGTTTGCTCCGGATGAAGAAGTTGTGGGAAAAATCCGGGAAATTGTAGGCAGTCACATGCAGGATTATCCGTATGAGGTGACTTTTTTGGATGTTATCCAGACAGGACGAAAGCTGTGGGTAGAGGTTTATATCGGCAATCAGACTGATGTGATACATATCAGCAAGCTGCATCGTGTGCGTGATGAAATCCGCCAGGAGCTAAAGCACAAATATGATCAGGTTTATATTGAGATTATACCGGATTAGAGTAGAACATTTAAATGCGCATAATATCAGCGGATACCGTTGATTGTGCGCTTTTTGAAAATCAAGGATTGTCGTGAGCCATTTTTTATAAATGTCAGGTATAAAATAATCAAGAACTGTAGTTTATCGGTACAAAATATGAAATTAGAGGGGTATTTTAAGGAAACAGAACAGTTAAAATAGTATCATAGAATATTTATATTTGGGGAAAGTGAAAATGCAAATTTCTACAGTTTTAGGCAATGGAATGGTACTTCAAAGAGAAGTACAAAATCCGGTCTGGGGGTATACAAGACCGGGTGAGAAGGTGCAGCTTATTATAGGGGAGCATCATCTGGAGACGCAATCGGATAAGGATGGGTATTTTGAGATTCTGCTTCCGTCGATGAAGGCGGGGGGACCCTGGGAGATCAGGCTTTGGGATACTACGGGCAGATATGTATTTCAGGATGTACTTTTTGGAGATGTATTTCTTTTGGGAGGACAGTCCAATATGGAGCTGCCGCTTTCTTGGATATGGGATCAGGTCAAAGAAGAGCTTGCGGAGATAAGAAACGAACAGATTCGCATGTTTGATCTGCCAAAAGAGTATGATTTTCTGAAAAAGAGAGAATTACTGACACAGGGAAAATGGGTAAGCGCATGCGGAAAGGATCTGTTGGCGTTCAGTGCGGCCGGCTATTACGCGGCTGCAGAGATCCACAAAAAAGAGAATATCCCGATCGGACTTTTGCAGACTGCGGTAGGCGGAACACCGGTTAAAGCGTGGGTAAGCGAGGAAACTATTCGTAGACAGGGCTATTATGAGGAAGAGCTGGAAAGATGCCGGGATGAAAAATGGGTTGAGAATACAATTGCCTTTGAAACGGAGCGCGAGCAGTGTTGGTGGAATGTGGCCAAAGCTTCTTTTGAGAAGGAAATCAGGTATCATGATGTGATTAATATCCCGGGCTTTTTTACCGGCGATCTGAAAAAATACATAGGAAGTATTTCTTTGAAGAAAGAATTCAGATTGCAGGAGGAAGATCTTCAGATTGATGGGATTGTAAAGCTGTATCTGGGGGCGATAGTTGATGCCGATATCGTATATATCAATGGTATAAAGGTAGGAGATACAACATTTCGTTATCCGCCGCGTCTTTATGAGGTGGATAAATCGGTTTTGCATGAGGGGATTAATGAAATTGTTATCCATATGTTTGTGATGCGTGAAAATGGAGGCTTTATGCCGGATAAAGCATATGAGCTTGTATTGCCGCAAGGCAGACATATTTCTCTTATGGGTGAATGGGAGGCAGCAACTGTTGAGAGGATGCCATATCTGCCGGATATGACTTTTTTTCAATATGCGGCTACGGGCCTTTACAATGGGATGCTGTATCCATTGAGGAGACAGAAAATAAAGGGCTGTTTTTTCTATCAGGGAGAGTCCAATACAGGGGTGGCAGACAGATATGAACAGGAGTTTTCAGCTATGATTGGTGAATGGCGCAGTCTGTGGAATGATCCGTCTCTTCCGTTTATTTATGTGCAGCTGGCGGGGTTTTCGGACGGAATACTTCCAAGTACACAGACAGACTGGGCTGTTTTGCGTAGTGAACAGCTCAAGGCTGAGCATAACAAAAATGTGTGTATGGTACAGGCTTATGATCTTGGGGAATACAATGATCTGCATCCCTTTGATAAGAAAGGGGTAGGACATCGCATTGCCCTTGCCTGCGACAGCCTTATTTATCATAATTCCGTATTTTTTAAAGGTCCGTGTGCAGTGGACTTTGCGTGGCATAGGGATTTTGTTGAGATCCTGTTTGAAACAGATACACCGCTTACGGTATGTGATGGTACGGACAGGGTGCATGGCTTTCAGACTGTGGATGAAACAGGCCGGATAAGAAACGTGGAGGCAAAACTGAAATCTGAAAATGAGGTAAGAGTTGAAATAGATGAGCGGGTAAAGGTACTTATGTATGCATGGAACAATTATCCGGGGCAGGCCAATCTGTATTCGGGTTCCCATATGCCGGCTGTTCCGTTTTGCAGGAAAAGAGAAGAATAAATCCGAGGTGGGGTGAGCGATTCCGTGCGTCATATAACAGAACAGATAGAAAAATATTTGATGAATTTTTCTCTGAAAAAAAAGCTTCGTATTTTTTATATTGTATGTGTTATTTTTCCGCTTATGTTGACGGATGGTTTTATTTTACACAGCGTATTCACAGCCGGCAGGGCGCAGCAGCAGCATGATATGGAAAATCTTGCAAGCGCTTTGCAATATTATGTGGTCGGGACATTTGAACAAGCGGCAGCAACAGCCGATACTCTGAATCTGAGCAGTTATATTGAAAATTTTCTGGAAAAAAGATATGAGACCCCATTAGATTATGTTACGGAATATCAGGAGTTTATGAATCAATCTTTTTTAGGCAGCAGCATAAACTCAGGAGATGTGAGGGTCACTATTTATGCAGACAATAATACCCTTGTTAACGGTGGAAGATTTGGTACGATTGATAAAATCAGGGATACAACGTGGTATCAGACATTGAAACAGGATGACAGAGATGCTGTTCTGCTGTTTTATTATGATGACTGGCAAAGTCCTGCAGTGGCACCTAAGCGAAAGATACTTTTTTTACGTAAGATGAATTTTGCCGCAAGACGTGGATGTGAAAAGGTAATCAAGCTGGAAATTAATTACAGTAAGGTAATAAGGGATATTGATAAAATGAATTATGAATTGCCCGTTTTTATATGCAAGGATGGCAAGGTTCTTTTATCAAATACCAAGGATAATTATCTTGGTCAGGATTTTTCGGAGTTTACCATGCAAAAGAATATCGGTTATGTGAAGGATATTTCACTGTATGGTGATACATATCAGATTTATGTACTGCGCCAGAAGGATGCCGTGTGGAAGCAGCTTGCCAAAAATGTTCCGCTGCTCTTTTTTTTGATATTCATCAATACGCTTTTGCCATTCTTTCTGATGACCCTGATTGAGAGGTCTGTTACTGTGCGGATAGCTCAGCTTGGTAAGGTTTTTGACAGTGTGGACAGTGAGAAGCTGATAGAGATAAAAAATGTGCAGGGAGATGATGAGATCTCACAGCTTATGCACAATTACAACCGGATGGCAGACCGGACAAACGGTCTTATACAAACGGTTTACAAGGACAAGCTCCGGGAACGGGAGATGAGCCTTGCAAAGAAAAATGCGGAGCTTCTGGCATTACATGTGCAGATCAATCCTCACTTTCTGTTTAATGCTCTTGAGAGTATCCGAATGCACAGTATTTTGAAGGAGGAGTTTGAAACAGCGGATATGGTGGAAAGACTTGCCATCATGGAACGGCAGAATGTTGACTGGGGCAATGATGATATTCCCATCAGCAGGGAAATGGATTTTGTAGAAGCTTATCTGGGACTTCAGAAATATCGTTTTGGCGACCGGCTTTCCTATTCTGTTTCAGTGGAACCGGATTGTGAAAATATATGTATTCCGAAGCTGTCGGTTGTTACCTTTGTGGAAAATGCGTGTGTACATGGAATTGAAAGTAAGGTAACGCCCGGATGGATTTTTGTCCGGATCAGTAAAGATGATGATATGCTCTGTATTGAGGTAGAGGATACCGGCAAAGGAATGAATGAGGATATGGTAAGAGAAATACAGGATCAGATGGAAAATGCAAGCATAGACCGTTTGAAACAAGGACGGGTGGGGATTATGAATGCGTGTCTGAGACTGAAGCTTGTAACAGACGACAGAGTCTGTTTTTCGATTGAGAGTGAAGAGGGAGTTGGTACGATGATACAGATCCGGCTTCCGATCAAAACAAATGATGAGAAGTAGTTGCTAGGAGGGAAAAATGCTGAAGGTATTACTGGTGGATGATGAACCATTTATATTGCAGGGGCTGAAGGTGCTGATCGACTGGAATGCAGAAGGCTATGAGGTGGTCGGTGCTGTCCGGACAGGGCAGGAGGCCATTGATTATCTGAAGGAAAATCCTGTGGATCTGGTGATGACAGACATAAAAATGCCGGTTATGTCCGGTATTGAGCTTTTAGAAGAGGTGCGACGTGATCAGATTTCAGATGCATATTTTATTATTTTGAGTGGTTACAATGATTTTGCATATGCACAACAGGCAGTCAGATATCATTGTATTGATTATATTTTGAAACCGGTTGAAAAGGAGCAGCTTATCGCTGTTTTGCAAAAGGTAGCTGCCATGTCGGAAAAAAAGGAGATTCGGAGAAAGGATCGGCAGGAGATGGAAGCCGCCTATCTGGCACGCAATCTGATCGCATGTCTGAACGGTAAGTATGACAGAAAGAATCTGGATTATATCAGAAATCATATGCAGATATCGGAGGGCGTCAGATATGTTGATATTGAGCTTTTTACTCCCGGAGATGATTGTGAGGATGGCGTGGCCAGAGAAAAGCAAAGAGAGCTTTACGGAGCCTGCTGCGAGTGGCTCAGTGAAGATGGAAATCATGCTGTTTTCGATGTTTCACATGACGAAAAAAGCTATGATATCGGATTTATTTACTGCGATTACATGGCATCCAAATCGGAAATGACACAGGAGGTCTATATGCAGGCCTTTCAAAGCTATCTTTCAGCAATAATGCAGTGTCCGATACAAATGCTGGTAGGTAAAAGGGTGCAGGATATTTCCGCTATTTCCAAATCTTACAGTACAGCTTGTATTTTAAAATCCATAATTGCATTTCATCCAAAGAAAGATATTTATTATTATGAAAAAGAGGCTCAGGTAAACGAGAGTGGAATTGTATTGTGCAAAAACTGTCTGGACACATTGATCGGGGCTATTGAGAAAAATGAAAAGATACAAATAAGAAAAAGTGTGGACGGTCTGTATGAAGAAATCGGCAGGCTGGGAAGAGCCGGTGACTGTGTCAGCCTGAATATTAATTATCTTTTGTTCCAGCTGATACATCTGGCATCCGAACAGGATAATGAGGTTAATCAGGAGCAGATACTGCAGTTTATTTCGGAAAGCTCCTTTGAAGAGGGAATTATGAGGGGCAGCTGTATCCATCTTTCCAGATTTTGCTGCGAGTATGCAGATTATCTGGCCCAGTTACGCAGACAGGTTTCCCGAGGTGTGCTTGTGGAGATTGAAAAGGAAATACGTGAAAATTATGCCGATAATCTGAGTCTGCGGGAGCTTAGTAAAAAGTATTTTGTTAACAGATCGTATCTTGGGCAGATTTTCAGAAAGCAGTATGGACAGTCCTTTAAGGATTATCTGAGCAACTATCGTATTAATGAAGCTGCGAAACAGCTTTTGAAAACTGATAAGAGGATCAGTCAGATTGCTGAGGATGTGGGATATAAGGATAATGATTATTTTATCCGGAAATTTATAGAGATAAAAGGCTGTACACCATCTAAATACAGGAAAAACAGCCGGAACGAGTAGCTTTTGTAAACAGGAGAAAGGAGAATGTCAGAATATGAAAGCAAAAATATTGGTTAACAAAAATTTCAGGATTGGGGAAATTGACAGACGCATTTACGGTTCGTTCATCGAACATTTGGGAAGAGCCGTATATGGAGGTATTTATGAGCCGGACAATGAAAATGCGGATGAATGTGGGTTTCGAAAGGATGTTATAAAGCTTGTAAAAGAGCTTTCGGTGCCGGCAGTCCGGTATCCGGGAGGTAATTTTGTCTCCGGATATCACTGGGAGGACGGAACCGGTGATAAATCAAAAAGACCGCAAAAGCTTGAGCCGGCCTGGGGAGTCATAGAGACCAATCAGATTGGGGTTGATGAATTTCAGGAATGGGCAAAAAGGGCTGATACAGATATTATCATGGCAGTCAATCTTGGTACAAGGGGACCGGAGGATGCGAGAAATTTATTGGAATACTGCAATGCCGATACAGATACCTATTATGCCAATATGAGAAGAAAAAATGGTTTTGAAGAGCCTTTTGACATCAGGACGTGGTGTCTTGGAAATGAAATGGACGGACCCTGGCAGATTGGTTATAAAACAGCAGAGGAATATGGAAAGCTGGCCGCCGAGACAGCAAAGCAGATGCGTCTGATTGATCCGGATATCGAACTGGTAGCGTGTGGGAGCTCCGGGTACAACATGGAAACCTTTGGAGAATGGGAGCTTACCGTATTGGAACATACGTATGAGCAGGTGGATTATATATCCATGCACCAGTACTATGGAAATGAAAACGGTACCACAGAGGATTATCTTGGAAAAGCTGTTCATATGGACCAATTTATAAAATCGGTGGTGGCTCTTTGTGATGCGGTGAAGGCAAAAAAGCATAGCGACAAGACAATCTACCTTTCCTTTGATGAATGGAATGTATGGTTTCACAGCAATCAGGATAAAATAGACAAATGGCAGATTGCGCCGTCACAATTAGAGGATGTTTATGATTTCAGAGATGCACTTTTGGTGGGAACGATGCTGATGGCGCTTCAGAATAATTGTGACAGAGTGAAAATCGCCTGTCTGGCGCAGCTGGTCAATGTTATTGCACCTATTATGACAAAAACGGGCGGCGGTACATGGGTACAGACCATTTTTTATCCTTTTTTGTACGCATCTGCACAGGGAAGAGGTGAAGTGCTGCGCATGGTTACGGAAAGCGACACCTATCGTTCATCGGATGAAACGGATATTCCATATCTTGCAGGATCGGTGATACACCATCCGGATAAAAAGGAGCTTGTTGTCTTTGCAGTAAACAGATCGCTGGAGGAGGATATGGAACTTTCCCTGATCTTTGAAGATTTTGGAAAGTGCAGTCCCACAGAGCATATTGAATTGTATTCCGATGATCTGGATGCGGTCAATACACAGGACAGGCAGGAAGTAACACCAAGAAAAGTTGATATAAAACCGACGGACCGGGGAACACAGAGTTTTATGTTAAAGAAGCATTCATGGAATATGATAAAATATTCTTATGAGCAGGTTATAAAGGAGAAGGAATGAATTTGAAAAAACAGGCATTTAATCCGTATCTGCCATCGTGGGAGTATATTCCTGACGGAGAACCCTATGTTTTTGGGGACCGGGTTTATGTATTTGGTTCCCATGATAAATATAACGGATATGTTTTTTGTCTGGGAGATTATGTGTGTTGGTCAGCACCCGTAGATGACATGGGAAACTGGAGATATGAGGGTGTTATTTATAAAAAAAATCAGGATCCCATGAACCGGGATGAAAAAATGTGCCTGTATGCGCCGGATGTTACAGTAGGGCCGGATGGAAGATATTATCTTTATTATGTGTTGGATAAGGTGTCTGTCGTATCAGTAGCTGTATGTGATACGCCGGCGGGAGCATATGAATTTTACGGTTACGTACATTATGCGGATGGTACGAGGCTTGGTGAAAAAGAAGGAGATGAGCCGCAGTTTGATCCGGGGGTTCTGACAGAAGGTAATAAGACTTATCTGTATACCGGATTTTGTCCTAAAGGTGATAAAAGCCGGTCCGGTGCCATGGCTGTTGTTCTTTCAGAGGATATGCTGACGATAGTGGAAGCTCCGGTGATCATTGTACCGGGGCAGGAATATAGCGCCGGCAGCGGATATGAAGGACATGCTTATTTTGAAGCAGCATCGATCAGAAAAAAGGGGGATATGTATTATTTTATTTACTCCTCGGAGCTTATGCATGAGCTCTGCTATGCAGTAAGCAGACATCCTACCGGTGGTTTTGTATATGGTGGTGTGCTTGTGAGCAATTGCGATATGTATATTGACACCTACAAACCCGCCAACCTGCCTTCGGCATACGGCGGAAACAACCATGGCAGTATGATTAAGATCGGATCGGAATGGTATATTTTTTATCATCGTCATACAAACGGTACATGGTATTCCAGACAGGGATGTGCGGAATTGCTGCAATTTAAAAAGGATGGCAGTATACAGCAATCGGAGCTGACTTCCTGTGGACTAAATCGTGGACCGCTGTCGGGGAGCGGCATTTATCCGGCTTATCTGGCCTGTCAGCTTTTTACCGAGGTTCCATCGGTCTATGTCGGAGGAGATGCTTTTCCGAGGATCATGCAGGATGGAAGAGATGGTGATGAAGAAAACGGCTATGTAGCAAATATAAAGGATACGGCAACGCTTGGCTTTAAGTACTTTGATATCAGACATATTAAAAGGATCGGAATAGCAACACGCGGTTATGCAAGCGGTGATTTTGAAATCAGACTTATGCCTCAAGGAGAGAAAATAGCAACGATCCATGTGGAAAATACAAATGTCTGGGAATGGGCATATACCGATGTGGATATCCCGGATGGTATACACAGTCTGTATTTTACATACAGAGGAGAGGGAAATGCTGCGTTTGCCGCATTTTCGATGGAAACCGGAGAGGGTCACGATGAGTAGTTTCAGGGAAAGTGAATTTTTTTGCAAAAGGGGACACCTGATCATACGAGGCACGGCTTTTTTGCCAATAAAAAGCTGTAAAGGTGTTGTGATCGTCAGTCATGGATTGAATCAAAACAGAAAGCCTTTTTATGAATATGGACAGGTGTTTTCTGCTTTTGGGTATGCTGTGTTTACCTTTGATTTTTGCGGTGGATGTCCGGCACCCGGTTGTGAAAGTGACGGCAGTCATCTGACAATGTCAGGGGAAACAGAATGTCTCGATCTGATGGCGGTGATTGCTTATGTCCGGGGACTTCCGTATATGCACGATAAAAATATCTTTTTACTGGGATATAGCCAGGGTGGTTTTGTGAGTGCTCTGGTGGCTGCCCGCAATCCACAGCTGCATATAAATGGATTGATCCTCTTAAGCCCGGCTTTTTGTATTCCGGATCATGCGAGAGCGGGAAAGCTTGCGGGAGGTAGTTATGATGTACAGAATGTGCCCATGGTCATTTCCGGTGGAGTAATGCCGGTAGGAAAAAATTTTCATGACACCGTTTTTTTCATGGATATCTGGAAGGAAATCCGTGATTATCATGGGGATGTGCTGCTTGTACATGGAAAAAAAGACAGTGTGGTGGATTATCGGTATGCCGAGAAGGCGCGGATGATCTACGGCCCGGAAAAATGCAGGCTGATGCTTATGGATAGTGCAGACCATTGTTATACGGCTGTACAGCAGGACATGATATATGAATGGATACGGGAATTTTTGACAGGGAAATGCTAAATGGCATTTCCCTATATTTTTTCGGTGTTTTATCTATACTTTTTCGGGTTTATTATTGCCTTCTTTATTTTACTATAATAATACAAGGTTAAACACTTCAAAAATACAAAGGGAGGTAAACATGAAATTTAAAAAATTCACAGCACTACTTACGACCACGATGATAGCAGCTTCCATGCTGACAGGTTGTGGATCGGACAATGCAAAAACAACACAGGCAGAGAAAACGGAATCTGATACGGAAGAAACTTCAACGACAGATACGGATACCGGAACAGACAAAGAGTATTCTGAAGATGAAATTAAAAATTTCACATTTTTTGGAGCTATGCCGCAGCCGGAGATCAATGATGGAAATGATATTCAGGAAATCATAGCAAAGAAGGTTGGTGTAAGGGTTAAAGAAACCTGGCTGACTGGGCAGACAGCCGATGAAGCAATCGGTACGATCATTGCAAGTGATGAATATCCTGATTTTATTGATGGCGGTGATGCATCCAAGCAGCTGTATGATGCAGATGCACTTGTTGCATGGGATGACTATATCGATAAATATCCCAATATCAAGGAATTGTATTCAGATGAAGAATGGGACAAATTCCGACAGGATGACGGACATATCTACTGGGTAAATGCATTCCAGAATTCATATGGAGAAAATCGTTCCACAACCCATAATGATGAGGCCTTCTGGATACAGGTAAAGGTTCTTGAATGGGGCGGCTATCCAAAGATCGAGACTCTTGATCAGTACTATGACCTGTTGGAAAGATATGCAGATGCCAATCCGACCACAGAGGATGGAGCAAAGGTAATTCCTTATACAATGCTTTGCGAGGACTGGAGATATTTCTGTATTGAAAATGCACCTCAATTTCTGGATGGTTATCCGAATGACGGTTCGGTTATTGTAGATACGGATACTATGAAGATTGTTGACTATAATACAACTCCTACGGCAAAAATGTATTTCAATAAGTTAAATGAAGAATATAACAAGGGATACATTGATCCTGAATTTGCAACACAGACATATGATGAATATATTGCAAAGCTTTCTACAGGTGCTGTTCTTGGTATGTGTGACCAGTGGTGGGATTTTGCTTATACTGTAAATGATGTATTTAAGCAGACAGGACTTGATTTAAAGGGCTGCAACTATGTACCGCTTGGCTTGACAGCCAAAGAGGGCATGGATAATATGTGGCATACATATGCGGATACACTCAACAATTCAAGTGGTCTTGCGATTACAAAGAGCTGTGAGGATGTAGATGCTGCATTCCAGTTTGTAAATGATATTCTTGAGCAGGATATTCATGATCTGCGTTTCTGGGGTGTTGAAGGTGAAGATTACCTCGTGGATGACGATGGTCTGTATTACAGAACAGAGGATATGAGAATTCAGTGTGCTGATACAGAATACAAAGCGTCTCATCTTTGCGGATACAGCTATTTCCCACAGTGGCTTGGGACGAGCAAGGATGGTATCAATGCAATGCAGCCTTCTGAGCAGACATCAGAATTTTTTGCCGGTCTTGCAGAGCCACTTGTAAAGTGCTTTGAGGCATATGGTGCAGATTCGTATCCGGATATGATAGGCTCTGTTGAAAAGGAATTGGGTTCCTGGTTCCCGATGTATTCTTACTCTAACAGTATGACTACAGATACCCCTGGTGGCGTAGCATGGACAAAGATGGGCGAAACCAAGCATGCATGGCTTCCTAAGGTTGTTATGGCAAAGGATTTCAATTCCGAATGGGATAGTTATATGGATGCTTATGATGCATGCGATCCACAGGCTTTTCTGGATGAAATGCAGGAAGAACTTGACAGAAGAGTAGGTAATTAATCTGATTTTCCAATGACAATATGAAATAGGCGGTTCAGTTGCCTACAGGTAACTGTAACCGCCTGTTTTTAAGAAAACAGTAATGCGGATGGTAAAGGAGGCAATTTATGAAACGCAGCAAAAAAGAAAACAATATGAGTGTTTCGGTTACCAGAAAAAATCTTGTAAAACAGCGTGTACTTTTGATATGGGCTGCGGTTTTTACGGTATACGGACTTGTATTTTATTATATTCCGCTTGGCGGATGGGTTATGGCTTTTCAAAATTACAAGCCTAAAACAGGTCTTTTACATTCTAAATTTGTAGGACTTGGAAAGTTCCAGTTTTTATTCGAGGATCAGACATTTCTGAAGGTTATCAGAAATACACTTTGTATGGGTATTTTAAATCTGGTCTGTACATTTGTGATGGCAATTCTCTTTGCTATTTTATTAAATGAAGTACGTTCCAGATTAGCAAAAAAGACAATTCAGACAATCTCATATCTGCCGCATTTCCTTTCATGGATCATTGTAACAGGTATTTTACATGATGCTTTATCTGCAAACGGTATTATCAATGAATTGCTTGTAAAAGCACACATTATAAGTTCGCCCATCAGCTTTTTTTCGGTTCCTGAGCTATTCTGGCCGATTGTTGCTTTTGCAAATATCTGGAAGGAGACCGGCTGGAATGCCATTATTTATCTGGCGGCGATTACTTCTATTGATCCCAGTCTGTATGAGGCAGCGGCAATTGACGGTGCGGGAAGATGGGCAAAAATAAAATATATAACACTGCCCGGAATAAGACCGACGATCATGATACTGCTATTAATGAATATCGGAAATATACTGAATGCCGGTTTTGAGATCCAGTATCTGCTGGGAAACGGATTGATAAAAAATGTTTCGGATACAATTGATATTTACGTGCTGACATGGGGAATTAGCCAGAGTGATTATTCGCTGGGTACCGCAGCAGGTATTTTTAAGAGCGTGGTTGCAATTATCCTGATCGTGATAGCAAACGGTGTTGCTAAACGAACCGGTGAAGAAAGATTGTTCTAAGGAGGTGAAACAGATGGAAAATAAAGAAAATCTGGAACTGGAAATGGATATATCGCAGGAAAGTGAAATCACTGAGCCTGTGGTTTTGAGCAAAGGTGTGAAAAGTAAGAGAAAAGGCATCACGGCAGATACGGTGTTTGTCATCTGTAACACAATATTTATGATATTGTTTGTGGTTATTACGTTATATCCGGTGTTAAATACAGTTGCCCTGTCTTTTAATGACGGAACGGATGCGGTAAGGGGAGGAATCCATCTGATCCCCAGAAAATTTTCAATCAAAAACTATACGGTTGTATTACATATGCAGAATATTATCACCGGTGCGATTGTTACCGTGGCAAGAACCGTGATCGGAACACTGCTGGCGCTTGTGGCAAATGCGTTGCTGGCATATATCATCAGCAGAAAGGAATTCCTGTTTAAATCTCAGCTGTCCCTGTTCTGGGTTATCACGATGTATGTAAATGGCGGACTTATTCCGGTCCTGTTGCTTTATAAAACATTGGGACTGACCAATTCCTTCTGGGTATATGTTATTCCCGGTATGGTAAGTGCGTTTAATGTGCTGGTGTTAAGGACTTATATGCAGGGACTTCCCGAAGCCCTTGAAGATGCTGCTAAAATTGATGGCGCAGGTTATATGACGATTTTTGTCAAGGTCATTTCACCGCTATGTAAGCCGGTTTATGCAACCGTTGCTTTGTTTGTTGCGGTTGGACAATGGAATTCATGGTTTGACGCCATGATCTATAACCGTATGAAAACAGAATATACCACCCTGCAGTATGAATTGATGAAGCTTTTGTCTTCGGTTATGCAGCAAAGCGGAAGTGCTACAAGTGTTAATGCGGCCAATGTTTCTACCGTTACACCTGTTACGGTCCGTTCAGCGGCAACTGTTATTACAATGCTTCCCATCATTTGTCTGTATCCCTTCCTTCAGCGATACTTTGTTGCAGGTCTGACAATTGGCGGTGTAAAGGAATAATAAGGACAGAAAGGATTATTCAGGATGGAATTTATTGCGAAAGGTGCCTTTGCAACCGGAAAATACAGAAACGTATTTCAGGAATATGGATATAAACAAGAAGAGATTGAAAATAGGAAAAATGAAATCTTTCAAACCATTTTCTACGGAACGGAGGAAGAACGTCTGTATCATCCGGTGGAGCCGGATATGGGATATATAGAAGACACAGGAAATCATGATGTTCGAACCGAGGGAATGTCGTATGGAATGATGATGTGTGTGCAGATGGATAAAAAGGAAGAATTTGACCGTTTGTGGAAATGGGTTATGACTTATATGTATATGACAACAGGAGATAATGCAGGTTATTTTGCATGGTCCTGTCAGACAGATGGTAAAAAAAATGCGTATGGTGCCGCACCCGACGGAGAGGAATATTTTGCGATGGCTCTATTTTTCGCCTCACACAGATGGGGAGACGGAGAGGGAATTTTTTGTTATAGCCGTCAGGCAAAGCAGATATTGTCAGTCTGTATCCATAAAGGTGAAAATGGTGAACCGGGAAGGGCTATGTGGAATCCGGATAACAGATTGATCCGTTTTATAACAGATGTGGATTTTTCTGATCCGTCTTATCATCTGCCGCATTTTTATGAGTTATTTGGAAGATGGACCAGAAAAGAGGACCAGCAGTTTTTTCAGGAGGCGGCGGAGGCAAGCCGTGCATATCTGAAAAAAGCCTGCCATCCGCAGACAGGATTGTGTGCCGAATATGCGGAATTTGACGGCAGTCCGTATTCGGCGGATTATGAAACGTGGGGTGGCAGACATGACTGGTATTATAGTGATGCATACCGCACAATAGCCAATATTGCAATGGACTATGCATGGTTTGCGGCTGATGATTGGGAGGTAGAAGAGGTAGATAGATTACAGCGCTTTTTCTGTGAGACTCTGGATGAAAACAACAGGGCGTATGTTTATGAATTGGATGGAACGGTTCTTTCAAAGCCTGCATTGCATCCGGTTGCCATAATCGCGACAAATGCCCATGCTTCTCTGGCCTCGGTGTCGGAAAATGCCGAAAGCTGTGTGCGTATGTTTTGGAATACCGCACTCAGGCAGGGAGATAGAAGATATTATGATAACTGTCTTTACTTTTTCGCATTTCTTGCATTGAGCGGCAGTTATCGGATTTATTAAAATAAACAGGCAAACAGTTATTTGATTTTTTAATTCTGACATCATATAATATGATGTTAGGGTCAAAAGGTATTTTGACCTTTTGACCCTGATATCATAAGTGAAAATATAGGAAGAGATGATGCAGATGAAGAAAAAAATAATTGCAGTATTCGGTATATTGCTTTTGCTGTTTGTGTTAATTGCAGGAATACAGATAGAAAAAAGACATTCGCAAAATAAAATCAAAACCTTTACCGCTTTTTTCAGTGTACTTGGAGAGCCGAGGGATGAGGAAAATGAAATCAAAAAGCTGATAGCGCAAAAGACGGGAGTAAGCTGTGAAGAAATCTGGCTTACCGGTCAAACAGCGGACACAGCAATTGCATCTTATATTGCAAGTGGGAAATACCCTGATTTTATATCCGGAGATGCAGAGCTTTTAAAAGCAGGTGCTTTGATCCCGATTGATGAGTACTGGGATGATTATCCTAATATAAAAAACTATATGTCCGAAAAGGAATGGGAGCTTTTCCGTCAGGAGGATGGGCATATTTATTGGATTCCGCAATTTGGAGTCGCAAAAGGAGAAAGCAGTGATGTTATTCATGAGGGAGAAGCATTCTGGATTCAGACACGTGTATTGAAATGGGCCGGATATCCGCAAATTCATACGGTCAGAGAATATTTTGAATTGCTGGAAGATTATTACAATGCCAATCCGGTAGCTGAAAATGGGCAGCCGAATATCCCGTTTACGATATTATGTGATGACTGGCGTTTTTTCTGTCTGGAAAATCCACCACAGTTTCTGGATGGTTATCCGAATGATGGATGTTGTATTGTGGATCCGGTCCGGAAAAAGGTTATAGATTATAATATGTCGTTGACGGCAAAAAGATATTTCAGGCTGCTTAATCAGGAATATCGAAAGGGAATGATCAATCCCGAATCTTTTGTACAGACATATGAGGAGTATCTGGAAAAATTGTCGACAGGTTGTGTGCTTGGCATGGTCGATCAATGGTGGCAGTTTGCCTACAACATCAATGACAGTCTGGAAAGCGTGGATATCGAGGGGTGCAATTATGTACCTCTTCCTATCACAATTGATAAAGGAATAAAAAATAAATGGCATGTAAAGCGCGGTAGTGAGATCAATACATCGGATGGAATTTCAATCACCATAAACTGTGAGGATATTCCCGGAGCCATGCAGTTTATTAATGATCTGATGGATGAAGAGATCATGAAACTGCGGTTCTGGGGTGTGGAAAATGTTGATTATCATGTTGATGAGCATGGAAGATTTTACCGGACAAAAAATCAGCGCACAAAGGCGGGAGATGCTATCCAAAAGAGCTCACATTTTTGTTCCTATGCGTATTTTCCCAGATGGGAGGGTAAACTTTCAGATAAAATAAATGCCTTTGCGCCGGAGTATCAGCCCAATGATTTTTATGCAACGTGCCCGGAGGATGTGAAGGAATGTCTGGCTGCATATGGATGCAGTACATATGTTGACATGATCGGGACCAATGATGAACCGGGAGTATGGTATCCAATGTATTCATATACAGATACTTTGACCGCGGATACGACAGAGGGAGAGGTAATGGACAGGCTTGATCAGGTCAAACACAATTATCTTCCGCAGGTGATCATGTCACAGGATTTTGACAGTACATGGGAAAGCTATACAGAACAGTATCATGCATGCAATCCGGATATATTGTATGGAGCGTTACAAAAGGAACTGATAAGAAGGCTTGATCAGAGCGAACAGGCAGAATAAGAGAAAAGTAAAGTGGGGTGCAGAGAATGGGATTTCTGCGATATGACAGTGATTTTATGGTAATGCTGGGACGAATTGCCGATTATGTGATATTGAATGTTTTGTGTGTGATTTTTTCTATTCCGCTTTTTACGGTGGGAGCGGCGGTCACGGCAAAATATTATGTGGCAATGAAGCTGGCACGAAAGGAAGAGCCGAATGTTTTTAAGGCTTTTATCAATTCATTCAGGGACAATTTCAAGCAGGCAACATTGTTGTGGCTTTTATCAGTATTTCTGAGTGCTTTTCTGGCAATGGACTGGTTTTTGCTTAAAAAGACCGGGATGACAAATGCGGTCTCTTTTTTTCAGATTGCGCTTTTTGTTTTGACCGTGCTTGTCGTTATGTCGGTTTTTTGTGTTTTTCCGATCCTCGCAAGGTATCATGTAACAATCCGCGGTGCAGTGCGCAATGCCGTGTTGTTTTCACTTTTACACCTTCCAAAGATGATGCTCGTCATATTCCTTGAAGTGATCCCGTATTATATCGGATTTCATTATATGAACTGGTTTATCGGAATCTGGCTGTTTTGTACAACGCTTTCATTATATTATGCTGCCGGAATGTATGCCAGGGCATTTCTTAAGGTAGAACACGAAAAGGAAAAAACAGGAGAAGAAATACAAGAAAAAGCAGGGACAGATTAATAAAGTGGAGTAAGAGAATGAAGATAAAAGAGAAATGGAAATTAAGGGTGTCTGAATTTAAACAGATGGATAGTCGGCAAAGATGGTCATATTTTAAGACGTACTATCTTTTAAAATGTATAATTGCCCTGATTTTTCTGGCAATGGTGCTTCATTTTGGCTTTGATATAAGACAAAATCACAGAGAGGTACTTGCCTCAGGCTGTCTGGTGGATGTAGAAATATCTCCACAGGGTGTTGTGTATCTGACAGATGATTATTTATCAGCCTGCCATAAAAATCCAAAAGCTTCAGTTTCTTATTTATCAACGGACAATACACTTTCTTTTTCAAGTGATGCACCGCTAGACCAGGATTCCTATGAGATGGCATTGATTGCACAAATCTCAGTCGGTGAGTACAGCTATATGATTTTGGACGAGCAGGCACTTGGGTATTTTGTGGAATCTGATTTTTATGCTGATCTTGGTAAGGTGCTTTCCAAAGAGCAATATCATCGTCTGGAATGGAGACTCAATTATCAAAATATGCAGGATGGGAAATATCCGGTAGCGTTGTGTCTGGATAAAACAGATATTGCCGGCTATTTGCAGACAGATGCTTCCAAGGCTTATCTGGTTTTTACAAATGTGAATCAGGATATAGCAAAAAACAGACAGCTTGTGGATTATCTGTTTCCGTAATTTTTGATACCGTTTATATCAGGTCTGCGTGTATTTTGACAGATTTGGATTCTCCTGCAGTTCTATGCTATAATGGACCATATTAAAAGGAGAAGGTTGGTCTATGAATGAAAACAGGATTGGGGTGGCAGAGCATAAGCATCTCCTGCCCTTGGAGAAGATTAAGGGATATGATGTCAGACCGGGTTTTTATGGGATTAATGGAGCTACGGCACTCAGAGAGGGAGTCAGCTTTACAGTCTGTTCTATGGAAGCAACAGATGTGGAGCTCCTTTTGTATCACAGAGGAGAAAGAAAACCCTATGCAGTCCTGCCGTTTCCGAAGCATTACCGGATCGGAAGGGTTTATTCCATGTTTGTATTCGGACTGGATATCTATGATTTTGAATATGCATATCGAGTGAATGGACCGTATGACCCCCAAAAGGGTCTTATTTTTGATAAAAAGAAACCTTTGCTGGATCCATATGCAAGAGCAGTTACCGGTCAAAGTGTCTGGGGTGAACAGCCCAATCTGGATCACGAGTACCGGGCGAGGGTGGTAGTTAATGATTTTGATTGGGGAGATCATGCAGATCCGGTCAGACCGATTGAGGATTTGATCATTTATGAGCTTCATGTACGCGGATTTACAAAGGATGCCTCCTCCGGAGTACGTTACCCGGGTACCTTTGAGGGAATCCGGGAGAAGATTCCTTATCTGAAGGATCTGGGAATTACAGCGGTTGAGCTGATGCCTGTTTTTGAATTTGACGAGACCATGGGAAGGCGTGAGGTTAACGGCAGAACGCTTTTGGATTATTGGGGGTATAATCCGGTAAGCTTTTTTTCACCCAATACCAGCTATACGGCAAAAAAAGAGTTTAACCGGGAAGGCGATGAACTGAAAGCATTAATATGTGAACTGAATGCCAATGGTATTGAGGTAATTCTGGATGTTGTTTTTAATCATACGGCAGAAGGAAATGAAAATGGCCCTTTCTTTTCATTTAAAGGCTTTGATAACAGGATTTATTATATGTTAACACCGGAAGGTATGTATTATAATTTCAGCGGATGCGGTAATACGTTAAACTGCAATCATCCGGTGGTCCAGCAGCTGATTCTGGAATGTCTGCGGTATTGGACAATAGAATATCATGTAGATGGCTTCCGTTTTGATCTTGCCAGCATTCTCGGAAGAAATGAGGACGGTTCACCTGCAAGCCAGCCGCCGCTTCTTAAAAATCTGGCAGAGGATCCTATTCTCAGAAATGTGAAGCTTATTGCAGAGGCCTGGGATGCCGGCGGACTTTATCAGGTTGGCAGTTTCCCTGCCTTTTCGCGTTGGGCAGAGTGGAATGGGAAATACCGAGATGATATGAGAAGCTTTTTGAAAGGAGATTTCTGGTATGCGAAAGCAGCGGCAAGCAGACTGACCGGTTCGCTGGATCTTTATTCCGGACAGTACCGGGGATATGCTTCTTCAATTAACTTTCTTACCTGTCATGATGGCTTTTCACTCTGGGACCTCTATTCCTATAATGGAAAACACAATGAAGACAATGGGTGGAACAATACGGACGGACATGATGATAATCGGAGCTGGAACTGCGGAGCGGAGGGAGAAACGGAAGATCCGGAGATTTGCAGACTTCGTCTTAAAATGATGAAAAATGCCTGTGTATCTTTGATGTGCAGCCGGGGAACCCCGATGTTTCTTGCCGGGGACGAATTTGGAGACACACGTTTTGGAAATAATAATCCCTATTGTCAGGATAATGAGATTTCCTGGCTGGACTGGAAACGGCTGGATACCAACAAAGAGCTGTACCTTTTTTTTAAGAAAATGATCTGGTTTAGGAGAAGGCATCCGGTAATCCGGAGCAATCAGAAGCCTTCGGATACCGGCTTTCCGGCAGTAAGTGTTCACACAAACCGCCCATGGGACAGCATGATCAATCAGGATACAAAGGGGCTTGCCATCTGCTATGCAGGAAAGACCAATCAGAGAGAGGATCTGGTATATGTCGCATTTAATGTCTATTGGGAGGGACAGACATTTGAGCTTCCGAAGCTTCCGGAAATGTATGAATGGAGATGCTTTGCAGATACTGCACTGGACGGGATTGAAGAAGAATGTAAAAAAGCGGCTATTCAGGAGTATTGGCTCAAGCCAAGATCTGTAGCTGTATTTGTGGCACACCGGAAAAAACAATAGTTATCGACGAAAAGAGGAGAAATCAAAGCATGACCGTATCATTCATAAGGCATTCCGCCTTGAATTGAATGGAAAGAACATGCGTAATCCGATTTAGCAATTAAAACTTCCCGTTTGGAGCGGAATACGCAATCATTCGGACGGAGAAAGAAAAGGAATACAGAGAAGTAGAAAATCTCGTAAGAGAAAGCTTTTGGAATGTGCATCGTCCGGGCTGTCTGGAGCATTACGTGCTGCATCAGCTCAGAAAGGATGCTGATTTATTCTATACGGAAATAGTAAAACAGGCTGCCTGTCTGGCAGCCTGTTTCGCCTCTGTAACCTAATTTACTGGTCTGAATCCACATCGTCGTCATCATCGTCATCATCCATATCATGACTGATATATTCGCGACTGCTGACTCTTTTTCTGGAACGTTCTTCCTCCACCAGTTCAGAAATCATTTCCTTGACATTTTTGGAATCCTTAATATTTTTGATCTCGAAATCGCCCAACGTTTTATCGGCAGAACAGCACTTGATCGTGCCAAGACCGAATAACCGCTGCCAGAGCTTACGCTCCAGAGAAAGATCCATGATCCGGTACAGACGGACTTCATCCTCTTTTGTACTGAGTAAGCCTGTGCTGATAAAAAGTCTGTCTTCCGTTAAACTGTATTTTGTAAATGTCCAGGGAAGACCGAAAATGATACGTTTTCTGTCTTTCCATTTTATCTCTGCCATAATGTACCTCCCAACTGTTTTATAAAGATGGTAACACGCTTATTTTTGTTTGTAAATGTTTATGGGGGAAATATTTTATGGTATAATATTTTAAAATAAAGATAAGCAAACAGGTATACCCCATGACTTCACTACAAAAGCAGCTATTTTCCATGCAGGATCCGGCGTACAGGGATTTTCAAAGCAATTTAATGCCGGGAATCGATAAGGATACGATCATCGGAATACGGACGCCGCAGCTTCGAAGGTTTGCAAAGCAGCTGGCGCAAACGGCAGAAGCAGAGCAGTTTTTGCACCGACTGCCACATCAATATTATGAAGAAAACAATCTGCACATGATGCTGGTGGCGCAGATCAAGGACTATGAGAGCTGTCTGGCAGAGGTGGAACGCTTTCTGCCCTATGTGGACAACTGGGCAACCTGTGATCTGCCGGCACCAAAATGCTTTGAAAAGCACAAAAAAGAACTTATAACGGTTATCAGAAAATGGATTTCATCCGAAAAAACATATGTAGTACGTTATGGGATTGGTCTGCTGCTGCGCCTTTATCTGGATGCGGATTTTGATCCGGCATATCTGGAGCTTGTCACGGCGGTACAGTCAGAGGAATATTATGTAAACATGATGATCGCATGGTACCTGGCGACAGCACTTGCAAAGCAGTGGGAGGAGACGATCCCTTATTTAGAGGAACGGCGTCTGTCGGAATGGGTACACAGAAAAACGATCCAGAAAGCGGTCGAAAGCTACCGGATCACAAAAGAAAAAAAGGAATACTTGCGCAGTCTGCGCTAGCTGTGGGTATCCAGGGGATAGAAAATGAAAAAAGACAGTACATTTTATCAGGCAAAGTTTGAATATTACAGAAAAATGAATATGTGGCTGGTGATCGTGCTCAGCATCTCTTCTTTATTTTATACAATATCAGACTGGTATCTGTTCGGAAGGATCAATCCGGTGACGGTTCCGGCAAGAATTGCCATCCTGCTCCCGTTTGCCATATTTATGATCGTCAATGCAAAGGTCAATGATTACAGGATCATTGTACCGATTTCCTATCTGGTAGGGCACAGTGTCATGTGGTGTACGATCGGCGCTTGTGTGTATCTGCCGGATCTGACATTTGCAAGTGACGGTTTTATCATTATCATGGCAGCCTTTATTCTGCTGGGATTTGCTGCACCATGCAAGTGGGGCATTGTGCTGACAGGTCCTATTTTTGTGGATATTGCGGTTGCCAATACATTTCTGCATTATCCGGAATTTGCTATGATGCTGATCCTGGGAATCCCGTTTTATGTGGGGATCTGTATAATCGACTATGCAATAGAACAGACATATCTTGCTCAGTACGAGGCAAAGCGGCAATTGGAAGAAAATGCATATCATGATCAGCTCACGGGGATTTACAACCGCAATATTATGGATACCATTATTGATGAGAAGAAATGTTTCCGGTGCTTTGGCGGCAAAAACTTATGCGTGCAGCTGATGGATATTGATCTGTTTAAGCATGTGAATGATACTTATGGTCATGAGGGCGGAGATGTTGTACTGAAGGAAATTGTCAAACTGGTTGTTTCACAGACGATGGATGTACCAAATTACATGATCCGCTGGGGCGGAGAAGAGTTTCTGCTGATCACACAGGAATCGCCTGTCATGGCGGTAAACCGTGCAGAAAAAATCCGCAGGACAATAGAGACGCAGGCAAGAAGTGTATGCCCTGTTACGGTTTCCATCGGAGTCACGCTTTATGAAGGCGGCGATTACAATCACGCAGTAAAGAAAGCGGATCAGGCATTGTATATTGCCAAGAACAGTGGCAGAAATCAGGTATGTGTGGAAGAAAGCATGCAGGGAAAGATATAAAAAGTTTCATAGTTTGTTTATAGTTACGTTATTTAATTGATTTGTGCATGCATCTGACGTATTTTCAGCGGCGTATCACCGAAGTGCTCCCGGAAAACGCGGCGGAACAGCTTATAATTGGTAAAGCCGTGTCTGTCCAGTATGACATTGACAGGATCCTTGCTTGTGATCAGATCCTGATAAATATGGGACAGACGGAGCTCGTTCTGGTATTCCAAAAAGGTGGTTCCCATGTTGCTTTTGAAAAAACGACAGAAGTAGCCCGGTTGCAGGCAGGCAACATCTGCGATCTCCTGAATGGAGATCGGTTCATTATAATGCTCGGTTGTATACTGAAGAACTGGATTTAAACGATCCAGTTCTTTTTTCTTTTTACTGAAATCGGAATGCATGACTTTTGTGCTGAAGCTGTGATAAAGCTGGAACAGCACTTCAAACAGCAGACTGTTAAAACGCAGTAAAAAACCATCCGGCTGCATATCATTGGCGATCTGCATCTTTTCCAGCGTGTTTTTGAAAATATCCAGCTTGGTACGTTCCTTTGGATCGGCGGAGCCTTCCGGGAGATGGAACAGAAGAGAACGCACCTGTGGAATATAGGTTTCAATAAAGTCCAGCGGGATCTGGAATACGATCGCTGTATTTGGAATGGTACACTGGGTAGAGTGCACCACGTTGGAATTGACTAGGATGCACTGTCCGGCAGTCAGCTTCTGCGTATGGGATTCCACTGTGACGGTCAAAGCGCCGGTCTGAATATAAATGATCTCGATCGCTCTGTGCCAGTGAGAGGGAATATAACTGCCATTATCGACAGAAGTATAAAAACGTACTTTGGTTGTGACCGAAGTCAGGACGATCTCATGCGTTGTGCTCATATTATGTCAACCACCTTTACAGAATAGGATGAAGTCCCGTTATGTGACCTGTAGTTTATATGTTACCCGGATCATAACATACGATATGATTGTATGCAATGGAAAAAGAGAATATCGACCTATTTTTCGGTGAGTATAGATACTAAACATTTTAGAAAGGCTATTGTAAAATAAGCTTACAAACAAAGATAGATGTGAGCGCAAACGACTATTTTATAAGCGATAATAACAATGGAAAAAGTCTTTGCAGAATGGAAAACAACTTTCTGCATGAAAAAGATTTAGCAAGAAAGAGGAGAGCTACAAAATGGGAAAGAGTAAATTGACCTTTAAGCAGATTTTAGAACGATTTTCTTATGGCTGCGGCGATTTCGGCTGTAACATCATCTACACAGCAATGTCCGCATTCTTATTATTCTACTACACGGATTATGCAGGGGTAAGTGCACTGGCAGTTGGTACGATCATGATGGTATCAAGAATCTTTGATGGTATCAGTGATATTATCATGGGTGTTATCGTAGACAGAACAAAATCCAAATTCGGTAAAGCAAGACCCTGGATCCTACGTATGTGTATTCCATTTGCCGTATGCGGCGTGCTTCTGTTTTCCGTTCCCGCATCCTGGGGGCAGACAGCAAAGCTGGTTTACATCTTCGTAACATACAACCTGACATCAACAGTTGTATATACAGCGATCAATGTACCTTATTCATCTTTAAATGCCCTGATGACACAGGATCCATATGAAAGATCCGTACTGAGCATTTTCCGTAACCTGCTGGCAACTGCAGGAACACTGATCATCAATACAGTAACACTTCCACTGGTAGAGTTCTTCGGTGACAACGTATCAGCCTGGACAAAAGCATTCTGTGTACTTGGTCTGTTAGCAGTGATCGCATTCCTGTTCACTTTCTTTGGTACAAAGAAACGTGTAAAAGCGGCTGCACACGATGAAAACGGTCAGGCCGTTGATGTCCCTTTCAAGGAAGGGCTGAAAGCATTATTCAAAAATAAATACTGGATCATGATGACATGCATGCTTGCTCTTTTCTTCTTAATGTACTCTGTAAACGGTGGTTCTACTGTTTACTACGCAAAAGACATTTTAGGAGACAGAAACTTAGTCAGCACAATTAATGGTATTTTCAATGTGGTACAGATCCTTGCAATGTTCTTTATCGCAATGCTCGTTAAGAAATTCGGTAAGAGAAATGTATTCTCCCTCGGACTGGTACTTGATATCATCGGTATGCTGATGCTGAACTTCTCCGGCGGCGCAATGCCAATGATCGTAGCATCCAGTATCATAAGAGGTATCGGTAATGCCTGCGGCGGTGCTACTATGTGGGCAATGGTATCTGACACGATCGATTACGGCGAATGGAAAACAGGCTATCGTACAGAAGGTCTTGTAAACAGTGCCTGCAGCTTCGGTTATAAGATCGGTAACGGACTTGGTTCCGCACTCCTTGGGCTGATCCTTGAGATCGGTGGTTATGTAGGAGATGCAGCATCCCAGACAGCTTCAGCGCTGGCATCTATCCGTATCAGCTTCGTATGGATCCCGGTTGCAGTATATGTGATCGGTCTGATCATCATGAAGTTCTGGCAGCTTGACAAAGAATTTGACCAGATCATTGCAGATCTGAAAGCCAGAGCAGCAAAGTAAGAATATAAAATCAGAACAGAAAACGCCCCGGCAGCAGTAAGCTGACCGGGGCAATATAGAAAATAACAAAGAAAAACAGAAAGGAAGAACAGTATGTATATCAAAGGTGTGAATTTAGGAAACTGGCTGGTACTTGAAAAATGGATGAGTCCTGCTTTATTTGCAGGTACAACAGCAGAGGACGAATACTATCTGCCGCGTCAGCTTTCCAAAGAAGTATATGAAGCAAGAATCCAGATGCATCGTGCAGAATATATCTCAGAACGTGATTTTGTAACGATCAAACGGATGGGAATGGAAGTGATCCGTATTCCCGTGCCATATTTTATTTTCGGAGACAGAGAACCGTTTATCGGCTGCATAAAGGAGCTGGACAAAGCATTTGCCTGGGCTGAAAAATACGGTCTTCAGATACTGATCGATCTGCATACGGCGCCGATGGGGCAGAACGGATTTGACAATGGAGGTATCTGCGGTGTCTGCAGATGGGCACAGTGTCCGGATGAAGTGGAATTTACACTGACTGTTTTAGAACGTCTTTCTGAAAGATATGGCAATCGAAAAGGACTCTGGGGAATTGAAGTGATCAACGAGCCACTGACAGAAGCAGCATGGGAGTCCTTTGATATCACAAAACGTTACCCGGCTGTAGATCCGGAAATGGCAAAGGGTACAGCGCCAATCAGCATGGTATTTTTAAGAGCGTTTTATAAAAAAGCATATATCCGCATGAGAGCACATCTTGCGCCGGAAAAATATGTGGTGATCCACGATGGCTTTGACCTGATGGCATGGAAGGATTTCATGCAGGAAGACGAATATCAGAATGTTGTGCTGGATACGCACCAGTACCTCATGATGGCAGAAATGGATGGCTGCCCGCAGACTGTGGAAGGCTATGTGGAATATGTACAGACGAAATATGCAAAGATAATCGAGGAAATGGAGCAGTATTTCCCGGTTGTCTGCGGCGAATGGTGTTTGTTTAATTCTCTTGCCTGCGGCTGTGATACAAAGGGCGGACAGTCCGTATTAAACGGTATGGAAGGCACTGCGCAGGAGAGCTTTTCACCGGAGCAGAAAAAAGAAATTTATCAGGCAGTTGCTAGTGCACAACTTGACGCCTGGAAGAAGGGAAGCGGTTACTTCTACTGGAGCTACAAGCTTTTAGTAGATACCGTAAATGAACCGGGCTGGATTGGCTGGGACAGCTGGGATCTTGGCAGATGTGTTGATTTCGGCTGGTTTCCGCCAAATAGATAGAAAGCTGTAACAGATAAACAGACAGATGAAGTATAAAGAAGTATAAATGAGAAACGGAGAGAAAAATATGATCCAGAATCCAATTTTTAAAGGGTTTAATCCTGATCCCTGCGTATGCAGAAAAGGAGATGATTATTATGCAGCAGTTTCTTCTTTTGAGTGGTTTCCGGGTATTCCAATCTACCATTCCAAAGATCTGAAAAACTGGGAATTATATACACATGTACTGACAGATGACAAAGAGGTAGATCTGAAAAAGCTTCCTTCCGCAAAGGGAATCTGGGCACCTTGCCTGACTTATTGTAAGGAAGAAGATTTATTTTATGTAGTATACGGCGTTATGAATTCCATGAATGCCAGATACTTTGACGTAGACAACTTTGTGATCACAGCAAAGGATATCAAAGGTCCGTGGAGTAAGCCTGTATACCTGCATTCTTCAGGCTTTGATGCATCCATGTTCCATGATGATGACGGAAAGAAATATGTTGTGTCACTGGAATGGGAAACACGTGCAGGCTATGAAAAACCTGGATTTATCAGCATCGTAGAATATGATCCTGTGAAAAAGGAGATTGTTGGTTACCCCCGGCCAATGTGGCGCGGTGGTACAGACAGAGGCTGTATTGAAGCACCTCATCTGACCAAACGCGGTGGCTATTACTATATTATGTGTGCAGAAGGTGGAACCGGATATAATCATTGTGTGACGATGGGACGTTCCAAAAATGTCTGGGGTCCTTATGAAAGAGATCCAAAGAACCCGATTGTGACATCCTCTCCGAATGAATCCAATGAACGTCATGACCCGGATCACTTAAAACCAAAATACTTCAATCCGGATTCCATCTTGCAGAAATCAGGACATGGCAGCTATGTGGAAACACAGAACGGTGAAGTATATCTGATGCATTTATGTGCAAGACCGTTTGTACCGGAGCTTCGTTGTACACTCGGCAGAGAAACCGCGATCCAGAAAATGATGTGGACAGAAGACGGCTGGCTGCGTATGGCAGATGGCAGTAATTTCGCCAAAATGGAAGTCGAAGAAGCCAATCTGCCGGAAGTAAAGCTGTCGCAGGTTCCATCCTTTGATGATTTTGATGGGGAAGAGCTGGGTAACTGGTATTACGCACCAAGGATCATGCCACAGAGCTTTGCAGATGTAAAAGCACGTCCGGGCTATGTGCGTATCCGCGGACAGGAAGCCAGAACTTCTTTAAATAAAGTCAGCATTCTTGCCAGAAAATTGACAAGTGTTTATGCTACGATCACAACAAAAATGGATTTCAAACCGGAGATCCATCAGCACAGTGCAGGCTTGATCCTGTACTACGACAACATGAATTATGTAAACCTTAGAAAGTACTATAGCGAAACACTCGGACAGAGTGCTCTTTCTATCATCCAGCTTGACAACGGGGAAAAGGAAGAATTTTTAAATACCAGAATTCCTGTTGATGACAGAGAGGTTTATTTAAGACTTTGTATCAGAGGCCGTCAGTCCTGGTTTGAATGGGGCTATGACGGAGAACACTTTGAGAAGATCGGTAAAGTATTCGATACAACAAAGTATTCCGATGAGTACTGTAAATATGGTGAATTCACAGGTGCTTTTGTCGGACTGACCTGCGCAGACCGCATGAAGCACAGCCATTATGCAGATTTTGATTTCTTTGATTATGAGGCAGATGAAAGTAAGCCGGTAGACTAAGACTGACAATGAACTGCTGGGAGTATATAAGAAGAGTATGTTATAGGTAACATATAGATAATGATTTATAGATAAACGCCGGAACGATATCTACAAAGCAATCGATAGCGTAGACGACTGAGATTTGTGAAACACTTGCCGAGCGGAGAGACCACCATGTTTTTTGGTGGCCGGAGCTCGTGCAAAATGTGTTTCAAACAAATCGCAGGGTAGTCAAGCGTGATTGCGTGTAGATACCGTTCCGGCGTTTTATTATGTTGTATAAATAACGTCCCATAGAATATGGCTATAGATAAAGACTATAACAGATTATAATCTTCCTGCATTATGCAATAGCATAGTATTATGCTAAACTGGCTATATCTTATAAAAATATATTATTCCTATCAAGACAGTATACTATAGTGTGAAAATAAGATAAAATGTAAGAACAATAAGAAAAATAAAAAAACACGAAGAGGAAAATACAAAGAGAAAAACTTAAGAAGTCATGATTTTGGAAAATCACTTCATAATCATGATCTGATAGAAGATAAGAATAAGAAGATAGGAATAATTCGATAGCAGAACAGATACGAAAAGGCAGGAGAAACGACATGGAAAGAGGAATCAATACACGATGTCTCCATCTGGAGGAGACAGAAGGCAAGACAGAAAATTATGGTGCGATCAGTTATCCGATCTACCAGACAGCAACTTATGCACATCCGGGTGTAGGACAGAGCACAGGTTTTGATTACAGCAGATTACAGAACCCGACCAAAGAGCATCTGGAAAAAATTGTGGCTTCTTTGGAACATGGCTGTGATGCACTTGCACTTTCTACCGGAATGGCAGCGATCACTCTTTTGATGGAGCTTTTCAAGCCGGGCGATCATCTGATCGTGGACAGTGATCTGTATGGCGGAAGCATCCGTCTGTTTCGCAATGTATCCCGGAAAAACGGGATTACATTTTCGGCAGTGGACAGTTATCAGGATGATGTTGAAAGCTTTGTAAAAGAAGAGACAAAGGCAATTTATATCGAAACACCGACCAATCCGATGATGAATGTAACGGACATCGGAAAGCTTTCCGAAATTGCAAAAAGACATAATCTCTTGTTAATTGTAGACAACACATTTTTGTCGCCGTATTTCCAGAATCCGTTGACGCTGGGAGCAGATATTGTGGTACATAGCGGAACGAAGTTTTTGGGGGGACACAATGATACACTGGCAGGCTTCCTTGTGACGAACAGAGAAGAGATCAGTGAACAGCTTCGTTTCCTGATCAAAACGACAGGTGCGGGACTGGCACCGTTTGACAGCTGGCTGATCCTGCGTGGCATCAAAACACTGGGCATTCGTATGGAGCAGGCGCAGAAAAATGCACTTGAGATCGCAAACTGGCTGAAAACGCAGCCTGCTGTGACAAAGGTCATCTATCCGGGACTGCCTGAGCATCCGGGATATGAGATCATGAAAAAACAGGCAAGAGGCTTTGGCTCTATGCTGACATTTTATGTGGACAACAAAGAGCATGCATTTGAAATTCTTGAAAAAGTACGCATGATCAAATTTGCGGAAAGTCTGGGCGGTGTGGAAACACTTCTGACTTATCCGACAACACAGACACATGCAGATGTGCCACAGGAGATCAGAGAGAAGAACGGCATTACAGACTGTACGCTGCGGCTTTCCGTAGGTATTGAAGATGCCCGGGATCTGATCGCAGAGCTGACGCAGGTGTTTGCAGAGCTTAGTTGATGCAAAGAAGAACAGGAGACAAAACATGGCAGAGAGAAATTTGGATTTTGACCGGATCATTGACAGAAAAAATACAAGATGTTTGAAATATGATTTTGCCGTAAAACGTGGTATGCCGGAAGATGTATTGCCGCTCTGGGTGGCAGATATGGATTTTGAGACATCCTCTTACATAGAAGATGCACTGACAGAACGCGTGCAAGAGGGCATATTCGGATACAGTGATGTGCAGACGCCTTATTTTGAGATCATCAGGGACTGGATGATAAGACATCATGACTGGGAACCACAGGAGAAGTGGCTTATCAAAACACCGGGCGTTGTATTCGCACTTGCCATGGCTGTAAAGGCATATACCGATCCGGGAGATAAGGTGCTGCTGCAGCAGCCGGTATATTATCCGTTTTCCGAGGTGATCACTGACAATGGCAGAGAGGTGGTCAGTAATGATCTTGTCCTGACGGTGGATGGAACCTACAAGATAGATTTTGCGGATTTTGAGCAGAAGATCATTGCAAATGGGATCAAGCTGTTTCTGTTATGCAGTCCGCACAATCCGGTTGGCAGAGTCTGGACCAAAGAGGAACTGGAGAAAATCGGCGATATCTGTGTAAAGCATGGGGTAACGGTTGTCAGTGATGAGATCCACAATGACTTTATCTGGGAAGGGACACATACTGTATTTGCCGGTATCAAAAAGGAGTTTGCCGATATTTCGGTTACTTGCACCTCACCAAGTAAGACCTTTAATCTGGCAAGTATGCTGATCTCCAATATTTTTATCCCGAATCAGATACTTCGCCGGAAATTCTGCAAGGAAATGGACCGGGCAGGGATCAGCCAGCTCAGCGTGCTTGGATTGGTGGCGACAGAGGCGGCTTATGCACATGGAGATGAATGGTATGCTGCTATGAAAAACTATGTCAGAGATAACATTGCGTTTGCCAGAGCATATGTAGAAGAAAATCTACCGGGCGTCCGTATGATCGACACGCAGGGAACCTATCTGATCTGGCTTGATTTCAGACAGACAGGGCTTACCGTAGAGCAGCTGGATCATAAGATCATTTATGAAGCAGGGCTATGGCTGGACAGTGGCAAGATCTTCGGGAAAACGGGAGAAGGCTTTGAGCGCATCAATGTGGCATGTCCGAGAGCGGTTCTGCAGGAGGCGCTGGATCGCATCCGCGGCATTTTGGAGTAGAAAAGGATCAGAAATAGAAAATAAAACGTATATTTTGCATTTTATTGCCAAAGCTGATACAATAATCCTTGCTTTCGGGCAGGGATTATTTATTGTATTGCGAGGAAGGAAATGCGACTGATTGATATAACGGATTTTCAGGATCCGGCACTTGATGTATATGCCAGAATATCGGAAGGGCAGCTTTTAAACAGGGCAGAGCCTGAAAAGGGAATGTTCATTGCAGAAAGTCCGAAGGTGATACGGCGGGCACTTCAGGCAGGCTATCAGCCTGTCAGTTTTCTGGTGGAGAACCGATTAGCCGAGAGTAATCATGAAACAAGAGAACTTTTAGAAGAATGGGATGGAATGGATATCCCGATCTATACAGCCGAGTTTGATGTTTTAACACAGCTGACAGGATTTATGTTAACCAGAGGAATGCTTTGTGCCATGTACAGAAAGCCGCTTCCATCCATGGAAGAGGTCTGCAGGGGAGCAAAGCGGATCGCTGTTTTGGAAAATGTCGTGAACCCGACCAATGTAGGCGCGATCTTCCGCTCTGCAGCGGCACTTGGCATGGACGCAGTGCTTCTGACAAGGGCATGTTCTAATCCTTTGTACCGGCGGGCGATCCGTGTCAGTATGGGAACGGTATTTCAGGTTCCATGGACATTTGCAGATGCAGACTGGGAAAGCACCGGTGTAGAAAAGCTGCATACACTTGGTTTTCGGACAGCAGCACTTGCTCTTTCAGACGATTCGATCAGTATAGAAGAGGAAGCACTGCGCAGAGAAGAAAAGCTGGCGGTTGTGCTTGGTACAGAGGGAGAAGGACTGCTGGATAGGACGATCGCAGCATGTGATTATACTGTGCGGATCCCCATGCAGCATGGCGTGGATTCCTTAAATGTAGCTGCGGCGAGTGCAGTTGCTTTCTGGGCACTGCGCCCGGAAGAAAATCATGGATATCAGACAAGTTATAAAGGACTGGATTGTTAATGAAGGAAAGAAATAAAGGTATATTTTATATTACACTGGCAGCATTCTGCTTTGCAATGATGAGCTTGTTCGTCAGGCTGTCCGGTGATCTGCCGCCTATGCAGAAGGCATTCTTCAGAAACTTTGTCGCGCTTTTGTTTGCGGGCGGTATTTTATGGAAAGATCATATTTTACTGAAGGTACCGCGCGAGGACTGGATTTATTTATTCTTGCGTGTTTTCTGCGGAACAGCAGGGCTGATCTGTAACTTTTATGCTATCGACCATCTGCATATAGCGGATGCTAACATGCTGAACAAGATGTCGCCGTTTTTTGCCATTATTGCCTCTTATTTTCTGCTGAAGGAGAAGGTGGCACCGTATCAGGCAGTCTGCGTTCTGCTGGCATTTATCGGGGCTTTGTTTATCCTGCGGCCGGGCTTTGATTCCATGGTAACGATCCCGGCGCTGATCGGTCTGCTGGGCGGCCTTGGAGCAGGGATTGCCTATACGATGGTAAGGATACTGGGCGGTCATGGTGTAAAGGGACCAATCATTGTATTTGCTTTTTCGTTGTTTTCCGTGCTGGTGACAGCACCGTATCTGGTTTTTTCCTATAAACCGATGAGCATGCAGCAGTTTCTGTGTCTGATACTGGCAGGGATTGCAGCAGCGGGCGGACAGTTTTCCATTACAGCAGCGTATACACACGCCCCTGCAAAGGAAATATCTGTCTTTGACTATATGCAGATCGTCTTTTCTTCGCTCCTTGGTATTTTCATTCTGCATGAGATGCCGACGGTGTTTAGTCTGATCGGCTATGTGATCATTATCGGAGCATCGATCATCATGTTTTTACTGAACCGCAGGAAAGACAGGACATCGGAAACAGTATAAGCAGAACGATGGGATTTGCCGGTCTGATGGAAAATATAATAAAAATAATATATAAGTGGTATGGTATAAAAAGTACAAATTGGCACTTTTAACCATACCACTTTTTCTATATGATTTGTCACAAGAGATCGTTAGCTGACATCTTAATGGAAAACAGACAAAAAGCAGACATGGCAGGATCATGCTGTCTTGTTGATAACAGGAAAAGGAGAACAGAATATGAGTCAGGACAGATATGCATTAAATAAACAACTTGCACAGATGTTAAAGGGTGGTGTCATTATGGACGTAACGACACCGGAGCAGGCAAGGATTGCGGAAGAAGCAGGTGCCTGTGCGGTTATGGCACTGGAGCGGATACCGGCAGATATCCGTGCAGCGGGCGGCGTTTCCCGTATGAGTGATCCGAAGATGATCAAGGGGATCCAGGAAGCGGTTTCCATTCCGGTCATGGCAAAATGCAGGATCGGACATTTTGCGGAGGCACAGATCTTAGAGGCGATCGAGATTGATTATATCGATGAAAGTGAAGTGCTTTCACCGGCGGATGATGTGTACCATATTGACAAGACAAAGTTCAAAGTACCGTTTGTATGCGGTGCAAAGGATCTGGGAGAAGCACTCCGCAGAATCAATGAAGGAGCTTCCATGATCCGTACAAAGGGCGAGCCCGGTACAGGTGATGTGGTACAGGCAGTCCGTCATATGCGTAAAATGAACCAGGAGATCGCAAGACTGACTTCCATGCGGGAGGATGAACTGTTCCAGGCAGCAAAAGAGCTGCAGGTTCCGTATGAGCTGGTTGCTTATGTGCATGAAAACGGAAAGTTACCTGTTGTTAATTTCGCGGCAGGCGGCGTGGCAACACCGGCAGATGCAGCACTGATGATGCAGCTCGGTGCGGAAGGTGTCTTTGTCGGTTCCGGTATTTTCAAATCCGGTGATCCAAAAAAGAGAGCTGCAGCGATCGTCAAAGCAGTGACGAATTTTAACGATGCCAAAATGCTGGCAGAGCTTTCCGAGGATCTCGGGGAAGCAATGGTCGGTATCAATGAGCAGGAAATCGAACTGTTAATGGCAGAACGTGGAAAATAAAAGGCGGTGAAAGAATGACGATTGCAGTTTTGGCAGTGCAGGGCGCCTTTATCGAACATGAAAAAAAGCTGCAGGCGCTCGGCGCAGATGTATTTGAGATCAGACAGGCAAAAGATCTGGAACGGCACTTTGACGGACTGGTGCTGCCCGGCGGAGAGAGCACGGTACAGGGAAAGCTTTTACGGGAGCTTGGACTGTTTGTACCTCTGCAGGAGAAGATCAGAGCAGGACTGCCCGTTATGGCAACCTGTGCGGGACTGATTCTTTTGGCAGAGCATATTGCGGATGATCCTACCGTGCACTTTGGCACGCTTCCGGTCACTGTAAAGCGGAATGCTTATGGCAGACAGCTTGGCAGCTTTCAGTGCACCGCTGATGTGGAAGAGATCGGGAAGCAGCTTCCGCTTACCTTTATCCGTGCCCCCTATATTGAAAAGGCAGAAGATACAGTAAAGGTACTGACCAGTGTAGACGGTAATATCGTAGCAGTCAGATATGAAAACCAGCTCGGGCTTTCCTTCCATCCGGAGGTAACAGAGGACAACCGCGTGCATGCTCACTTTTTGCAGATGTGTGGGCAGAAACAGTCTTGACAAAGAAAAAGACTTCTTTTTCCCATATACTTGTATACTGTATTTCTGCTCCTGTTTAAAAGATCAGAGTTGTGAGACAGGTGTTTCACAGGAAAGAAAATCCTGCGGTCAGAAGGATCGCAGGATTTTCATCATATAATCTATCATTTCTTCCGGAGTTTCTTCCATACCGTCCAAAACCCATTTCTGACCGACATCATTTAAAACAGCCATCTTCGCAGATCTGTTATACTTTTCGGGCGCAGAGTGCATATCATTTGCTTCTTCCATGGCACGGACCTTATCGTGCAGGCGGTAGAAGATGATATTTTTGTTCTGCGAATGCGGAATAAAAATAGTCTTACTGTTACGGGAAAGATGATAAAAAAAGTGAAACAGGAATTCACGCAGGCTCCGGTCATCACCATAATCAAGCATTGGCGCAAGCTCCGTTACAAATTCATCTGCCATGCGGTCTGTGATGCTCTCTATAATATCGGAAATGGAATCAAAATTCCGATAGTAGGTCACGCGGGCAACATCCGCTTTTTTGACAATGTCCGTTACCGTAATATCCATATACGGCTTTTCTTCCAGAAGATCCAGAAACGCCTTTTCAATCTGCTCTTTTGCATTACGCGGTTCGTGCATGATACAAAATCTCCTTTTTTTGTTTCATTTAAAAATTTTTGGTTGATTTTATAAAAATGTATAACTATACTGTTTCAAGGATGATACAAAATGTAACTTGCGTGAATATACTGTATCAGTTACAATAGCAACTGTCAAGTTTTTAAAAGAATGAAATAAGGAGGAAAATCACTGTGATAAAAACACTATTTCACCAGATCGGTGCCTATAAAAAAGATTCCATATTGACACCGATCTATGCAGCGGCGGAAGTCATCATGGAAATTCTTATCCCTTTTGTAACGGCTGCGATCATAGATGAAGGTATTCAGGCAGGCAATATGCAGAAGGTGCTGCAGTATGGCGTGATCATGATCGTGCTCGCGCTCTTTAGCCTGTTTTTCGGTATTCAGGCGGGCAGGAAGGCTGCCAGTGCATCTACCGGATTTGCCTGCAATCTGCGGGAGAGTATGTATCGGAACATACAGACCTTTTCCTTTTCCAATATTGATAAATTCAGCACGGCAGGTCTTGTTACAAGAATGACGACGGATGTCACAAACATGCAGAATGCATACCAGATGATCCTGCGTATTGCGGTCAGAGCTCCTATGACACTGATCTGCAGCATGGTCATGTGCTTTATCATCAATGTAAAGCTGAGCCTGATCTTTTTAGTTGCCTTATGCGTACTGGCAGCAGCACTTATCTACATTATGATGCATGCAATGCCTGTTTTTCAGGAAGTTTTTTCTAAATACGATGACTTAAATGCCAGCGTGCAGGAAAACGTAACAGCGATCCGAGTTGTAAAGGCATTTGTCAGAGAAGATTTTGAAAATCAGAAATTCGGAAAAGCAGCAGAAATATTATGTAAACTGTTTGTAAAGGCAGAAAGCATTATCGTATTCAACGCCCCGATCATGATGACCGTTATCTTTGCATCGATGCTTGGACTTTCCTGGATCGGCGCACAGCTTATCGTGGCGGGAGATCTGACAACAGGAAATCTGATGTCACTATTCAGCTATGTGCTCAGTATGATGATGTCACTGATGATGTTATCTATGATATTTGTTATGTTAACCATGAGTACAGCAAGTGCAAAACGAATCGTGGAAGTACTGAATGAAAAGGCAGATTTGACAGATCCGCAGGAGCCGTTGAAGGAAGTCAAGGACGGCAGTATTGATTTTAATCATGTCAGCTTCTCTTATAAAGCAGGAACCGGGGAAGATACCTTAAAGGATATCAATCTGCATATCCATGCGGGAGAAACGATCGGTATTATCGGCGGAACGGGCTGTGGTAAATCCAGCTTTGTCAATCTGATCTCCCGTCTGTATGATGTGACGGAAGGCAGTATCTGTGTCGGTGGCGTCGATGTCAGAAACTATGATATGGAAGTGCTGCGTGATAAAGTAGCGGTTGTCCTGCAGAAAAATGTCCTGTTTTCCGGTACGATCCTCGATAATCTGCGCTGGGGCAAGGAGGACGCCACGGAAGAAGAGTGCAGACAGGTCTGCGAGCTTGCCTGTGCGGATGAATTTATTGAACGTTTTCCGCAGAAATACAATACCCATATCGAGCAGGGCGGAAATAACGTATCCGGCGGACAGAAACAGCGTCTTTGTATTGCCAGAGCACTTTTAAAGGATCCGAAGGTGCTGATCCTGGATGATTCCACAAGTGCGGTAGATACTGCAACGGATGCAAAGATCCGGGCAGCATTTGCCACAAAGATCCCGGGCACGACCAAGCTGATCATTTCACAGCGTATTTCCAGTGTACAGGATGCAGATCGTATCCTTGTGCTGGACGATGGCAGGGTCAGTGGTTTTGCACCGCATGAAGAGTTGCTTGCAAACAACCAGATCTATCAGGAAATTTATAATGTACAAATGCAGTCAGGTGGAGATTTTGACCAGAAGATGCAGGAAGGAGGTCTTGAATAATGGCAAGAGGACCAATGCGCGGACCGGGACCGAGAGGACCGAAAAACGGTGGAAAGAGTGCAGATCCGAAGAAATCTCTTGGAAAAGTACTTCGTTATGTCATGGAAAAATATAAGGCAGCGTGTGTGATCGTGGTGATCGGTATTATCATATCGGCACTTGGTATTTTGACAATGACCTTATTTATGCAGACCTTGATCGACCAGTATATCATGCCTCTGATGGGGCAGGCTGATCCGGATTTTACACCGCTTGCAAGCCGGCTTATCAAGCTTGGCGTGGTGCTGGCAGCAGGTATTATTTCAACCTATGCTTATAACAGGATCATGGTAACAGTCAGCCAGGGAACCATGAAAAGACTCAGAGTGCAGTTGTTTTCCCATATGGAATCGCTGCCTATCAAATATTTTGATACCCATGCACACGGCGATATCATGTCGGTTTATACGAATGATGTGGATACGCTCAGACAGCTCATCAGCCAGAGTATTCCGCAGACGATCAACTCCGTGATCTCTCTGGTATCGACATTGATCAGTATGATCGTGCTGGATATTCCGCTGACACTTGTTTCTCTGTTGATGGTTGGTGTCATGATGTTTGTGACTTCTAAGATGAGCAACCTGTCCGGTAAATACTTTATGCAGCAACAGAAGGATCTGGGTGCGGTCAACGGTTATATCGAAGAAATGATGGAAGGACAGAAGGTTGTCAAAGTATTCTGTCATGAGGAAAAGAGCATGGAGGACTTTGAAAAGCTGAATCGTCAGCTTTGTGACAGTGCCAGAAATGCCAATGCTGTTGCCAATATTATCATGCCGATCAACAACAACCTCGGTAATATCAGCTATGTGCTCTGCGCGATCGTCGGCGGTGTGCTGGCACTGAACGGTTTTTCCGGGCTGACGATCGGAACACTGGTTGCGTTCCTGAGTCTGAATAAAGGCTTTACACAGCCTGTGACGCAGGTCAGCCAGCAGCTTGGCAGTATCATCATGGCTTCAGCCGGTGCAGAGCGTGTCTTTAACCTGATGGAAGCAGAGCCGGAAGCAGATGACGGCTATGTAGAGCTTGTCCGCGCTAAAGAAGATACGGATGGAAATATTACGGAAACGAAGGAAAGAACCGGCATGTGGGCATGGAAGCATCCACATCAGGCAGATGGCAGTGTTACCTATAAGAAACTGGAAGGCAAGGTAACCTTTGACGGTGTTGATTTTGGTTACAATGATGACAAGATGGTGCTGCATGATATTAAGATGTTTGCAGAGCCGGGGCAGAAGCTGGCATTTGTCGGCAGTACCGGTGCTGGTAAGACAACGATCACAAACCTGATCAATCGTTTCTATGATATTCAGGACGGTAAGATCCGTTATGATGATATCAATGTCAACAAGATCAAAAAGGCAGACCTTCGCCGAAGTCTTGGTATTGTATTGCAGGATACGCACTTGTTTACCGGAACGGTAATGGAGAACATCCGCTATGGTCGTCTGGATGCCACAGATGAAGACTGTAAAAAAGCAGCAAAGCTTGCCAATGCAGATGGTTTCATCCGAAGACTGCCAAATGGCTATGACACAGTGCTGACCGGTGATGGGGCCAATTTAAGTCAGGGTCAGAGACAGCTGATCGCGATCGCACGCGCGGCCGTTGCAGATCCACCGGCCCTGATCCTTGATGAGGCAACTTCCTCTATCGATACACGTACGGAGGTACTGGTGCAGCGTGGTATGGATGCCCTCATGAAAGGCAGAACGAGTTTTGTCATTGCGCACAGACTTTCCACAGTCCGTAATGCAGACTGCATCATGGTCATGGAGCAGGGACGTATCATCGAGCGTGGTACCCACGAGCAGCTCCTGGAGCAGAAGGGCAGATACTACCAGTTGTATACAGGAAAGACAGCGTAGGAGAAGCGTATATAAATAGAAGTATTGAGAATATGGCTTATTATCTTGCTTTTTAGCGGATAATAGGCTATATTCTATTTATCGTAACTTTAATATCTATTTAAGTTATCATCAAAATTCAAGTCCGTTCGGACAATATTTCACAGATATTTGAAACAGAAAATGCCAGGAAAGATATATTGCGAAGAAACCGGAAATACAATATACTGAAAGAGAGAGTCAATATGGACAGAAAACCAAAACCGGATACTTATGTTGAACCAATGCCTCAGAAATTGTTTCATCAATTGGTAAAACAATTTCAAGAACTCGGAGGAAAGGTGATAATGGGAGCGGATGCGGAGCTGTATCTGGATTCCAGAGAGGCAGAAGCGTGCACATTAAATGGGTACACGATCCTGTTTCGAAAAAGACCGGGAAGAGCAGCGGTGTATGAAGAACTGATTCATGCAGCACAGTTTCGAGACGGTAAAAATGATGGAAGTATCCGATCTGTTTATAAAAATGAAATTGAAGCTAAAAGACAATTATTGGTAAGGGCAAAAGAGTTTCAATTAACAGAACCGGAAATCAGGCATACCCGGATTTCATTGGAACTGTATGAACGGGAACTGCAAAAATTAGAGAAAGGAGATACGGATAATGACAGTATTTAAAGTGATAGGTAGAATGTCGGTAGGAGACAATACTGCAATTGTTGTGGATGGCAAGGGCAATCTATTTCATAATGGTGTGGGTATTCTGGATGAAAACGGAAAGCCATATGAGGTATTATCTGTCGGTATGGATTCCGGGATCAATGTAGAAGAAATGTTAAATAAAACCTCTCTTTTAATTGAAGGAAATTTCGTATCTTCTAAATTATTTATATAGAAAGTGTTAAGCGTATGCAGATCTTTGTAGATGCGGACGCATGTCCGGTAACGAGAATCGTGGAACAAACAGCAAGAGAATGGGGGATTCCCTGTTCTCTTCTTTGCTATGTCATGCATCTATGATGCATGATACAGCCGCAGCCCATTTGCGAAGCAAATTATGTATGGCTGCGGTTCAAAGTGATACCAATCATGTGCTTTCCTCCGATTATTCAGAGATCAAAATTATCGGAGCGGGAGCAGATGCAGTCGATTTTGCACTCATCAACCTTTGCCACAAGGGTGACATTGTTGTAACGCAGGACTACGGCGTAGCTGCTATGGCACTTGGAAAAGGTGCCTATGCTATCCACCAGAGCGGCAGATGGTATACGAATGAGAATATCGACAGACTTCTGATGGAACGTCATATGGCAAAGAAAGCCCGTATGGGAAAAGGAAAGCATCATCTGAAAGGACCGGCAAAGCGGACACAGGAAGATGATGACAGATTCCGGGAATCGTTTGAAAAGCTGATGGAGATGGCTGGTGGCAAGGGATAGGATAAAATGGAGACAAGTAATACACAATCATATTTAAGAAAATTGGATTAAAGTGAAGTATTTAACACTAAATAATAATATTTTTATGAATAAAATTGAATTTCAAATGAAATATAGTTCTGTTATCAAATGCACTTCGTCTTGCGAGATGAGGTGCATTTTCAGTTGTCAAAGTACAGGTTTAATTTTTCATTTAAGGAAGAATTTTTAATAAACTATTTATTTGTGTACATTGTGAATAAAAAGAATGCAATGTTATTGTAAGAAAATAAAAACTGCAAATAATATGATACAAAAATAGAGTAAATATATTCCCTACCAATAAGATATGAGGTATAATAAAAAAGACTTCATTAAAATGAAGTCTTAGTACACACACTGTGTAGCTGGATAAACCAGCGATTTGAGTAAACTTTTATTTGAACTCGCAGTGTAAATTCATAGGAATATAATTTACATATATGATAATAACTGAAAGGGGAAGAAAAGTCAAATGAAAAAAGAAAAAAATTATTATCTGGGGTTGGATATTGGAACAGATTCAGTAGGTTATGCAGTAACAGATGAACAGTATAACCTGATTAAATTCCATGGAGAGCCTGCATGGGGAAGTATGATATTTGATGCAGGACAGCTAAAAGCGGATAGGAGAAGTTTTCGTTCTGCGAGGAGACGTCTGGATCGTAGACAGCAGAGAGTGAAGCTTGTGCAGGAGATCTTTGCAAAGGAAATCGCAAAGGTAGATGAAAGATTCTTTTTAAGATTACAAGAAAGCTATAAATGGAGAGAAGATGTAAAGGATCAATATATCTTTTTTAATGATGAAGATTATACAGATATTCAATATGGTGGCGAATATCCAACAATTCATCATTTGATCAAGGAGTTAATGGATAATCCAGAGCCGCAGGATGTCAGACTTGTATATCTTGCCTGTGCATGGTTGGTATCGCACAGAGGACATTTTTTGAGTAACATTGATGAAAAAAATATCGAAGAGATCAGAGATATTTATTCTGCTTATCAAGGTTTCATTCAATTTTGTACAGATAAAGAATGTGATAATCCATTTCATGATGCAGATATGGAAAAACTTGCAGAAGCATTAAAAGAAAAAAGTGGTGTGAATAGTAAAAGAAATAAATTAGTAGAGGCTTTATTGAACGGAAAGAAACCGGCAAAAGCATGTACGGAAGATTTCCCTTATAGTGAAGATTCTATACTAAGACTGCTTGCAGGGGGGACTTGCAAGTTAAAGGACTTGTTTGGAAAAGAAGAATATGAAGAATTCGGTTCGCTTACTTTAGGGCAGGATGAAGATAAATTTGCAGAACTGATGGGTAATATTGGGGAGGACTATGATCTAATCGCAGTACTTAGGGCAATCTATGACTGGGCGGTGCTTGCAGATACATTAGGGGATGCAAAATCCATTTCTGAGGCAAAGGTAAATGTTTATGATAGGCATAAGGATGATTTATCGTTCTTAAAATATTTTATCCGGAAATATTTGAAAGGGAAATATAATGAAGTATTTCGAGAGGTAAGAGAGGACAACTATGTTGCATATGCATATCACACCAAAGGAATGGGCGAGGATCAGAAAGAAAAATTAAAAAAGAAAGCAGATATAGAAATTTTTTCAAAACACATATTGAAAATTGTCAAGGATATACAGCCGGATGATGGTGATAAAGAAAAATATGCGGATATGATACAGCGATTAGAGTTACGAGAATTTATGCCGAAACAAAAAAATACAGATAATCGAGTTATTCCAAATCAGTTGTATTTATATGAATTAAATAAATTATTAGAGAATGCATCCGTATATTTACCGTTTTTACTTGCAAAAGATGAGGATGAGATTACCAATAAGGATAAAATCATATCCATTTTTAAATATAAATTACCATATTTTGTTGGACCATTGAATGAAAATTCCAATTTTTCATGGGTTAAGAGAAAAGAAGGGAGAATTCTTCCGTGGAATTATAAGGAACAGATCGATTTTGATGCAAGTGAAGAGGCATTTATTAAAAAAATGACAAATAGCTGTACATACCTTCCGGGAGAAAATGTATTACCCAAGGATTCTTTATGTTATCAGAAATTTATGGTTTTAAATGAAATCAATAACCTGAAGGTAAACGGAATCAAAATCCCGGTAGAAGTAAAGCAGAGTTTATATCATGATCTGTTTGAGAGAAAAAGAAAAGTACGCAGGAAAGATATCACGGAATATCTCATCAGCAATAATATATTGGAAAAGGGACAGGAGGACTCTGTAAGCGGAATAGATCAGGAGATCAAGTCAAGCCTTTCTTCCTATTTTTCATTCCGTAGATTAATGGAAAATGGAACACTATCAGAAGAAGATGTAGAAAAAATTATTGAAAGGGCATCTTATGCGGAAGATAAGAGCAGAGTGGCAAAATGGTTGACAAAGAATTATCCGGTTTTATCTGAGGAGGATAGAAAATATATCGTTAGAATTAAAATAAAAGATTTTGGACGTCTTTCCAAGGCTTTTCTAAAAGAGACGGAAGGTATGGATAAAGAGACGGGGGAAGTGACTACTATTCTCAGAGCTATGTGGGATACAAATAATAATTTGATGGAATTATTATCTTCAGATTATTCTTTCGCAGATGTACTGGCGGAGGAAAGGAAAGAATATTATGGCAGAGCAAAAAAGACCTTGGAGGAAAGACTGGATGATATGTATGTATCCAATGCTGTAAGAAGACCTATTTACCGTACGCTGGATATCGTACAGGATATTAACAAGGCATTTGGTGCACCTAAAAAGATTTTTATTGAAATGACGAGGGCAGCAGACCCTGATAAAAAAGGAAAAAGGACATCAACACGTCGACAGCAGATTGAGACAAATTATGCCAAATGTCAGGACGAAGAAGTAAGGGATTTAAAAAATGAATTGGAAAAACTGGGAGAGCGCGTAGATAATAAATTACAAGGCGACAGATTATATTTATATTTTATGCAATTTGGCAGATGTGCATATAGTGGTGAACCAATAAATTTGGAAAAGCTAATGTCTGGCTCCAAGGAATATGATGTGGACCATATATATCCACAGGCTTATGTAAAAGATGACAGTATTATCAATAATAAGGTATTAGTTTTATCCGAACTGAATGGCGCAAAAAAAGATATATATCCTATCAGTAGTACCATTCGTCATCAAATGAAACCGATTTGGGAACATTGGAAAGAAGTAGGAGCTATCAGTGAAGAAAAATATAAGCGTCTTGTTAGATCAACGGAATTTACAGATGATGAGAAATATGGTTTCATCAATAGACAGTTGACGGAAACATCGCAGTCTACCAAGGCAGTTGCTGATTTGCTGAAGGAAAAGTTCCCGGAAACAAAAATTGTGTATACAAAAGCACGTTTGACATCAGAATTCAGACAGGAATTTGATCTGCCAAAATCCAGAATATACAACGATCTGCATCATGCAGTAGATGCTTATTTGAATATTGTGACAGGAAATGTTTATGATATGAGGTTCTCTCGTCAATGGTTTAATATTCATATGAATTATAGTAGTGTTTCTTTCCCTATGGGAATGCGCCCATGGAAGGTAAATACAATGTTGTCATTGGATGGATTTAGAGTGTGTATAACAGGAATTGGTAGTGGAGGAAAGTGTTTGTTGGCACAGCCTGTCATGCAATTTTCAAGTCATCCATATTGGAAGTATTATATAAAGAAAATAGAGAGATTCGTTGAAAAAACAGGTGCTAATTCTAATTATATTTATGATCAGGAGTATGATGTTGTTACTTCTGATAAGAACATAGAACTATATGATTTATATATTGATAAATTAGAGAATTCAATTTATAAAAAACGTATTAATTCACCAATACAAACATTGAAAGATGGAAGAGCACTGTTTATAGCTTTAGATATTAGAGGGCAATGTCAGACATTATTAAATATCCAATCAATTTTCGGGCGTATCACATTAGGATGTGATATGACCTTAATAGGTGGAAAAACACATAGTGCAGCAACGGTAAGTTTCAGCTCTACTATTTCCAATTGGAAGAAAAATTATACGGATGTGCGTATTATAGATCAATCAGCATCCGGTTTATGGGAAAAGCAATCCCAGAACTTGCTTGAATTATTATGAGTTGGCGTGTTGTGGTTATTGATAACCAGGCAAAATTAGATTATAAAATGGGCTATCTGGTTGTCAGGGGTTTGGAAACAAAACGAATTTTGATAGATGAGATTGCTGTATTAATGATTGCTAATCCGGCAGTCTCATTCACAGGATTTTTAGTGGAAGCACTGACAGATAAAAAAGTTAAGGTGATCTTTTGTGATACTAAAAGAAATCCTGTGGCGGAAATGATGCCACATCATGGATGTCATGATAGTTCTGCTAAAATACGGACGCAGGTGGAGTGGAATCAGGCAATTAAAGACACGGTCTGGCGAGATATTGTCAGTGAGAAGATACGAAAACAGGCAGAGTTATTATTAGAACTGGGCAAAACAGAACAGGCTGGCTTACTTGATACATATATAGGGCAGGTAGAGATAGCCGATGCAACCAATCGGGAAGGACACGCGGCAAAGGTATATTTTAATGCCTTGTTTGGTATGGATTTTACAAGAAGTGCAGATATTCCAGTTAATGCAGCTTTAAACTATGGATATAGTATTTTGTTATCTGCATTTAACAGAGAGGTCAGTGCAAATGGTTACTTGACACAGCTTGGTATATTTCATGGAAATATGTTTAATCATTTTAATCTTGCCTGTGATCTGATGGAACCATTCCGTGTTATAGTGGATCGCAAGGTATTACAAATGAAGCCGGTACAATTTGAGAAGAACGAAAAGTTGGAGTTATTATCCTTGCTAGACCAAAAGGTGGTCATAGATGGTCAAAATCAGTTTCTGTTTAATGCTATTAAAATATATACAAAGAGCGTTTTGGATGCCATAAATGATAATGATTGTGGAGAAATCAGATTTTACAGTTTAGATAAGCACTGATAAAGGGAACAGAATGAGTGGATTTCGATTTATGAGAATGTTTGTATTTTTTGATTTGCCAACATTAACAATGGAAGATAGAAGAAATTATCGTAATTTCAGGAAAGCATTGATTAAGAATGGTTTTATTATGTTGCAGGAATCTGTGTATTGTAAAATGATGACCAGTCCTTCTGTGGAAAATACATGTAAAAAGATGATCAGGGATAATAAGCCGCCAAAGGGAATTGTACAGACACTTAGTATTACAGAAAAACAATTTGTAAAAATGGATTATGTTGTAGGGGAATACAAAGGGGATATTATTGATTCAGAAGAAAGGTTAATTGTTTTATGAAAGTTGTTTTTCCTGAGATAAAACAGGTATTTTCATGCGATGAAGGAGAAGTATGGACAATTATAGTGGAGAATCAAAGATATTTATATAACATTTTGACTGATATAGAGAGGCAGATATTGGGGAATGAGGGAAAAGTAATACTATCTGAGAATGAAAAGGTAGTAAGAATAGATAAGAAAATGGAACTGTTGACACAATTTGTTCCATTTGATATGAATCGGAAACCTCTTTTGAATAAGATTATGACAGCAATGCAAGAAGCAGCATTAGAAGATGAGTTTTACGTTAAAACAAATGAACTGCTTAGTGTGTGGGAATCGTTATGCATAAATCTGACATGGAATCTGCCGGGAGATATAGAGTTCAAAAAAATAAATTTAGATTCTCTAATAAAAGCTGCTGGTGTGGAAATTGAAAATGAATATGAAAGACTAGGAGAAAAGTTGATTGATTATTTTGAACTAATCGAGACGTATGACTGTAAAAAAGTATTCGTTTTGCTCAATTTACGAAGTTATATCGCAGACAATGAGATGGAAGCTTTTATACAGGAGATAATAGCAAGAGGATATCAGATTATATTATTGGAAAATAAAGAGTATTCTTTGTTAAATGGGGAGAGGAGATATATTATAGATGCGGGTTTATGTGAAATATGTTAAAATACATAAAAGGGATTCTATGAATTTCACTGACAGTACGCAAACTGTATTCTCAGATGATTTGAGGTTTGAGAGCAGTGTAAATTCATAGGAATATCAAACCTAGTTCTTCAGGTAGCACTACTGTTAGTGTTTGAGAGCAGTGTAAATTCATAGGAATATCAAACCGGAGCTTTTGTCTATCTTGCACAAGATATGTTTGAGAGCAGTGTAAATTCATAGGAATATCAAACCGTATAGCCGCCAGCGTTACCGCGCGTGTGTTTGAGAGCAGTGTAAATTCATAGGAATATCAAACGAATTCACTTGTATTAAAGCCTGCGTTGCGTTTGAGAGCAGTGTAAATTCATAGGAATATCAAACAGCTATCAAGAACAAAGACATTCAGTCATGTTTGAGAGCAGTGTAAATTCATAGGAATATCAAACAGGACGAAAACTGGGAGCACCCTTTATAATGTTTGAGAGCAGTGTAAATTCATAGGAATATCAAACAAAAGACACAAAGGAAACTCATTATGAAAGGTTTGAGAGCAGTGTAAATTCATAGGAATATCAAACGCTCTCCATTGAGAAGAAATACCTTATTTTGTTTGAGAGCAGTGTAAATTCATAGGAATATCAAACGATGTTTACAGAAGTGAACAACATAAGGTAGTTTGAGAGCAGTGTAAATTCATAGGAATATCAAACATATGAAGCATTAAGTAAGATGGTTGGCTAGTTTGAGAGCAGTGTAAATTCATAGGAATATCAAACAGTCATTTCCTCGTGTAAGTTCCATCTCAAGTTTGAGAGCAGTGTAAATTCATAGGAATATCAAACATTAGATCCGGCCGTCCACCAGAAAGACGTGTTTGAGAGCAGTGTAAATTCATAGGAATATCAAACCGATAGTGGAATAATC
>ENA-UOJC01000845-UOJC01000845.1-human-gut-metagenome-genome-assembly--contig:-C104-NODE-845-length-48229-cov-11.349400_pt1 | contig 48229 bp, 41 predicted proteins | sample MGYA00242339_ERZ723886 | MGnify/ENA metagenome assembly ERZ723886 | reverse complement strand
CTATAGCTAAAGTGCTTATTGGAAAAGGTTTTTGGCTATTTGTTAACATCGCAGCACATCCTCATAATCAAAACTCCACTAGTGTAATAATATCTTTAACATATATATTATATATTATTAATATATATCTGTCAATATGCGAATTGTTATTTCCGGTAAAATATGTGTAAAAATTTTACTGAAAATCTTAGTATAAAACCGTTTTAGCATGTTAAGAAATGTAAAGTTCTTCTGCTGACAGCTAAATTTGATACAAGTATCTCCATTATCCGGCTATTGTTTCTTTTCCTCAACGGTGTTATTATCTTTATGTCATTTGAGATTTTTTTATAGGGACGTATTTTATGGATATTTTATTTATTATAGACAGAATTGAGTTAAAATATTTTGAATTTAATAATCTTGTTACTAACTTCTGGCTTATTAAAGAATTTCTTCTAAGAAATAATAAAGTCTGGATTACTACCATTGATAATCTGTGCCTTAAGGATACTATGGCTTTTACTCACTGTTATTCAACTTTTGAAAAAAACGGCAATATATTCTATGATAAAAAAGATATTCAAAAGAAAATTGAAGATTTTCAACTTGTAATGTTCAGACAAGATCCGCCTGTTGATTTAGATTATATTAATTCAACTTATATTTTTGATTTCGTTGACAGAAAGAAAACTTTTGTAATGAATGAACCACGTGCAATCAGAGATTTCAACGAAAAACTTCATACTCTCAGATTCGCAGAATTTATGCCGGAAAATATCGTAACTTCGTCAAAATCTGACATTATGGAATTTCTGAACCTCCATGAGGAAATTGTTTTAAAACCTCTTAACCGCTGCTTCGGGGCAGGTGTTATGTGTCTTAAAAAGGGGGATAAAAATACTGCGGTTATAATAAATTCAATGACCAACAATGGCTCAACTCTTGTTATGGTTCAAAAGTATCTGGAAAAAGCTAAATTCGGTGACAAGCGGGTGCTTTTCCTCGGTGATAAGGTTCTCGATTACTGTGTTCAAAAATTGCCGTCAAATGATGACTTCAAATTTAATGAGCACTGTGATGCAAATATAGTAAAAGCCGAGCTTACTGATATTGAGAAAGCTAAGTTCTCTCTGGTTGCCGAAAAGCTTAATTTATCAGGTATCTTTATGGCCGGTCTTGATGTTATCGACGGAAGAATTATTGAAATTAATGTTACAAGTCCTTGTTATTTTATAAAGGAGATTAATAACCATTTCGGCTGTCATCTTGAAAGAGAAATTGCGGATTATATTCTTCAAAAAACTGAATCGAAATTGTTAAATCCTGTATAGTTTATCTACTTATTCCCATGGCAAAAATGACTCTTTTTTTACCGGAATAACATTATCATCAATAAATTCTTTAAATTCCTGAACCAGATATTCAAAATATTCTTTGGGATTTTCCGGATTTTGTTTTTCCTTTATAAGAGTTTCAAGCCGTTTTTGAGTTTCTTCTAATACTTTTCTGTTAGGGAAATAATTGAACGCATCATCCATAAAACCTCTATGATAAAAGTTTGTATCAAGGCTGTCAAGGTTCAGCTTGCTGACCGGAACTTCACAGAGTCGTTGTGCATATGCTTTGCACAGTTTTCCGAAAATTTTTGAGGCGTGTTCTGTGTCATCAACATCCATTGCGGAATATATGTATGAAATAGGGTTGTATTCTATATCGTGAAATGTCGGGCTGAAATCAATGCAGGTCATTTCCTGGTTAACAGCTTCGACAAGCAGATTTTCGCCTTTTCTGTCAAAATCAATGCCTTTTGATTTTGCATCTTCTATCTGACTAATTACTTTTTTAAAGGAACTTTCAGGAAAATTGTTTGCCACAAGTCCCTGAACAGCTTTTTTTACCTGAATACCGTCCGGTGTATCACGATGCAGCATTATTTTTAACGGAATTCCGGAGATGTATTTCATAAGCTGAGTCCCTTTTCCAAGTTTCAGGATAACATGGTTTACACGGTCATATTTATTTAACTTGTAGTTAAGCCCGAAGTTTGCAGGAGTATCTCCGCTTTTTTTCTCATATCTTATACAGTATTGAGGGTAATCCTGAATTTTATATGCAATAGCTTCTTGACCTTCTCCGATTACAATATTATCTCTAACGGCTCTTTTACAGACTGCAAGAATTTTTTCCGGAGATAAATCCAACAAATCTTTTGGAATTCTCCCGCTGAATGATACTGTGTCCTGCTTTAACGGTGCAAGATTCGTAGATTTTTGATGGTTAATTCCTTTATTATTTGAAATGTTACGGGTATTTGTATTAAATCGTACGGGGTTAAAGTTTATTATCATTGTTTACTCCTGAATAGTTAAAGAGCGAACATAGTGATAATTGCGTATTTGTAACAAAATTTTTACAATTCTACTTTACTCTGGAGAACACTTCCACATTTATATCATCAAAGGTGTTTGTGTTGAAATAAGCACAGGATGCTACCATTGCCGCATTATCGGTGCAGTACTTCATAGGAGGTGCAAAAACTTTATAGCCGTCATTTTCAAGGTTAAATATTTTTTTGCGGATTTCCGAATTTGCCGCAACTCCGCCGGCTATGACAATTTGTTTATAATTATTTTCGTCTGCGGCCTTTTTTAATTTCTTTAATAATGTGGACGAAACGCATTCCTGAAAACTTGCACAAATATCATTTACAATATTTTCAGGCAATTCTTCAGTGTTATATTCCCTTTTTAAATCTTTAACCAATCTCAATACTGCCGTTTTTAGACCGCTGAAACTGAAATTGAAACCGTCAACTTTTGCCTGAGGAAGATGATAAGCGTTAGGGTTGCCTATTTGAGCCAATTTATCAAGTTTTGGCCCTCCGGGGTAAGGCAAGCCTATTAATCTCGCAACTTTATCGTAAGCCTCTCCTACCGCATCATCTATTGTTTCACCTATAATATGCTGTTCGGAGTATGATTTTACATCAATAATCTGTGTATGACCTCCGCTCACAAGCAATGCCATAAACGGCGGTTTTAATTCTGTATCTAGATAATTCCCGCACAGATGAGCATTAAGATGATTTACTCCGATAAACGGTTTATCATAAACAAGGGCAAGCGTCTTTGCCGCATTAAGTCCCACAAGTAAACATCCGACCAGTCCCGGTCCTACCGTTCCGGCAAATGCGGTAATATTATGCGGTTCAATATTTGCATTGTCTTTTGCCTGTTTAAAAGCCTCATCAATTACAATATTAATAGAATCAAGATGTTCTCTTGCTGCAATTTCCGGAATAACCCCGCCAAATTGTGCATGAGTTTTTATCTGCGAGGCTACAACATTTGCTATAACTTCCCGCCCGTTTTTTACTATTGCACAAGCTGTTTCATCACAGCTTGATTCTATAGCCATTATGTAATTATCATATCCGCTTTCCGGACCGATTTCTATTTCTTTATGCGAAAATAGTGTATTTTTTAAATTTTTCATAGTAATATTATAATACAAATAAAAATTAGGGATAAAAATGCAATTTTTAGATAAAACAAAAATAAGAATTGTCTCCGGCAGAGGCGGCAACGGTATGGTTGCCTGGAGACGGGAAAAATATGTCGATAAAGGCGGGCCGGCCGGCGGTGACGGCGGCAAGGGCGGGGATGTATATTTAATCGCCGATGAAAATATGTCAACGTTGATGGATTTTAAATATAAATCAGTCTTTAAAGCCGAAAACGGTGAAAACGGCGGTATAAAAAACTGCCATGGCCGCTGGGCAAAGGATTTGTTTATAAAGGTTCCTGTCGGAACAGTTGTAAAAGATGTTAAGACAGGTAATGTTATTGCTGATTTAACTCAACATGAACAAAAAGTTCTTGTGGCAAAAGGCGGCAGGGGCGGCAGAGGTAATGCCAGATTTGCAACTGCTCAAAAAAGAGCTCCTCAATTTTGTGAACCGGGTGAACCTCCTATTGAAAGAGAATTAATTCTTGAGTTAAAACTTATAGCGGATGTAGGGCTCCTCGGTATGCCAAATGCCGGAAAGTCAACCTTTATAAGCAGAATAAGTTCTGCAAAACCAAAAATCGCTGATTATCCTTTTACAACGCTGATACCAAATTTGGGTGTTGTTAGAAAACCTTCCGGAGACGGGTATGTCGTTGCGGATATTCCGGGACTTATTGAAGGTGCATCTGAAGGTGTCGGTTTAGGACATGATTTTCTGCGACATGTCGAAAGATGTCGTTTCCTTGTTCACGTAATTGATACTACAGCTGAAAATCCTCTTGATAATTATGAGAAAATTAATCTTGAGTTGAAAAAACACTCAGAAAAACTTGCTAATCTTTATCAGATTATTGCCCTGAATAAAATTGATGCGATTGAAGAAGAAAGAAAAGAAGAATTATATAAACTTTTTAAAGAAAAGTCTGATGATGTTTTTCTTATTTCTGCTGTAACAGGAGAAAATGTTGAACAGTTAAAATATTTTATGTCGCAAAAAGTTGATGAAATAGAAAAACCTGTTTCTGAAATTGTTGTAGAAGAAGATACCGGAGCTTACAACAATGACGACAGTGCTTTTGAAATAACAAAGGCGGCAAAAGATGTTTACATAATTACAGGCGGTAAAATCGGCAGACTGGCTCAGGTTACGGATGAAAGAAATACTGAACAGGTTATAAGGTTTCAGAATATTCTCACTGGCATGGGAGTTTTTGATAAGTTGAAATCTATGGGAATTAAGGATGGAGATACCGTAATTGTCGGGCATTTGGAATTTGCATATTACTCTGATGAATTTTACGGATAATGGCAAAAAATATTTTGTTTGTGTTTTTACATATCGGATAGCATAGAAGGATGAATCGGCATGAAAATTAATTCAATACAATCTTATTCGTACAAATCATTTTTGGGAACTCAAAATACGCGGGATGCAGAAGGCTCAAAATCAGGAGAGAAAAAGAAGATTTCTAAATCGGTTATAGGATACGGAGTTGCAGGACTTGCCGCAATAGGACTTGCAACTTTTGCAATTATTAAGAGTAAAAAATCACCGGCAAAAGCAGTAGAACCTGTGGTTCAAAAGATAAAGACGGCTGCTGATGACACTGTACAAAAAGCAAAAGATTTAGTAATAAAACCTGTAGATAAAGCCGATAATGGTGAACTTCCTATTCCTGAAATGGAAAAAGAGCTAAATAAGATTGCTGATAAAACCCCGCTTACATCAGAACCGGTTGTTGAGCCAAAGAAGGTTGAAGCAGAAGTAAAAACAAATGAACCTTCAAAGGTGCAAGAGAATACTAAAAGTGAAGTACAAACGGATGATGCTGCTAAAATTCCTGACGATAATAATGTGTCAGAGAAAACAGACATTAATTCGGAAACTATAAAAAAAGAACCTGAAACGGAATTGGCTTCAAAACAGCAGGAAGATATTAAGAACGAAGAACATGGAGAGAACAATTCTGGCATTATAAAAAATGCACCAGAACAAAATGATTCAGCAAGTGTTCAGGCTGATGTTAAAACAGATGTTCAAGCTCCGCAAAATACTGAACCGGTAAAAGCAGAATCTTTACCTGAAAATGAAGTAAAAACTGATACTGCTGTTAAGACGGATGATTCTCAAAAAATACAATCCGAAGTTTCTTCAGAAACTGTGTCTTCTGTAAAATTCAGCGAAGCTATTAAAAGTGATGATTTTACTGTGACGGAAGTTGAAATTAAGCCATTCTCGTATCAATCAGTAGATAAAACACAGCCTCCTTTTGAAGGTGTTGAGAAACTTATTTCCGTTGATTATAACAATGGTACAGGCAGAACATATCAACGTTTTTATCATAAGGATAAAATTTACGAAACTTCTATTTATGATGAACTGACCGATGATAGCCACAATACATTAAAAGTAACCCGATATAATTATGCATATGAAAACGGCAGACTTGTAGGGGTTGCAAAGCAGGATGTTGATAAAGACGGACACCAATGGGGAATCTATCATGACGGAATGTTTGATCCGTTCCCGATTATGGTTAAAATGAAAGGTGACAAAGATTTTCATCAGGCACCGGTATATACTCCTGATGCACTCTTTGAACTGGACAAACGTTTTGATCCGTATAATTTTTAACTTGAATTTTGTATAGGCTTTCGGTACTATATTCTTTATAAAAATAAGGAGTTTTAATTCTTGTTATGACTTTGATTAATGAGAAATTTGTTGTTCACACAAAAGGTAATACTGAGATAAAAGATATCACCCGTCAGGTTCAAAATGCAGTTTACAAGCATTCTTTGCAAAATGCAGTTGTGTATGTATATGTTGCGGGAAGTACAGTTTCCATAACAAATATTGAATATGAACCGGGGTTGTTGAAGGATTTACCGGAAGCTCTGGATAAGATTGCTCCTGTGGTAAAAGATTATCATCATGATGATACCTGGCATGATGGCAACGGTTATGCACATGTCAGGGCTTCAATTATCGGAAACAGCACAATGGTTCCATTACTGGATGGTGCATTGCAGCTCGGGCAGTGGCAGCAGATTGTACTGATTGACTTTGATAATAAAGCCAGAACAAGAACTGTTCATGTGCAGATATTGTATTAAGTTTGCGAATAGTATAGGCTGTCAGGCATAATTTAAGACAATAAGACGAATTACTAAAGCTTCTGTCATCATGAAGAAGTTTCTATAGTAAATCCCCCTACCCACCTTTACAAAGGGGGCAAAGTAATCCGCCTCCTATACTGACAACATTATATTCTGAAGAAATTTAGGAATTTTCATATATCAGATTACCCCTATCCCTCTTTAACAAAGGGGGCAAAGTAATCCGCCTCCTATACTGACAACATTATATTCTGAAGAAATTTAGGAATTTTCATATATCAGATTACCCCTATCCCTCTTTAACAAAGGGGGCAAAGTAATCCGCCTCCTATACTGACAACATTGTATCCTGAAGAAATTTAGAAATTTTCATATAGAAACTCCCCCTACCCTCCATTAACAAAGTGGCTAAGTAATCCGCCGCCCTTCTTAAGGGAGGTGGCACGGATGTGCCGGAGGGTTTATTAACGAAGCATTCATCGTTTCTATATCTGACAGAAGATAAAGAATCTATTATTAAGAGCATATAGTTCCATAGTCTTAAAAGGTTAAAAACTAATCTTTAAATTTTAAAAGTGTTTCAATATCAACATTAAGAGCATTTGCAAGTTCGAGAATTTTGCCTAGAGACATATTCTGCCGTCCGCATTCAATACAGGCCAAATAATTTTGGCTGATGCCCATTGTTTCAGCAAAAGCTTCTTGTGTTAAATCGAGTTTAATTCGTGCTATTTTAACGTTTTTCCCAAATCGTTTTAACAGTTCTTTTTATTCATCTGTTATAATTTTATAATTATTGACTTATAACTTGTATTGTGCTATTAGTTATAAATAATTGATATATAATACAATATTTTGTTTAGTATGCGAATGAAAAAACGGTTAAAAAAATCTGTTATACAATTATTAAGTTGCCTTATACCTTTAAAGTCATTGAGAAAAAAGTTTAGGGACAGATTTATTCATGGTAAAATGAATAATAATAAAATAGTTATATCTGATGTTAATAAAAATGAGAATAATAACAAGATAATTGTAATTGATGGTCAAGGGAATAAAAAATTCTGTGAAAGTTTTCCTAATTTAGATGTTAAGTTTTTAGGTTCTAATAACTATATTGAAATAAGTGAATCTGCAAAAATTCTTAGCAAAACACAAATTATATGCACAGACAATGTTTATGTAAAAGTTGGCGAATTATGCAAGCTGCATTTAAAATTTTACGGAAGAATAAGTCCTTATGCAAAATTAATTATAGGTGATAAAGTCACCATGGGTGATGTGTTTTTTTATTTGTGTGATGAACCCGGGCTTGAAGTACGCATTGGTAATGATTGTATGTTCTCAGAACGTATAGTTGTAAGACCTTCTGACGGGCATAGTATTATTGATTATTATGACGAAAGAGTTTTAAATAAACCTGAACCGATTATTATTGAAGAGCATTGCTGGCTTGGAAGAAGAACTACCTTTTTGAAAGGTACACATGTACCGAAAAATTCTGTTGTCGGTGCTAATGCTCTGTTTACAAAATCATCAGGTTCACTAATAAATGACGGTTCCGGCGGTATATTTGCGGGTGTTCCAGCAAAACTTATCAGAGCCGGTATCACCTGGAATCGGTTACATACATATGATTACGAAAAAATGAGAAAACAGGAGCAATTTCAGTGTGACAGTATTACGCATATTTAGTGTAAACTACGATATAAATATCCCTTTAAAAACCTCTTGTATTTGAAATATGTTCCTGATAAAATTTAGTCATTGTATAAAGTAACTAGAGGGGATATAAATATGAGTAAAAGAGTTCTTTTATGTATTATGGATGGCTGGGGTATCAGTAAAAATCACCCTGAATATGATGCAACTAAATTGGCACACCCTGTGCACGTTGACGAACTTGAAAAAGAATATCCGTCAATCACAATTCATGCTGACGGACAGTATGTCGGACTTCCTGAAGGTCAGATGGGCAACAGTGAAGTCGGTCACCTTAATCTCGGTGCAGGACGTGTTGTTCATCAGGATTTATCGAGAATTAACAGAGCAATTAAAGACGGTTCTTTCTTTAAAAATGAAAGATTCTTAATGGCTGTAAACCACGCTAAAAAGAATGATTCTGCTCTGCATATTTTCGGTCTGGTTTCCACAGGCGGTGTCCACTCCTCTTTGGATCACGTTATGGCTTTGATTAAGCTTGCGGCTGACCAAGGTTTGAAAAAAGTTTATGTTCACGCATTTCTTGACGGTCGTGACACTCCGCCTCAAAGTGCTTGCACTTTCCTTGAGAAGGTTGAAGATGAACTTAAAAAATATAATCTTCCTCCTATTGCAACAATTATCGGCAGATATTATATAATGGACAGAGATAATCGCTGGGATAGAGTTGAAAAAGGTTATAACGCACTTCTTCTCGGTGAGGGTGAACACGCTGCAACTGCATGTGATGGTGTAAAAGCTTCTTATGCAAGAGGCGACAATGATGAATTTGTTCTCCCTACTGTTATCGGAGGTGAAGAAAGCCGAATTCACGATAATGATGCGATTATTTTCTTCAACTACAGACCTGACAGAGCAAGAGAAATTTCCAAAGCTCTTATGTTTGAAGATTTTGACGGGTTTAAGAGAAAGAAAGTTCTTAAAAATATTTGTTATATAACAATGACAAGCTATAATGAAGACTTTACTTTCCCTGTAGCATTTCCGAAAGAACATCTTGTAAATATTCTCGGTGATGTTTTGGAAGCTAACGGCATTCACCAGTTTAGAACAGCAGAAACAGAAAAATATGCCCATGTTACATTCTTCTTTAACGGAGGTATTGATGAACCGCAGCCTCATGAAACCAGAGTTCTTGTACCGTCTCCTAAAGTAGCAACTTACGATATGCAGCCGGAAATGAGTGCTCCTGAGGTATGTGAAAATGTGTTAAAAGCAATCGATAATCCTGAATACGGATTTATCCTTGTAAACTTTGCAAATCCTGATATGGTAGGACATACCGGTGTTATTGATGCTGCAACTAAAGCTTGCCATGTTGTGGATGAGTGTGTCGGAAAAATTGCAGATGCCTGTGTTAAACATGATATTGTAATGCTTTTAACGGCCGATCACGGTAACAGTGAAGTTATGGTTAATGCTGATACCGGTAAGCCGCAGACGGCTCATACTACAAACAAAGTTCCGTTTGTACTTATTAACGCACCGGAGAATATGCAGTTAAAAGAGGATGGAGCTTTATGCAATATTGCCCCTACGGTTCTGCAGCTTCTTGACATTGAAAAACCAAAAGAAATGGATTGCGAATCATTAATTAAGTAGAAAATAAATTATGAGGCGTGAAGTGTTGTTTAGCTTCACCCTCATTTTAAAAGGACAAAAATGACAGAACAAAAGACTTTAGATATAGATTTCACACTAAAAAAGAATAATATTGATGAATTGTTTTTCAACCTTTCTGAAAATCCGGAAGGATTTAAAAACAAGGATTTCCGTTATACTTTGAGTTTGATTTACCAGACAGTGGAAGATGAATTTAAAGATGTGTTTTTGAGTCCGCATTCGCCGGCAAGAAATACAAATTTTTATCTTGTTAACGAGAATGACAAACTGTCATTTTTTGTTACTCCTACAAATAATTTTGAATATTACCTTAAATCAAAAGGCTCGCTTTTCCGATTCAGACCGCAGGTTCTGGAAAATGAAGTCGGATATTCAATGAGTCTTGATCTGGTGATGGATTATTTTGGCGGCTTCGGTGATGTCGTTGATATGGAATCTCTTACTCCGACTTTCGTTTATATGAATACTCTTGCTCATTTTGTAATGAAGCTGATTGAGAAATTGTACTTTATTCCGACAATAAAAACAAAAGGTACAATGTTCAGAATTGTTTATGAGCCGGTCATTCCTAATCAGCAGGTAGCAAGAATTATAAATCAGTTTGAGGAAAATATTCCGGAAAAACTCTTTATTAAAGGTGAAGTTCCAAAGAATTTCGTTAAAGACTTTATTCATCATTATATGAACTATGTAATTTATAAGTTCCTGGGGATTAAGGCTTATAAATTTAAGGATGTAAAATCAGGCACATATATGATTAAAGATTTGGAACAGCGTTCCGTCATGAGAGGTGTTGATATTGCGGAGAATATTTCGCAATGGTTTGACGAACTCTATCTCGGTAAGTATGATGTTATTCCGTTCTTTAAAATTGATAAAGTTGAAGATGAACTTTTCCGCTTGAAAGTGCATATTAAAAACAGAAAAACTGATGAAAGTGTTTTGATAGACGAACTTTATCATAAAGATAAAATATTTGATGCTAATTCTTCTGATATTGCAAAAATTGTTGAGAAACAGCTTAATTATGCTATCAAGTATATGCCGGAACTTGAAGATTTGTTTGAAGATGAAGATAAGCTTGCTCTTGACTTGAATTTGAATGAAGTTTATAAAATTATAACCCAGACTGCTTATTATCTTCAAAAGGCTCAAATAGAAGTTATTTTGCCAAAAGAACTTGTTAATATTGTTGTTCCGAGAGCTTCTATTAATGCGAAAGTTAAAGCTTCACGTTCTCAGGATTTGTCGGACTTGTTTAATAATACCGCTTCTTCAAAGATTTCTCTTGATGATATTCTTGAATTTTCATATGAAATTGCAATCGGAAATGAAAAAATTTCACTTGAGGAATTTAATAAACTCGTAGAGTCCAATAATGGTCTGATAAAATATAAAAATAAATATGTTCTTATTGATAAAGAAGAAAGTAAAAAGATTTTTGAACAGATTGCAAAAGCTAACTTCAAATCCTTATCAAGAATGGAACTTATACATGCTTCAATGTCAGGACAGCTTGCACAGTATGATTTTGACTATGATGATGCTTTTGCAAGAGTTATTCAGGACTTTACAAAACCGGTTGATGTTACCCCTCCGGAATCATTAAAGGGCGAATTAAGACCGTATCAGCAGACAGGTCTTAAATGGCTGTGGACAAATGTTTCTAAAGGTTTCGGTGTTTGTATGGCTGATGATATGGGGCTTGGTAAGACCATTCAAATTATCAGTTTAATCCTGAAGCTTAAAGAAGAAGGTACTTTAAAGAAACCTGTTCTTGTAATTTGTCCTACCACACTGATGGGTAACTGGATGAAAGAGTTGCAAATGTTTGCCCCTTCTCTTGATGCCGTAATTTATCACGGTGCTGAAAGACATCTGGAAGTTAATCATGATGTAATCCTTACAACATATGCAATTATGAGAATTGACGTTGAAGAACTTAAAAAGCAAAACTGGGGTATGGTAATTGTTGATGAGGCACAGAATATTAAAAATCCTGATACCGCACAAACACTTGCAATAAAAACGCTTAAAGCTGATGTGAAAGTCGCAATGACCGGTACTCCTGTTGAAAACAGGTTAACTGAGTTATGGAGTATTTTTGACTTTATCAATCAGGGATATCTCGGTTCGCTTCGTGAGTTCCAGAAAAGTTACGCTATTCCTATTGAAAGATTTAAGGAAACGTCACGTGCTGCAAAATTGAAAATGTCAGTTTCGCCGTTCGTATTGAGACGTCTTAAAACTGATAAACATGTAATTTCTGATTTACCTGAAAAGATGGTATTGAACGAATACTGTTATCTGTCAAAATCGCAGGCTGTTCTTTACGAAAAGACTTTGAACGAAATGATGGCGAAAATAAGCGAATTCTCCGGTATAAACAGACGCGGAAATATTTTCAAACTTATTACGGCATTGAAGCAAATATGCAACCACCCTTATCAATTCCTGAAGTCAGGTGAAATGAGCAGAGAACTTTCCGGTAAAATGGATAAATGTATTTCAACCGTTCAAAGTATTCTGGATAACGGAGAAAAAACTCTTATCTTTACTCAATATAAAGAAATGGGAGATATTCTTTGTAAAGTTATAGCGGAAGAATGTAATACAGAACCTCTGTTCTTCCACGGTTCACTGACCGTTCCGCAGCGAGAGGATTTGATAAACAGATTCCAGAATGAAGATGACGCTAAAATTATGATATTGTCATTGAAAGCAGGCGGTACCGGCTTGAACCTCACAAAAGCAACTAACGTAATTCATTACGACTTATGGTGGAATCCTGCGGTTGAAGATCAGGCAACAGACAGAACTTATCGTATAGGTCAGGACAAAAACGTTATGGTTCACCGTATGATTACTCTCGGAACTTTTGAAGAAAAAATTGATGAGATGTTAAAATCTAAAAAAGAACTTGCAGATCTTGCGGTTTACGAAGGCGAAAAGATTATTACGGAACTCTCCGACGAGGAAATTTACGAAATCTTTACATTATCAGCATAACAGGCAAGTTTGTTTTGAAATTTAAAGCAGGGCTTGAATTTTAAAATTTTTCAGTTTATACTGAAATTGGTCGCACGTACTACAAGTAACTATGAAAGGTGGTGAAAATATAAATGGCAGAAGTTAAAGTCGGTGAAAATGAAAGCATTGAAAGTGCTTTAAGACGTTTCAAAAAGAAAATACAAAAAGCCGGTATCCTTTCAGAAGTAAAAAAACGTGAAAGATATGAAAAACCGAGCGTAAAAAGAAAACGTAAATCTGAAGCTGCTCGTAAAAGAAAAGTTTAAGATTTAGTTAAAACTCAATATAAATCAAAAATCCTCTGGAAAACTTCAGAGGATTTTTGTTAAATTTATTTTCTACTCGTAGTATTATTGCTAAATTCCGTTATATATGATATACTTTAATTTGTATTAGAGACAGGAGTTATGTTATGGTTCATTGGCAAATATTTTTGATTGCGGGGGTGGTCGCTCTTATTCTGGAGATGATTGTTCCTTCAATGTTCTTTTTGAATTTTGCTGTTTCCGGAGTTATTACGGCTATTATTTCACTCTGGGTTACTGATATGACGGTTCTGGTTATTGATTTCGCGGTAATTGCGTTATTATCAATTTTGCTTTTAAGACCTTTCCTATTGAAAACTTTGAAAAGCTCAAAAGAAAAAGAGACAGGGGTTAAATCAGAATATATCGGTCAAATAGCAAAGGTTGTTCATCCCATTAATAAATTTGCGGGTGTTATAACTATTTATGACGAACGCTGGGAAGCCAGAGTGGAAAATGATGATGAGATTCCGGAAGGCTCAGAAGTGCGTATTATTAAAAACGATAGTTTAATTATGTATGTAGAAAGGATATAAAAATGGCAATACTTTTACTTATTATTGTTGTTGCATTAATCGTGTATGTTGCAAAAGGTATTTTGATTGTGCAGCAGGCTGAAGTTATGATTATCGAGCGTCTCGGAAAGTATGAAAAAACTCTTGAATCGGGACTGAACTTTATATTTCCTATTCTTGAAGCTCCTAGAGGAATTGCAAGAAAAATTTCACAAAGAGGTTATGACGGTCAGGTCTTCTCTTATACTAAAGAAACAAAAAGAATTGATTTGAGAGAAACTGTTTTTGATTTTCCGCGTCAGAATGTTATTACAAAGGATAACGTTACTATTACAATTAATGCACTTTTGTATTTTCAAATTATTGACGCCAAAAAGGCTGTTTATGCTATAGCAAACTTGCCTGAAGCTATCGAAAAATTAACTCAAACTACATTAAGAAACCTTGTAGGTCAACTTGATTTGGATGAAACTCTTGTTTCAAGAGATAAAATTAATCAGGAACTCCGTGCAATTCTGGACGAAGCTACAAATAAATGGGGTGTAAAAGTTAATCGTGTAGAACTTCAGGATATTATTCCTCCTGCTGATATTCAAAGTTCTATGGAAAAACAAATGAAAGCTGAAAGAGACAGACGTGCAGCAATTCTTGAGGCTGAAGGTTTGAAAAAATCAGCTATCCTTAAAGCAGAGGGGCAGAAAGAAGCCGCTATTAATCAGGCAGAAGGTGAAAAGCAGGCAGCAATTCTTCGTGCGGAAGGTATTGCTCAGGCTCGTGTAATTGAAGCTGATGCGGAAAAAGAAGCAATCCACAGAATTATAGATGCACTTGCTGATAAAGGACAGCCTGATAAATACTTAATTGCTATGAAATATCTTGAAACGTTATCAGATATCACCGCCGGTGAAAATAATAAAGTTGTTTACATGCCATATGAAGCAACGGGAATTCTTTCTTCTGTTGACGGGATTAAACAGATGTTTGACAAAACCGTTAAATAGAATTTTGGATTTATACATGAGAAACACTCTTTTTAAGGGTGTTTCTTTTTTTATTTAGAATTTTCAAATAAAAAATAGAAATTTCTAACGTTTTTTTTATGTTTTTGATAAAATATTCTTAGACATTTACTAGAAAAGGAAGAAAAGATGATAAAAACAAGAATGAAATCGCATAATTGCGGAGAGCTTAATCTGAACAACCTTGGCGAAGAAGTCGTTTTGTCCGGTTGGGCTTCAACTATCCGCGACCTGGGCGGAATTTTGTTTGTGGAATTGAGAGACAGAAGCGGATTTTTCCAGATTGTTGCTAATCCGCAAATTAACCCGCAGGTTCACAAGGTTCTTGAAAAAGTTAGAACTGAATACGTTATTACTGTTAAGGGTAAAGTTTCAAAAAGACCAGAAGAAACTTACAATGAAAAATATCCGACAGGTCAGGTTGAAATGTATCCGGAAAGTATAGAAATTCTTTCTGAAGCTAAGACTTTACCGTTTGTTCTGGATGATGAAAATGTTTCGGAAGATGTTCGTCTCAAGTACAGATATCTTGATATAAGACGTGATTCAATGAAAGATAAACTTGTTTTGCGTCATAAAATTGTGCAGGCTGCAAGAAATTATATGAATAATTTAGATTTTCTTGAAGTTGAAACTCCTATTTTGATTAAAACAACGCCTGAGGGTGCAAGAGATTATCTGGTTCCGTCACGTGTTCAGGAAGGTAAATTCTATGCATTGCCGCAGTCTCCTCAGATTTTTAAACAATTATTGATGGTTGGCGGTATTGAAAGATATTACCAGATTGCAAAATGTTTTCGTGATGAAGACCTTCGTGCAGACAGACAACCTGAATTTACTCAAATTGATATTGAAATGTCATTTGTTGAGCAGCAGGATGTTATAAGAGTTGTTGAAGGTTTGATTGTTGATACTTTTAAAGCTGCAGGTGTAGAGGTTAAACCTCCGTTTATTCAAATGCCTTGGCAGGAAGCAATGGACAGATTCGGCTCTGATAAACCTGATACCCGTTTCGGTTTGGAATTATTTGATATAGGAGATATTATCTTAGAATCCAACTTTGAAATCGTTAAAAATACGCTTCTTAACGGCGGAATTGTAAGAGGTATCAGAATTCCGGGCGGTGCTAAGTATTCAAGAAAAGATATTGATGATATTACTAAACTTGCTGTTTCTTTTGGTGCAAAAGCATTAGCTAATATTATCTATCTTGAAGACGGAACTGCAAAATCGCCGGTACTCAAATTTGTGACTGAAGAACAGGCAAAAGCTATTCAGGAAAGAGCAGGTGCTGAGGCAGGTGATATTATTTTCTTTGTTGCAGACAAACCTAAACTCGTTTACGACATTATGGGAAGATTAAGACTTCATTTCGGTAAAACGTTAAACTTAATTGATGAAAGTAAACATAACCTTTTGTGGGTTGTAGATTTTCCTATGTTTGAATGGTCAGATGAAGAAAACAGATATATGGCAATGCACCATCCGTTTACTTCACCTTGTCTGGAAGATTTGGATAAACTTAAATCCGGTGATTTGGGTAACGTTAAATCAATCGCTTATGATATTGTTTATAACGGAACAGAACTCGGCGGAGGTTCCGTCAGAATTCACTCATCCGAAGTTCAGTCTGCAATATTTAAGGCACTCGGATTGACAGAAGATGAAGCAAAAGAAAAATTCGGATTTATGGTTAACGCTCTACAATACGGTACTCCTCCGCATGCAGGTCTTGCAATCGGGTTGGACAGACTTGTAGCACTGCTTGCAAGAACGGATTCAATTCGTGATGTTATTGCATTCCCGAAAAATTCAGGTGCAAAAGACTTGATGAGCGATGCCCCGGGTGAGGCGTCACTTCAGCAGTTGCGTGAACTTCATTTGAAAAGTACAGTAACTCATAAATAATGGTTAAATTAAAATACAAAAAAAGGTTCTCTTGTCTAAGGGAGCCTTTTTTATTTTGTTATATAATTAAATTATGCAGATATTTACCGAATTGAATACAAACCCTAATTTATCCCTTGCACTCGGTTATTTTGACGGTGTGCATATTGGGCATCAGGCTGTTATTGGCACGGCTGTGAATTTTGCACATAAAAACGGTAATAAATCTGCGGTTATAACCTTTAAAGATCATCCGTGTTGCTTTTTTTACGGCGTCTGTCCAAAGTATATCTTAACCAGAGATGACAGATTGGCTCATCTGGAGTCGCTAGGGGTTGATTATGTTTATATTTTGGATTTTAATGCTAAATTGTGTATGTTGTCTGCAGAGGCCTATTTAAAAAATGTATTGATAGATAATTTTTCTCCAAAGTCAATTTCAACCGGGTTTAATCATTATTTTGGTGCCCAAAAATCGGGCGGTGTTGACTTATTGACAAAAATGCAGTCCGTTTACAATTATAAGTATTTTGAGGTTCCGCCGCAAAAAATTAATAATGAAACAATCAGCAGTACCGCAATACGTAATGCACTGTCTAAGGGGCAGATTGCTAATGCTAACGAAATGTTGGGGTATAATTTTACAATAAGGGGTGAGGTTGTAAAAGGGCAGCAGCTCGGGCGTAAGATTGGATTTAGAACAGCTAACCTGATGTACCCGCCGGAACTTATTGATTTGCCGTTCGGGGTGTATTCCGTACTTGTTCATTACCAAAATGCCACATATAAAGGGATAACAAATTTCGGCATAAGGCCGACGGTTTCAAATTCTAATCAATGTTCGCTGGAAACTCATATTCTTAATTTTGACAAAGATATTTACGGTGAAACTATTTCGGTTGAATTTCTAAAGATGATTAGATTAGAAAAAAAATTTGCTTCAATAGAGGAATTAAAAAAACAAATTAAAGATGATATTGCACATATTTAATATTACTTTATTAACGCCTGAATTTCCTTAAATTTCGGGTTCTTTGCACCTTTTAACCATTCAAATAAAGCAATTTCAACACAGGAAATTTTTGCTCCGTTTTGCTGCATGATTTCAATGCCCTGTTTGAATTCGTATTTATTTCTGCTAGCACAGGCATCTTTTATAATATAAACTTCATAACCGGCTTCTATTAGTGCTGCCGCAGTTTGATGTACACAAATATGTGTTTCTATACCGAATAAAACAATCTGTTTTTTCCCGTAAGATGCTATTTTTTCAGGCATACCTTCTTCTAACAACGCATTAAATGCAGTTTTTTCAACTATTTCAGTATCGGATGGCAATACAGCTTTTAACTGAGGTACAGTATTACCTAAACCTTTGGGGTACTGTTCTGTTACAAGTACCGGAATCCCCAGTGATTTTGCGGCACTTGCAACTTTTACTGCTTTGGTGACAACAATATCTTTATCTAAAGCGGCCACAAGTCTTTCTTGTATATCAATTATCATTAGCAAACTGTTCTGTGCAGAAAGTGTATTCATAAAATTTTCTCCTTATTCAATGGTTGTCTTAAATTCCTGTATAAAACTTTCAAGTATATCTGTTAGTGTTTGTGCATTTAAGCTTTTTACTGAAATTATTATTTCTCTGTTTTCCGGACTATCCAGTCCTGCATGGTTGATATTAATTTTAACTTTTGTGAATCCTGTGTACACAAGTTTTAGCAAGCTTGTTTGTTTTGGATTAGTCATCCTGAAAACACTTTGAATTTCATCTGTATATTGTTCTATTTTAGTATTTTCAAGTTCATTTTCGTAATTCTTTTGCATCCTGTAGAAGACGGGAGTTATAACTTTCTCCAGCTTTCTGCGAAAAGTATGCTGAAATAATTTATAATTATTTGTTGTTTCTGACGGTACATCGAGCCAATCATCCGTGGTTTCATTTCCTTTTTTGGCATAAATTACAATCTCGTCATTGCTTAGCATTGCATCCGAAAGAGCACACATAGCCTTCTTTTCCGCAAGTTGATATGTGTAATTCTTAATTTCGCAAATTCCGGCTTTTACAGAAAATTCACCGTTAATATATCCTCTTATTTTCTCAACAACAGCAACCGCCCCCTGTGCCCCGGAATTATCTGTCAGAATGGCATATTTTGTTCCTCCGCAATTTGCTGTTAAATCGTTAAACCTTATTGAATGTTTTATGGCATTAATCATTTTTTGCTGAATGTCATTGGTTTTTCCGTCCTCGTCAGCTGTAATTACTATTAATGCACCTTTTGAGTAATCCTTTGAAAGCAGGCTGTCTTCAAAAACTTCTACTGCATATTTCTTTCCGTAAAATTCGTTTACTTCTGATATAATTCCGTATTTTTTCATGTATTTCAGATATTCTTCGGTTTTCCCTTTTCTATTGTTATTTCTAATACAATTAATTGTTCGTATTGAAATTTCCGAAGGATCTGAGGTAGTTAAGAAGTAATCATCAATTCCTTCATCATAAGCATTCAGAACATTATTTCGGTTGTAATTATCAATTAAAAGAAGAATACTGCAGTTTCTGGTTTTAATATATTTAATAAGATTAAGTGTCTTGTTAAAGTCGGGATTTTCATGCAATATAACGAGATCCGGATTGTTTGCAAAAACAATATCCGGAGCATCCGCATAGTCACAGTATGCAACTCTGTCGGTATTCCTCAATAAAATGAGTTTTCCGGCAAAAGTATCAACCGTTTTTTTGTTATTTGTGACTAATAATATATTACTCATATTAAATTATACTTGCAGATGTTTTTTGATACACAAGAAACTTCCACCGGCTCCGAACAATATTCCCATTGCAAACATTGTAAATATAACAATACTGTGTGCGTAAAGCGGAGACGGAACCATAAAGAACTGGTGGACATTTGCAAGCCCGTTCTGTACAAGGTTAAGTGGAAGTATTGCTATTAATGAACCGGCAAATCCGTAAAATGCTCCCTGCATAATCAGCGGAAATCTTATATACCAGTTTGAAACACCCATAAGCCTCATAATTTCGATTTCATCTTTACGTGACTGAATTACAAGCTGAATTGTATTGTTAATAATTGTTATTGTTAGAATACCCATAATTATTACAACCAGTACCGTTATTGTATTTACAACATGGTTAAGCGTTTGTATTTTTTTTGCAAGCTCCTGGGCATAACTCATATCTTCAACAACAGATTTTAAGTCTTTAATGTTATTAAAGACAGTTGTTATATTTTCAGGTTTATCAACTTTAACATGCAAAGTATCAGGAAGCGGGTTGCTTATATCCGGAAGACTCATTTCACGTCTCAGATTTGCCCATGAAACATCTTTTGGTATAATTTTTACGTTCTCAACATGTTCAAATTCTTTAATTCTGTTTTTTGCAACATTAGTATCAGTTCCGGATTTTAAATATACCGAAATTTCAAGTACATTCCCAAGTTCATGAGCAAATGAAGAAATGGACATGGCACTTCTGAAAAAGGCCCCGAATATTGTCAAAATTGCTGCCATTGTAGTTATAATGACCAGATTAACAATGCCGGTTCTTTTTATGTCATTGAATGTTTCCATTGTTAACCTGTACAAAATTCTAAGTTCACAAAGCCAATCTTTCGGTATGTGTTTTTTTACTTTCTTCTTTATCTGTAATTTTTGATTATTCATAAGTACCTGCTTGAATATCCCTAACAACTTCACCTTTATCAAGGGTGATTACCCTTTTTCTGAAATAGTCAACCATTGCGTTATCATGGGTTGAGACAATTACGGTAATTCCTCTCTGATTAATCTGGTCTAAAATTTGCATAATTTCCATAGAATTTTTAGGATCCAGATTCCCTGTAGGTTCATCCGCAATTAATAGAGGAGGCCCGTTGACTATTGCTCGTGCAATACCGACTCTTTGCTGTTCTCCTCCGGAGAGTTCAGCAGGTGTGGCATGCATTTTATTGTATAAGCCTACAATTTTTAGAGCACCTGTTACTCTGGCATTGATTTCTCTTGAACTTATCCCGAGAGTTCTGATTACATATGCTACATTATCGTAAACAGTCATGTTCTGGAGCAGTTTGTAATCCTGAAACACAATCCCCATACATCTTCTTAAATTCGGGATTTTATCGTTTGAAAGGTTTGCAATATTAATCCCTCCGATTGTAACAGTTCCGCTGGTTGGAGATTCTTCATGATAAAGAAGTTTCATAAGCGTAGATTTTCCTGCACCTGAAGCCCCTACAATGAATACGAATTCTCCTGAAAGAATATCAAGATTTATATTCTTTAATGCGTAGCTGTTATTTTTGTATTTTTTTGTAACTGCTCTGAATTGAATCATTATTCTTAATCCTTATTTATTTTACAAGACGGTATATGTCTATTTGTTTTTTGATATTTTTAGCTAATTTTTGAGCGGACAAACCATAATAATCAAGCAGAAAATCCCATTTTCCACTCTGTCCAAACGTATCATTAATCCCGAATCTGTGAACAGGCATCGGGTAGTACTCAGCAAGAAGTTCACAAACTGCACTGCCAAGTCCGCCTATTATAGAATGGTTTTCAACAGTTATAACAAATTTTGTTTGTTTAGCCTTTTCTATAATGGTAGCACCATCAAGCGGTTTAACTACAGGAGCATGGAGTATTTGTACCGAATATCCCTGAGCCTTCAGAATTTCTCCGGCTTCAATAACTTCAGCAAGCGTTTCTCCGTTAGTTATTACAGTAACGTCAGTGCCTTCTTCAATAACTTTTACTTTGCAAAAATCAAATTCATAGCTGTCATCAAAAATATCACAGAGATTTGTTCTTGCAATTCTTATATACATCGGTCCGTAGTTGTTTGCTGCAAATTTTATTACTTCTTCACACTCTTTGCAGTCCGCAGGAACAATTACCGACATATTCGGAATATTTCTCATAAGGGCAATATCCTCAAGTGCCTGATGACTTGCTCCATCTTCTCCTACAGTAATTCCTCCATGTGTACCGATAATTTTTACGTTAAATTCCGGATAACAGACTGAATTTCTAATCTGGTCATATGTTCTGCCTGTAGCAAACATTGCAAAGCTTGAGACAAAAGGAATTTTCCCTTCACTTGCAAGTCCTGCCGCTGTTGCAATCATGTCTTGCTCTGCTATTCCGCAGTCAAAAAATCTGTCCGGAAACTCTTTTCCAAACATTTGTGATTGTGTTGAGCATGCCAGATCGGCGTCCATAACAACAATATCTTTGTTCGTTTTACCTAATTCTGCAAGAGTTTTCCCGAATGCTGACCTGATGGATTTTTTGTTTTCTTTATTTAATAACATTTAAATATCCTTGTGAAATTAGTCTAAAATACGAAAATCTTACAATTTTCATCCCATTAAGATTATAGCACAAAAAATTCTCTTGTCCCATAAATGTAAATATATCTTATGTTTTGTAAAATTTACAAAAATATATGTTAAGAATTATTAAAATATAATGAAATTTTAGCAATTTATTTTCTTGAGGGGTATTTAATAGGTAGAATAGGAATACAGTTAAATTTATTTATTGAAAGGAAGAAAATAAAATGATGCAAATTCCAAATTATGTAAATCCTTACATGCAGCAGCCTTTAGTGCAGCCTTATGCTACACCTGCTCCTAATTACAATGCGGTTAAAATTGATGTTCACAATCCGAGCGTTTCAGCTCCTGGTGTTGGTCAGTCTGTAGTAAATGTTCCTCAACAGGTTCCTCAATATGCTACACCGACGATGCCATATTACACATATCCGCAATCTCAGTTATACTCTTATCCGCAGACAATGACTCAGCCTTATTACCCGCCGATTCAGACAGTTTGTCCTCCATGCCCGGCTCCGGTAGAAGTTCCTACGGCTGCAGCAGCACCGGCTCAGGCTCCGACAGCAGTTCCTGCAGTTGAAGTCCCTGCTCCTCAGGTAGTTGTACCTCCTGCTCCGCAAGTTGTTGTTCCGCAAACAAATATTGCACAACAAAATGTAAATGCTCCACAGCCTCAGGCTGCACCTGCAGCTCCGGAAGCACCAAAAGCTCCGGCTGAAGCTCCAAAAGTAGAAGTTGTTCCTTCTGCACCATTGGAACCACAGGTTGATTTGAATGCATTTGTTGCAAAATTAACAAACCCTGACTATGACGTACAGGCTTTAGCTATGGAAGATATGGCTAATATGGTTAAAACAGATCCACAGAAAGCTACTGAATTGTTAGATGTTAAAGTAATGGATGCATTAAGCAATATTATTAAAGCTGATACCAGCAAACTCGCAGGTCCTACTCAGGAACAAATGGCTGCAAGAGAAAAATTACTTGCAAACCAAACAATGACAGATGCTGAAAAACAGTTAGCTTCAACAATTACTCCGCTTGAACAAGCTGAAAGAAACAAAAGCTATGCAATGTTCACTTCTGCAATAATGCAAAAACTTTATGCCGATGAAGTTGCTAAATTAACTAATACAACAGTTCCTATCACTGAATTACCGGGTGCAGTTACAATCGTTGAACAGTTGAAAAACAACCCGAACCCGATGGTAAGAACTTCAGCTCTGGAAGCTTTAAGCTATATCCAGAACCCGGCATACAAAAAAGACCTTGAAACCTTGTTCACAATAGCTAAGAACGATCAGGACAAAGGTGTTCAGGAAGCAGCAACAATGGCTTTAGATAAACTAAACCAGATGCCTGCATAATAACTAATTCCTTTCTTTAAATAATAAAAACGGTAAAAACCCCTGATTTATATATCAGGGGTTTTTATTATTCTTTATACTCTTCAAATTCCGTTAAAAATTCTGCAGGAGTTTTGTCAAACTTTTTAGCTATTTTTTCAAGTACGCTAAGTTTTATTCCCTGTTTAAGATTTTCAATTCTGCATAAGATAGCACAATCAATATCGGCTTCCATTGCGAACTTATTGAGTGATATTCCTGTTTTTTCTCTTTTAAGTTTTATGAATTTTCCAAGATATTTATATTGCATCTATTGAGATTATGCAATATACTGGTATTAAAATCATTGAGATTTCTCAATAGTTAGGAAGGAGTATAATAATGTTAAAGAATATGTATAATCGTGCCTTTACACTGGCTGAGGTCTTAATAACACTTGGTATTATCGGTATTGTGGCAGCCATGACATTACCGCAGTTGATACAGAATTATAGAGAAAAAGTTTTGCTGCAGCAGGCTAAAAAGATGTATTCAGTTATCGCAAATGCTCTTATCTCCTATAGCAATGATATGGGAACCCCTGGTGAGTACTGGATGATATTTGATGGTTCAAGAACTCATGAGGATATCGTTAACGGTTTTGTAAAATACTTAACTCCTATTGAAATTTGTACTAAAGAGGAGGTGTTAAATTCAAAATGCGGCGGTGAATATACTATAAAACAATTTAAACGTGCAAATAACGGAAGCGGTAAAACCGGTAATATGAATTCTGTATTAAGGGATAAGGGAAGAATTGTTTTGAAGGATGGAAGTTTTATTTCAATTTATAATGATAATACATCATCAGGCAAGTGTTTTTTTAATTGGAAACAGAATGTTACTGATGCGGACGGTAATAATACAGGAGAAGTTTTGGACAGAACATCTACAAGATGCGGCAGAATTTATTTTGATGTAAATGGTTTAAAAGGGCCAAATCAGTACCAAAACGATGTTTTTGAAATTTCAGTTATGGCAAATAAATTCTCTTCGGCTGATTCCCTACAGCATACCGGAGGACTTGATGAATCCATAATTAATGATGAAATTCAAAGAGGTGATATCTACGAAGTTGGTACCGATTATTAATTATATTCTGATATTGATTGATATTAAAAAAATAAAAACAAACCACGGATACACAACCGGAGGTTTGTTTTTATTTAGTTGTTTTATATTTAAACAGCAGCTTCTGTTTTTATACCATTTTGATAACTTTCGGGAATTGGTGCTAGGTTTTCATAATCAGCCATTTCGGATATTTGTCTGCACCATTCATAAATGATAACATCTTCAGGAAGTTTATAGGAAATTGGTTTGCCAATGTGAAGCTGGACATTTCTTCTTGTAAATGGTTTTAATTTCGGATAACCGTCAAATCCGTCAATGGCAACCGGAATAATATCAGCTTTTGCATTTTTCGCAATTACAACAAATCCCTTTTTTATACCTTCAAGTTTTCCGTAAGGACGGGTACCTCCCTGCGGGAACACTCCAAGTGACCAGCTTGTTGTAAAAACATCGCGTACAGTTTTGAATGTTGCTATTTCAGGTTTTGTTCTGTCAACGGCAAACGCCCCCAATCGTTTTATTAACCAGCTAAATTTTTCCTGCGGTTCAAACAGTTCTTTTTTAGCCATAAATGCTATTAATTTTTTTACGGCCATAGGTACAAGGAACGGGTCAAATATTGAAACATGGTTTGCCGTAAAAATATATTTGTCTTTTTTGTTCCATTTTGGCAGATTTTCTGTTCCGGTAATTTTATAGTTATAAAAAATCGTAAAAAAAGGGATTACAACAGTGTACAGAAAACATAAATAGAATATGGATCTGAAAATATTGTATTCAGAAGCATAGCGTCTGTTAAAATTTCTTTCTTGTTTCTTACTCATTCTCAACTCCAATCATATCATTAGGATTATCATCAGGAATGTATTTAAATCCGGTAAGCTCCTGAATAGAATCAATCCATTGTTTCATAGTTTCATCGGGATTATTGCTGTAAGGTATTGGTTTTCCTATATTAACTATAATTTTACCGGTAAAAGGCCATCTTTTAACTTCATTAGTTCCGATAATTCCGACCGGAAGAATGGCACATTTAGTTATTTTGGCAAGTCCTGCAAATCCTTTATTAACTCCCCTTATTTCTCCCGGAATTCCTCTTGTGCCCTGAGGAAATAGGCCTAGAACCCATTTGCTGTCTTTTATAATTTTTACTGTTTTGACCGTTGACGGACCGAGGCTTTCCCGGTTAACGGCAAATGCTCCGAGCCAATCAATCCACCAGCGTAGAAACGGTATGTCAAACAGTTCTTTTTTAGCCATAAATGCTACATGGCGGGGAAGGACTGAAACCATTAAAGGCGGATCCAGTGTTGACAGGTGATTAGGGCAAACTATATATTCATTATCTTCCGGAACATTTTCAAGTCCGTGAACTTCAAGTCTGTAAACAAGTTTGAAACGTATCATATAACCGAATTTACATACTATATCCTGAAAAAAACCACGCCATTTATTATATTGCGATGATGAACGTTTGGTATATTCTTTCTTTTTTTTACTCATTTTTTAGACTTTCTCCCTTGGTCAGTATTATACATCAAAAAACGGTCTTTGCATATTTGTAACTTTTTTAATATAATAACTTTCAGTTGTAGGAATCAGTGATAGGAGAGAAGCATGAACAAACTAAAAGAATCAAAAAATGCTTTAGAAAACGAATTATTTAAAAGTGTTTACGATAAAACTCCGGATAATATAAAAAATCTTGATATTATGGATTTTTCAAAAGACGGTGAGTTTACAATTATCTTGAAAAAAGAACATTTATACCCATATGATGAAAAAACAAATCCTGAAGGTCTGAACTTATATGATTGGTTTAACGGATATGCAAAAGAGGCAAAAGTTTCGACTGCAGGTATCAGAGGTCCGCAGAATATTCTCTACCCTCAGGATCCCCGTTTCCCGATTAATCTTTTCGGGATTGTTCTGGCAACGCTTGCAAAATCCCTTGTCGCAAGAGAAAAATATAAAGGTCAGACGATTCTGAAAGTCGCAGGCAGAGAAGTTCGATATAATTCAGCTCTTTTTCTGGATGCCATTGCGAGAATTCAGGCTGCTAACGGTATTAAAACTCTCGTTCCGGTTGAAAGAAAAACTATCCCGATTTGGCTTGCTTCCTTTCTTGCATTTAAACTGGATTTGCTCGGGGGTGAATATATAACTTCCAGTCATGGAATTTCGGTTAAAAATGCAACAAAGGACTTGAACTGTCAGGGAAGCCAGTATCTTCCGGAAGAATCTATGGAATTTGTTGATAAAATTGACGAAATCTTTAAAGAAACCGAGAAAAAAGGAATTTATGAAATCAAAGTCGCTGCGAAGGATAATCCGCTTATTGATGAATCTGTAATGGCAAAACTTAATGACGGTATTGATTTATATGTTGAATATCTTAAATCCGGTGTGGCTAAAAAAGTTAATCTTGATCTGATTAAAAACCTGAAAGACAAAATTTGTATTGAAAATGTCGGTGGTTCTGCATACCGGACATTAAGCAGAGTTTTGAAAAAACTGGAAGTATCAGAGAAGTTTGACTGGTTTAATATTGAAGAAGATCCGTTTTTCCATGGTATTGGAAAATATGATATAACTCCAAAGGGAGAACATGCCTTTTATGATTATTCTGTTGATGCCACTGTTATTGCAAAAAGATTGAGCGGAGAAAAGTTTTTCCCTGTAATTGAAACATTGCATTACGAAGAAAAATTGAAAAATTACCCGGTCGGAACATGTGTATTGATTACAGATCCGGATCATGACAGGCTTACCATTACTCAGACAGAACCTGCTTCACGTATTGAGTACCTTAAAAAAAATGGTATTGATTATGTTCCGCTGGGTAATGATAAAATTCTAACAGTATTTACTGCAAATCAAGCCTTTTTGATGATTATGGATTTCTGGGCAAAACAGTTAAAAGCTCAGAACCTCTGGAAAAATCATCCTAGATTTATGATAAAAACTACCGCGTCAGCAAATTCTTGGGATGAATGGGCAAGAAAAAATGATGTAAAAGTCGTTAATGTTCCTGTCGGTTTTAAAGAAATTGCAAACATTATGAAAAAAGTTGAACTTCAACTAAAAAATAATCCTGCAAAACCTGTAATTGTAGATGATGTTTTCGGCAATGAAATTAACCTCGGTGTTAATCCGAGATTACTCTTTGGAGGTGAAGAGTCCGGCGGGATGATTATGGGATGCGAAGATTTGATTGAATCTCTTGCCGGAAGAAAAGCCGTTGCTATGAGGGAAAAAAGTGCGACAGAAGCTATTGTGGTTGCTTCAGCTCTTATCGCAAAACTCGGCAAGAAACCTATGTCGGATTATCTGAATGAAATATTTGCGGATAATGATATCGTAAGTCGTTATGATACCCGTATTGATATTGCTTATTATAATGAGTCGGAACCTGATATCAATAAACTTAAAGCTGCAAAAATTGAAGGAGAGAAAAAACGTACGAAGAATGATTTGTTCTTCCTTTCAATGGCTATGGGTGTTAAAGAGGGTTTGATGACCCTTGACGATGTAAGAGAGATTCTTAATGATTCGTTCAAGAGTTTAATTTTTGATAACCTTGAAGATATAAAATTTGTCGGAGACGGAACTTATCTTAAGTTTGCTCATAAATATATAGAAATCAGACCTTCCGGCACTGATGCTAAGACAAAAGCATACGGAGGAGGTTCAAATAAGGAAATGATTGAAACTTATGCAAATGTCATGGGCAATTATTCGGGTGACAGAACAGAATTGCATAAAAAATTTATTCCTGATGATTTTTATGCAAAAACAAAAGATATGGCGATGGATTATTACCTTGCTTTTGTTGATAAGGGAGCAAATAACGAAAAGTTTGTTATTCCGGATTATAAATTTTAAAAAGCGGGTTTTTTACCCGCTTTTTAATGCTTTAAATTTTTGATTGTCTATGTTAACCTGACGAAGAGGGGTAATAGGGGTATATATTATGAAAAGACTTTTTTTATTATTAATATTATTTTTTAATTTATGTATAATGCCTGTTTCAGCTTTAGAAATGCCGGATTTACCGTCTGAAGTGGGAAAGGTTGAGAGTATCAGTTATGAAGATGTTACCGACGGTGTTCAGAGCGAGAATAACGTAAAGCAGAAAGTTCTTGTAAAAATTTTGACCGGTCAATTTAAGGGTGAGGAAGTTGAACTTGATAATATGCTTACTTCAAATCCTGCATATGACATAATTCTTAATCCCGGAGACAGGGTTATTCTTCATGTTGAGGCTAAAAATACTGAAATCCTTTCAAGTAATGATGTAGATTTTTTTATAGCTGATATAAAGAGGGATAATGCATTGTGGTTTTTGGGCGGACTTTTTACGATTCTTGTTATGATAATAGGTAAGAAAAAGGGTGTATTCAGTATTGTGTCAATTCTTGCAACTGTTGCATTGATTTTCTTTATGTTAGTACCGATGATATTAAACGGTTTTTGTCCGATAGCTTCTGCAGTTCTCGTAGGAATTTTATCTACGGTTATAACAATATACCTTGTTGCAGGGTTTAATTCCAAAAGTTCCTCTGCTGTTATCGGAACTTCTTTGAGCCTTATTGTTGCAGGAGCTTTATCTCTGGTCGCCATTTATCTTGCTCATCTTTCAGGATTTGCCGGCGAAGAAAGTATGTTTTTGTATTCAACAAGACCTGATTTGAGTTTTAAGGGAATTTTGTCTGCTTCTATGATTATTGCGGCATTGGGTGCTTTAATGGACACTGGGGTTTCCATTGCAAGTGCAATTAATGAAATTTATGAGACTGACAAAAGTTTAAGTACAAGGCAGCTTTTTACATCGGGAATGAATGTTGGCCGGGATGTTATAGGTACAATGTCAAATACGCTTATACTGGTCTATCTTGGCAGTGCTTTGCCGCTGGTATTGCTGTCAAGTAATATTGATTTGCAGAAATTTTTTAACCTTAATCAGGTTGCAACTGAAATTTCATCTGCATTAATAGGGAGTATTGCAATATTAGCTTGTGTTCCTTTAACGGCATTAATTAGTGCATATTTAATTAAACATCAAAAAAAGCCCGATAAATTTGAAATGGAGCAGATTGATATTACTGAGTAAAAATTCGAAAGTCTTATCTTGAGATTAATTGCATACTATATACAAAAATAGAGAATAGGTTAATGCCTATTCTCTATTTAATTGTAATTAAATAATCAGTGTAATTTATTTTGAGCAAGTTCCGCAGGCACAAGCCTGAGATTTTAAAGCTTCTGCTTTCTCGGTTCTTTCCCAAGGTACATCAATATCAGTTCTTCCCATATGCCCGTAAGCGGCTAACAACTGGTAGAATTTACCCCCGTTTTTAGCAGGCAGTCCGCGAAGGTCAAACTGTTTAATGATTGCTGCCGGTCTGAGGTCGAAGTTTTTAGCAACCAGTACGGAAATTTCATCATCAGAAATTTTGCCGGTTCCGAAAGTGTCAACCATGATAGAAACAGGTTCAGCAACACCTATTGCATAAGCAAGTTCAAGTTCGCATTTTTCTGCTAAGCCTGCAGCAACAATGTTTTTAGCAACCCATCTTGCCGCATATGCAGCTGATCTGTCAACTTTTGTAGGATCTTTTCCAGAGAAAGCTCCGCCGCCGTGACGTGAATAACCACCGTATGTGTCAACAATAATTTTACGCCCTGTTAAACCTGCATCACCTTGAGGCCCGCCTACAACAAATCTTCCTGAAGGATTTACCAGAATTTTTGTTCTGCTGTCAGGTTTAATTGTTTCGTGAGAGAAAACCTCATCAATTACAAGTTTTTTGATATCGTTTTTGATAATTTCCTGAACTTTAGAATTATCGCAAACTCCGTTAATTTCAGGATCATGCTGGGTCGAAATCAAAACGGTATCAATTCTTGCCGGTTTTCCGTCAACATATTCAACAGTAACCTGAGACTTTCCGTCAGGTCTGAGGTAATTTACAAGGCCCTGTTTTCTTACCTGAGCAAGTCTGTATGATAACTTATGAGCAAGGCTTATTGGCAGCGGCATAAGTTCTGGTGTTTCATTACAAGCATAACCGAACATAATACCCTGATCGCCTGCACCTATATTTTCAGTTTCCGAAGTTGAAGTATCGGCATTATCGCTTCTTGTTTCGTAAGCTTTGTTAACACCGCCTGCAATATCGCAAGATTGTTCGTCGATACTTGTAAGAACCGCACAGGTTTCAAAGCTGAAACCGCCGCCTTCTTCTTCCGCATAACCGATATTTTTGATTGTGTTTCTAACAACTGCCGGAATATCAACATAGCAGTCTGAAGTGATTTCTCCGCAAACAAGTGCCATACCTGTAGTAACTGTTGTTTCTGCAGCTACACGTGACTGCGGTGATTTGGTCAAAAATTCGTCCAAAATAGCATCAGAAATCTGATCGCATACTTTGTCGGGGTGGCCTTCCGTAACTGATTCGGAAGTGAATAAAAAGTTTCTTGGTGTCATTCCAATTTCTCCTTAATTTGTTTTTGTACCGGCCGGTAAGTTTTTTAATTCCAACCCGGCCACATCATTAGTAATCAGTTTACATCTAAGTTCATGTAAAAGCAAATATTATATTAACATTCATTAACTTTCTGTTTCACTGCATAAAATGTCAAACACTTCCTGTTCTTTTGTTTTATTCATCAGAACAAAAAGAACATCACAGGGTGATATTTCTGTACTTCCGGTCGGAATAATGTATTCTCCGTTTTTATAAATCAGCGAAACCAGCGTGTCTTTTGGCAGATTAAGTTCAAATATTTGTTTTCCTATTGCCTGAGAATTTTTCGGAATTGTAAATTCAATCATTTTATTGTTAGGATCTTTATCATTATATTCCAGAACGGAATCATGATTTACTTCAAGCGGGGCATCCACTTTTAAAAGTTTTGCGATGTATGGAATAGTTGTTCCCTGAAGTATAACAGATATCAATACAACAAAGAATACAATGTTAAAAATTTCCATTGCATGCGGAATCTGTTCTGCAAGCGGGAATGTCGCAAGTACAATAGGTGCAGCTCCTCGCAAACCTACCCAGGATATCATTAATTTTTCTCTGAAACTCCTTCGGAACGGAATTGTTGTTAAAAATACAGCAACAGGTCTTGCTATAAAAGTGATAATTAATGCAATTAAAAATGCCTGTTTTGTGTATGCAAAGCCGTCTTTAAAGTTAACAAGGAGCCCGAGGATAAGGAACATAATAATCTGCATAATCCAGGCTACTGCATCATGAAATTTTACCAGAGTTTTCTTATTAACAAACATCATTCCGGCCATAGCAAGTCCGCAGACATATGTTCCGATGAAGCCGTTTCCGCCGATTATTGTAATTGCAGAATAAGTAAAAAGAACACACGCAAGAGTAACAACTACATATAAGCTGTCGTATTCAAGTTTTATTTTATTAATAAACCATACTGTGACCCGTGCAATTATATATCCGAATACAATTCCTAGAATCATTTGTTTGAAAAAATCAAACACAAGTCCGGTGAGATTTAATTCGTTTTTTATAAGTCCGATAACTCCGAGTGTTAAGAATACGGCCATAGGGTCGTTACTGCCTGATTCAAATTCCAGAAGCGGTTTTAAATTATACCCCAGGCTGATACTTTTTGACCGCAAAACGCTGAAAACCGCTGCGGCATCAGTTGAAGATATTATAACCCCGAGCAGCATGCATTCAAGCAATGACAGATGCAAAAGATAATAGCTGCAAAGTCCTGTAAGTATTCCTGTTGCAAAGACTCCGATAGTTGCAAGTATTGTTCCTTCTGCTGCTATAGGCTTTAATTCATCTGTATTAAAACTCAACCCGCCCATAAAAAGGATGTATGAAATTGCAACTATTCCAACGAATTGAGCAAACATATAATCTTCAAAGTGTATTCCAAGTATTCCGTCAGAACCTGCCAGAATGCCGACAAGGATAAAAATTATTAATGACGGAACTCCAAACTTACCGCCTACTTTGTTAAGTATAATTGCTGCAATAAGCAGTATTGATGCTATAAGTAAAATTTCATTTATAACCACTATTTAGTCTCTATAAAATTGGTGTTCGGAATGTATTCACTTTGTCCCTGAATATCAATTTTATTGATAATGGTTGCACGTTTCTTGCGGAACAGCATATCAACAAAAGCTTCAAGTCTTGTAATAAAACCTGCTTCACCGGTTTGTTCATCTATTGTTAGGTGCAAAATAGGTTTGTTAAATTGTTTTGCTTTTCTTATTATTCTTTCTATCATTAACGAATCAGGACCGCATCCGAACGCATTAAGTGCAATAAGACCGTCAATTTTATTATCTTTCATATAGTGTCCTGCGGTTCCGGTCATTTCGTATTCATTAGCCCAGTATAATTTTTCCCCGAGAGTATTAATCCCTTCAAGAGTTTGTTCCTGTGATAACTGGAGTGCTGTATATACCTTGACATCCATACTTTCAAGTTTATCAATTATTTTCATGGAAGCTCTGTCATCATAAATATTATATCCGTGTGCTACAAGAGCAATCGATATAGGATATTCTTTAGTGGAACTTTCTATAAAAACTTTACCTTGAAGTGCATAGTTAATTGCTTTTTTATAACTCATTCCGGATTTAGACATGATATGGAAATTATTATAGGTTCTCCAGCCTGCTTTCGAGGCTTCTTTTATTTTTTTCTCATCAGTAATACCGAATGGAGCAGCCATTTCTTTTAAAAAGTCATAAAGCCCGTGGTTCTTTTCTGATTTGTCGAGTGTTGCTTCGACCATTGTAAAATCTTGTTTTACAACATTTCGTATCAAATCAGGAAGTCCTCTGATTTTTGAACAGTTGTATATTTTGTAGGCAACTGATTGAATTGAAGGTACGAGAATTTTATCAATACCTTTATCAAGCAAGTTAAGTATATGACCGACGTAAATTTTTATCGGAAGACAGGTCTCCGTAACGACAAGGGCTGAACCTCTCGAAAGGGTCTGTTTTGTTGTTACGTCAGACAAAACAATTTTAATGCCAAGTGCCGTAAAAAATCCGTAATAAAACGGATAATTATGGTAAAAGGACATTGCTCTTGGAATACCTATCACGTTTTCATTGTTTTGTGTCATTAGAATAAATCTCCCGAAGTTTATTTTACTACTATGATAATACTTCAAATTTTTAAAAATTAAAAGCTTTTGAAATAAAACTTAATATTTATGCAAAAATAATTTTATGTTATTCTTCATATATGGAAAAAGGTTTGAAAAAAGCGGTGGTAGCCCTGAGCGGCGGAGTTGACAGCTCTGTTACAGCATTAATTTTAAAAAATTGCGGTTATGAGGTTGAGGGTATTACCGGAAGAATGACTGATACAGAAGCTTCTGATAATGTATGTGAAAATGCTGAAAAAGTTGCACATAAGCTGGGAATTAAGCACCACGTTCTTGATATCAGCCAAAATTTTAAAAATAGAGTTATAGATTATTTTGAAAATTCCTATGCCATTGGAGAAACACCAAATCCTTGCATTGTTTGTAATGAGTTTTTTAAGTGGGGTGAAATTTTTGATTATGCAATAAATACTCTTGGTGCGGATGTTTATGCAACAGGCCATTATGCTGAAATAAGAAATGTTGGCGGAGTTTATAAACTTTATCCGGCAAAAGACGAACATAAGGATCAGCTTTATTTTTTATACAGACTTGGGCAAAAAGAACTTTCAAAAACATTATTTCCATTATATTCATATACAAAGGATGAAGTGAAAAAAATAGCTTATGAATTTGATCTTCCTCCGAAATCGGCAAAAGAAAGTCAGGATATCTGTTTTATTCAAAAGCCTTATACAACCAAAAAATATCTTATTGACAGGTTCGGACATAAAAAAGGTGACTTCATTGATATTAACACCGGGCAAAAGCTCGGGGAACATGACGGAAGCTATCAATATACAATAGGGCAGAGAAAAGGTATAGGTATTGCTGCCCCTTATCCTTTGTATGTTATTGATATTGATGCTGCAAAAAATATAGTTTACCTCGGGCGAAACGAGGATAATTTCAAATCAGAATTAATGGTATCTGATTTAAAACTTTCTTACCCTTCTGCCGGCACTGAATTTGATGCAATGGTTAAAATTCGATACAATATGCCAAAGCAGAAAGCTCACGTGTCAATTTATAATAATTCAGCAAAAATTATTTTCGATGCTCCTGTTTCATCAGTTACAGCAGGTCAGGCCGGTGTATTTTATGACATTGAGGACGGATATCTGATAGGGGGCGGTAAAGTTATCAAATAACTTTACTTTTATTTTTCAGGGATTTAACATGATGATAAGTTAGGGGAGAGGATAAATATTATGTATAATCCTAAATCACACAATGCTGAAGAATTTATTTCACATGAAGAGGTATTGGAAACTTTGGAATATGCCGAACAAAATAAGCATAATGCAGAGTTAATTGATGAAATTCTAAATAAGGCTCTTCAAGAAAAGGGTTTGTCTCATAAAGAGGCTTCAATCTTATTGGCCTGCGACATTCCGGAGAAGAATGAGCAGATTTTTAAACTTGCAAATAAGATAAAGCAAGATTTTTACGGAAATCGGATTGTGTTATTCGCACCTCTTTATCTTTCTAACTACTGTGTGAACGGTTGTGTTTACTGTCCTTATCACGCTAAAAACAAACATATTCCGAGAAGAAAACTTTCTCAGGAAGAGATAGAAAAAGAGGTTATTGCACTTCAGGATATGGGACATAAGCGTCTTGCCATTGAAGCCGGTGAAGATCCTGTTAATAATCCGCTTGAATATATTTTGGAATCAATAAAGACAATTTATGGTATCAAACATAAAAACGGTGCAATTCGCAGAGTTAATGTAAATATTGCAGCCACAACAGTTGAAAATTACAGAAAACTTCATGAAGCCGGAATAGGAACATATATTCTGTTTCAGGAAACTTATCATAAGGAAAGTTATGAAAAGCTTCATCCAACGGGACCTAAGCATAATTACAAATGGCATACGGAAGCAATGGACAGAGCTATGCAGGGTGGAATTGATGATGTCGGATTAGGGGTTCTTTTCGGACTTGAATCTTACAGATATGAGTTTGCGGCACTGTTAATGCATGCCGAACATTTGGAAGCTGCCTATGGCGTTGGGCCTCACACTATAAGTGTTCCAAGAATCAGAAAAGCTGATGATATCGATCCTGATACTTTTGACAATGGAATTGATGATGATACCTTCGCCAAAATTGTTGCCTGTATCAGAATTGCAGTTCCTTATACAGGCATGATTGTTTCTACAAGAGAAAGTGAAAAATGCAGGGAACGTCTTCTCCATCTTGGTATTTCCCAAATCAGCGGTGGCTCAAAAACAAGTGTAGGCGGTTATTTTAATCCTATGCCGGAAAAAGAAGAATCTGCTCAATTTGATATTTCAGACAGACGTCCGCTTGATGAGGTCTTGAGATGGCTTATGCAGCTTGGATATCTTCCGAGTTTTTGTACTGCCTGCTATGGAAGCGGAAGAACAGGAGACAGATTTATGGAGATTTGTAAAAATCAGCAAATTCATAACTTCTGTCACCCGAATGCAATAATGACATTAAAAGAATATCTGGAAGATTATGCTTCCGAAGAAACTAAAAAGGTCGGAGAAGCTCTTATCGCAAAAGAACTTGAAACTCTGGAACATTCTGACATTAAAGCTATTGTGGAGAAAGATTTAGTAAAAATTGCACACGGTGAACGTGATTTCAAGTTTTGATAAGTTTGCAATATTTATGATTATTATGTATAATTTATTTTGTAAATTATTTTTATTTTAAAGGAGAGTTAATATGCAAAATGTAGTTATAACAAGGGTTTCCGGGGGGGGGGCAAACTGATTTAAGCTCTCCGCTTGAACTTTTGAGTAATTTAGAGGATATAGAATCCAAAAGCCTTCCTTGTAATGGAGCTGGTACGAATGTGCCAGAGTGTTTTTCAACATACTCTGCAGATAACCGTAAAGCCGCATTTACCCTGGCTGAAGTTCTTATTACACTGGGTATTATTGGTATCATTGCAGCATTAACACTGCCAGCACTAATTCAAAAGAATAACAACAGGGTTGTCGAAACAAGATTACAGAAATTTTATTCCGCTATAAATCAGGCAGTCAAAATGGCTGAAGTTGATTACGGAGACAAAATATACTGGTATGAAGACTTAGAGGGTGCAGAATTTGATAAAGATGGAAATCCTGTCCCAGGGTCATCTGAAGCTGAAAAATGGTTTAACAAATATCTTGCTCCATATATGAAAATTCTTAAAACCGAAACTCTTGCTGACGGAACATTTATTGTTTATTTCCCGGATAATAGTGCTCTCGCAACCTCAACGGCATATTATAGCAGAGGTTATTATTTTTACCCGTCTAACCCCGAAAAATGTATGACAAAACAAGATGCTGAAGCAACCGGAATATGTCGATTTACCTTTAATTTTAAACCCATAGGAGGTGGAGATACTTGGAAATATCACCATGGTAAAGGTTTTGAGCCTAGCAAATATCGTTGGGATGGTACAATAGATATGTTATACGAAGGGTGTAAAGGTCAAGTAGTCGATTCTAAATTACATGGTTATTGTACAACATTAATTCAAATGAATAATTGGAAGATACCTGATGATTATCCGTTTAAGGTTAGTTATTAGGTTAACTTAACAAAATATTTTATATATAAGTTTGTGAAATATTCCAAACGGTAAAGTTTTAATTTCCCGCATTTTAAAGCTTTGCCGTCTTTTGTTGTAATCGTTAGCGATAAATCCCCTTTTTCAATAATTTTACCTGTTTGACCGCTTTGATTTACTATTTTTACTTCATAAGGATTAAGCTTGAAAAATACATTCTTGTACTGAAAGTATGTAGGAAGCCACGGATGAAATGCTCTTATCCGCCGTAACAGCTCAACGGATGTTTCTTTTTCAAAGTTGAGGGTCATATCCTCCGGCTTTACGTTTCCGTAATAGGTTGCCTCTTTTTCATCCTGCTCTACAGGGATTACGAAACCGCTTTGCAGCTTTTCCAGTAATTCCGTACAAATTAGTCTTGCCTGAAATACTGTTTTGTTCTTTAGTTCTTTTCCGGTATCGCCCTCCAGAATTTCAATCTTTTTCTGTGCAAGTATTGAGCCTGCGTCAAACTTTTCGCTCATAAGATGAAAAGTCACACCGGAATATTTTTCACCGTAAAGTATTGTTTGCAAATAAGGATTAGGGCCTCTGTATTTTGGTAAGAGTGAAGGGTGCACGTTTATTGTTCCGATTACGGGCAGGTCTATAACTTCTTTTGAAATCTTTTCCCGCCATGTGCCCACCAGAACAACATCAATGTTCTCTTTTAATAAAAACTCTTTAAATTCTTTCGAATTTGCTGAATTAAAAGTTAAATCCGGAATTTTATATTTTTTTATTATGGTAAGAGCCGGCGAGCTCTTGAAAAAATCCAAAAAAAATAGTGAAAGTCTTGATTTGACAGTTCTCTCATAGCGTAGTACTCCGCAAATTTCAACATTTGCAAGCATTGCCCCCCTGATTAAATTCAAAAGCATTCCGTCTTTTCCGAGAATAACAACTTTCATATATGTTATTATATTGTATTTGTGGTGGTGTTACAAGTTTTAATGAAATAAATAAAAAAAACCTGATTTTAGAAAAATCAGGTGCAAAATTTGTAGGGGAAAAATTAATTGGAGTTATATTATGTATGAAAAATCTTTTATACCAGATGAAGAGCCTGTCTGTTTGCCATTGCAATAAAGTTCATCTGTGCGAGTAATACTTCTGATCTGTCAACAAAAGGTTCTTTACTTGAAGTGTTTGTTGTTACTTGATCTTTGTACATATCTTTTAATTTATTATCGATCTTCTTTAAATTTGCTACTGCCATCTTTAAAGCCTCTCTATTTATCTCTCTCTTGTATATATAAAGTATATATCAATCTATGAATTTCAAGTTTGGCTTAACTTGTTACATTTCGTTACATTTTATGTTGTTATAATAAAACACACGCAATTTTTACCCCGTAAATGTTTTTATATTAATGTAGGGAAATAGGATGTATTATGGTTAGTAATTTAAATTCGCAATATAATGTGGCTATGCAGGCCGGCAATCCTCAGATGCAGGGTATTGATAAGGAAAAAGTTAAACAATCTGTTGATAATTCTTATCTTGCAAATCGTGCAAAAGCCTCTGAAGAAACAAATCCTGCAGCTATGCTCGGTGTCGGAGCCGGTGTCTGGTACGGTCTTGGACAGGCTATGGATAAGTTTAATCCAAAATGCGAAGGTGATTATCATTCAAGCATACTTGGCAAAATAGGCGATTTCGGCGATAGATTTTCTGAAAAGACCTGGTTTGGTAAGAACTTTGAAAAATTTATGCGTTGGATGGACAACGGTTTTGAAAAACTTTCCAAAAAGAGTAAAATAGTCTATTCTCTGAGAAATCATTCAACTAAACCGGAATGGTCATTTGCAAAAACTCCGGGAGCAGGTTTGCATGGCTTTCTTGCTGCAGATACAGAACAGATTTTTGAAGAATTTTTAAAACCTATTTCGGACAGACCTGCAAAATCTTTTCTGGGTATTCCTTTTGGGAGAAATACAAACGCATATCAAAAACTTGAACAATACGGAATGTCATCAGATCAGATTAAGCAGTTTGTTGACAGCTTGAAAGGAAAAACTTTTGCTGACAGAGCTCTTGCACTTCAGAAAAAGGAGCTTGAGCTGCTTGGTGTCAGCAAAAACATGATTAATCAGGTTGAATCAAAAACAGGTATTAAAGGATTACAAAAACTTGCTAAGAATTTCAAAGTCCGCAAGTTAGGCTTTCGTTCAATGCGGGAATATAATTCTTTGAAAGGTAAATTTCTTGAAAATCCTGACAAAGTTATGGAGATTCTTGAGAAAGGAAGCAAGAATAATATTAAAGTTTCTATCTGGAGAGGTAAAAATAAACTTAAAAATCATCTTTTTGGAAGAACTGTTTCATTATCAGAGTATTTAAATAAATATAAAGCAACTCTCGGCAAAGAAGGTAAAACAACTTTAGGCAGACTTTTGCCAAAAATGACAGGCTGGTTTTTAGAAGGAACTACAAACAGATTTGCAGGTGGTAAGCTTGCTGTTGCTATGCAGGCTGGTATCTTTGCTGATATGTTAATTAACACATTTAAAGCTCCTAAAGGTGAAAAGGGTAAAACTTTTGCAGAACGTTTTGTAAACGACTTTACATACTTCCTTGCCTTGACTGCCGGTATTGTCGGTATGCATAAAGTCGGAGGGTTTAAATATGCAGGTCTGGATAAGTCCGGTGTCGAAGAATACAGAAAAGCTCTTGATGAGTTTAATACCCTTGTTAAAAACGGAGCATTCCAAACTAAGCAGGAGTATAAACTTGCCAAAAAAGCCTTAAAACAGAAATTAAATTTGAAAGGTATTAAAAATCCAATAACAAAACTTCTTCAAAAAATAGGTTCATTAATTAACATTGGAAACGAGAGAATTCTCTCTTATCGTTCACCTAAAAAATGGAACATGAACTTGCTTAGGAAATGTGCAAACGGTAATATTCTGGGTGTTCCGTTACGAATTATAATTCCGATGATGATAGTGTCACCGTTTCTTGCAAAATGGGCAACAAAAGCTGTTCATGCTGTTATCGGAAGACCGACAAAATCTGTTCTTGATGAGGAAGAAGACACGTCAGCATCCGAACAGGAAAAATTACAGCAGGAACAAATGGCACAACTTCTTGCGGAAGCTCAGAGAAGAGCACAGGCTCAATCCGCGAATCAACCGTTTGTAAGCAACAATAGTCCGACTAATCTTTTAAATCCGTACAGACAGACTGCTTCGCCATCACAGCAAGTACAGCCGTTTGTAAGTAATAACAGCCCTACAAATTTATTGACAATGCATAGAAACGGAACACCTTATCAGGAAAAAATCCCATCTCAGCAATCTGCTCCGGTGCCACAAGCTCAAACTGCTCAATCAGCAGCTGCTGAATCCACTGCTAATCAAAATTCTGATGAACCTGTCAGAACCTATATCCCTTCACCGGAGCCTGTGGTTATTACCAATACAACTGATGTATCTCCCGTAAATTCAGCAATGGCACGTGCTGATGCAGCAGAAAAACTAGCTATGGAAACTCTTTCCATGAGATAATCGGCTGATTGCAATTTGTTCTATATAATGTTATAATAAATATAACTCTGTACGGGTGTTCAATTTTGTTCCTACATTATTTATAAAAGGGAGAGTCAGCTCTCACAGATATTGAAGTAAACCCGCCAAACTTTTGTTTGTCAGCGGGAAACGGATTTATCAAGGCACTCACCCACCTGCGAGACCAGCAGGTAACAAAATCACATTCGTGCAGGGTTTTTATATGTAAGCTTTTTCTCTGTTTTTTATTTTGTGCATATTGCTCTTACCCGTAAAATGTGCTAATATTCTTATATAAGAGGTTGTATGACAGAGAGTATTTCCACTATTATTTTATCTTCAAATCAGAGTTTTAAAAAACTTACAAAGCTTTATATTGATGAGTATGGCGGTTTTAATTGTCTTGAAGATTTTTCTGATTTGTCGGATGTTTATAATACATTATCCTCTTTAAACAAGTTTTTTCTTATTGTTGATTTGAATGACGGTTTGCAAAAATATTCTGATTTTTTAAGGAAATTAGATTATTCTAACGGACGGGTTCTTGCTGTATCAGATACGCCGGATGTTGATTTAATCGTAAAAATTATGCGGCTCGGAGTGAAAGAGTTTATTTCTTCCCCTGTTATAAAATCAGAATTCTTTGATGTTTTAAAACGGGTATCAGAGCAGCTTAACGGTCAGACTTCAAAAACTACAAAATCCCGTATGATTACGATTTTTTCTAATAAAGGAGGTATAGGAAAAACTTCTATTGCGGCAAATCTCGCTTTTGAACTGGCAAAGATTACCAAGGAAAATGTCGCTCTTATTGATTTGAATTTTCAGTTCGGAGATATTACAACTTTTATGGATTTGAACCCGACATTTAATATTTCTTATATGCTGAAAAATCCTGATAAAATTAACAAAGACTTTCTTTTGAATACAATGGAAAAATACAAAAATACCAGTCTCTATGTTCTGGCAGATCCTCCGGTATTTAAGCAGGCTAAAGAAGTTTCGGGAAAAGAAATTCAACATTTAATTTCGGTTCTTAAGGAAACATTTTCTTATATAGTAGTTGATACGGATGCAAATTTTGATGGTAAAACGATTACAGCTCTTGATAACTCAGATTTACTCTTCCTTGTAACCATTGTGAATCTTCCTGCTCTCAGAAATTGTCAGAGATGTCTTGATTTATTTGAGAAACTCGGCTATGACAATGATAAAGTTCAGATACTGATTAATCGTTACATGGAAAATGATGAAATTAAAGCGGAAGATGTTGAAAAACTTTTAAACAAACAAGTTTACTGGAAAATTCCAAACAACTATTTTACATTAATGGCTGCAATAAATAAAGGTGTGCTGGTTTCGGAAATTAATTCAACCTCAAATGTTGCAGTAAGTTTTAGAGAACTGGCTATGAATATTTCTGACAGTATTTACAGAAAAAAACTTATAAATAAGTATTCAAACAATTCGGTAAGCAATATTTATAATATTTTAAGAGGGTAATTATGGCATTAAAAGACAGATTTAATAATTTTGAGAATATAGAAGATTTATCAGCTGATGGGACTCAAAATCCCTCTATGTCTGCAACAACTCTTGTTGAGGCTGATTTAGGCCCTGTTTTTGACGAACTGGCACTTAGTTTGTCACAAAAAGTTGCTTCTATTCCAGTCTGGTTTGAATATTCTGAAGCCGAACAGAGAAAACTTATTTCGGACTTTCTTATTTATAAACTGGAAAATGAGTATTCGGATATTTCTTTTTCAAATGAGGAAAAAGAGCATATAATTTCTTTGTTTATGAATTCTGTTCATGGTTTTGGCGAACTTGATTACTTTATATCAAAAGATGATGTCAGAGCTGTTTGTGTGAATTCTGACGGAAGTATATTTACAGATAGAAATTCCGGTTTTGTTAAAGAGGATGCTGTTCTTACGGATTCCCAATTTGAAAAACTGTATTCTGCAATACGCAGAAAAATTAATAAACCTGATATGCTGTTTGGCCAAATAAGGTTAAACAAGCTTGTAATAACGCTTTTTTCTCCTCCTGTATGCCATGAAAAAATACTATTTGAAAAATTAAAGACAGAAAAAGTAGATTTTAAATTTCTTTTAGCTGATGAATCAATCAATTCTGATATTTATAAATTTATAAAAAAACTCATTGATGAAAAGAAAAATATTCTTATTGCAGCTCCTGCTTCTGCCGGAAAAACAGCATTAATATCTGCGATTTCCAATGAAATTAATCAGGATAACAGGGTTGCATTATTTGAAAATTATCCGATTATAAATTCTGAAATATGTGACAGTTATTATATTAAAGGGCTTGGTGAAAACGGGCTTTCTGATTTATTTAATGCTGTGTCTAAACTTAAATATGATTATGTAATTAATGATACCGAATATATGCCGGTTGTGTTATCTGAATATTTTGGAAATGGTTATTTTGCTGATGTTGAAGCTGATTCTTTGACTCAGGCTATTACAAAGCTCGCGGGATATAAAGTATATAATGAAAAATGTACGGAAAAACAGGCAAAGGCTTATATAGCATCACGCTTTAACTACATATTTCTTCTTCAGAAGTCTGAAAATTCACTTTTTAAAATTGCCTCTGTTGTAGAGCTTTCTTTAAATAAATCAGGTTCTTTGATTTTGACGGAAAATCTGAAATATGAAGACGGAAGTTACTGGTATAATTTTGATGATGCTGAATAAGTTATTCTGATTTTGGTTTTCAATTCTTATGCGGTGTAGATTTAATATGCTGTTTAAGAATACTCCCGTCAAGTATGGCTTTGTTGAATTTATCAAGATTAGGATCTATATATTTAGGAATAACTGTATCCTGAACATAGTTATAGATTGGATTAATTGTTACAGCAAGAGCAATAAGACCGCCGAACGTCTTTATGAGCTTATTTTTCATAATAAGTTTATTCTGGTAAGATTTAAGGGCATAACGAAGTGCGTCATTTGCATAATCTTTGCCATATGTTGCTTTAAGATTGCTTGATTTTTCCAGATAATTTTGGAAACTTCTTTTGGATATCTGCTGCGGTTTAATTTTCTTTGCAAGGGAATCCTTTATTTCATAGAGTTCTTTTGTGTTTTGTCTTGCATAATTTATGAGTTTTTCAGTGTCATTTGATGCAAGAGTATATTTTTTCTGGGTGTATTTAATTATTTTTTTGAAAAAAGTATCTGATTTTTTTTCGTTTTTACAGGCTGCTATTTTGTTTTCAAGAGAATTTATTACAAATTTTTCAAAGTTGTCGTAATTATTAAATCTGTTGCCTACGCATTGATCAAGAGAATTTTTTATATGATTTAAAACGCTTTCCTTTTGGTTAACGCTTATTCCTTTATTGACAAGCCTTCCTATAGGTGATGTAAGTTTTTGTCCTATGAATATTGAAAGAGCCGGTAGTAAAAAACCGGCAGTTCCCTGATAAATTGCCTGTTCTACCCCTCTTTTTCTGCTGGGGGAATATATGTTTTTGTCGTTTTTGTACTTGTCGTAGATATCTGCTCCCAGATACATTATTGTAGGAATCCATAGTGCTTGTGCTGCTCTCGGTGCAATTTCATGTATAAGTGCTCCAAGTTCTGTTGAACATAATACATAATTAAGCCATTGACTTGCAAGCGGGTCTTTATAATCCTCTGAACTGCCGCATGAAGACGGCTCCTTAGAGTTGGCTTGTTTTATATTATTTGGCTTGTGTTGGAAGCTTATCGGATAAATCAATGTGTGGGTTTCCTATCTTTTGTATTATATATATAATATCCGTAAAAGAAAAAATTTGCTATACGCGGCTTTTGATATAAAATTTTGTTATGGAGTATAAGAAGTTTAAAATACATTCAAAATATTCCCCGTCCGGAGATCAGCCGAAAGCAATAGAACAACTTGTCGAAGGGCTTGAAGCAGGTGATGATGCACAAACTCTTCTGGGTATTACCGGAAGCGGTAAAACTTTTACCATTGCAAACGTAATAGAAAAAGTTCAAAAACCGACCCTTATTATTGCACATAATAAAACTCTTGCCGCCCAGCTTTATAATGAATTTAAGGAACTTTTTCCGGAGAATGCCGTTGAATATTTTATAAGTTATTATGATTATTATCAGCCGGAAGCATATATTCCTAGAACAGATACTTATATAGAAAAATCAGCTTCAATAAATGAAGAAATAGACAGGTTAAGACACAATTCAACCAGAAGTCTTTACGAGAGAAATGATGTTATTATAATTGCATCGGTCAGTTGTATTTACGGTTTGGGGCTTCCGGAAAATTATTTTAGAGGGTCTGTTGAGTTAAAAGTAGGTGATGAGGTTTCACGAGATGATTTGTTAAGGCATCTTATTCAGGTTCAATACACCCGTAATGATTTAGTTCTTGAACGTTCAACTTTTAGAGCCAGAGGCGATATTGTTGAAATTATGCCTGCTTATGAAAAAATTATTACAAGAATCTATTTCTTTGGTGATGAAATAGAAAAGATTGTAAGAATTGATAATGTTACCGGAGAAGTAATTGAGAGCCCTAAAAGTGTTGTTATTTATCCTGCAGTCCATTATCTTTCCTATGATGAAAATGTTGATGAAACTATTAAGCTTATCAGGGAAGAGCTGCAGCGCAGACTTGTCGAATTAAATAATGAGAATAAGCTTGTTGAAGCTCAGCGTCTTGAGCAACGCGTTAAATACGATATTGAAATGATTAAAGAAATGGGCTATTGTTCCGGTATTGAAAATTATTCGAGAATTATAGAACGCCGTCCGCCTGGCTCTCCGCCGGCAACACTGTTAGATTATTTTCAGGGTGATTTTCTTACAGTTATTGATGAATCGCATGTTACATTACCGCAGCTTAAAGGTATGAGCCATGGTGATGCTGCCAGAAAAGATACACTGATAAAATATGGTTTTAGATTGCCTTGTGCAAAGGATAACAGACCACTTACAAGCGATGAATTTTTTGAACGGGTTCATCAAAAAATTTATATTTCCGCTACCCCTGCTGAATTTGAACGAAAAACTTCCGCACAGCTGGTAGAACAAATTATTCGTCCTACAGGACTTGTTGACCCTAAAATTCATGTTCGTCCTATTGAAACACAAATTGACGATTTAAAATTTGAAATTAAAAAACGTACTGAAAAGGACGAGAGAGTGCTTATTACAACTCTTACAAAACGTATGGCTGAAGATTTAACTGATTATTTCATTCAGGAAGGAATTCGTGTACGATATCTGCACAGTGAAATTCAATCCTTAGAACGCGTTGAAATATTGAGAGACCTAAGATTGGGAGAGTTTGATGTTTTAATAGGGGTAAACCTTCTGCGTGAAGGGCTTGATATTCCGGAAGTCTCACTTGTTGCTATTATGGATGCTGATAAGGAAGGTTTTTTACGTTCGGAAACAAGTCTTATTCAGACTGTTGGTCGTGCAGCCCGTAATGCTTGCGGTGAAGTTATTATGTATGCAGATAAAATTACGGACTCAATGAAGGCTGCTATTGATGAAACAGAACGTCGTCGTGAAATTCAGCTTGCTTATAATAAAAAGTACGGTATTGTTCCGCAGACAATTAAGAAACCTATTGAGAACAATTTACTTTCGCTTGTTGCAAGTTACAGGGATTTGGAAGATATTGTTGCTGAAGAAATGGTTGATCTGGGAATCGAGAAAAAAGATTTACCTAAACTGATTGATAAGCTGGAAAAAGATATGCATAAGGCTGCAAAAATCCTTGATTTTGAACGTGCCGCTGAGATTAGAGACCAGCTTAAAAAACTCAGAGAAATGGTTGATAAAAAATAAGGGTTTGGTCTGATATTTGTTATAATGTCAGCTCTAGTATAATTTTACGCCGTCTTCAACAACCTGATTCTTTTTCTCATAAAGAGTCATCCATTCTTCACTGAATTGTGCAATATAATTTGTACCAATAACAAGGTTATACATAATAGCTATTGACCAGATATAATTAATCAAATAATTGTCCAGACCTACAAACAACCAGAACAGATAAGATATAAATCCTATTACAATTGCAGTCAGTAAACCCAGTTTGATTATAAGGTATGAAAACATCATAAAAGCTTCACCAAGAATATAAAAAACTTTTTTCAGGTTATAGGCTTCAAAAATGTCCAGCTTACGAATATATACCGCAAATCCGGAAACGGGTAATGCATAAAATAGCAGCCCAATAAGGATTTTTAAGCTCATAGATAATACGGTGTGTTCTCCAAGGTTAATATAGCTGCATGATATTTGTGTCCCGAAAAGAGCTATGGCAAAATAAACACTTAAAGCTACAAGAGACTTAATTCCGTTAAGAATCATACTAAAAATATTAATTCCGGGAACAAGTTCAGGCTTTTTTTCGCACGCATTGTTAGCCGACTCTGCAAGAAATCCTAGAAGCAAAAGGATGAATATAGAAACTATTATGGTTGAAATAATATCCATTGAACCAGATGTCATTGCCTTTCTACAATAACCAAATGGAATGGCCCATAGCAAAAGTTTCAGTCCTGTAAAACTTTCTCCTATTGTACTGTCATATGCTTCTTTTATTGATGCCACTTCATATCCTCCATCTCTTCCATGTTTTTATTTTAGCATTTTTTTTTAATCTAGGCAACTATTGATTTTATCGGCAGTTTTATGCTGAATGTTGCCCCTTTTGTAAGTTCGCTTTCAACTTTAATAGTTCCGTTGTGCATTTTAACAAGTTCTTTTGTGATTGTCAGCCCGAGTCCCGTTGAATTCATACCTTCTGTAGAAGATGGATTAATCTGTTCAAATTTCTTAAATATTTTTTTGTGATGTTTGCTTGCAATTCCGATACCGTTATCTTTAATATGGACGGTAATATACTTTTGGGTACTCTTCGCAGTTATTTCAATTTTGCCGCCTTCCGAAGTAAATTTTATTGCATTACTTACTATGTTGAAAAATATTTGTTGAAGTTTTTGATAGTCGGCCATAATTAATGTATCCGGTAAAATCCTATTGTTTATTGCAATTTGTTTTTTCAGATATAGCGGTTTTAAAATGTTTAACACTTCAGTGAGACATAAATTCATATCAAAGGTTGAGTAATTCATTTTTACGGCATGTGATTCAATTTTTGATATGTCAAGAATTTCGTTAACCATTCCCAGAAGATGTATTCCTGCAATTTGGATATCTTTTACATATTCTTTCTGTTTTTCATTTAAATTTCCGAAGGCTTCTGATATAAGCATGTCTGAAAATCCTATTATGGAGTTCAATGGTGAGCGTAATTCGTGTGACACGTTAGATAGAAATTTATTTTTTACTTTATCTGCCTCTAATATTTTTTTATTTTGTTCTTTTATAATTTTATTAAAGCCGTTTATTTCAACAATTCCGTCTTGCAGGGCC
>ENA-UOJC01000838-UOJC01000838.1-human-gut-metagenome-genome-assembly--contig:-C104-NODE-838-length-48454-cov-8.282568_pt1 | contig 48454 bp, 48 predicted proteins | sample MGYA00242339_ERZ723886 | MGnify/ENA metagenome assembly ERZ723886 | reverse complement strand
TCATGTACGGTTCTTAGGGGGGAAAGGGGTAGCAATACCCCTGACCTACCCGACAAACGCTACTATGATGCGCTAAAATCGGTACACGACCTTGTAAAAGGTGCCCGTAAAGTCCAACAGACCATCTTATTGGTAGGTGACATCAGCGATATTTACGTGACCAATTTCAATACGATGATGGGCGACCCGAACTTCACCGTGGAAGAACTCTCGGCCATCGCTTTCGGGTATAACCGGCTGCTCGAAGAAAGCAGCAACCTGTTGCTGGATTTGAAGGAAGTGACCACGGCTACCGGACTCTCGATGACCGACAAGGAACGGCTGGACGTCATCAACCGGATATACGGTGAAGTGCTGGAATACAAGAACCTGACCTGGTACTATACCCGCAAGAATATCGGAATATCGTACCTGCGCAGCAAGAAGAAGGGGGACTCCCAAAGGGTACTCGCCCTGTACGGGACACACGAACAGCGTTACTGGTAATCATTCATCATTAAAGAAACGGATAAACTATGGTATTACTATCAATAGACTGGACGAACCTGCATGAGCTGCTGCGTTCCCTTTACGATGAGATGATGCCGCTGTGCGAGGACATGGCAAGCGTGGCCAAGGGAGTGGCCGGTATCGGTGCCCTGTTCTACGTGGCCTACCGGGTGTGGCAGTCCCTTGCAAGAGCGGAGGAGATAGACGTGTTCCCGCTTTTCAGGCCCTTCGTGCTGGGACTTTGCATCATGTTCTTCCCCACCATTGTATTGGGGACAATCAACGGGATTCTTTCCCCCGTATGCAGTGCGACTTCCTCGCTGGTCGAACAGCAGACCTTCGACATGAAGAAGTATCAGGAAGAGAAGGACGAACTGGAACGGGAGGCGATGCTGCGTGACCCGGCAAAAGCCTTTCTGGTAAGCGACGAGGTGTTTGACAAGAAGATAGACGAACTCGGCTGGTCGCTGGGGGACATGGACACGATGATAAACATGTACGGGCAGAAGGCGGTGTATGACATGGGAGAGAAAGTGCGGCAATGGTTTCGGGAACTGCTGGAACTGTTCTTTCAGGCGGCATCGCTGCTGATAGACACGCTGAGGACTTTCTTCCTGATTGTATTGTCGATTTTAGGGCCTATCTCCTTTGCGCTGGCCGTCTATGACGGATTTCAGAGTACGCTCACCACATGGCTCTCACGCTACATCTGCATCTATCTGTGGCTGCCCGTGGGCGACCTGTTCGGCGCCATTCTCTCACGCATACAGATACTGATGTTGCAGCAGGACATCAAGCAGATGCAGGACCCGACATTCATACCGGACGCATCGAACAGTGTATATTGCATATTCATGATAATCGGTATCATCGGTTACTTCTGTGTGCCCACAGTGTCCTCGTGGATTATACAGGCAGGCGGTGCGGGAGCTTACGGACAGAAGGCCAATGGTGCCGGTAAGATGGCCGGGAACGGCGCTGCGGCAGTCGGCGGCGCGGTCGGCGGATCAGTGGCCGGACGCATCAAGAAAATGTTTTAACGGATAATTAATTGACAGAAAAAAGACATGGAATTCAAATCATTAAAAAACATCGAGACATCGTTCCGGCAGCTGCGGCTGTTCGGAATGGTATTCCTGGGAGTATGCGCACTGGTAACGGTCTTCGCCACCTGAAAGGCATACGAGTTTGCGGAAGCGCAGCGGCAGAAAATCTATGTGCTGGACAGCGGGAAGTCGCTGATGCTCGCACTCTCGCAGGACGTGCAGCAGAACCGCCCCGTGGAAGCGAGGGAGCATATCAGGCGTTTCCACGAACTGTTCTTCACCTTGTCCCCCGACAAGAGCGCCATTGAAAGCAATGTGCAGCGCGCCCTTTACCTCTCGGATGAAAGCGCCATCGGTTATTACCGGAACTTGCAGGAGAAAGGGTATTTCAACCGGATGATAGCGGGTAATATCTCGCAGACACTGACGGTGGACAGCATCCGGGGAGACTTCAACAGCTATCCATACGGGATGAAGACCTATTGCCGGCAGCACATCATCCGTTCGAGCAGCGTTACCGAAAGGTCGCTTGTCACCACCTGCCGTCTGAGGAATGTGACCCGGAGCGACAACAATCCGCAGGGATTCCTGATAGAGAGTTTTACAATCATCGAGAACAAGGACATCGGACAGTATGAAAGATAACGGAATAAAAAAGGTCTTCCACTCGTTCAGAACGGGGAAAGACCGCCATATAGCGAAACTCCGCAGACGCTGGCAACGGTTGAGCTACCGGCAGCAGAGGATTATCATCCTTTATCTGCTCGGACTCTTCGCTGCCATCGACCTTGCCTACATCGTGGGCGGTTTCTGCGGGACAGACAAATTTCCGATTGAGGTGCGGCATCTCCAAAGGGTGGCGCTTCCCCGGACGGACAGTATCCAACCATTCAAAAACAATGTATCCAATGACACAATCCGATAAGAAAGAAGAGAAAGAAAAGGAGACGGCAACGCAGAAAGCGGAGCCAGCATCCGAAAAGGAGAAGAAGTTAAGCGGCAAGGTCGCCGAGAAACTGAAATTTTATGGCGTGGTGGCATTCCTCTCCCTGCTGTGTGCCGGGTTCATCTGGTTCCTTTTCAAACCGGATGCGGCTGACACGGTGGAAGGGACAGCGGGCATCAACACCACGATACCCGACGCTATCGCACCCGAAACGATGGCCGACAAACAGAAGGCTTACGAACTGGAAGAGATGAAAAAGCGCAGGCAGGAGAAGGTAAGAACCTTGCAGGACATGGCAGGCGATTTGACACCGGACACGCCGGACGGGCTGAATCCGGAAGAAGACACACCGAAAGCGGATGCCGTCCGGGAGTCCAGAGAAAAGCAGAAGCGGATTTCAAGGCAGATCACCTCGTTTTATCAGGAGCCGAAGGAGAGTCCGAGGGTGGACGAACTGGAACGGCAGGTGAAAGAGCTTAACGAAAAGCTGGAACGCGAGCGTAAGGGACAAGACCCGCTGGAACTGATGGAGAAGTCGTATGAGATGGCGGCACGCTATTTCCCCGGACAGACGGGCGGCCAGGTGAAGAACATACAGCCTGCGGGCGGTACGGGCAGTTCATCCGGCAATCCTGCCGCCATAGCTGCCGGGCGTGCCACGGAGAATGTGGTCTCGTCGCTGGCCTCGCCTCCGCTGCCGGATTCAATCCCACGCAATTACGGTTTTGCCACTGCCGTAGGCGGCGGACAGCTTGCCGGAGCCAATACGATACGGGCCTGCGTGGCCGAAGACCAGACGGTGACTACCGGGGCATGACTGAAATTCAGGCTGCTGGAACCGCTGCAGGTGGGCGGCGTGCTTGTACCGGCCAACACTCCGCTATACGGAACGGTGCGTATCGAGGGACAGCGGATGGCGGTCACGGTGAAATCCATTGAAAGCGGCGGCAATATCCTGCCCGTAGAACTGGCGGCATACGACATGGACGGGCAGGTCGGGCTTTTCGTCCCCAATACCGCAGAGCGTACCGCCATGAAGGAAGCCGCCGCCAATATCGGGGGCAGTTTCGGGACAAGCATCTCGTTCGCCCGCAGTGCCTCGCAACAACTCGTCATGGACGTGACAAGGGGCGTGCTTAGCGGCGGCTCACAATACCTGGCCACAAAGATGCGTGAGGTGAAGGTGGCCGTGAAAGCGAATTATCAACTTTTATTCATATCCAAAAAACAGTAATCAGATGAAGACAAGAATTATTTTATCAATAGTCATGCTTTTCTCCCTGCTGGGGGCAAAAGCGCAGGAGGCAGTGGAAACAAAGATATTTCCCACCAACCAGATTATCGCACCGCATCAGATTGAGGTGACTTTCCAGAAGACCGTACATATCCTTTTCCCTTCCGAAGTGAAATATGTGGATTTGGGTTCGTTTGACATCATCGCCGACAAGGCGACGGGAGCGGAAAACGTGGTACGCATCAAGGCGGCGGTAAAAGGCTTTGAAGGGGAAACGAACTTCTCCGTCATCACTGCAGACGGTTGTTTCTATTCGTTTAATGTGGTTTACAAGGACGAACCGGCACAACTCTCCATCGAAATGGAGGACTGGCTCCGGGACAATCCCGAAGGCGGCATTGCCGGTGACCGCATGTTCGTGAAGCTGAAAGAACTCGGCGGGGAAACACCGCTGGTGGTGAACCGCATCATGTACACGCTGTATAAGAAGAACAAAAGGGACATCAAGCACATCGGCTGCAAGAAGTACGGCATACAGACGCTGCTCAAGGGGATTTATATCAATAACGACCTGCTGTACCTGCATACTTCCCTGCGCAACAGTTCGGACATATCGTTTGACATCGATTATATCCGCTTTAAAGTCATCGACAAGAAAGTGGCGAAACGTACCGCCATGCAGGAGAACTTCATCGAGCCGGTAAGGACGTATAACCGCCTGATAACGGTGGACGGAAAAGCCACGGTGCGCAATGTGTTCGTACTACCCAAGCTGACACTGCCGGACGACAAGCTGCTGGTGGTGGAAATTTACGAAAAGGGCGGTGCCCGTCACCAGTCGTTCCGCATAGAGAACACCGACCTTGTGGCGGCAAAACCTGTCAGTGAACTGCACCTGAAATAATAATCCATTATAATTAATGTATATGCAAAGAATACTATTCATATTGGCGTTAGCCGTGACGTTGTTCTTCGGAGCGGACAAGGCATACGCGCAGCGTGACCTGCCGGGGCAGACCGGCATACAGTTCACCAGCGGTGGAGTGAATCATTTCCTTTCATGGAAGAGCGGCGGTGAGCGGCATTACTTCACCTCGCTGGCCTTTACCCGTACCAATCGTAACTGCACCTACTGGCTGTACGGTCTGGACTACCAGATAAAGGAATATACTTATGAGAACAAGGCGATACCGAAAGCGCAGTTCACCGGGGAACTCGGCTATTTTATCCCCGTATTGTCGGACAAGGGGCGGAACGTCTGTTTCCGTATCGGGCTTTCCGCGCTGGGCGGCTTCGAGACAGTCAATTGGGGAACTTCCCTGCTTTCCGACGGGGCGGCAGTGACCAACGGGGACAGTTTTATTTATGGCGGGGGCCTCACGGCGGCTTTCGATGTCTATCTGACAGACCGGATCGTCTTCCTGCTGCAAGTAAAGGAAAGGGCACTGTTCGGAACGGACGCGGGGAATTTCCATACACAGATGGGATTGGGCGTCCGCATTATTATCAACTAACGAAAAGAGAAAGGAGAAGTATAAAAATGAAAAACGTTATCTATATATGTATAGCCGCATTGGTTGCGGTGCTGGCATTGGGTTCATGCAACGATGAAATAGACATCCGGCAGGATTATGATTTCAGTCTCTCGTCATGGTATCTGCAAAAACAGATTGCAACGGGTGAAACGGTGGAGATACGCTTTTATCTCGACCGTGAAGGGGACTATGAAAAGGCGGAGTATGAAATAGGCTACATTCAGATGGAAGGCAAGGGAGAGGTGACGGACTGCGAAGGCGTGAAACTCGTCAACCGGGAAGTAAGGCCGCTGGCGGAAGTGCCGGGACTGGATGCCGAAAATCCGGTGAGACAGGTATTCACTCTTTTTTACCGTTCGACAAGTGCCAAACGTTCGGAACTGAAATTCTTTATCCGGGATAATTTCGGACGGGAAAGTGAGCTGACGGTGACGTTTGACGTGGAAAGCGGTACGGAAGAAAAATAGTCGCTATCAGTATCTGCCAGGAAGGACGGCGGGGCATCCCGCCGTCTCTTGTTTTATGAAATTAGCTTAATGAAAACAAATGAATAAGTAATTGTTCCGGATTGCACAGAATTTGTTTCTATATTTAGCCGGAAGTTAATAAATTAATCATATACGCATGAAAACAACACTCAGAATATTCCGCATCGTCAGCAAGTTGTTGCTGCTGGCCTATGTCACGATAGTGAATTTTGTCTTTATTACAGTGTTTTACGCATTGCTGCTTTCAATCTTGCGCCATATATGGCCGGCATACATACCGGATCTGTTTGATGAGGGGCCGGTTCCCTATTTAGTCAATACGTTGCCGTACTATCTTTTACTGTCATTCATCCTTTATTCCATTTCTCCGCTTAATGTGTGGATGCTACGCAGAAAAGAAGGGTACCGTTCTTTGAACAGTTCCGACCGCATGAGGCTGGAACGGTTGCTTTCGGAAATGGGTGTGAACCGGAAACTGAAACTTTATCGTAACAATGATGCGCGGGTAAATGCCGCCGCATTCGGTTTCAACACGATAGGATTGACGGGCGGAGTACTCGCCACCGCTTCGGATGAGGAACTGAAGGGCATCATCAGCCATGAAGTGGGACATATATCCCATTACGACTTTGTCTATCAGGTGCTTTTATTCTCGATGGAGTCGTTCGGTTACCGCTGCCTTTACGGTATATTTCTTGTTCCGGCTTTGATATTCGGGATAATCGGCAGTATGGCGTTTGCATTAGTTCCGGCATTGGGCTTTGTGGGTGAGCTTATAGCGAAGATATGGTGGGCCGTTTATAAACTGCTTCATCGGATTATTTACGGTATCAGCCGGATAGCTGACGTGAATATCAATAAATATGCCGAGTACCGTTGCGACACGTATGCCGTGCGTTATGGCTGCGGTGAAGGACTGCTTTCTTTCCTCCGCCGGTTGAAAAGAACGGAAGACGTATACTGTGAACGCCCGACTTTTACCGAATATATCATGAGTACGCATCCGTCAACCGAAAAACGGATTGCACGGCTGGAAAAACAGCTGTAACATATAGCCGGAAACATGTACTTATATCCTTTTGCAGATATTGGTATAGGAAACGCCGGATGTACGCACCTGCCCGATTTCTTCGGAAAAGTCGTCATAAAAACAGACGATGTGATGATAGTCGGCAAATGCCTTTCCGGTGCTGTCTTTTTCCGAAGGAACTTCTTTATTGTCCGCCTGCTTCATCAAATCATCATATAGGGCGTGATACAGCTTATCGGCATCTGCCGGATACGGTGTTGCGGGTATGACCGCCGAAAATATAATCTCCGGGCATTTGTCCGCTTCACGCAGCATGACTATCGTGTCTGCGCCTAATAATCCGATAAAGGAATGGAGATTGCAGGTGAATGTGCGGCAACCTTCATCATAAAGTGAAAGGATGATCCGGTAGAGTTCCATACGGATTTTATCCTCCCTGAAGTAGTCGTATTTTGTTGTCTTTTCAATGGTACTGCCTGTTATGGCAACGCTCTTGTTGTACATCTTGCTATAGTTTTTAATTAATGCCTTGCCCGTAATTTCTTGCTATGCCGGAAAGAAAAAAGCACGGCACTTTACAAGTTTTACTCTCAGGTACGACCAAGCACCCATGCAGGAAACGAGTAAGCACCGTGCCATAAGCGTATGACAAGGACTTCGCCCGTTTATCCTCCTGCAATGAATTTGGTCGTTTCGAGAGTAAGAATAAACAGCTAAAAGCTATTCTAATATGTTATCATTCAACTTTTTTCTAATCTTATAACTTTCTTGATTTTATATTCAACTACGCAAAAGTAGAAAAAAGCCGGGCAATCACGTAAGGATTGCCCGACTTTTTTGAGGGAAGCTGTTCAGGTGTGGGGTGTGGCAGGTCAGTCCACGGGTTCGCCGCCATAGTACAGGCGGCAGATGTCCCCGTGGATTTCACGCATGATATTCAGTTGCATCCGCTTGCTGATTGTGCAGCTCTCGGAACGCATGAACAGTCGGTTTTCAATCAGGCTGCAAAACTTCGTGCCCTCCTTGTCCACGATACAGAGTATCTGGTTTTCAAGGAAGAAGTCCGTATCGGTGGAATATTCCACATTCGGGGAGATTCTGATATAGTTCATATATGGATGGTTGGGATGATAATTACGGTGGCGGTGTGGGTGGGGTCATCGGCCCTGCCCGCCTTGCCGGTCTTGGAAAGAAAAGCCATACCGGATTTTATTTCCGGCATGGCTTCATGTTCATTTTTAGGCCGCCTTGTCATTTCCGGCTTTTCCTTTTTTCACTTCGGTGAGTGGTTCTTCCTGCTTTCCGGCTGTCGGTGTCGGCATAGCTTCGGTTTTCTTAGCTGCCGCCTTTTCCGTTTTCTTCATTTCCTTTATCCGCTCCTCCAGGCGTTCGTGCCGTTTCTGATATTCTTCCTCGTGGGTCGCTTTGGCAAGTCCGTACTGGTCGGGGAAGTGCATGTTTGCGAAGTCCCTTAACAGTTTGGATGCGCTGTTGTCTCCGTAAGCGTCCTCACAAAGAAAATGGTTGATGAAATCCCGTTTGATGACCGTCTTTTGTGCGTCCGTCAGCTTGGCTACAATCTTCATCCGTTGTTTTTCATCCAATCGGATGGGCTGGTCTTTGATGCCGCAAAGCGGATAATGCTTTCTTTGCAGTTTGGTAAGCATGATGAAATAAAGCATTCCGTCCTCGTACTGCGTGAACGGGCTTTCGGGATAGTCGTTTTCACGGACTACTTTTTTTGTGTCGGCTACAATCTTTTCAACGGAAAGTTGTTTGAAACGCTTGTCCCGTTCCTGCAATGTCTCGATAGTGACGGGGGCGGTTTCCTTCTTGTTTATCTCCACGTAGCAAAGTTCGGGTTCGGTCTGTCCCACCTTAACATACGTCTTTATCCTGCCTTCTTCCTTTTTGCGGTTCAGTTCTTCCACTTTTCGGGCGTATTCCTCGTTTCTTTGTTCAAAGGTCTGTACCGCTTGTTCATACTCTGTCGGTTCGGTGAACTGTTCCTTTTGCGGTGCTTCGGGTGCTTTCGGAAATTCCCTTGCCGATACGTTATAATCGAAGTCTTTGATTTCGTGCCCTTTCTTGTCCAATTTTTGGAGTGCCGTATCGTTACGGCTTCCGTAATAAGGTCGGGCTATCACTAATTTAGGGTCGGATTTCAACAGTTTCTCCGTCTCCTTTGCCACATGCGCTGCGTTCTTGGTTTCCAAACACTTGCGGTTGGTGCAATGTCCGCACCCGTTATGCTCGGCAAAAAGGTTATAATTCGCTGCGTTGTGTACACACGCCTTACATTCCGTCTTGTCGAACTTGTATTGTTCAAGGTCGGTGGTATAGCATTTTTCAAAATGCTTTCTAAAAAGGTTCAATGTGTATCCCGTCCAATTATCTCCGCTGTCTTCCTTGAGGTGTTTCTCGTACACGTCCTTTTGGATATTGGGTTCATAGGTGCTTATCTCCTCGGCTACGCTGACGGTGATTGTCTCATTATCCAGTAATTCACCTATAGGCGCATATAATTCGTTCAGTTTCAAACGGGTATAGATATATTTCTCACTCCGTCCGAAACGGCTGACAAGTGAATACATATCATACCTGCCCTTTTCAAGCAGGCGTTTGAAGGCTTTCGCTTCTTCGGTGGGGCGTACCTGCTCACGCTGTAAGTTTTCACTTAGTGACATATCTTCCGCTTCATCGTCTGTTACATTATTATATATGTTTGCCTTTATCGTCTTTGCCCCTGCAAGCAAGGAAGCACGGTAACGGCGTTCGCCGTATATGATTTCATAACCGCCTGCCATGCGTGGACGTACTGCGATAGCCTGCAAAACGCCCACTTCCCGAATGCTGTCGGCAAGTTCCTGCAAAGATGTGTCATTGAACGTCTTGCGATGGTTGTCTGCGCTTGGGCGTACGGTGGTAATGTCAAGGTCTGTTTCGGCTGTGGCCGTTGCAAGCGGTGCTTTAAGCGTGGCTTGCTGCGGTGCTCCTTCCACAACGGTGGGAACGGTTGCCGTTTCGGGTGCTTCCGTTATTCCGGCAGTCGTGGGCATGTTTTGCGGTGAAAGTAATGTCATCGGTTTGGGGATGATTGCCAAAGCGGTTACTTTTACTGCCGTTTCTTTCTCTGATTTCTGAACGCTGTTCATTTTCTGTACTTTTTTGTTCGTTTTCATAATGATAAGTTTTTAAATGTTGATAGTTAATTGAATAGTTTTCCGTCCGAAAGGTATTCCCAATTGTTGGCGTTACTTTCTTCCGTGAAGTATTCCAATGTTTGGGTACTCTCCATATCATCCCGACAAGCACGGAAAAAGCTGTCGAGACAATCGTTCATAAGGCTGTCAAACGTGACTGTTTCGGTGGGCGATTCCAAAAACTTATAAATCGGATCGAGAATACAGTCATCTATGTAATAGCCCGTAAGGGGGCAACAGGTATCTACAAGTATTCTGCTTTTTCTGCCTTTCCTTCCGTTCCAATAGAATTTGGGCGTATATAGGTCGCTCCAATGGTTGTTTGTCAGATAGGTTGCCAACCGCCAACCGCTTAACTTGTCTATGTAGTCTTCCTGCCTGCTCCGATAGTCATAACTATAATGGGTTTCATCATATCTCCAATGACCGCACACAATGCCGAAGCATTCGCAAAAGGTATCGAGCGTTTTACGGTTCTCGTCCGTCCAACCGTAAAAGTATCGGTTGCATAACCATTCGTTATGTGCCTTTTCTTTGGCTTCCCCGGATAACTCGGTTATCTGATAAAGGGTATATGTTCTTGTTTCTGTTCTCATATCATCGTATGTTTAGAAGTTCTTTGATAATATGGCGGATTGCTCCGCCATACTTTGTGTATAGTCATGCGTGGATGCACGCTGCGAGCGTCTCACGTACTTTCTGTTCCTGCTTCCGGCTGTAAATCCACCCTGCACGCCTTTCACCGTTGTGGGTGAGGTTCGCACGGAACAGACCGTTCAGACCTTTCAATACGTCCTTTATCGGCTTGGTGTCCCCGAATACGGCTATCGCCTTTTCGCTGTACTTCACGATTTCAAGATTGAGCGTTGAGAGGGCTGCGGATGTTGTCGGCTGCTGCGCTCCGGCTTCCTTTTGCGGTGCTTTCAGACAAATGTTGGTTTCATCCCCTGCGGTGTGGGCGTATCGCTCCATGAACTTTTCAAGGCTGTAAATCGGCTCTTTTGAAATCGTCCATCCGCTGTACTTGTTACGTCCCAAATACATGCCGTCCCCCATGCTGTAATTTTCACGGTGCTCGTATTTCTTGTTGTTCTCTGCCAAATAAGCCGTTCCCTCAAAATTGGCGGCATACTTGCGCATTTCGGAAAAGAGGTTGCGTGTATGGGTGGAAAAGCCTAAAATCACGGTTCTTTCTATACGGTAGTCGTAGTAGTCCGTATAGCTGTCGCACTCGCTCACCCGTAGTTCACCGATAATCACGGCTTTTGCATCCGACGGGATAAGGGGGCGCAGGCGTTCCGTACCGATTTTTGCGGTGCGTTCGTTTCTCTGCCGTTCTTCCTCGGCTTTTCTGTCATCCTCCGTTTTCTTCTCCGTTGCCTTAGTGAGTAAGACTGCCGTTTCCAACGGATCCAAAAATTTGGGGTTCGCATCATCGTAATAGATGCCTATCCCGAATTTTTCCGACAAGGGACGGATTAGGTCGGAAGTGTGAAATTCGTATGTCCGCAAGTTGATAAGATGATAGGTTATTCCCCACTGGCTGCGGTTCACTTCATACACTACATAACTGTCGTAGCTGTAGCCTTCCAATACTACCACTTGATTGACTGAAACGGTCTGTTCGTCTCTGTTGTAACTTCTGTTCGCTCCTAATAAATGTACGTTGTTCATAATGAGTTGTTTTTTAATGATTAATATTTCGTTTCAGAGTATCACGCATAAAAGGATGATGAAAAGGGCAAGCACGAAAAGAGAGAGGAAAGCGGAAAGGATGCGCCATACGGCACGGATGAGGAAAACCACCACCGCCAAACCTGCCAACATGGGCAGAATACCGCCTAAACCCGCCACCACACCACCGACGAAGGCACACACGAAACGCATCGCCACATACGCAACGAAACCGACCAACGACCACTTCACCAAAATTTTTATGCCGGTTGGAGCGGAGCCGAAGCCTCGTTTCAAATCTTGCTGTATTTCCGTTCTCTTTTTCATAACATTGACTTTTTTTTTATGCCTTGTCGGTGGCTTCACCTTGCTCGTTTCAGGGGGCAGATACGGACGGGGAGAAAATATGCAAGGCTTTTGGTGAAAAATTTTCAACCGCCCCGCTGGACGGATTGAAAATTTTTCGCCAAAACCCGGAGGGCGCGAAGCGACCTTGCAGATTTTTAGGGGCCCCGTCCGTAGCTTCGCACCCTGAACCACGCAAGGTGAAGCTACTGACAGGGTGATAAAAATGGGGAAATGGCTATATGGGAAAAAGAGAACGGAAATACGGCAAGATTCGGAAGGCTGTGCCAACCGGATTATTTATATGATTATAATCGGATTCTATATCGGGGAAAAAGAGCCAGATATTTATATCCATAAAAAAAGTGCCTCTATCTTTGGAGATAGTGCACTTCTTTAGTTGTGTGTCTTCAAATAATAAGTCCTCACGGATTTGCTGATTTTATATCTATACCTATTGAATTTATAGAAGTTCTGTATAATCAGCCTAAACTCTAAATAATAAATGTATTCGTTCTCACGAACAGGCAATATATAACTATTACAAAATTAAGCCGGTACGAATATAGCGGACAGGGACTGAAAAACACTACATCGCCTGGCAGTGGGATGGTGTATTTATTGTTCATTAACAATATCCGATGGGTGATGTTACAGCAACATAACAAATGAATTGCCATAAAGGAAGTCTTTTTATCTTCTTTGTGATAAGACATTTATGTGTTTATGACTGTCGCTTGTAATAAAGCGGTTAATTTAGCCCGTATTTCCCCGATGATTTTCAGTTTGTAGTGACATCGTAACATCCGTTTACTACATTTGCCACATTAATAATCAGATACATGGAATTATGAAAAGTAGATTATGGCTGTCCGCCTGCCTGTTACTGGCAGCAGGAACGGTGTTTGGCGGATGCCATGCACCCGTGAAAGAGAAACTCCCCGTAGTACATGCCCATAGAGGCGGTGCGGCACTTTATCCCGAAAATACGGTGTTAGCAATGACGTATGCCGCGGCAATCGGCGTGCCGGTGATGGAACTCGACCTACATGTGACGAAAGACAGTATGGTAGTCGTATCACACGATGCTTTTTTGAATCATGTCAAAGCACTGACTCCGGAGGGTGAACCCATTCCGGCAGACAAGGAGCGGGATTATAAAATATATGCGATGACTTATGACAGCTTGCGCAGATACGATGTGGGCAGTCTCCCCAATCCGGCTTATCCGGGACGGAAGAATGTGAAATGCCGTGTACCTTTGGCGGCGGACTTGATTGACAGCATCGAGTCTTTGACTAAAGGCAATGGTATGGCTCCGATGGGTTATAATATCGAAATCAAGTCCGATCCGTCAAAGGATGGAATCTTTTCTCCCGATTACCGGACATTTGCCGATTTGTGCATGAAAGTATTGTTGGACAAGGAGCTGGGAGACCGTTTGTTGGTGCAATGCTTTGATGTGCGTACGCTGAACTATGTGCATGAAAAATATCCTTCCGTTCGTTTGTCCTATCTGGTGGAGATAAGGAGGCTACCTTTGAGGAACTGATGTCCCGGCTGAACTTTGTTCCCCAAGTATTCAGTCCGGAAAGTGACATGCTGACCGAAGAGGTTACGGAGAAGGCTCACGTCCAGGGAATGGAGATTGCCCCGTGGACGGTAGACGGCAAACAAGAAGTAGAGCGATTGAAGAAGCTGGGTGTGGATGCCATCATCACCAACCGGCCGGACAGCGTAATGCGGTGGCTGGACTATCCACAGAATAAAGGGAAGAAATAATTAATGAATATTATTATGAAATCAGCTATTGTTGCATTTTTCAGAAGCTATAACCTGCTTTTCCTGTTAGGCATGTACCTGCTCTTTTCCGTTTTTACCGGATGTTCCGATGACGAAGAAGATTTGCCGCCTGCACCCATATCCTACACCACCTTAATATATATGGCGGCAGACAACTCAATGGATGATGACGTGGACTACAGCATCAGACAACTTAAAGCCGGAGCAAGGCACAGCGCAGGCACCGCTGTGGTGTATGTGGATCGCTTGAATGAAGCTCCGCGGCTGTTCAAGATTACCCAGTCGGGCGAGGAAGTGATGCTGAAAAGTTATGCGGAAGACAACTCCACCCATATTGAGACACTGGTGGAAGTGATAGAGGAAACGAAGAGCCTGGTGCCATCGGAGAAATTCGGCCTGATACTCTGGTCACATTCCATGGGATGGATGCCGATAGGACATTCACCGGCTACCCGAGCGGCAGGTTGCCGGGATGACCTTACGTTCCCCCGTACCCGCTATATCGGCCCCGATCAGCATCCGGGTGATACAAGGCAGGGGTTCAGTATCGAAGTGGACGAACTGGCAAAAGCCCTGCCGGACCATGTTGCCGAATATATATGGTTTGACGTCTGCCTTATGGGTAGCGTGGAAGCATTGTATGAAGTGAGGAACAAATGCAACTATCTGGTCGCTTCGCCTGCCGAAGTGCTGGCGGAAGGAGGGCATGACGCTTCGGGCATCCCCTTCTCCAAAGTCTTGCCGTTTCTCTTCGGAAGTCGGGAGGAACTGAAACAAGCCTGCCAGACTTACTTCAACCACTACAACGGGATGAGCCAGGAAATATTGCGCTCGTCCACCATCACACTGGTGGATGCGACGGAACTGGAGGGGCTGTATGATGCCGTGCAAGGAATGCTGAAAGGACACCTCAATGAGGTGGAAAGCATGAGCAATACGGAATCCATACAAGCGTACCATACGCAGAAGGTGCCGCAGGCATTCTTCGACCTCACGGATGCCATGAAGCACTTCAAGGGTGCGGAGGATGCAGCACTCGGGGCGCAAATGGGGCGTACCGTGATTTTCAAGGCTTGTACTGATAAAATCATCAAGGAGTTGAGTATTGACAGAAGCAGGTTCAGCGGGTTGAGCATGTATATTCCGCTAACCAAATGGAAAGGAACAACTGAATATGAGTATTATTTCGGTTCGCTGAAATGGGCAGGCGTTTATTAAGCCTGGAAAATGCGTGGGTTAACGCAAAAATGAAGCATCATAAAAAACGAAACTAAACACGGTGAAGAGTATGCCGATTGCACCGAGCTTTTCTCTGATCGTATTCTTCGCCCTATTGTCCAGCGTGCGGACTACTTCATAACTGACACCCAGCATTTCAGCTGTTTCCTTCACGGAATAGTCAGCCCGGCGCAGCCTGTAAATCTTGCGGCTAAGTTCCGGCATGGTGAGGAGTATCTCATCGACAGCGGCCAATACCACTTCTTCGGTGAGGCTGAACTCCGGATTGATGCAATCCGTCTCCATTTGAAAAGCTTCGGGTGAGTCTTCCATCGGAGTGGGCTGCAAGTTATTCTGCCTCCTCCACTCACGACATACCTTGTGTATAATGACAGAAGTAAAGAATGCCTTGACATTCGTAATTCCGGTCATGCCGTTCCTTGCCTTCCAAATAGCTTCCCATATATCCTGTGAGAGATTCATGGCTTCCTCCTTATCTCTCAGAAACCGTTTTAACTTTCTATAAATCCAGATATTATGGCGTGAATAGAACTCCATGAAAGCACGCTCATTATTCATGGATATAGCTTTAATCAGCTCGCAATCGGACAGTTCGGTATATTTCATATCATCGCTTAATTTACCGCTACAAATTACGGAAAGAAATATTTCATTTTTATGTCATGGTTATTATGTTTTTGTTATGTAAATTATTTGATTTTATAAAAAATAAACAGTAAGCGACGTACCGGAAATTCCTCGAAATTCCCTCCCAAAAAGCAGCTATATAAATCATTGAATATTAGCTATCTAAAAAATAAAAGTTGATAATTTACATCTATTAACTAAAATCCAGTTTATAAATCGCATTTTCGAGGCACTATAGTTATAGAGAGGCATCCGAAATGAGACGGTAAAAGTTTGTGGAGCAGATGCCCGGTGAGAAATAAAATAAATACAGTTTAATATATAAAAAGAATAGTGATGAAATTATTTGGGTGGACAAAACGGAAAGCGAAGGAAAGCAAGTTCAATGCAGAGGAAAGAAACAACGCCCTCGACAACATGGATCTTCTTTTTGACCTCTATATGACGGGAGAGGCAACAAAGGAGGAACGGGAGCTTACCGAAAAATCCGCCGGAATATTTATGAAGAGCCTGGAAAAGGGCAAATGCCCCCAAGTGACCGACGAGGAACTGGAGGAACTGGAAACCACCGAACGCGAGAAACTGGCAAGAAGGCTGGGCTTTGAAATGCCGATGCCGAAAAGAAGAAGGATGATGCCGCGCATCATGAAACAGATTTCAATAGCGGCAATGGTGGCGCTAACAGCCGGGGCCGGTATTTATCTCATTTACAGCGAAGGTCAAAAGAACGCTTTCAAACAGATAGAAGCGCAGGCGATTTATAGTACCAACGAAGCAGTCCAAAAAGTGGTGACGGAAGACGGAACCGTTGTTTCGCTCAATGCGCAGACCACCTTCGGGTATAACCGGGCAACGTTCAACAAGAAAGACCGCCGGGTGGTGATGACCGAAGGGGAAGCCTTCTTTGAAGTAGCCAAGAATGCCCAAAAGAAATATCTGATTGATGTGGGCACCTACCTGATAGAAGTGGTGGGCACGAGCTTCAACGTGAGCCGTTACAGCGCGTTGAACAAATGCGTGGTGTCGGTGGTAAGCGGTACGGTGAGGGTGTTCAGAAAAGACGGAGACGCCACTAAGGAATTAGCCGTGATGACCAAAAACAGGGAAATCTCGCTAAACCTGAACGACGTGAACGGTGACTACAAGATTGATGAAAAAAATTGCGCGGAGGTGGCAGGCTGGCAGGAAGGCAGACTGGTGCTGAATGATGCGGACGCGAAGGAACTGAAGTTCAGACTGGAACAGAAGTATAAGGTGGCGGTAGACTTGTCGAAGTGCATGTTGCATAACAAGGACATGAAACTGCGGGCTTCGTTCGACAAGGACGCTACATTGGAAGAGGTGATGGAAAGCCTGAAATCACTCTACCATATTGATTATGAAATAGACGGTAACCGTGTGACATTGTTCAACGGCGAATAATATACAAACACTTTTCCGGGAATTAAAGCAGGACTTCTATCCCGAAGAGAACTCTCAAGAAATTAACATGCTTATTTTGACAGTCGAGTTCTTGCTACGGCAAGTACAGGAGAAGCTTTGTCTCTGCCGGGAATGGAATATAGACTATAATATATTGATAAATAGAGTATTATGATGTTTTTTAATTGAAATTTAAAGAAATTGAAGAAATGAACTTTTTAAACAAGACAAGGAGAAAACGATTGTTACAGGCAGCGGCGTTTGCCGCCTTGCTCCTGCACGGAGCCGACGTGTACGCACAATTCTTGCGGGGCAGGTATCCGCAAGAGAAACTGATTGACCGCATCGAGCGCATCAAGAAAGAGACAGACAAAAACATAGTATGTGACGTGTCGCAGTTGAAAGACACGAAAGCCCCGGAAGTGAAGGCCAACGGCATCAGTGTGGAAGAGGCTTTGCGGCTTTCGGTGGCAGGTACGAACTTTCTGGTAGAGAAAGTGGGCTCTTCATTCACCATACGTCCCAAGACAAAGGAGGAGCTGGCGCAGGAGCAGCGTAAAGGTCGCGGAAAGCTGACAGGCACGGTGCTCGACAAAGACGGATTCCCCATACCGGGAGCCTCGGTGGTAGTGGCAGGCACCTCGAACGGAGTAGCCACAGACCTGAAAGGAAACTTCACGCTGAACGATGTGCCGACCCGCACTTTCTCGGTAGAGGTAAGTTGTATATCCTACGCCAAGATGCGTATCAGCGACATCACGGTGCGCGCGGGTCAGACCAAGCCGCTGGACGTGGTGCTGCAAGACGACACCGAACAACTCGAAGAGGTCGTGGTGACCGCCTCTTACAACAAGGCGAGTGCCAACGGACTGTATGCCAAGCAGAAAGCGATGGTGGCGATGAGCGACGGCGTGAGTGCCGACCTTATCAAAAAGACCAGCGACAACAATGTAGCGCAGGTGCTGAAACGAGTGGCAGGCGTGACGATTGACAACGGCAAGTACGTTACCGTCCGCGGTATGGGCGAACGCTACAACAATGTGCAGCTCAACGGTGCCACCCTCCCCAGTACCGAACCCAATAGAAGAAATTTTTCCTTCGATGTCATCCCTACCGGACTGATAGACAACGTGACGATAGCCAAAACCTTCACCCCCGACCTGCCGGGTGAATTTACCGGCGGTCTGGTAGAAGTACAGACACTGGCGGTTCCCGAAAAGAAATTCGTGAATGTAAGTGTCGGTACGGGCATGAACACGATTAGCACCGGCAAAGACTTCCTGAGCAACCAGCGCTTTGGCTCCGACTGGTTCTTGGGCGAGATAGATGACCGCAAATGGTATGCGGGACAAGATGAAGAAGCCACCAGGCAATCTATGGCAAATGCAGGGAACAAGAACACATACGGTTTGAGGAAATTCAAGGGGATGCCCGTACAGAACTACAGCCTGACGGTAGGTGCGCCTTTCGCACTCGGAAATGACCAAAAGATTGGTGTAGTGGCAGCCGTGACCTATCGTAACGAGCAGACGCGCGAAGAGATAAAAGAGGCACACTTCATTACTCACGACAGCATTTTCAAGCCGGGAAACACTTACAAACTTGCCACTTCCGTGGGGGCTGTGGCCAATGTAGGCTGGAAAATGCCGGGACATAAGATTACATGGAGAAACCTCTTCAACAACCGTTTCACCCATACCAACCGGGAGCGATATATCAATCGCGACTACGAACATTACGATTTTGCAGAACAGTATAGCGCCCCATTAATCAGCCGGGTGATGCAAACCCAACTGGAAGGTGAGCATAACCTTTTCGGTGACCGACTGATATTTACCTGGAATGGTTCCTACAACAAGTCCAAGCGTACCGCCCCTGATGACCGCTATGCTACCGGTTATGTTAAAGGCGAGGGTGAGGACGGTTCGGTATTTACCGATTGGAATCTTTCAACGCAATACGGTGGAAGAAATTTAAGCGAGAGCCACATCATGTACAGCAACCTGGATGAAAACAAAAAGAACATGGCCGCCAACCTTGCCTACCCGTTTGTGGTACTGGGCAACAAGCAACAATTGAAAACCGGATATGCGGGAACTTTCCGCCACGCGGAGTACGAGCAGCTATATTTGAAACCTCGTGGCTTTACCGGATATAACAGCCCGATATACGGTGCACCTATTGATGAGTTCTTTGCTCCCGAGCATTTTAATGACGGTACATTTATTCATGAATCAGGAATGGAAATTCCGGAAGCCGACTTCTATAAGGGAGACCAAACGATTCATGCCGCCTATTTGATGGGTGAGTTCACTTTCTTCCGCAAATTGCATCTGTCGGCCGGTGTCCGTATGGAGAAAGGGAAGACGGAAACAAACACCAAACTCTTTGATGCTGACAGAAATGAGTATGTGGATAGTATTTATTCCGTCAGGCAGACCGATTGGTTGCCTGCCGCTACCCTTGTCTATAACATTACGGACAACATCAATGTCCGTGCTGCCTACAGCAAGACGATAGCCCGCCCGGATTTCCGCGAACTTGCATCCATGAATTATTATAATGTGGATGACAGAATGCGGGTGCGAAATCCCAAGCCTATCAGACAGTCGAATGCTGATAATTATGACCTGCGCCTCGAATGGTATCCACAGGCAGGTGAAGTCGTATCTGTCAGTGCCTTTTATAAGAAATTCAAAGATCCGGTAGAACTGGTGACTTATGCCCCTTCTCCGGTAGATATGATGCAATTTTCCTTCAATCTGGTTGATGCCTCAATCAAAGGGATAGAACTGAATGTACGCAAGTCTTTAGGATTTATCGCTCCGGCACCTTTCCTGCAGGACATGTATGTCAGTGCCAATGCCACCTTTATAAAAGGGAATGTAAACTATAATCTGGATGAACTTTTGGGCTATTCGAAAATTGAAAGAGAGTCGCGCAACCGTCCTTTGCAAGGGCTGTCACCCTACACCATAAATGCCGGACTTACCTATCAGGGACGGGTATGGGGAGCCGCATTGAACTACGGGCGCAACGGACGTAAGCTCGTTATGGCAGGCGAACATGACGAATTTGACCAATACGAGGCTTCGCGCAACGTGCTCGACCTGCAAGTCTCCGCCCGTTTCCTGAAAGAGCGGCTGGAAATAAAATTCAATGCCAGCGATTTGCTGAACGAGGACATTATCGTCTATCGCAATTGTAAGTATGCTGAAAACGAAGGTTACACAGACCTTACTTCGGATATGAATTACAATACGGGAGACTGGGTGATGAGCCGCATCAAAAAAGGGGTGAACTTGTCACTGTCAGTAGGCTATAAATTTTAAATCTATTTCAAATAGAGATATTTTTCTGAGAATTAAAAAACGGAAATGATGAAAAGGAAGCCGTCCAATGCCAACCAAGTAAGAACAATGAATGGTGAATACAAGAGTATTCATAAACCTGACAAACAGTGGCTCGCGGACTTTCTTCCAATCGGAGTTTCCAAATTGTTTTACTAAATCTTTTAAAACAAATTATGAATAAAATATTATATAGTCTCATAATTAGTGTCTTTACACTTACCTTTGTCGGTTGTGATACGGATGGAGAAAAGATAGATGCGGGGTTTGTTCAATGCACTGTATCATTCGTACAAGCCATTATGCCAACTCGTTATGAGATTTATTTCAATGGAGAAAAAAGTATTAGTCATTCTGCATGTTTTAAAAAGAATAGCACTTTTAAATTGGAAGTTTACAAAAAGGGTGAAAGCCAACCCGAATTATCCCAAGAGCTACCATCGGACAATAATAAAAACATTGAGTTGCTTAAACTTTTGGGACGGGATATTGCTATTTCTTCTTCTGTTTCTTTAGAATATACAACATTCACTCCTATAATAAACTATTCAGATCCCGTCACTGCTGATGATTTATATACTGTGACTTTTAATAATGAAGAATTGGAAAACCGAGATAAGAATTATATTGCTAAAGAAGACTTAAATGGCACATTGAGAATAGTGCGCAATGCGGATGGAGAAATTCTTTATGAGCAGGATATGACAATTATGCCTGAAGGGCAGTTCAGCCTTACGCAGATGTCTGATACAGATTTTTTGGAAATGTCAGATGGTGAAGAACCGGATCCGGACTCTCGGCAATATACTAAAATTCGTTTCTTTTATACGGCTGATGCTTTTCCCGGTCATGACAAGTTGAAATTGGTAGTTTATTTGATGGATTTAGATGCCGTGCAATTTACAGATCCAATAGCAACAATTGATTTGGAAGCCGGAAAGATTTCTGAGTATATTCAAATCGATAACGATACATTTGGTCAAGGTGTAGTAAATGGGGTATATGATTTGATAGATGAGGATGAAAATATGATAGTTAATAATATGGAACATCTTAGTACGTATATTCCAATAGAAACTTCTGATAATAAATTCATGACATTTCGCTTTACGGATTCTTCACATCAAGGCGGTGATAATGTAAAATGCTCTTCTATCCTATTCACTCCTTGGGAATAGAACTCTGGCGTTTAAAGTCCTCTGAAATAAAGTAATTTAAATTTCTGAGGTGCCTTTTTTTATTGTAAATATCAATAAACGGATTTGTGAAACAGAAGAAGAAAAAGAAGGATTACTCATTCGAAATGAACAAGAGTATTCTCCGACCTACGCAAGCGCTACGCAACTTCGCCCAATCAGTAACGGACGGACTACGCCCTACTGCACCACGAACCGGAAACATGGATAGGCCACTCCCGATACGCTTGAACAACGAAAGAAAGGAGCAAGAATAAACATTACTCAAGAATAAAAAAACAAGAATGATGAACAAGAACAATCTATTCAGCAAGGCAGTGCTTCAGGGAACAATCACCCTGCTGGCTGCAACCGCCGTCTTTGTATTTACAAGCGGTATCCCCGTAGAGGAAGTGAAGGAAAACACCGTTGCCGCGCGCAAACCGGTAATCACCGCCGCCGGTGCCACACTGCCGTTACCGTTCTATAACGAGGCGTTCAGAACCTATTGGGAGAAGAACGACATCCCCGTGACCTACGCCGGTATCGGAACGGAACGCGGCATCAAGAGCCTGCGTGACCTCGACATTGCTTTTGCAGGTGTCGATGTGCCCCTGACGGAGAAAGAACGGGCGGAAATGCCTGCAAAAACCGTACTGATACCTACCTGCATGGGTGCTGTAACCCTCGCCTACAACCTGCCGGGAGTGAAGGAACTGAAACTGACCGGAGAGCTGGTGGCCGACATCTACCTCGGAAAGATTCTGAAATGGAACGATCCGGGCATCGCCGCCCTGAATCCGGGCGTGGAACTGCCCGACCGGGAAGTGTACCCGCTGTTCCGTCTGGACGGGAGCGGCACGACGTATATCTTCAGCGATTACCTGTCAAAAGTAAGCAATAGCTGGAAAACGGCCGTCGGCACCGGAAAGACACTGACATTTCCGCGCGGAGTAGCCGCCACGGGTAATACGGGCGTAGCGAAACTGGTGGAACGCATCGAAGGCAGCATAGGCTACGTAGGCTCGGAATACGCTTTCTCCTACGGCATCCGCATGGTGGCCTTGCAGAACGCATCGGGAGCTTTTGTAGCCCCGTCGCCGTCGAGCATCACCGCCGCCGCCACTACTGCCGACCCTGCCGACTTCCTGATAACGAACTCCTCCGCTGCCGATGCCTATCCCATCAGCTGCTTCTCATGGATAGTGTTCTATCAGGAACAAGGGTACGCCGGACGCAGCCGCCAAGAGGCAACAGAAACAATGAAGGTGCTGGAATGGCTGACGGGAACGGAAGCACAGACCATCGCAAGCCGGGTGCAGTTCTCACCCCTGCCACAGAAGGCAACGGATTACGCCAGAAAGATGCTGAAAAGCCTTACCTTTGAAGGCAAACCACTGAAATAAGAACGGATAAAGACAAGGAGGATACCATGATAACCAGAGGTATGACAACCCCGGAAATACGCGGGGAAATGGATGCGGACCGGGAGGAAATACAACGCCTTGTGACGGAACACATCAAAACAGAAGGCTATCGCACCCAAATAAGGAAGAAGGAAGCCGTCTTCCCATGGTTTCCCCAAGACAAACACGAATACAAGACCAGCCGGGGGAACCGCTGGATAGCGAGCTGTATCGCCAACGAGAGGAAGGATGCCGCCCGGCTGAACTGCAACAGCTTTATCTATGCATGCCTGTCCGAATACAACAACGGAACGGAAGCCTACCTGAACTTATACGGGCAGTGGCGGGAGTTGGAGCTGGCGAAGCTTATCCCGCACTTCTGCTCCCGTTTCTACGCGCGCGGCAACCACGAGGAGAAGCACAACACGGAACTGCTGTACCAGTTCTTTGAACACAACCGCGTTTTCCATATCGGTTTCCGCAACAAATGGGACTGGGAAGAGGAGAAACCCGGTGACGAGATATTCATGGCTACGGTAGACGGCGTGGGGCTGGGCCGTGTGGAGGGGGACGGGAAACTGATTGCGGTGGACACGTTCCTCTCCTACGAGCAGGCATACGAGGACCAGTCGATGAAGTTCGCCTACGGTGAATTGACTTGCAAACTGGTGGCACTGAAGAATGACGGCTACAAGAAACTGGACAAGGACTGGCGGCTGTTCCGCTATATGACAAAAGGCACGCTGGATATTTGCGGACACATGAAGGAATTGACGGAGCTGTACGACGATTTCCGGCAAAATTCTTACAAGAAATTTGTCGATGCGAGAATAATGCTTTTCTCAGATAATACCTATTTGCAGGTGCATAACAACATGAACAACGATGCAGTTAAAAATCTGCATTTCCTGACCAAAGCTGCGGGCAAACTGCCGAACGACCTGCGGAACGAGTTTGCCCAATTCATGAGCTTGCACCCGCAACTTTCCAACAAGACACCGGACTGGAACCTGACACGCATGATAATGGTGCTGGCAGAGTTGGAAAGACTGTTCGGGGTGATGCTGGAACGCGAAGCGCCCGAAGCGGAAGCCCGAGCCGAAGAACGCCGACGACGAGAGGAGGAAACATCGGGACACAAGAAATATAAAAACGTAAAATTATAAACCTTTAGAGCGTAGGGAGGATACCGGTATGAATGAAAGAGAAATCTGGCAGAAACTACGGGATGCCAAGGAAATGATAGAGTTTTATATCAAAGGGAAAATTCCCGATATAAAAAGGATAGCAAACGGGATCGGCAAATATCCGGCATCCATACCCTTGTTGAAGAAAAGCGGCAAAGACCTCTTCGTCGTCTGTATCAACCTGCCATCCAAGAAGGGCATCAAAGGGCTGGGAAACACACGGGAGCAAACGCTGTCCTACACGACCTATTATCTCGAAGACCGAGGCGAACAGGGAGTATGGAGCTATATCGGGATGGATGGAGACGACTCCATCCATGAGCCGCCACACCTGCGGATATACGGTCCGCACTGCTTCGACCGCTACCGCAGTAACGGAACGGCATACACCACAGAGGAAACGACATCCGAACAGATGAAACATCTGCTGGCGCTATTCGAGGTAAAGGAAGGGCGCAACATCGTGATGAACCACCGGGACAAGATTGCGGGCATGGAGGGCACGAAAAATCCCGCCGCTCTCACCACCGACCGCTATATGCTGACGGGACGGAAGGTGTCCAAAGACATTTTCGAGTTCCATGAGGAATACATGGGGGAATGGACGGAAGAAATGAGGGCATCCTTTCTTGAGGACCGGATGCTGGCACACCGTGAAAAACTGCGGAAGGGACTCTTGAAAATAGAAGACCTGCCAAGAATAAAGACGGAAATAACACCGGAAGTCACACAGAAAACGGTGGAACGCCTGAAAGAGCAGCACCGGGAACAGATGAGGGAACGGGAAGCCGACCGCCACACCCTGCTCGAAGAAATCCGGCAGGATGAGAAGAGGAAACAGGGCGTAAGCCACAAACTGTTTTTTTTTAAAGGACAAGGACATAAACGACTAAATGAATAAAGCCATGACGAAGTACGAACTAAATCTCTGCTGGAAAGCGCTTGCCGCATTCCTGCTCATGATAGCCGCCATGTGCCTGAGCATACTGACCTCCTGCTCGGAAGAGGATGGAATGTTTGAACGGGGCAACACGGAGACGCTGCCAACGGTGATCTGTACCGACAAGATACTGCGTGCCGATACGGAATATCTGCTGGGAAGCCCCGTCTTTGTAACCAACGGGGCGACACTGACCATAGAGCCGGGAACCCTGCTGAAAGCCCTGCCCGCTTCGGGCAAGGGAAAAGCCGCACTGGTGATTACCAAAGGCTGCAAAATCATTGCCGAAGGCAGTGAAGACATGCCGGTGGTGATGACCTCCATGCTGAAAGAACCCGGAAACTGGGGCGGACTTATCATCCTTGGAAAAGCTCCCTTGAGCTACCGGGGAGAGTCAATGTATTGCGGTGACATTCCGGTGGACATCTCCTACGGCGGAACGGACGGAGACGATAATTCGGGCATATTGAGGTATGTCCGGGTGGAATATGCCGGTGCCGAGGGAGGTGCCTTTACCTTCAACGCCACAGGCAAAGGAACGGTGATAGACCACTGCCAGAGCTTCCATAGCGGAAACGATGGCTTCACCTTCAACGGGGGAACCGTAAACGCCCGATACCTCATCAGCACAAAGGCGGAAGGAAACGGGCTGTGCTTCCAAGAGGGATATGACGGGAGACTGCAATATATAAAGGTGGAGGCTTCCACCTTGCGGAGCCAATGGAGCGTAATCAGCTGCAACGGAGCCGAACGGGACAACGGCCGGCTTCCCTATACCAACCCGGTGATTGCCAACCTTTCCACAGGTGGCAAGATAAGGGCGCACGAGCTGCGGTGTCCGGTAGCGGTGACTTGCTATAGCTCCCTGACGCTTATCAACAGCGATGCCAACGACACGGCAACTCCCGACGGCATCCATGTGCAATTTATCGGCGGGCAAGCGGAAAAAGTACCCGGGACGGAATACCTGCTGATAAATGCCACCGAGAGGGAAAGCGGACTGACTGCGGACAAGTTCACGCTCGACCCGTTCTTTGAACAGACCAGCTACATCGGTGCTGTTCCTCCGGGTACGGCAAAGGAGAAGGACTGGACAATGAGTATATGGATAAGAAGTACGAAGAAATGAAAAGATACAGGCTGAATATTACAGATATGGCATTGCGGACAGTAGTGTGCCTCACCATAACCACGTTTGCCCTATTATCCGATTCATGCGGAAGAGGGAACCTGCTGGATATAAAGGAAGGAATGTGCGTACTGCCCAAAATCATCGACCGGGACGTAGTGTTGCGCAAAGGCGTAACCTATTTGCTGGAACAAAGGACGTACGTGACGGACTGTTGCGTGCTGACCATAGAAAGAGGGGTGGTAATCAAAGTACCGACATACGTGAAAGACCCGTGTGTGGGACTGGTAATCTGTACGGGAAGCAGCATTATCGCCTGCGGGACAGAGAAAGAACCTATCGTAATGACGGCGGCCTCCGAAAGACCGGGGAGCTGGGACGGTATCACCCTGCTCGGACAGGCAACCGGAAACAAGGGCAAAATGGCCGTGGGCAATAACCCGGAGGAGGAAGCATTCGGAGGCACGGTAGATGACGACTACTCGGGTAGGCTGTCCTACGTGTGCGTGGAATATGCGGGAAGTAAGGAGGGCGCCTTCAACTTCTACAATACTGGACGGCAAACGAAGGTGGACCACTGCCAGGCATACTGTAGCGGAAGATACGGCTTCGCCTTTACCGGCGGACGGGTGAACGCCTACTACCTGGTCAGTACTGGTGCCTTGAATACCGGTCTTTACTTTGACCACGGCTACGAGGGATACCTGCAATTCGTACGCACCATCGCTCCCGAGAATCAAACCTCGAAACAATATAGCGTGGAAGTGCAATGCAGTAACGGTAGCGGTGGTTTCTATACCCGCCCGGTGATTGCGAACTTGACAACGGACACGTTGGCAAACGGGAAGATAGCCTACAACAGCGCCGTATGGGAACGGGGCGTGTTGCTGATGATTAACTCGAACTACCGCCCGGGCATATACCCTGAAGTGAAAATGGAACAGCAGGAAAGCCGCCTCTATTATTGGTCGAGCAGTGAATATCCGCTTACAAGTGGGGGAAAACGTAGAGCCGACTATCTGGGTGCATTTGCATTGAATGAACGGAGCCTTGAAGACAGACAGATGCTGATAGACAGTTTCCTGCCGGATGAACGGTATTTCATGGTTACGAAATTCTTGGGAGCCGTCTGTCAGGATGCACCGGACTGGGCGAAAGAGGAATGGGTGAAGCAGGAAAAGAAACCATGAATTACAAAATAACAAATTATTCAAACCATAAATGATTCAATACAACGGAATAACCCTGCTGCGGGACGAGAATGGAGCTCCGAAGCAAGTGAACATCGACCTGCGCATACATGGTGCGGAACTGGAGGCCTTCATGCGTTCGCACGGGCTTGCCTCGCTGGAACAGAGCGAGATGGCTCGTTCGGTGACGGGGGAAGACATCTCTTCAACCTATGGAGCGAGCGGAAAAGCGCAATCGCATGTGCGCTATCTGCCGGAAGTGAAAAAACAGATACAGACAGAAATAGACCGGCTGTTCGTAAATCCGCATACCCAACCGGCGGGTGTGATCAAGAAAGAGTTTCCGGACTTGCTGCTGCATCGTATAGCCCGTGCCCTGACTCCCGTGCCGCGGGCTAAGGCGGCAACCCCAAGGGTTTTCGAACGATATTGCGGAAAAGATACCTTCTGGACCCGGTTCAAGATGCAATCCGTGCAGCATATCACCTGGTGCGTCTTCTTTACGATCCATGATGAGGGAAACGTGCTGGTGAGACATCTTATCGGGACGAGTGAAAACGACGAGGACTTATGAATTGGCAGGCGGTCATAGTCGTGTTTTCCGTCTGTGCTTTCTTGAGCACTTTCGTTACCCTTGTATGCATAGGAGGCAGTGCGCAGGGCAGAAAAGCGCATGAGGACGAGGAATAGAACAAAGCAATTGGGAAAATGGGATTGAAGTTTAAAATATTCATAGGATATGCCATGCTGATACTTCTGTTGGGGTTTGTTATTTATCTGTTCCGGGGGGAACGCGTGAAGCGGGATGAGCTGAAACGCGAGATGAAGGAACTGGGCATGATGCGCGAGCTTACACGCAAGGCTTACGGCTGCCTGCTGGAACTGTTGTCGCAAGGCGAAGTGGCAAGCATCTGGAGTGAAAGCGACTTACAACTATACCGTAAAAAAAGAGAAAAGACGTGTGATGTCCTGAAAGAACTGCGGCAGTTTGTACATATGCAGGAACAGCAGGAGCGCATCGATTCGGTGTGTCTGCTGCTTGAACAGAAAGAGATGCTCCTCTCGGCAGCCATGAGCACGTTTGACGAACAGGAGAGCATCGGCGAGACGGTGGGCGAAAAAGTTCCGGCTATCGTCAGGCAGGTGCGCAGGCAACCGGCAAGGAATATCCCCGCCGCTGCCGTGAAGGAAGTTCATGCAGGGAAAGAAGTTGCCGGGGAAGAGTCTCCGGAGAAGAAGAAAAGTTTTCTGAAGAGGGTTTTCAGCGGAAAAGAGAAAAAATCCGCTTACAGGCAACAACGGGAACAGCAACGGGCGGCAGAGAAAAAGACACCGCTACCCACGACTCAAAACAGCGGGAACGCCGTCACAGTCCATCTACTGCATTCGCTAAACCGCGAGGTGAGCGAAAAGCAGAAGGAACAGCGGAAAAAACTGTCGGCCCAGATGGACAGCCTGCATTTTAGCAGCCAGGCACTGAACAAGAGGCTGAACGGGCTGGTCGGTGATTTCGACAAGGCGGCCGGTGAACGGTTAGAAACGAGATATAATGCCATCGTGACAGACCGGGAAGCGTCCTACAACGTGGCGGAGATGCTTGCCCTTTTCGTATTCCTGCTTGCCATCGTTTTGTATGCCATCCTGCACCGCGACGTAAACAGGCGCCTCCGGTACCGCAGGGAACTGGAAGCTTCCGACCTGAAAAACAAGGAACTGCTGCAATCCAGAAAAAACATGATGTTGACCATTGCGCACGACCTGCGTGCACCGCTGGCAGCTATCAGAGGGTATGCCGAGCTGTTGCCCGGAGAAGCGGACGGAAAGCGGACGGATGAGTATGCGGTGCATATCGTCCGTTCGTCCGACTACATGATAGGACTCGTGAACTCATTGATTGAATTTTATCTGCTGGATGCGGGCAAGGGGAAAATGAACGTGACGGTTTTCCGTCCGCTGTCGCTTTTCGATGAGATAGTGAAGCTGCATACGCCGTCGGTAAGAAAGGAAGGGCTTGCGCTCTGTACGGATTTCGAGGGACTTGACACTGTGGTGGAAGGAGACCGTCCGCGCATCATGCAGATAGCCAACAACTTGCTTTCCAACGCTATAAAATTCACCCGGAAGGGGAAAATCAGCCTGCAGGCGGCATACGGGCAGGGAGAACTGCGCTTCAGCGTGCAAGACACCGGACCGGGCATGACGGAGGATGAACAGAAAAGGATATTCAGGGCCTTCGAGCGTCTGGACAATGCAAGGCATCTGCCCGGCTTCGGCCTCGGACTCGCTGTCGTCTCCCGTCTGACGGAACTGCTGGACGGGCACGTCACGGTGGAGAGCCGTTCCGGGACGGGCAGTCTGTTCAGGGTGGTCCTTCCCCTGCCGGAAGTAGTGGAACATGAGGATGACGGAGAAACCGGACATGCGGAGGACTACGGACTGGAAGGCATACATGTGCTGGTTATAGATGACGACCGGATACAGCTGGATGTAACCCGCAGGATGCTTATGAGGTACAAGGCGCGGTGCGAATGTTGCCGGACGGTGGGGGAACTGATGGCGGCACTAAGGGAAAGAAAATACGACCTGCTTCTGTCGGACATACAGATGCCGGACATGGACGGTTACAAGATTCTTGACCTGCTGCGTTCCTCCAACATGGAGAACGCGCGCATGATACCTGTACTGGCGGTCACGGCCTGCGCCGACGATGAGGAATATTATATTTCCTGCGGGTTTGCGGGTAGCCTGCAAAAGCCGTTCCCGATGGACGAACTGATAAGTGCCGTAAGTCGCCTGGCGGTAAAAACGGGGAAGAAAGAACCCGATTTCTCGTTCATCCTTTCGGGGGAAGAAAACAAGGGAGGGATGCTGGATATTTTTATCCGGGAAACGGAAGAGAGCATCCATACATTAAAGAATGCGCTTTGCAGGCGTGACAGGGATGCGATACGGAAGGTGCTGCACAAGAACCTTCCGTTATGGGAAACGGTGCGGATGGACTTCCCGATGGCCCGCCTGCGCTACCTGGTGACACACACGGCGGCTGTGTGGGAGGAAGAGCAATATCTGGAAATCGGGGAGATAATCCATGCAGCGGAAAGACTGACGGAGTCGGCAAGAAAAATCAGGGAGAAAACAGATGAAGACCATACTGATTATAGAGGATGACATCGTTTTCAGCCGTACCATAAGCAACTGGCTGGTGAAGCAGGGCATGAAGACACAGTGCGTGACGACCATAGCGGACGCACGCAGGGCGATTGCAGGGAGGGCGTTCAGCCTGATACTGGCCGACATGCGTCTGCCGGATGACAGCAGCCTGTCCCTGCTGGAATGGATGAGGGAAAAGCGGTGCACGGTCCCGGTCATTATCATGACCAACTACGGGGAAGTGGAAAACGCGGTGAGGGCTATCAAGCTGGGGGCCGCGGACTATCTGCGCAAGCCCGTACAGCCTGACATCCTGCTGGAGCTTATTACCGGAATAAAGGAAGGGGACAGCGGCAAGACATCTTTCTACCGTGGCGAAAGCGCGAAGACGCAGGAGATGTACAGACAGATAGAACTGATAGCGTGTGCCGACATTTCGGTATTGCTGCGGGGCGCGTCGGGTACGGGAAAGGAACATGTGGCACACGAAATACATGAACGGAGCCACAGACGGAATAAGCCGTATGTTCCCGTCGATTGCGGGACGGTCCCGGAAGACCTGGCGGCATCGGAGTTCTTCGGACATCTGAAGGGGGCGTTTACGGGTGCGGAGAGCGACAAGGCGGGACTGTTCCGCACGGCTGACGGGGGTACGTTGTTTTTGGACGAGATAGGGAATCTCTCGTACCGGACACAAGTCATATTGCTGAGGGCGTTGCAGGAAAAACGGTACAGGCCGTTGGGGGATACGAGGGAATACCCGTTTGACATACGACTGGTGGCCGCCACGAATGAAAATCTTGAAAAGGCCATTGCGGAGGGACGTTTCAGGGAGGATTTATTCCACCGCCTGAATGAATTTACCATACGCCTGCCGTTGCTGGCGGAATGCAGGGAGGACATACTCCCGCTTGCGGACTTCTTTCTTGAAGAGGCCAATGCCGAACTGGGCAAAAGGGCGGAAGGTTTCGACAGGGAGGCCCGGAGCAGACTGGAGGCCTATCAGTGGCCGGGAAATATAAGGGAAATGAAGAATACGGTAAGGTGTGCCGTACTGCTTACGCCTGATGGAAAACGGGTAGCCGCCGGAAGTCTGGCTTTTTCCGTCCGGGAAGCGGACGGGACGGGTGCGGCAGGGATGCTTGCGCTGAATGATGCGCAAAAAGAGAAGGAATGCATCATGCGGGCACTGGAACAGACCGGGAGCAACCGTAAGGAAGCGGCAAAGCTGCTGGGAATATCAAGGAGCACGCTTTACGAGAAATTGCGGAAGTACGGCCTTCAATAACCGCGTGTCCGACCTCCGTACACGTGTCCGGCTTTTACACGACACATTGATATATACATGTTCTTTTATAAAACGCACAAGTAATTGTAATACAGTGATTTACTTCTAATACTACCAACCAATTCCGTACGATGGTATCTTTTTTGCCTTTCTATGGCATATAAATGAAACAGATACAATTACTGCCATGAAAATCTTGAAAGATACTCTCTTGTTCGGATTGTTCGCCTCTTATGCGGACGGAGTCCGTAACGGTGCGGAGAAGCTGTCTGCCGCCTATGATGATTTTGCCATGTTGCTGTCTACACTCCCGACAGACGGGACAAACATTTGCGCGCAGCTACGCCGACTGTTCTACACGAAAATAGAATTGAAAGGGATTCAGGACACCGTTTCTATGAATGAAACGGAAAGACACGTACTGTTCGATGTTTACATCAGTAAGACACTCGCATTGCTGGATGCGGAAGAACGGATGATGAAAGAGATGCTCCGGCATGGCGGAACGGCAGCAACGGAATTGAAGGAAGAGGCGATATGCAGGAACGGGAAGAAGGGCTCTGTAACGCTGGCGTGGAACGGTACGGACAGCGACCTGATAGAGCTGGTGGCGGCATTGATGGCTGCCGGTGCCGTGACTTCAGCGGAAGGCAGGAAACTGACGGTGGCGGATGTTGTGCGGGTGTTCGAGGAAATGTTCCATCTGAAAATAAACGCGCTGTACACCAAACGGGGGAAGGTGTTTGACCGTTGTACGGATACCACCCCGTTTATCGACTCCCTGCGTAAAAGCTATAACCGGATGCTGGACAAGAGATTGGCGTAAACGCTGCACGCCAATGTACGCCAACGGACGACTTGCATATATGCGATGTTGCGGATTGGCGGACAAAGCATTTTCTTTACAGCCATGAATCCATGTAAATAAATCAAGTTATGGGACTATTGAAAGATTGGGCGGATCGCTGGCTATCTCTCCTGCCGGGACGTGGGACGACAGAACAGGCGGGCGTGTCCGTCACAGCGGACGATGAAAAGAAGCGGATGTATGCTGCGGCAACGGACGAAGGGGTGCTGTTCTTCTCGGACAGCCCGAAGGGGATTAAAGCACGCAACACCTACCTGCAATATCTGGCGGATGGCTTCTTCAACTTCAGCAAAAAAACGGAAACGCTGAAACTGTACGAGATAGAGATTCCCATGCGCCCAATGGCAGAACTGGCGGACAACTGCATTGACAAGTTGTCGAAAGCGGATTTGCGCGGCGATCATGCGCAACTGAAGAGGTCGGTGTGCAGTTTCACTCCCGATAAAATGGTGGGGCAAGAGATGCTGATAGGTGCCGTCTGCACGGGCAAGTATGACCTCCGGCCCGACTATAACAACTTTGACCGGCTGACAAAGGACTTCAATCTGGGTATCTCTCCCCGCAATTATGATGTGGCGTCGCTGCTGTATATCTCGGAAAACGGATATGCGGGGCATGTGGCGGCGGATTATTTCCATCCGTTCAGTTATGAGTATGAGTTTAGGGAACTGGCGGAAAAGCTGGGAGACTGCATCAAGGCGAGACGGGAAGCGCCGCTCTCGGCACATGACTTCGGTTATGCGGCCTTGCAGACGGATGCAAAGGCGACGGCACATGACATCCTGCAAGCTGAATTTCATATCACGGACGGACAGTTCAGGCTGGGTGGACGGATAAACCGGATCACTGAAAAAGTGGAGATACCGGAGCGGACGCCCTATCGCCATTCGGAAGAAAATCTGCCGGACGGGAAGCCGGAAAAAGAGGAGCGCAAAGGCGGAAGGCAGACCGCCAAACATGTGCCCCCGGTCACTCCGCAGAAGAAGGAAAAGAAACAACTAATCATATAGACACAATTTATGGAAAAGAAGATGAATGCAGACGGAATGGAAAGCGGCAGTCTGTACATGACACTGGACGCTTTCTACCGGCCCGTGTATCTGAGTATGCGGGGACAGGGCGAAGAGGGTTTCGCCCGTTATATCAGTAATAATGTAGGATTTCATGCCGCAGGCAGGGAGTTTATTCCCGACCATTGAATGTTCCGTTTCGACTTCAGGGACAAATCCATGATTCCCCCCATACTTGGAACAAACAATGCGGATTACCTTGAACGGCTGTGTCCGGTACTGGAACGGGAGAAGATTTACCCGTCGGGAGTGGTGAGGCTGCGGGACGCGGCTTTTTGCGAGGAAAGGGGCATCGTTCAACTGTCTGCATCGGCAGCGCATACGGCTCTGACGGAGAACGAGGATTACATACGGCTGGGACGCCGGTTCGGAATGGATGGCGACGTGATAAGAAACGGACTGGCGGCGTTTCCTACATGTACGGCGGTGGAATACGAACAGAAAGTATTGTTATTGGGAAAAAGTGATAAAGGGGACAAGGTTCTGGAAGAGTTTTTAAACGGTTTGACCGGGCACTTTTTCGACGGAAAACGGAAACCGGAGGAACTGCGATTTCATGAGGTAGCCCCATTGGATGCGAAGTACCGGATGGAAATCGGGGACTGCAAGACCGCCTCGCCGGATATATTGCGATACGGGATTTGCACGAAACGCTGCGACATGGCACCGACACTTAGAAACTTCAACCGGCTTAGAAACCTGCAATTGATGCGTGCGCCATTGACAAAGGAGCAGGAACGGATTGTATCGCTGCTGGTTACACGACCGGATAATGTACGGTTTCCCGATGTGGAAATGAAAGCAAGGATGCCGTTTAAAAAGAAAGGACAGAGTATAAACATTTAATTTTTAAATGGATGGAAAAAGAACAGAGCGGGACGATAAAGGGTAGCGTATATATAACGGTGGACAAATTTTTCAATCCTGTACATATCAGCATGAAAGGTACGGGTGAGGAAGGCTTTCAGGAATTTATGCAGGAAGATGTGGAAAAGGCTCTGAAATGCGAGGAAATGCCGACTATGGGTCTGATGTATTATAATGTGCCCGATATGGGCATTGTGCCGCCCTTGCAGGAAGGGGGCAATGAAGATTATCTGCAAAGGCTGGAAAAGGCGATGGACGAGCATGGGATAAAGTTGCAGAGATACCAGCGGTTGTCGGAAGTGGTGTATTGTCTGTGAAATGAGATAGACCCGTTCTCAAAGGATGAGACTTATACCCGCTGGCTCACGCCGAAAATGTGGTCGGAAATAAAGGCCTCACCCGTGGCGGTGGCGGATATGCTGGATGACTTGAAGCATGGGAACAAGTTTTATACGGGCGTTGAAACGGACAAGGGGGTGTTGCTTTTCAGCCGGAACTATGAAGGGAACCATCAATACGGAGCCTTTATGGAAGCGAATATCGAGAGGCGTTTCTTTGAACCGGATTTTGAAGGCAAGTCGCTGACGGTATATGAGCTTCGGGGATGGCCTTCGCTGATGGCAGGAAAGATAAACCGCTGCTATGATGATTATGACAACTTGTTGCCCGTGGAGAAGATTCCGGCAGATGCCTATCTGGATAAATCGGCCTTGAAAAGCGTTACGGATAAAGAGGTGTATGACCTTTCGCCCACATGGGAGAACTATGCCCGGCTGACGGACAATGAAAAGGGACTCGGATTGGCCCGGAGTGTGGATAATTACGATCGGATGACATTGCTGTATATTATGGACAAGGGTTATCCCAGAGACGGGTTGATAGATGAGTATCCGGACAATTTCAGTTTCCATGAGAAGTTTGAGAGGATTGAAAACAAGCTGCTGGGCAAGGATAGATGGGACGTTTATGACGAGATGCAGGAGAAGGCGAAGAAGCTGGCAGAAAGTTTGCTGCGTGAACATTTCCCCAATATGCGGCAGGTGGAAAAGACCTCGCCGGAAATGAAAGAGGAAAAGGAAATACCGAAAAAGAGTAAAGGCAGAAAGATGTAGGATAACAAAAGAACTGGTAAAAAGAGGTAAAGGCCCGTTGCTGCGTGGATGCAGGGACGGGCCTTTGTCTTATCAAGCCAATATACGCCAACGGATGACTTTGATTTCAGAGGTTTGGAAGGGACGGAAGATGTGCTTTACTTTGCGCATATTCAGAAACTTAAAAATGATTTTAGTATGGAACTGACGATTATTGAAACAAGCGCGTATCAGGAGTTGAGAAGGCTGGTCAGTACGCTGGCCGTGCAAATGGGTGATTTTCAGAAAAAGATTGCCCCACCTGCACCGGACAAATGAATGGATGCGCAGGACGTGTGCCTCGCTCTGGGCATATCGAAAAGATGCCTGCAAAACTATCGGGACAACGGAATTATCCCTTACTCGAATGTCGGAGGGAAATTCTTTTACCGGGAAACGGATATTCGGGAGATTCTGGAAAACGGATCAATCAGAAGAAAATAAGGATATGGCAGAGATTATCACAAGGGATTCGGAAGAGTTCAAGGAACTGACCGGATGGATCAGGAGTACAGGAAAAGCGGTAAAGGATGCGACGGCACGGATACGTCCGACGATTGCCGACGAACATTACCTGACCGGGGATGACGTATGTGCCATGCTGCATATTTCACGGCGCACGCTGCAAACATTAAGGGATGAGAAGGCGGTGCCCTATACCACTATCGGCGGGAAACTGCTCTATCCGGAAAGCGGACTGTATGAAGTGCTGAAAAAGAATTATAGGGATTTCAGGCGGTTCAGAAAATAAATAAAGAAAGAGAAGAAAAGGAAAAGAAACGTCCTCCGAGCTATGGCTTAGCTTAGAGGACGTTTCTTTTCATGTCATGTTAGATGGCAAGTTTGTAAACATGGCCTATCTTCTCGCATATCTTGTCTGTATCTTCGCCTACTTTCGGGTTGATAAGTTCGGCATATACCTGTGTTGAAAGGATGGATTTGTGCCCCAACACTTTTTGCAGGGTTTCCAGTGGCATCCCTTTGAGGATGGCCAGAACAGCGAATGTGTGGCGTCCGATATGCGGGGTGACTTCGGTATGGCAATCACACTTTTTGCCGATAATTCTGAGGCTGAGAAACATCGTATTGTATTCGCCTACCGGGAAAACGCAATCGGGGGAGTCTTTCTTCTCGTCCGCATCTCTGTACTTTTCAATCAGTTCGATGGCTATGGGTAATAACTTCACGACATAGGCTACTCCGGTTTTTATACGGTTGCCCATCAGCCATGTACCTCCGTCGGAATCGGTATGGATATTGTCATAAGTAATGGCCCTGAGGTCTGCGTAGGCAAGTCCGGTGAAGCACATGAAGAGAAACATATCGCGCATGGCACGCTGGCGCTTGTATTTCAGTTCCACATGAATGAGTCTCTGCAACTCCTCTTCGGTAAGGAATGACCGTCTTTTGTATTCGGGCATGCACTCGAATGAAACAAAAGGATGGACTCTCAACCAGCCTTTTTCCTGTGCGATATACATCAGCCATTTCAAAGTGTTTACACGATTGAAGGCTGTGGAACTGGCACTCCCATTGGTGCCGATCATCCAAGTGTAATAATCTTCAATAAACGATTTTTCAAGTTCGTCTATGACAATATCTTCTATATTCTTCACGCTCTTCATGAACAGCAACAGACTTTTGTAATCGGCAACCAGTCCGCGATAAGTACTTTCCGCCTTTCCTTTACCTATCTTTTCCTTGTAGGATTCAAGCTGTTCTCTGAACAGTCCCATCAGAGTGTGGTAATCATCCCCGAAACCGACATAGCGGTTATAGACTTTCTTAGCGGTAACAAAACTGTCATGGTCGCAAATATACTGATAGTGCTTTGTAATTTGTGCCTTGATATTATCAAGCTCCTGATTCAACGTGCGGGCTTCTTCGGATTTGCCTTTTGCCCGGTTGGCTTTGACGTCCCACAACGTAAGGGACACTTCTTTCTTACAACTGAAACCTGCTTGGGTTCCATTGATGGTGATACGGCCCATAATCGGTGCCTTACCGTTTTTTACTGACTGGTTTTTGGTGTAGAATAACACCTTAAAGGTACTTCTCATAACTCAATTTTTTTAGTTACAAATTTAATTACTCTTGAGTTATTTGAGGTTATGCAAAAGTAGGCAATAGACTGAAAACTAAACTATTAAACCGTATCTTGGTACTATTTGGAGTGAGTTACGATTTGGTAACGTAACTCCCCTCCAAATGTGCTTTCCTTTGCTTCCCTTTTACCACCTTGCTAAAAATAATGTTTTATAACTATTTGATTTTTAGCATGGTTGCATTATCTTTACGCATCTTTTAAAAATACTTTGTTTCTCCTTTAATAGCTCCGCTGATATATATTTCATTTTCTACCACAAACACTTTTATATGATTGCTAATCTCTGTATAAATATTGTTGGTAAGAGATTGTGTTTCATAAACACCCATGTCGACGGCTTTTCCTTGTATTCTGTCCTGGTGTTGTAAATCAAACAGTATGTCTAATGCTTCGTAGTCCGATCCTGTATCAATACAAGGTGATCCTGGTGCTAACATGTAGATTGCAGTATAAATTGTCTCTATCTCATCATGTGTGCTTCCTTTCCCTATAATACTGGATGGAGATAGAAATGAGGGATTTTTGCTTCTATTTAGATACATGTGATCTGTATCGTCTCCGTCCATGAATTTTTTGCTGTTACTTTCTACTGCACTGTGTGTAGAGATAATAGTTCCTCCTCCGTTTATATCTGTATTCTGGCCGTAGCTATTGTATTTCTTTCCATACATATTGTTGTATAGAATTGAATTTATCAATGTTAAATTGGATTTGTTGGTAGCTGTTCCTATGGCTCCTCCTGGCTTTACGGCACTATTGTTTGCAAATGTACAATTGCGAACAGTAGCGGTTGTTCCTGTTCCAATTTGTATAGCACCTCCGTTACCGTCTGATGTATTATTTATAAATAATGAATTTTCTATATTGCAATGTCCACTGTTACAATGGATAGCTGCGCCATTTCTTCCATTTCGTGTGGCATTGTTTCTAAAAATACAATTTCTCACGAAAGCGCCATTGCTTAGAATCATGGCTCCTCCATTTTCTTCTGGAGGATTGATTGCGTTTTGTATGATAACACCATCAATAATGCAGGGGATATAAGCATCTCTTCCTCCTGGACGATTGTTGCCGGTTGTACTACGGAATGGAGAAATACGATCTTTACATTCGATGACTACTCTGTTTTTATCCCAATTCCGGTCTGTTGACCGTGTTTCGTTTCCCTTGAAACCTCCGAAGATGAAAGTATTATCGAGGTTAATTGGAGCACTTAAGTTGTATGTTCCAGCTTTTAGCCATATTTCATGATTGGGGATGGAATGTGCCAATGTGATAGCCTGTTCTAAGTTGGATGCGTTCTCCCAAGTATTACCAGGGCCTGTACCTTGGGGAGAGACATATATAATTTGATTTACGGACTTATTTTCTCCTTTTTCGATTTCTTCTCTCCAAGTTTTTAGTTTTCGGTTTAAAATTCTGGTTGTTTCTATATTTTTAGTTGATAGATTATTCTTTTCATATGGATCGGTCGATAGATCAAATAGTTCTTGCTCTATTACAGATAATTGGCACCCATTGTATGTATATCTTTCGATCAATTTATATTTTCCGGATATAATTGAAGCTTCTATGTTACGTGAATTATCCGATTCTTTTACGCAAGGAGGGTAATACCAGTGAAATTCACGTTCTTCAATCTCTTTATTATTAAAAAGAGGCAATATGGATACACCATCACAAATTTGTTCGGGCATATTGGTGTGAGTCAGTTCACAAAATGTAGGAAAGAAGTCCATGGAAATAATCCGCTGATCAATTATTTTAGGAGCAGAGTCGGTGCCATATCCATAGAAGATCATAGGTATACGATTGCCTCCTTCATACATACTTGTTTTTCCTCCCCTTAAAGGGGTATTAGTGGTTACTCCGGTCGCTCCGCCATTATCGCTTGTAAAGATCACTAAAGTATTATTTAAAAGGTCATTGTCGCGTAAACATTGGAGGATTTCGCCCACTCCTGTATCTATGTGTTTCAGCTGAGCGGCCAAATGTGGATTATTGGGTTTTCCTCGATAATCTGCTGGAAATTTTTTATAAGGATCGTTTTCCGGATTATTCTCCGAAGGCGCACTGATGCCGGATTTAGGCTTGACACGAAAATGATCTACGGTTTCGGGAGGCCCCATCAGTCCGTTATGTACAGCATAATGACTTAAATATAAAAAAAATGGTTTCTCTTTATTTCTTTTGATGAACTCTACTGCTTCGTAGTTCATACGGTCTATCAGAAATTCTTTTTCTTCTGGAAGAATTTTAACGACGGATTCATTGAAATGGTATGGATGGAAATAACTTCCGTTACCTATGTATCTGTTTTCTGAAATAATCATTTCTTGAAAGCCTCTTTCCGAAGGGAGTATTTGGCTCTTTGCTCCTGATAGTGAATATCCAGTTAAATGCCATTTCCCGATAATCCCAGTGTGGTAACCGTTGTCGTGTAATGTTTCGGCAATAGTTTTTATATCTGTTCGCATTGGGTCCGAGTTACCACGAAGATAGTCAACAACTCCTATTCGATACGGATATTGTCCGGTCATTAAGGCTGCCCGGGTGGGGGAACTCAGAGAAGCGGCTGTTTGAGCATGAGTGAAACGAACACCATCGGCTGCCATTTGGTCTAATACAGGTGTTTCATTGAATTTATTCCCATAACATCCTAATTCGGCGTACCCTAAATCATCTGCCATGATAAATATAATGTTAGGACGCTTTTCTTCCTTTGTTTGTGCTATTGATGAAATCAACAAAAGAGTACTTGTCAAAAGGGTTTGTTTTTTCATGGTTATTATTAATTAGATTATAAATGTAATGACTGATGCAAAGGTATTCGATCCCTACCTTAATTGATGAGCACTATCGTTTTTGAGTTTAAAATTTTTGTTCAATAGAGTTTGTCTGCTATTATTTTTTCTCTTTGAACGATACTACTTATACTTAAAACATTCGTGAGGGTATCTTTAAATCGGAAGGCTTACTTTTGCTTACAAATTATCAATGTGCGAAAATGATGATCTGATTTATGAGAAAGGTATTGTTATTCTTTATGTTGTTTTTAATGTGTGGACCACTGTTTGCACAAAATGAAATTACCTGGTTCGGAGATGTCATGGAGATACCTGGTCCGGCCAAATATGCCAGAATGGTTTTGATGAAACAAGGACCAAAAGCTGGACAAATTCTACTGACCTATCAGAAATTCACTTATGGGCGAAAGATTGTTAAGCGATATAGTTCTGATGATGGAGTGACATGGTCGCCGGAAAGTCTATTATTGCAAAAGACGGGAGACTGGACGTATGCTAATTGTAATATAATAGAGTTGACCGACGGGCGATTGTTGATGACTTATCAAAAGCGAAAAGAGGACGGTTATTATTTTACAGGAAGAGATCGCTATGTATGTGTTAAATATAGTGTAGATGGTGGTTCTACTTGGAGTAAGGAAGAAGAAGTTTTTCAGGGAGGTAATTGGGAACCGACTCCTATTCAAACACCTTTGGGTATTTATATTTTCTTTACTTTACAGGATATATATCCGACTTTTTTGTCGGAAGAGGAGTGTATTCAGGAAAATGAGATTGGAGGAAGGGCAGTGGCTTTTGTCGCTTCATTTGATAATGGAGCGACATGGACGAATTTCAGTAATGAACGCTATACGGCTAGGATGTTATTGAGAGATTATAACGAGGAGAGGGCCGGTAATAATTTTTGTGGGAGTGGCGGGGGAATGCCTACTCCGTTTTTGACGGAAGACAATCGTTTAGGGTTTATTGCGGAAAGTATAGAAAGAAAAGTATCTCCATGGATTGTCATTGCTCCAGCCGATGATTATACTTTTGAATCTTCTTATTTTGAAGGTAATTGGCAAACTGCTAATTATAATGGGTTGGGAGATAATAATGTATATCCATTGTCTACCACTGTTCGTTGGGCATTAACAAGGGAACATACCGGTGGTGCACCGTTTGCTTTGAAATTGTCAAATGGTAAAATAGCATTTAGTTATAATAGTGGAAAGAAAATATATTGCTGGGTAGCCGATAAAAATGCAAAAAATCCTGTTAAGCAGGCAATGCCATTTGGGGAACTTAATACTTTTTATTCATCTATGATTCATTTGAATGACAGTACGATTTTGATTGCGGCCCATGAAACGAGCCCAGGAGAAGAAATGAGGGCTTTATATCTTCGTAAAGGTAGAATAAAGGATTATGTTACTACTTCTGTTACTCGATTAAAATCTCCTTTTTATCAGGTTACTGTCTCTAACCGAAATATTCATATCCGAGGTCTCTCTGGAAATGAAACTGTACAAATATCTCAAGTAGCGGGTTGTGCTGTATTGGTTGTAAAAAAAGTGTTGTCGGAAGAGTATTCTTTTCGAACTCTTTGTCCGGGAGTATATATTGTCCGGATTATTAACGGTATTTCCGGAAAAACAGCCTATAAAATAATGGTAAATGACTAAGTTCTGATCACAATATAGGATGTCCGGTTTTTATGAACATTTGTGAACGTGTTATGGCTGAAAGTGACGGTCGTATTACAGATGTCTGCATACATTTATATTATAAATTGTTTGATATAAAATTATTAACTCTAAAAATTACTATTATGAAAAAAAGATTACTTTCTGCACTTTTATTTGTTAGTTTGAGTTTTTTTACGGTGAATGCACAAGATTATTGGTTAAATGAAGATTTTAGTTCTCAAGAATGGCAGGATGCCATACGTGCGTGGATTGATGAAACTGGTGTAGGTACATTTCCGGAAGCTACTCCTTCTAATATAGATATTCCTGACGGGACGGAAATCAATGGATTTACGTTGAATGGGGCATACATCAGACCCGGAGCGGCAGAATTGGAGCAAACTTGTTCGGATGGTGATACTCATCAGTATGGTTTGCGTTTACGGAATAAAGGAGATAGTTATATACAGTTACCGCAAATAGATAATGCTAAAAAAATCTCTATTCATGTAAGAAATGGGAATGGTAACAATGAAAATTGTATTTTGCTTGAAGAATATGATGCTTCTTCATTTACATGGAATTTGCTTGAAACGATTCCTGTTCAGCGCGCTAATGATTATACGAATCAGGACGAAATATTGGAAGTCAATCTGGATAAAACGACTCCGGTTACACTTCGGCTTTTCAGAGGGGGGAATTTCTTTACTGCTGTCTATAAGATAACCGTTGAGAAAAATGTAGGAGGCACGTTGGTTCAGTCTACATCTGTAAATGACATTAATATATATGTCGATCATGCAAGGCTATATGTTATGGGGGATATTGACGTAGCAAAGATTTTATTTTTTGATGTTTGTGGGAAGGTAATCTTTGAGTCTGTTTTGAATGGAAGTACAGTTGATTTACCATCGTCTGTTCAATCGGGTACATACATTGTTAAATTGGTATCACCAGAAATCTCTTTAACAAAAAAAGTTTGTATTCAATGAATTGAAAAAGTAATGGAGAGATAGTTCTTTTATCAATATTTCTCTATTTTTACATGAATAAATGGTTTAAATAAAATACTTATGAATAATAAACTGCTAATTAGTGGGGTTTTAGGCTTGGGCACTTGTATGATATATACGCCTATACACGCTGGAGAGGCTCAGGCACAGAGTAAACCTAATGTTTTGATAATCTATACGGATGACATGGGAGCAGGTGATGTTTCTTTTCTTAATAATGGATGGGTAAAAACACCGAATATTGACAAACTGGCTTCTGGGGGCTTAATTCTAACCAACTACTATTCTTCCTCACCGGTGAGTTCGCCTTCTCGTGTTGGGTTGACAACAGGACGGTTTCCTACTGAAATGGGGATAAATTGTTATCTGCAAACGCGCAAAGGTAATGCAGCCTGTGAACAATTTGATTATTTGGACGCTTCGGTTCCTACGATGGCTAAAGTAATGAAAAGTGCGGGCTACACGACTGGACATTTTGGTAAATGGCATATGGGGGGAGGACGTGATGTAATAGATGCCCCGCAGATAACTGAATATGGCTTTGATGAATATATTTCTACTTGGGAGAGTCCCAACCCAGATCCTGTTATTACGGATTCGGCGTGGATATGGAGTCGGACTGATCAAGTGAAGCGTTGGGATAGAACAGCCTATTTTGTAGATAAAACACTTGATTTTCTGAAAAGGCATAAAGGAGAACCGTGTTTTGTAAATTTATGGCCTGATGATATGCATACTCCTTGGGTACCAAGTCAGAAAACAATGGACTCGGAAAGGACATCTTGGACTACACCTCCTAATTTTAAAGAAGTATTGACTGAATATGATAAACAGATCGGGCGTTTGATGGAAGGGCTGACTAAACTGGGGTTGGAGAAAAATACAATTGTTATTTTTACCAGTGATAATGGTCCTGCTCCTAGCTTTCAGCAAATGCGTACTAATTCATTGCTTGGCGTGAAGTGTAGCCTTTATGAAGGTGGAATTCGAATGCCGTTTGCTATCCATTGGCCGGAAAAAATCAAGGCTGGTGGAATAAATGATTCTAGTATTGTTTGTGCAGTTGACCTTTTACCCTCTTTATGTGCGTTGACAGGTGCTAAATTACCATTAGATATGGAGCTGAGTGGAGAAGATATGAGTAGAGCCTTATTGGGTGAACCTCAAATACGTAAAAAAGATTTAATGTGGGACTTTGGTAGAAATAAAGCCTTCAATTATCCGCGTGGTAAAAATGCCAAACAGAAAAGTCCGCATTTGGCAATCAGGCGCGGTAGTATGAAACTTTTGGTGGATTCATGGGATGAGAATTTTGAGTTATATGATCTTGTAGCTGATCCGAAGGAAACTACAAATATTGCCGAACAGAACCCTGATCTTGTAAAGGAATTGCATATAGTACTGATGGAGTGGTGGGCAAAAAGAAAAATACCTGCTAAATGAAAAACTGTAGATTTATTTGAAGACTTGTATTTTTATTATGTATGTTTTCGGGTATATCTATAAGAAAATGTAAACGGAATAATTCTGATGTTTATATAACACAAACGAAAGGGATGACCGACAGCGACCATCCCTTTCGTTTGTATATGTATTTAATAGGATCATTTTACTTCCCAAGTGTCGTTAGTCATAAGCAATTCATTGAAATTGTGATATTTCTTTTTGCCTTTCACTTCTTCGATTTGCTCCATAACTGCATCGTTGTATGTAGGAGCTTCCACATCACGAATTACTCCTAAAGCTATTGGGAACTCCGGACCTTCCATTAACGCCAGTTTTAATTGAAGGGTATTGTCCATACAATGAGCATCGTGTATCAGAATGTCTTTTTCCGTAATCCCGTTTTCACCCAACTTCACTACTTTCAGTCCGAATCCTTGTTGCATCAATCCGTATTCTTTGTTCTCGCCGAATAACATTGGTTTTCCGTGTTCCAGATAGATGGCGTTTTTGGCGCGTCCTTCTTTGGTCGCGACACTTTCATGGGTACCGTCATTGAAGATAACGCAATTTTGCAGTACTTCTACTACAGATGCACCTTTGTGATTAGCGGCAGCTTTCAAAACTTCCACGGAGGCAGCACCGTCAACGGCTACACAGCGTGCAAAGAAGCGGCCGCGTGCACCGAAGCAGAGTTCGGCCGGATGGAAAGGATCTTCAACCGTTCCATAAGGAGAGGACTTGCTGACAAAACCACGTTCTGATGTGGGCGAATACTGTCCTTTAGTTAATCCGTAGATACGATTGTTTAGCAAGATCATATTAAGATCGACGTTACGACGGATGGCGTGAATGAAATGGTTGCCACCGATAGCCAAACCATCGCCATCTCCGGATACTTGCCAAACGGTAAGATCGGGATTGGCCACTTTGGCACCTGTAGCTACCGCAGCAGCACGTCCGTGGATGGTATGAAAGCCATAGGTGTTTACGTAATAAGGCAAACGCGATGAGCAACCGATACCGGAGATAACGGCAATATTGTGTGGAGCCACTCCCAATTCGGCCATAGCTTTATGCAGGGAGTTCAGGAAAGCATGATCGCCACATCCCGGGCACCAGCGTGGTTGCCCCGATTTATAATCTTTAGCTGTATATACTGTTTCGCTCATTTCTTATTCCTCCAATAATTTAGTAAATGCATCTACAAGTTCTCTTGTAACGAAAGGCTGTCCTTTCACCTGATTAAACTGGTTGATATTCAGTCCGGGTACTTTCATACGCAGATATCCGGCAAACTGTCCCAGATTTTGTTCGGCTACGATAATTTTTTTGTATTTCTTCAGTACGTCTGCTGTATTTTTAGGCAGCGGGTTGATATACTGGAAATGAGCAAGTGCCACTTTTTGGCCATTTTTACGCATATGTTCTACAGCGGAGTAGAGGTGACCATATGTTCCACCCCATCCTACTACCAACAGCTCGGCATCGGCATCACCCTGTACTTCCAGTTCGGGAATGCAGTCTGCAATCTTATCCACTTTGGCTTGACGCAATAATGTCATCTTTTGGTGATTTTCCGGTTCGGTAGAGATAACGCCGGTTTCATTACTTTTTTCCAGACCGCCGATACGATGCATGAAGCCTTCTGTTCCGGGAACCGCCCAATAGCGTGAACCTGTTTTCTCGTTACGCTGGAACGGTGTCCAAGTACCTTCCATTTCGGGAGTGACATAGGGCGGGTTTATGGCCGGATATTCATCCAAGTTGGGTAATTTCCATGCAGCGGAACCATTAGCGATGAAAGCATCGGTCAGTAGTACTACCGGTGTCATGTGTTCCAATGCGATTTTTGCAGCCATATAAGCGGCATCAAAGCAGTTGGTTGGTGAAGTAGCGGCAATAACCGGCATTGGGCTTTCACCATTGCGTCCATAGAGCGCCTGTAGCAGGTCTGTTTGTTCTGATTTAGTAGGCATACCGGTTGATGGACCTCCACGTTGTACATTAACAACAACTAATGGGAGCTCTGCGATGACAGCAAGGTTCATGGCCTCACTTTTCAGACATACCCCCGGGCCGGAAGTCGTAGTGACTGCAAGGTCACCTGCAAAGGCAGCACCTACCGCAGAAGCGCATCCGGCAATCTCGTCTTCGCATTGTACGGTCTTTATGCCGAGTGATTTGTGCTTAGACAGTTCGTGAAGAATATCTGTAGCCGGGGTGATCGGATAAGAGCCCAGATAGAGTTCCAGACCGGCCTTTTCTGCTGCTGCAATCAAACCGTAGGAGGTAGCTTTATTACCGTTTATGTCTGTATAGAGTCCTTTTGCCTTGGGACTTTTACTTTCTATCTTATAAGTAGAGGTAGAAGCGTGGGTATTTGCACCATAATTATAGCCATCGTTCAAAACTTTGATGTTAGCTGCTGCAATTTCCGGTTTCTTGGCAAACTTCTGGCGAAGCATATTTTCGGCAGCTTTAAGATTTCGATTGAACAGCCAGCAGACTAATCCTAAAGCGAACATGTTTTTACAACGTAGCATGGCTTTGTTGTCCAGACCGGAATCTTTTAGGCTTTCCTTACACATAGAAGATATGGGCACTTCAAGAACTTCTTGTTTGATACCTAATTCTTCGAATGCATTATTTGTCGTAAATTTCGCTTTTTCCAAGTCCTTTGCTCCAAAAGAATCAGAATCGGTAATGACCAGCCCTTGTGGTTTGCAGAATTTGATCTGCGTTTTTAGAGCTGCGGGATTCATTGCTACTAATACATTGCAACGATCGCCTGGAGTAAATATTCTGTTTGCTCCGATATGTACTTGAAAGCCGGATACACCGGTCAAAGACCCTTGCGGGGCACGAATATCTGCCGGATAATCGGGGAATGTACAGATGTCATTCCCTACTGTTGCCGACACGTTCGAGAAGATGTTACCGGCCAGTTGCATACCGTCGCCGGAATCGCCGGAGAAGCGTACTACCACTTGCTCCAATTCTTTAACCATCATTTCGTCTGCCATAATTTTACTTACTATTTTAATTTTAGGATCGACTTGTTGTATTCTTGCATAAATATAACCCTTGTGTTGGTCACTTTTGTATATTCATTTATTATGCAGAAGGTTTCGCAAAGGTCGTAAAGTTAAACGACTTAGCAAAATCTTTTTTAGTTTATCTATAGCTGTCTATCAAAAGATTTGAAATATTGTTTGTATTGGACGTATATGTTAGTGTATTGGATAGGTTTCAATTTGTTTGTGATTAATTTTGTGTCATATTGATATCGATGTTTGTGAGGTAAAATGACGAATTGTTGCAGTTTTTATGCAAAATACAATCTTTCTGCTACTTTTTGTTGTGTATTATCTTGCAATGATAAGAATAAATCCCCTCTTTTCTAACTCTATTTCCTGAAATTGTTAATGCCTGCTTCCTTATTGTCCGGATACTTTATAAATCTATGCATTCTGTCTTGTTAAATCGATAGAATACATTATCTTTGCAACTAAAATTAAAAGTAGGTCCTGTAGTTCAACGGATAGAATAGAAGTTTCCTAAACTTTAGATAGGGGTTCGATTC